>Ga0247841_10000142_pt1 | contig 192037 bp, 119 predicted proteins | sample LaCruzMarch2015__2_FD_192410 | JGI IMG/M metagenome (GOLD analysis project Ga0247841, IMG submission 192410) | Freshwater microbial communities from meromictic Lake La Cruz, Castile-La Mancha, Spain - LaCruzMarch2015_18m | ecosystem: Environmental > Aquatic > Freshwater > Lake | place: Spain... | reverse complement strand
TTTTCTCCTTGTGTTAATATTTTATCTTGGCAGACAAAATATTTTAGCACAAGGAGATTTTCTATTCAACGGCAAAAGCCTCAACCGCACCACCAGACTATCTGGTGGTTTCTTATACAAATAAAAGTTCTTCAATTATGAAGGACTTTTTTGTGTATTTATAAATTTTTAATTTTACAATTTATATTTTTACCAAGTGATTATTCGGTCAATAATTTCTTGCTGTTCATTGGCTGTTTTTCGTAAATAAATTCGTGTTGTTTCAATACTTTCATGTCCCATCAAATCAGCAAGTAAAGCCAAGTCGTTATATTTTTCTAAAAAGTTTTTTGCAAAACGATGACGGAAAGAATGTGGATAAATTACACTTGTATTCATGCCATATTCTTTGGCAAAAATTTTTAATTGATGAGCCACACCTCTTGTTGTTAATTTTTCACCGAAGCGGTTTAAAAATAAATAACCATATTTCATATTTTCGTCAGCCAACCATTTTAAAGCTTCAATTTTTAAAAGTTTAGGAATATAAATTCTTCTTACTTTTCCGCCCTTGCCATAAATATCCAGATATCCTTGTTCAACATGTTCAACTTTAATCTGAATAAGTTCGGATATCCTTGCACCAGTAGCTGCTAGAAACCTAACAACAAAATACCAATTAAGCCTGCCATCTCGTTTAAGTTTGTTCTTAAAAAAGCGGTAATCGGCATCACTTATCACATTTTCGAGAAAGGTTTTTTGCTGAATTTTAATCAACTTTAATTTCATTGCTCCTTTATTTGATGTTTCTAAATACTTGTTCATTGCAAGAACTCTCAAATTTACAGTCTTAGGTTTATAATTTTCGATAAGATAACCCTTGTAAGAAAGTAAATTTTTTTTATTGACTTCTTCATATAAACTTATAAATTGTTTTATAGTATGCATGTAAGAATCAATAGTGTTTTCTGATAAATTTGTTTGCTTTAATTTCTTTTCAAATTCATCCGCTGTCATTTGTATTACCATATTTTTATCCTCCTTCATAGTAATACAAACATTTTACAGCAGTTATCATTTAACTTCCATAGGCATCAAAAAAGTCCTTTGTTTAACCAAAGAACTTTTTTAGATATAATTGTTTTAATTCTTGCAACTGAATAATTTGATTGCGTAGTTTAACTATTTTATTTTGTATTATACCTAATTTATAATTAAATTGTTTGATATCAGGTGAAATTTTTATAGTTAATGTGTTAATAAATTTTTTATTTGCGTGAGGAATCGCTGATCCAGTATTAAGTTCTTTTATTTTTGTCTGTTCTTGTTTTAACATTTGAAAAATTAAAAGTTTTAATTTTTTTTCTGATATAAATATTTTAGCCATTGTGGACGAAACTATTCCACAATAACCTAAAAATACTGTTCCAGAACTGGCTCCATCCATAACCATTAAAATATCATCTTTTTCTGCAATAATCATATTATTTGAAGAAAATTTTTCAAAATTATTTTTTAAAATTCCATCAATACTTAAATAATTCATTAAACTTTCTTTTGATGCTGTTGGTTTTTTACCTTTTATAAAAGATAAGTATTTATCTAGTTGTACATCAGTCAAAGCATAATTTTTAGCATTATAGCTCTTAGATAAATTAGAAGATAGTAATTCATATTTATCAATTATTTTTTCTAAATTTTCAATTTTTTCATCGATACTTCCGATAATGTTTACTATGTGACATTGTTCAGCTGGGGAATTTATAAATATATCTAAATTTGAAAAAAGTTGGGCATTAATATTGTTTCTAGTACTTCCCGTGCAACTTGAAGAAATCCAGCTCATATATTTTTGTGATTGACAATAATATTTTATGTATCTTGGATTAACTAATTTTTCATTAATTGTAAACTTAATTAAAAATCCAGCATACACCAAATCCCCATCTTTTTTATTATAAAAGTAATTTCTACCTGTACTATTACCTGTTCTTGCAAATACTATATCATTTTCATGTAAAAAGTATTTTTTGAATTCTGGATATACAACTGGATTAATGCAAACAATCTCTGATGGTCTATATCTTCCAAAATCGTCTATGTCTGTAATTCTGATATATTGAGGGAAAGAAGAATTGTAACTACATGCAGATGCACCTATACCATAAAAGCCTTTATTTTTTATTGATAATTCTTTTAATAACATAATGACCTCCAAGGAGAAAAAATGAAAAAATATAAAATTTATAAATTAGGGAAAACAATTACTGGGACAACTCCACCGACTAATGATTGTAGAAATTATTGTAATAATAATTATCAATTTGTAACTCCTTCAGATATAAAGACTCAAAGATATGTAACGAATACTGAAAGATATATTTCTAAATATGCTTTTTATAACTTAAAATCTAGGCAACTTCACCATAACGATATTGCAATCGATTGTATAGGTTCTGACATGGGAAATGTCGCAATTATAGTAAAGGATTGTATCTCAAACCAACAAATAACTTCCATAACAGAAATAAATCAAGATATAGTTTCACCATTATATTTATATTATTTGTTTAGTACAAAGAAATTGTATTTCCATCAAATTGGAACGTGTGGCAGTACTATGCCAATTATAAGCAAAGCACTGTTTGACAAAATTGAAATAAACATTCACGAGCTATCCGATCAACAACACATAGTAAACACTCGGTAATGTAGATAAACTTTAGTCATCTCCGTTAATCAAATCCCAAATTTTAGCATCTAATTCTTTATCTTTTTCAAATAAATCTCTCAATTCTCCTTTTACTTTTTTTATTTCAGCCTCAATTTGTTCGAGAGTCATGTCATTGGAATTATCAGTTCCAACATATCTACCAGGAACAAGTGAGTAGTCTGCTTCTTTGAGCTCTTCCAAATTTGCTGATTTGCAAAAGCCTTTTTCGTCTTGGTAATTTTCTTTATTTAACCAATTATGATAAGTGCTTGTAATTTTTTCAATCTCATCATCACTTAATTTTCTTGTTTTTCTATCAATCATTTCACCCATATTTCTAGCATCAATGAAAAGAATTTTGCCTTTATTTGCTTTATTTTTTCTTAAAAACCAAGCACAAACAGGAATTGCTACCGTTGTGAATAGTTGGGTTGGAAGTGTAACAATTGCATCCACAACACCATCTTCAATCATTGCTTTTCTTATTGCATATTCTTCCTTGCCAGAGGTTGAAAGGGAACCATTTGCAAGTAAAAAGCAACTCCATTTGGAGAAAGTTTAGATAAAATATGTTGAATCCAAGCATAATTAGCATTACCTGCAGGTGGAGTGCCATAAACCCAACGAGGATCATTTAGAAGTTTAGGTTGTCCATAATCACTAATATTAAAAGGTGGATTGGCAAGAATAAAATCTGCACGAAGGGTAGGATGTTTATCATCATGGAAAGTATCACCATTAGCATCGCCAAGTTTTGCTTCTATTCCACGAATTGCCAAGTTCATTTTTGCAAGTCGCCAAGTGTTAGCTTCTTTTTCCTGACCATAAATTGAGATATTATCAATACTACCTTGATGTTCTTTAACAAATTGAGCAGAATGAACAAACATTCCTCCCGAGCCACAGCAAGGGTCATAAACTTTGCCTTTGAAAGGCTGTATCATATTAACGAGCATTTCAACTATACATCGAGGAGTATAGAACTCTCCGCCTTTTTGTCCAAAGCTTTTGAAGAATTCCCCCAAAAAGTATTCATAAACTCTGCCAAACATATCGCCTTTAAAGGATTTTGTGTCTAATTTATTAGTAAACATGTCAACAAGTTCACCAAGCAATGATTTGTCTATTTCAAGTTTTGAATATGTCTTTGGAAGTATGTTCTTTAATGAAGGATTTTCCTTTTCAATTTCAACAAAAGCATCATCTAAAATTTTGCCAATTTCAGGTGATTTTGTAAATTGAGTTATATATTCCCATCTTGCTTTTTCAGGTATCCAAAATACTAAATCTTCCTCATAAGCATCTCTATCGTTTTCAAAGCCATCACCATCTTCAATAAGTTTATCTCGTCTTACTTCAAAACGATCTGATAAATATTTTAAGAATACCAATCCTAAAACAACATTCATATAATCATAAGGGGCAACTCCACCTCTTAATTTGTTGGCGGAAGCCCACAATAGACTCTCCAAACTTTGTTGTTTTACATCTTTAATTTTCTTTTCTTTAGTCATCTTTAATTTCCTATTTAACTTCTTATAGATTTTGATTATGTGCTATCAAACATTATAACATAAATTTTTAAATTTCAATAAAAAAACAGCAAAAGTTTTAACTCTGCTGTTTTTTATCAATTATTGTTTTCAAATCCATTTTATTTATTAATACAATAGTAATAAGCACTTAGTTGATCATCAAGATTTTATTCTCCTCAAATTTAATTTCCGCCTCTGCTTTATTATAAATATCAATTCTATTTTCAACAGAAATTTCGTTTACTAACCAAGCTTTTAATGAACACATTTGTATAAATTCTTGAATACGGTTTACACCTTTTATCTCTTTTAATGTAATTACTATTCCGAAACGCATTTCTTTTCCATCGTTTCCGCTCAAGCGCTCAATAGTTTTTATACTTATTCCCCAAAGTCCATTCCCAAAGATTTTCTTGGCGGCATTTCTTTCTTTGAAATTTTCGCATATGTGCTTAACATTATCCCATTTTCTAAAATATTGTCTTGCTTTTCTTTCTTTCAAATAGTTTTCTTCTTCATCATTTTGTCTATTGTCATTAATAGTATCAATACCTTTTCCATCTTGTTTTAATCTTCCAAAATGCAGATCCATTTCAGTATTGGTGTAATCCACCCCTTGATTTCTATTACACTTTGGAAAATAGCACAATGTCGCTTTAGCTATATAAGGTTGCTTGTCTTTATATATTGGGACAGGAATTTTATATGTGTACGTGTCATATAATTCAGAAATATCTTGCATAACAAATTTAATTTCGTCATCTTTAGATTTTATTATATCTTCAATCTTTATAGGGACAACTCCAAATCCGATGTATTTAGATGGTTCAATATTTTCTTTCCATTGAATTGTAGAATCTACTAATAGAGCTTTTGCAACTTCTCTACTTAATCCAATTTTATGAATTAAATATGCCACTTTTCTAGAAATCCAAGGGGCAGCAAAAGAAGTTCCTGCAACATAACAAGCTCCATCTGAATTACATGCAAGAATAGGATTTTTTTTAGTTCCTCCATAATAACTTATATCCGGTTTATTAAAGAATGATAACACAATTCCCTCTCTTGAATAATCCGTTGGTTTCCCTTGCTCGTCTACAGAATTTACGACTATAGAATTAATGGAATCTGCGGGTGCTCCAATTTTTATGGAATTTGGATTACTTTCAGATTTGTTAGTTCCTGCAATTATAAATATGACGTCGTTTTCAAATTGAATTTGATCCATTATCGCAGCTTCAGGAGAAATAAAATTAGGATTAATTTCTAATGCAGAGCCAAGAGATAAATTCCATACTTTAATATCTTTGTTACTCTCAATAATTTTTTTAATAGATTGTAATATAGTAAATGAGCTAAATTTGCCACCTGTTGTAACTCCAAAATGTCGAACTTTAAATCTTCCACAATTATCATTTAATGCTGGATTTAATGTTGGCCCATCAACGATGATAGATGATACCCAAGTACCATGATTATAATCGGTATTGTTTAACTCAAATTTTGATGTATCAATCATATTATGAACTTCAACCCAATCAGAAAAATAAACTTTTTTATCAAATAATGTATCAATAACACCAATTATTGGTTCATTTTGTGGAGCAGGTATATATTGATTGTATTTATTATCTATTTTAAAGTCATCTTTAGAAAATTCTGACATATCACTTACAGACATTGATATAAGGAAAGGTGCATTTTCTCTTAAAATTTTCAGTTGGTGAGGGTAAAGTAAAACTGTTGTGTTATCAATCTCTCTCACAGATAGAAAATCTTTTATTCCAACTCTATTTAACAAATCTGTGGTATTCATCCCGGTATTATAAAGTGTAATAATAGAATTTTCAGCATATTCTTTAACATCAGTATCTATATTAAATTTTTCAACATAATAACAATCTACTACAATACCCACAAATTTTGTTTTAGTAAGGCTATCTGGCAATTCAATAATGTTTTTATTTATATCATCAATTTGTTTTCCTGTAATTCTTTCACCAAATAAAGTTTTAATTATATGTATTGTATTTCCTAATTTCTCAATAGAATCTTGAAGATTATCGTGTGTAACACAATGTGTAATAACATGTCTTCGTGTGTCTGTTCCAGTATATTTTGCTCCTACAACCGTAGAATTTGTATCAGCAGTATTCTTTGTAAATAAAGATTTAACTCTATTACTTTTAGCCATTATATCAATATAATAAATACTAAATAAACAGTTTTTCAAAATATGACTGTTTTCCCAAAATTGTTTTATTGCTAATAATTGATTTAAGAGATCATTCAAGTGATCAACTTTTACTTCACTTGAAAGCTTTGGTAAATTTCCTGCCGAAGGATGTGATAAACGTTTTTTTTGATCAAATGATCCCTTTAATTCTAATAGATTATTCATGTTTTTTATTTACCTCTCTTGCTACTTGACTTTTAGATACTCCTGACAAAATTTCAATCTCTCTAACAGTAAAACCTTCTTCCTTTAGTTTTAATACATTTTTAGGTTGTCTGTTAGTAATTGAATAATATAATCTTTTTAGATAGTCGTATTCGTCAGTTTGACTACTAAAAGCTAATGATGTTTTAATTAAATTTTTAATATCACCTGGGTAAGGCAATGGATTCATCTGATTCAAAATTTTTCTAAATAGTTTTATATTTTTTCCAGCCGACTTGTATTTATCTGAATAATCCTTGAATATATATTCAGAAATATCTAATAAATCTTCTTTAGAATATCTATTAAAATCTACAATTGCATCAAATCTCCTAATCAGAGCTTTATCAAAGGATTTAAATAAATTTGTTGTAGCAATTATAACTATGTCATCTCTTAAAGAATCTAATCCTTTTAAAACCGAAGATGTAGCTCTGCCCATTTCACGCAAATCATTACTGTTTGTTCGGTCTAATGCTATAGCATCAATTTCATCAAATAAAACTATTGTTTTATCAGGCATAGTAATTGAATTAATTTCATTAAATAACTCCGAAATATTTTTTGAAGTTTGTCCAAGTTTACTATCAACTATTAGGTCAAAATTAACAATATAAAGGTTTCTGTCTGTTAGCCTTGCAATTTGTTTTACTGTTTCTGTTTTGCCTGTCCCTGGTGCGCCTTGAAATAAAAATTTACTTACACCAGTAGAGTGTCCTATGGCATTAACTATTCCAACGATATCATTTTTTATAATATCAGGTAATGGAAGAGAAGAGTTGTCTATTGTAACTTTTTTACAAAAACTTAAATTATTAATTTCAACTTGTGGTATAAAAGTATTAGCAGATGAAAGTAATGACATTATATATTCTGCCAAATCAAAGTCACCATCTTTATCAAAATCTCTAGCAATTTCATAAGCCTCATTTCTAAAACCTGCATCATTTTTTTCTGAATAGCATCTTATTAAATTTATAATATTTTTCTTTTTCATAACCTCTCCATTTAGCATAATCAGCTTGGGACAATATCTTTAAAAATGGGACACAAGCCACTTTTTTTATCATATTAACATATTTTTTTTTGAAATGCAAGAGTTTAAGTCATGTTTACAAAAAAATTTATTATTTTTTATATTAATTAATGATATAAGTCAATCGACTGGTTTTTAAGACTTGTTGAGTGTATCTAACAAAGTTCTAAAAAATGAGGGAGGGAATTAGAAAAGATTGGGTGGCACAAAAAGATGTAAAGGCGATAAGGAAAGGTCTGCAATTCGCTTGTTTTTGGCGAGAGTTAGTGGTATAAAGTAATAGAGAAGATATCTAACACGGCACGAGGAAAACAGGCTGAAATCAGACTTGAAAACCGTTGACCCGAAAGGGTCCGCAGGTTCGAATCCTGTGTCCTCCGCCAGTGAACAAAAAAGCCTTTCTTTTGAAAGTTTTTTTTGTTCACAATTATATTTGACTAACGTCAAATGAAATCACTTCGTAATGATATTGCTGACACAATGATATTTTCACTTCGTGAAAGTTATGGTCAAATATTATATCATTATGAGCGTTGCTCATAATATCATTTGCAACGCAAATTTCATTTTTGATTTATCAAAAATTTCATTAAAATTACTCTTTTGATTATTAAATATTTTATTAAAAACAAAGCCTTTCTTTTGAAAGGTTTTTTTGTTCACAATTATCTTTGACTGACGTCAAATGAAATCACTTCGTAATGATATTGCTGACGCAATGATATTTTCACTTCGTGAAAGTTATGGTCAAATATCATATCATTATGAGTGTAACGAATAATATCATTTGCAAAGCAAATATCATTTTTGATTTATCAAAAATTTCATTAAAAAAACTTAGCGGTCACACCTTTGGCTATCCGCTTTTTTTAATAATTAGTAAATAATGAATAATTTTTAATGCAAAAAAAAATATATAACTTGATTTTAAAGCAAATTAGGTTTTTTAGAAGATTATTTTGAAGTAGTCTAAATACTTTTTGTAGCGGTCTTGGGCGGTGAGAATGGTGTCAATGAGGAAACCTTTTTCGGCGTTCCACTGTTGCAAGCCACGATAATAAAAGGCTTTTAATTCATCGGTTATGATGAAAGGAACAAGATTATTTGCGAGACATTCTTTAAACATAATTAGTCGTCCAACACGGCCGTTGCCGTCTTGAAATGGGTGTATGCACTCAAATTTTTGATGGAAGTTAATGACATCTTCAAGAGTTTTGTTTTGAATAGAATTATATCTTTCAAGCAGTGCTTTAATTTCTTTTGCAACATCTTCGGGCAGAGTCGTTACCTTGCCACCAACTTCGTTAGGAAGTTTCTTGTAACCGCCAACGATAAACCAATCTTTGCGACTATCCGATGTCCCAACTTTTAACATAAAGTGAAGTTCTTTCATTGTTTTTTCAGTTAATGGCTCTTTTGCATTATCAATGACAAAATCAATACATCTAAAATGATTTGAAGTTTCAATCACATCATCAATATTTATTATTTTGTTTTGTGCTCCGATTGTGTTCGTTTCATAGATAAATCTTGTTTGATCTTCGGTTAATTTGCTTCCCTCAATGTGATTTGAATTATAGGTGAGTTCAATTTGCGTTTTGTGGTAAATTCCACCTTTAAGTTTTGCTTCTTTCTCTTTTCTCAAAACATTTAAAAGTTCGTTATCTGTTTTTTCAATTTTCTTTTCTCTTGTTGGCATTGTGCTACCATCTGGAATATTCCAAGTTTTACCCGTTAAAAACGCCCCACCAATTTTTCCGTGGGCACAATAATTTCTAACAGTTCTTTCACTCATTCCCCATTTTTTTGCCATTTCCGCAACTGATAAATATTCCATAATTACTCCTATTTATAACCGTATTATATGCCGTCATCGGCAAAAAGTCAACCAATTTAAACACATTATTGCCGATAGAAGATTAATAATTCCGATAGATAAAAATATATTTCAAAATAGAACTGGGCTGGTTTTATGCGGAGATTAGTGGCATTAGGTGGGACGAAAGATATCTAACACGGCACGATGAAATTGGAAAAACAATGGCTTTTTTGATTTATCAAAAATTGCACTAAAAAAATTTAGCGGACACACCTTTGGCTATCCGCTTTTTATAATAATTAGTGAATAATGAATAATGAAGGTCAAGTGATTTTTTAATGATTAGTGAATAATGAAAAATGAAAAACTAAGGTCAACTGTGCTTGTTTACAATTATTCATTATTCATTCCTCATTCTTCATTATATTTGATTTTTGTATTTACAACTATATTTTTTTAATTACTAGATTATCAATCTCTTTGGCGATGTCATCAACGGTTCTTATATTGCCTTTTGCATCAACGCATTTTATAACATCATACATAAATTTTTTTGACAAAAATAAATATGTGTTTTCTGCACATTTCATATGCTCTTCACTTGTCTCGTGTTGATCGCCTTTTTCGGGTCTGTTTAATCTTAATTTTAAAGAATCTTCATATGGCATATGCAAAAAAATTGTCATGTCGGGTCTTGGCAATTCCAAAAAAGTATATTCGAGTTTTTCCAGCCAAAAAATCATTTCACTTCTTTCTTTAATGTCTAAAATTTTCCCTGCCTGATGTGCCATATTGCTTTCAACATATCTGTCCAAAATCACGTTTGCTCCGCTATCCAAAACTTTGGTTATTTTGCTTATGTTATATTTTCTGTCTGCTGCAAAATATAAAGAAGCAACTTTTGGGTCAACTTTTGCTGCACCCTCAGGGAAAAAACCCTCGCAAATCCAATCTTTTCCAAGATATGGTCCACCAACTATTTTCCCTGTGGGCGTGTCATACATTGGAAAACTCATTTTAGCAGTTTTAATTCCATTTTTGTTTAAAAATTCGACCAATTTTTCCGATTGGGTTTGTTTGCCGGAGCAATCAGTGCCCTCAATAACAATCAATTTGCCTCTTTTCATTTGGATCAAATCTCCTTTAATTTTTTGAGTTTTTCTAAAATTTTTTATGAATATAATATATCATAAAAATTAAAATTAATAAAGTTTTTCATATCTCTCCAACAATAAGTTTATGCTTTTGGCTGTGCTTTTTTTGGCGAAAATTTTTGTTTGATGAAGTTATCATTTTTTTTCTTTTCGTCGCTGTTTTTAATAAGATTGTATGTATCGTCAGACTTTTGATTTTCAAAAATTTCTGGGAAAAGGTCCAACATTGAGCAACCCATTTCATTTTCAAGTTGTGCTTGAAGTTCTCGAGCGGTTATGATGTGATTTCTAGTTGTCGAGTGGGCTCCACTGCTGACAATAAAATCAATCAACCTCTTATCAAGTCCGATGACTTTATCCGAAACCATCAGGTCGCATAAGTTTATGATGTCTTCAATTTTTGTGTATTTATGAGTTTTTAAAAAATTTAGAAAAAACTTGCTGTCTTCTTCGTTTTCATAAGGAATTGTCCTGTTTTTCAAAACTTTGCCATTTTTAACATGAAGTCCATCTGCTGTGCAATTTGGATCTCCATGAATAAAACTGTGAGTCAAACAAATGTTGGCATATTCATCATCATAGCCCAGACTTTTTAAATATTTGTAGCCGACAAAAGAGTGTTGATAGCCTGAATTCCACATATAGCCAATGTCATGGATAATTCCTAATATTTCCGCTAATTCTAAGTCAAGACCACACTTCTGCGCAATTTTGCGAGCAATTCTTCCAACTTCCAAACAATGATCGACCTTAGATTTTGGAATTTTTCCCGCAGGATTTTTTTGTATAAGTTCCCTAGCCTTTTCCACTGTTAATTTCATTTTGGTTGCTTCCTTTTTATAAAATTTTGAGCCTTGTTGAGCATTATTTTAAGCGGTTTTCATTGCATATTTTTTTCACCCGTTTTAAACAATTTCAAATAATACAAATGCACAAAAAATGTTAAAATTTAGATTAAAATTTTAACTATATATTAACATGCTTAATTTTTTCAGTCTATTCTTTTTTTATCTAACTTTTCGACAGTTGGAGAGGAGATGATGTTTCCATCGATGTCGTATCTCGAACCGTGGCAGGGGCAATCCCACGTGTGTGAATTTTTGTTGAATTTTAACTGGCAATGGAGATGTTTACAATAGGGACTGCAAATGTGAAAATTATTTTTTTCATCTCTATAAACTGCCTTTTTTGAGCCTTTATAGCAAACGATTTTACCCTGTCCAATTTTTAAATTTTTATATGAACAAAAAGACGGGATTAGGGGCATTATAACTAAATTTTTGAGTGAAACAAAAATATTTGAAAGAAACGCTTTAAAACTGAAATTAAATCTTTGTGGAGAAAAAACTTCCTCGGCGGGGTTGTTTTGTTTTGAAATCAAGTCGGTTATCAAAATTGAACTCGCCATACTGTTTGCCATTCCCCATTTGTTGAAGCCTGTGATTACATAAATATCCTTAAATTTTTCACTAAATTTCCCCACGATTGGCAATCCGTCATAGGTCACGACATCGTTTGCATCCCAAAAATTTGTAATGTTTGACTTAAAACACTCTTTTGACACCTCTTCCAGCCTTCGTTTTTTCTCACAACTATTCACTCGCCCTGTTCTGTGGTCGAGCCCGCCAATTATAACTTGACCGTTATAGTCCCTTAGAGTGAGCCCATTTTCGACATCAGAATGGTAGGAACTTCTTAAAGGATTTTCAATCTTTTTTGTGGCAACGACATATGAATGTGATTTATATAATTTCAAAAAATATGCACCTTTTAGTTTTACAATTGGATAATTTGTGGCGATAACAATTTTATTTGCTGTTATTTGAAAGTCTTTTGTGTATAAAATCTTTTTGTTCATATCAATCTTTAAAATGCGAGTGTTCTCAAAAATTTCAAAATCTTTTTGAAGTTGAGTTAAAAATTTTAAAGGGTGAAACACTGCCTGATTGCTTATTTTTATAACTCCTTTTGTGTCAAAACCTAAGATGGTTTTTTGCTCAAAATACTCAACTTTTGCACCAATATTCGTGAGAATTTGGTATAACTTTTTCATCTTTTGGCAATTTTTAATCGTGAAAAAATAATCGTCAACTCTCTCAAAGTCACAATCAATTTTCTCTTTTTTTATTAAGTTTTCATACTTCCGAGTGGCTTGTTGTTGGGACTCAAAATATAACTTCGCCCACTGCATATTTTTGCTTTTTTTCAGGTCATAATAGATGTATCCCTGCTGTGCAGTTATATGTGCAGTCGTTTTTGAAGTGACGCCACTTCCCAACTTTTCGGCTTCAACCAAGGTGACTTTCAAACCTTTTTTTGACAATTGAAATGCGGTTAAAACACCCGCCATTCCGCCACCAATAACGACGATATCCCTTCTTATATTTTCCTTCAAACAAGGATATTCTTTTTTATAAGTTTTTAAACTTGTCTCCCAAACGGACTTCACATTCATAGTTATATTATTTGCAAAATTTTTAGAAAAAAACAAAAAGTCCAATTAAGAAAAATTTATTTAGATTGGTTTTACAAAGATAATTCTGGCTCTTTTTGTGCTCTCAAAACATTCAGTTGTTCTTGGTCAATCTGGATAACTTTTCCGCAAGAGGGCGTAAAATTTCTGTTCTCGTAAATAAGCCAAATGACGTTTTTAAACTTTTTATCTTCAAGAGTCATTTCGCAGTAGCCATCTGTGAACACAATCTTATTTGTTTCTCTGTCATCTGAAAAATGCTTAACTGCATTATTAAAATTTGTCCCCCACCTGCCCACAATTTTAAATTTATCAATATCTTTATTAGATTTTACCTCTTTAAAATCATAAAACTTGTCATCAAAACAAGCAACTTTTAATTTTGACTCTTTTAACAAAGGTTTTAGTTGCTTCAAAAAGTTTTTTATTAAATCATCAGTCACCGACCCGCTTGTGTCAATCATAACCTCAGTTCTTGCTTCGTCGTCAGTGTCGTTTTCTTCCAAGCGATAGGCGTAATTATTTTCGGCAATCGAGCGACGCTGAGTCCAAGTTGTTTCGGTTTTATCAAGCTCTCGCCGAAGAAGAAGTCGCCAGTCTAAAACGGATTTTTCCTCTCCAACATCGCCAAGTTCAATTTTCTCACCTGCACCCCTAAGCCCAGTGTTTTTCAATTTTTCTATATTCTCTTTCGCTCGTTCTTTTCGTTCATTTCTATTTTCTTCAAATTCGCTTTTTTCATCAAACTTTGGCTCTTCTTTTTCAATATTTTCATTTTTTTCATCGTTATTTTCTTTGCCTATTTTTTGTTTTTCTTTTGATTTTTTCTTTTTTTTCTTTTTTTCCTTTTTTTCCTCTTTTTGTCTGTCTTTATTTGCATCTTTCCAAAGGCTGTGGTCGTCTAATAATCTATTGCTTTCTTCATCTTGGTTTTGCTCTTGTTTGCCACTTTGCTCTTGGTCTTGGTCTTTTTTGCTTTGGTCTTGTTGTTCGCCACTTTGGTCTTGTTCACCACTTTGGTCTTGTTTTTGGTCTTGGTTTTGTTGTTCTCCACTTTGGTTTTGTTCACCACTTTGGTCTTGTTCTCCACTTTGGTCTTGGTCTTGGTCTTGACTTTGTTCTTGCTCTTGACTTTGGTCTTGTTTTTGGTCTTGGTTTTGTTCGCCACTTTGCTCTTGTTCGCCACTTTGGTTTTGTTCGCCACTTTGCTCTTGTTCGCCACTTTGGTCTTGTTCTCCACTTTGGTCTTGTTTTTGTTCGCTTTGGGCTTGTTTTTCTTTAAGTAGAATTTCATAAAATTCTTCGGCGGTGTAGTTTAATGCTTTTGGCATATTAATATAACCTTTTTTAACAGTGAAGCCGTCTCTTTCCAAGTTGGCGTTGATGATTGCATCTGTTGCTTCGTTCCAGACATCATCATCTCTTTCTTTGCCATTTTTATCTTTTAAGCGAAACATATGCTCAAACTTTATGTGCATCACTTCATGCGCAATCAAAAACAAGCGATCATCGTCGCTTAGATTTACAAAATAATTCGGGTCAAAATAAATATTTTTACCGTCTGTTGCTGCGGTATGATATTTTAAATCAGTTTTATATTCAATATTGGCTTTTGCAATTTCTGCACCAAATCTTGGATATCTTATCATCATTAATCGCTTTGTATCATAAATTAATGTTTGATTAGGTTGCATACAAAAACCTCCTTACTTTTTAAGCTACAACGCAAAAATGAAACAATTCACTTGAAATGTTTTTTAGTGTTTGCTTGCTCTTGGCTGTAAAAACTATAATGCAATTTTTTGGTAGGTTATATCCTTCAAATTCTCGGTCTTTAACTAAACCGACAAATCGATTTTGTTTGTCAACTGAAATTTTGTCTATCCCACTAATAACAAAATATACAAGTTTGTCAGCTTTAGCCAAAACATCAAGTTTATCTTTAAAAACAGGGTGTCCACTTGGCATTCCAAATAGATATTTGTCATCTACATCTGCCTTCATAACAAGAGTATTTTCTAACTTTTTGTAATCATCTTTAAAAATTACAACAGCAGTCGCAGGACAACCTCTTTGAAGTTCAATTAAATCTTTGTTCATAAAGTTCTACCTCCTTCATTTACCATTGACATTTCTTGAAGCTCAGATATCTTTTCCATTCTTGCTTCATCATGTCCAGCCCAATAGATATCATAAACTGAAACATATTCAGGATCGCAATGTTTTTTAATAAATTCTCTGCATGTTCCTACTTGTTTATCTGTTGCAGAAAGTAAACCTGCCATAGTTGCAAATTTTTCATTTATATCTCTTGGCAAGTCTGCTTGCGAATATTTTTTTCCAGTAACTTCTTCAACAGACAATGTTGGATTGTTGTAAAAATCAAAGAATTCGCCAGACCATTCATCACGAAGTTTTGAATCAATTGATGTTTGAAGTAGATTTGAAACATCTTTCCCAACGAACTTTCCACTTTCCAAATCATTTTCAAAAGAATATAGCATTCGTGAAATCGATGTCCAACCACGAGGGTCATTTGTTCTACCTTTACAACCATTTTTATCAAGGTGAGATTCTCCAACTTCTGGCTCTTCATAGAAATAGCCCATATCTTTTATCTCTTCACTTTTTTGATTTTGTTGGTATTTCGAAAATACATATCCAATAACTGAAGGATGAATTTCGTTTGGAATAGCATATTCGTAAATCCACTCGCTAACCTTTGGCTCCATATCTAAAATGTGGTCAAATCTCTTTTCAAGTGGTTCTGCCAAATCTTCGGCGACACCGGAATATTTCTTTTGGTTTCCGGTTGCCACAACAACTGTGTTTGCTGGAAGTTTTAAGCCCTTTCCAGTTTCAACCAATTTATTCAAAACAAGAGTATAGACAAGCGACTGCACCGCTGGTTTGACATTCAAGAGTTCATCAAGCAAAATGACAACCTTGCCTTTGCTTGTCTTGCTTCTTTCAAAAATTTGCTCAGCGACATCATAAAGATTTTGTATGTTTTCATTAATGAGTTTTCTCTCTTCATCAGTAGCACAAGAAAGGAGTGCCTGTTTCACAAAATCTGGTGGAATTGCTTGCCCCGTTTGCAAGTTCATTGACCCCACAACTTTTTCTGGGAACATATTGTTTGTCAGTTTTATGTATATAAGGTCTGGATATAAGGTTTTAATTCGCTCTGTTTTTCCAATTCCGCTGTGACCTCGAAGAAGGACACTTTGACCTGCGTCAATCCAACTCTCAATTATCTCTGTATCGGTCATTTTGCGTCTAAGGTTCTCAGGAGTTTTGTCCGGATTCATTCTTTCAAGTTTTGACAATCTGCGAGTTTCTATGTTTTCTTGTGTTTCTTCTTTTACAACTGTTTTGTTTTTTTGTGCCTCATCTTTTATGATTACATTATCTTCACCAAATGCTTGTTGCAAGAACTCTTCATTTAAAAATCCCTTATTGAGCTGTCTTTCCAAAATGTTTCCACTCCGCCTTCACTAAAAGGGATACCACTCGTAATACAATCTTCAGCTTGAAGATCTATAAATTTTGCTCTTCCATTGCCATTTGAATTAATCTCACTTGGCATTTCATCCCAATTTCGTATTTTCCAGACAATTGGTTCAACTTTTATCCATTTATATGTGCCTCTTTCTGACGCTTCAGTTCCATCGGAGTATTCGCTATTATTATCATATTTTTGTGTTTTTACACGAACATATCTTTCACCCTTATATTCAAATTCTTCATTTTGAACAAAAGTGCCATCATCGTTTTGATAGCCGTTCCACTTTTTTCTCCACCTTCTTCCTGTTGCTTTTAATGTTTTTGAACTATAGTAAGACTCTAATACTGAGTTTAGTTTGTTTCCAACATATGTTTTTGGATAATAGCCAAATACTAATGTATGATAATCCTCAATGCCGTTATAGCTTTTTTCTTCTATTTTGAAAAAATCTGGGGAATTTTTCTGTGCAGAAATAAAAGAAGAAAGATTGAGGTGTAAATTTGGGCGAATTCCAGCGAAATCAGCGGAACAATTCTGGCCATTGTGGTTGCCATGAAAGTGAACACACCTCACAGTAGAACCACTCGAGGCGGAGCGGAGCCAATACCAAGTTGGTTTTTTATCTTTATATCCATACACTAAATTTGAAAGTAAACCATAGTTCATAACAGCATAATCTGTTGCATAAGCAATCCTTTCGCTGTCACTAATATTCTCTACATCTTTTAATGTATCATAGAAAACTTTGTCCTTGGTTTTGTAACTTCCACCAATTAGATCTTTAGTTGTTAATTCAACTGTTTCAATCATATCTTGAAGTTTAATCTCCGCCATAAGTTCACTTCACAACTTTTTAATTAAATCAAGTTTAACAAATTTTAATAAAAATTACAATACCCAAGGCTGAAATAGTTTTTTTGTCAAAAAATTTACACTTCAAACTGGCTGTTATACAGCCTTGCATACGCACCATTTTTTGCAAGAAGAGATTGATGATTTCCCGTTTCAACAATTCTCCCCTGCTCCATGACAAGAATGATGTCTGCATTTTTGATTGTGGAAAGTCTGTGCGCGATGACAAAAGAAGTCCTCCCCTTTGAGAGTGCGTCCATTGCCTTTTGAATGTCAACTTCCGTTCGTGTGTCCACACTGCTCGTGGCTTCGTCTAAGATTATCATGGGGCTATCTTGAATCATTGCACGAGCAATGGTCAAAAGTTGCCTCTGCCCAACTGAAATTGATGTGTTTTCGTCAAGTGGAGTGTTCAGTCCATTTGGAAGAGTCTTAACGAAATGTTCCAGTCCGCAAGCATTTATCACTTCGTTTATCTGCTCGGTTCTAACATTTGTCTTGTTAAACACAATGTTTTCTTTTAGAGTCCCCGAAAACAGCCAAGTGTCTTGCAAAACCATTCCAAAAAGGTTGTGAATATTATCCCTTGAAAGTTCAGTGCTGTCAATTTCATCAATATAAATTTTCCCGTCATTCACCTCATAAAACCTCATAAGTAAGTTCACAATTGTCGTCTTTCCAGCACCAGTTGGTCCAACAATTGCCACTTTTTGCCCTGCTTTAAAACTCATCGAAAAATTATTTATAACTTCTTTGTTTTTCTCATAGCCAAAGGACACATCTTTAAAGGTGACTTCGCCTTTAACCTCTTGTGGCAAAAGTATTTTTGTCTTTTTACTTTCATCTGGCAGTTCTTCTTCTCCCAAAAGTTCAAACACTCTCTCACTGGCAGCGGCGGTTGATTCCAAATAGGCAAATGATTGTGCCATTTGGCTGAGTTGTCCAGTAAACATCTGAGCATACATAATGAAAGCAACAATTGTCCCAACATCTGTTTCACCATTTACAACTAAGACCGCCCCCACAACACAAATTGCGACATAACTTAAATTGCTTATGAAAGTCATAAGGGGCATCATAAGTCCACTCAAAAACTGTGATTTATATGCACTTTTAAACAACTTTTCGTTCATTTTGTCAAACTTTTTTGTTTCCTCAGCTGTTGCATTATATAGTTTGACAATCTTGTGCCCAGAATAGATTTCTTCAATATGCCCATTAATCTCACCCAAACCTTTTTGTTGCATATTAAAATATTTTTGTGACTTTTTCATTATCACTGAAATGCCAACAAAGCCGAGCATACTGCAAACTATTGCCGTAAGTGCCAATATCCAGTTTGTTATAAGCATCATAATTATCACGGCAATTATGCAGGTAACTGAGTGGACAATGCTTGCCATACTGTTGTTTAGCCCTTGCGAAATGGTGTCAATATCGTTCGTCGTTCTGCTTAATAATTCACCGTGGGCTGTCTTATCAATGTATTTTATGGGAACATTATTTATCTTTGCATTAATGTCTTTTCGAAGATTATATGAAACTTTTTGAGAGACTTTTGCCATAAAAATATGCTGAATTGCCATGCAAATTGAACTCGTCGAAATCATAATGATAACCATTAAGGTTATATTGAAAACTTCGGTAAAATCTATTCCAAGATAGATACCCGAACTAATCTCATTTGCAAGATCTTTCAGTTTGTTTGGGACAAAAACTGCGAGAATTGCCGTTCCTACTGCTAGAAGCAGTGCAATTATCATTATTACATAATATCTTTTTGAATATTGTAGCAACTGCATGATTGATTTTTTAAAATTCTTTGCTTTTTCACCAGAGGGACGCCTTCCGCCTGGTGAAAACATCTTTCTTTCATTTGCCATTTTCAATTTCCTCCTTTGAGAGTTGTGAGAGTGCAATTTCTTTATACACTTTGCAATTTTTCAAAAGTTCTTCGTGCTTTCCCATTCCCACAATCTCGCCGTCATCAACAACAATAATTTTGTCACAGTCCTTTATGGTGCCAATCCTTTGAGCAACAATAATACTCGTCGTATCTTTCAACTGCTCTCTCAAAACGCCCCGCAATTTCTTGTCTGTTTGATAGTCTAGTGCCGAAAAAGAGTCGTCAAAAATCAAAATCTCTGGTTTTCGTGCAATGGCTCTTGCAATGGCGAGTCGCTGTTTTTGACCGCCACTGACATTTGTCCCACTTTGATTGATTGTTGAACAAGCACCATCTTTCATATTTTCCACAAATTCTTTTGATTGTGACATCTCAATTGCTTGCAAAAGCATATCTTCATTCACTTTCTTGCCCGCTGTTTCGCCCATTATAATGTTGCTTTGCACCGTGCCAGAGAACAAAATTGCCTTTTGAGAAATGTAACCAATTTTGTTATATAATTCATTCAATTTATAGTCTTTAACATTCTCGCCGTCAACATACACCGCACCTTTTGTTACGTCAAACACCCGTGGAATTAAGTCAATGATAGTTGATTTTCCGCTTCCAGTGGCACCAATTATCGCACACATTTGCCCAGAATTCACCTCAAAACATATGTTTTTAATGACATTTTCTTTCGCTTTTGAGTAGCCAAAAGACACATTTTCAAATCTCACTGTCCCGTGTTCTTTTGGGACAACTCCCTTCCCGTCTGTAATTGACGAATTTGTCTCCAAAACTTCTTGAATTCGTCTTGAACTTACCTGTGCTCGTGGCAAAATCATAAAAATTATTATAAGCATCATAAACGCCGAAATTATTTGCATTGCATATGAGAAAAACACAATCATGTCACTGAAAAGGACAATTTTTTCTGAAATTATTGCAGTTGCATTGATTATGCCCGCACCAATAACATAAATTAAAACTGAAAGAATATTTAGCACAAAATTCATCATTGGGTTTAAAAATGAAAGGGCATAACTTGTGAACAAGTTTGTTTTTGTTAAAGCGATGTTTGATTTGTCAAACTTATCTTGGACATAATTTTCGGCATTAAAAGCCTTAATTACCCTCACTCCATTCAAATTTTCCGCGGTTACTCTGTTTAAATCGTCGGTTTGTTTTTGCAACTTTTTAAATTTTGGTGCTGCTAGAGAAATGATGATGGCTATCGCAATTAGCATTATTCCAATGACAACAGCTGTTGCCAAAGACCACTGCCAATTTTTACTCACGATTTTTGCAATCGCCCAAACTGCTAAAATGGGGGCTTTAATTGTCACCTGCAAGCCCATAGAAACGAACTGCTGGATTTGGGTGATGTCATTTGTGGAACGAGTTATTAAACTTGAAGTGTGAAATTTGTTCATTTCCATTAAAGAAAATGATGACACTTTACCGTAAACTTGACTGCGTAGCCTTTGCGAAAGCCTTGCTCCTATAATTGCGGCAATATAGCCCACAATCCCCGCCATGATGCCACTCGTTAAAGCACAGGCAAGCATAAGACCGCCAGTGTTCAAAATTTCAGAAACTTGACCTCCTTGCTGAATGACAAGTGTAATCTCGTTCATATAATCGGGAAGTTTTAAGTCTAAAAAGACTTGAAAAACAATGAGGCAAAGGGAAAGGAACACAAGAGCCCATTCTTTTTTGTTTAGATGTTTTAAAATTTTAATCATTGATTCTCTCCATAATATATTTTTTTGTTTTCAACAATATTCTCATACAATCTTTTGTGTCTTTTTTGCCCAAACTTTCAAAAAATTTTGAAGTTTTTTTAATCATGTTTTGCCTTTCATTTTCAATGAATTGCACTCCACTGTTTGTTAACTCAACAAATGTTTTGCGTTTGTCAAGGTTGTCTTTGCTTAATTTCACAAGCCCCTTTTTTTCAAGACATTTTAAAATTACAGCCACCCGAGCAGTGCTCACTCCCAGTTGCGAAGCGATATCTCCTGCAATTAAAGTTGAATTTGATTTCTTCAAACTTATGAGAACTGCCCTTTCGCCGTGTAAATTAATTTCATTAAATTTATTAAAAGGAACTTTTCCGTCTTCAAAAAAGTTGTGTAAGAATTCTTTTGCTATATTTTCATAATCCATAACATTTCTCCTTTTTGCTAACACTGTTAGATATTATATTTATATATAGATGACTTGTCAATAATTTATTATAAAAAAAATAAAAAAACACAAATAAAAAAATTTGTGTCTTTTATAAAATAATTTTAGTTTTTCTAAAAATAATTTTTATTTGTCCTTTGTCATACTCTTTTTTGGAATGATGCCAAGGACATCAAAAGAATTTTGAAGAATGTTTTGAACACATAAAAGGAATGCCATCATTGCGTTTGTTTGAGTTCTGTCATCACTTCTTATAAACCTGTTATCTGTGTTCCAAAGAGAATGGAATTTTGAGGCAAAACCATTGAGATATTCCACCAAAATGTTTGGCGAGCCTTTGCGTGCCGAGTTCTCAATTATAGTTGGAAATGACGCAAACTGGACAATAATATCTTTTATTTGCATAGGACAATCTTGCATAAAGTCTGCAAATTGACTTGTTTCAAAGTGATAGTCTTCTTTGAAAACTTCCTTATATTTTTGCAACACAGAAAATGTGCGTGAATAGGCATAATTGATGTAATAGACGATATTTTCTTTTGACTTTTCTTTCACTTTCACAAGGTCAAAACACATCTGTGTGTCGGGACTCTTTGACAACATAAAGAGTTTGAGTTCGTTTATATCCACTTCCTTCACAACATCTGAAAGAAGCACAAAAGTCCCCTTTCTCTTTGACATCTTAAAAGGAACACCGTTTTTTTCAAGATTGACCATTTGGCACAAAAGCACATCAAGTTTCGCTTTGCCATTTGATAAAGCGTCGACAGCCCCAGTTATCCTCTTCACATATCCGCTGTGGTCAGCACCCAAAATGTCTATTAGATGATTATAACCCCTGTCAATCTTATTTTTGTGATAGGCAATGTCGGAGGCAAAATATGTCGTCTTGCCGTCGGCTCTCACCACGACCCTATCTTTATCGTCACCATAAAGTGAAGATCTAAAAAGCGTTTGAGGAAGCCCACTAAAACTCACTTCATCGTCTTCCGCATTGTCTTTTCCACCCATTGGAGCGCTCAAAACGCCTTTATAGATGACGCTAAGTTCCCTACTTCCGTTTTCGTCTGTCACCGTTTTTTTCAACTTTGAAAGTTCGTTTATGCTATTTTCAATTTGACCGCTCTTTGCAATCTCTGTTTCAGAGGCAAAGAAATCAAACTCTAAGCCAAGCAATTTCAAATCTCCTCGAACGATATCCATCATTGCGTCAGTGACAGTGGTTTTTAGTTTGTTATAAAAATCAATTTTAGAGAGATTAATGTATTTATCGCCCACTTGTTTGGCGAGAACTTTTGCATATTTTTGCAAATATTCTCCGGGGTAGCAACCCTCTGGAATTTCCTCGTTTTTACGTAACGAAAAAACTTGCTCATATCTAAACTGAACCGACTCTAAAAGAGTTGCAATCTGCTCGCCATAGTCGTTCACATAATATTCTTTTGTCACATCATAGCCCGCTTTTTTCATAAGGTTAAAAAGAGAAAGCCCCAAAATTGCCCCCCTACAATGTCCAACGTGAAGAGGTCCTGTGGGGTTTGCGGAAACAAATTCAAGCAAGACTTTTTCATTCAATTTTTCTGCGTCGCCAAAGTGAATGCCTGAATTTATTAGGTCGATGAGAAAAGCCTCCCAAATTCTATCTTTAAAAACGAAATTGATGTAGCCTTTCACCACAATCACATCTCTTATATATTCAACTTTCTTAAATTGCACTGAGAGTTCCTCTGCCACCTCAAACATAGTTTTGTTTTTGAGTTTATACACAATCATCGCTGCATTTGTTGAAAAGTCCGCTTGAAACTGCACAGGAGGCACAGTAAATCTAAGGTTGCTCATAACCTTGTCTTTTTCTTCTAAGTTGGAAACATATTTATAAAAGACATTTGTTAAGTCTTTACTTGCCATTTTGAATATGTCCATAGACGTCCCTCCCGATTAATATTTATAAATCAAAATCTCTTTGATGTCAATGTTTTAAGGGGCAAAATATTTATGTTTAGCCGTTTCAAAATCTCTTTTCACATTTTTTTGACAAAAAAATTGATAAAACTGTTAAACATATATTGGGCAATTAAATTCTTTGTGTTATAATCATATTTGAAAAAATAAGGAGAAAAAATGAAAAAAACATTAAGATTGGCGGGAATTCTTTGCTTGATTGCTTCTCTTTTTGATGTTGCTTCGTTGATGCTTGACATTTTTTATTACACTTTTTCGGTTTTTTATGTTGTTTTTGACTCACTTTGTGTCGGGCTTTCCGTCGCCACAGGAATTATATTTTTATCCTTGATGGACAAGAGTGAGGACTATCTTATAAAACGAAAATCACTGTTTCTCACACTAATGATTTTAAACATTTTCAACGGACTTGTGGTTTGGGTGATTTCGTTTTGGGTGCAAATAACAATCACAAAAAAATTGCAAAATTCAACTTTTCCCAATTTTAGTGAAAATAAAAGTGAAAATAAGGACGGCTCAAACACAATTAATCTTGATGAGGAAGGCTATAAAGAAAGAAAAATTGCAAAAGATTTGACAGAAAAATTGGAAGAACTCCTGAGATTGAAAGAGAAAAATCTCATCACGGAAGAAGAATACAAGGCGATGAGAGAAGAGGCAATCAAAAAATATATTAGTTAAAAATAAACATAACATTAATTTTGATTATTGTATTTTTTTGTATATAAAATCTATTCAGCGGGTGTCGCAACAACTCTAAACCTTATGTGCTCGCTGTTTTTATAGTTCCCATTTTCGTCAACCAACATTAAAGAGTATTCTCTTCCAACAACTAGATTGTCGAAATAGAATTCCCCTGCGTCGTAAAAGTCAACATCAACATCGTCCTCTACTTCAAAATAGGAGCCTTCACTAAAAATTTCAATGACGAGAGTGAAAGGAGTGCCAACAAGTAGCGAGAATGTTGTGTTTTGGTCAAACTCCAAAATATAGGTTGTGTTTAAACCACTTTCTTCTGTTACCACTTCATAACCGCCCTCGCTTATGATTAAAACGTCCGTTAAATTTGAACTGTCATATGGGCAATCAATCTGTTCAATCGTGAACGGAATGGAAAAATATGTTTCATAGATATATGCGAAAGTTGTGTAGTTTGCGTCTCTAAAATAATCACTGCTGGAATTAAAATATGTTGAAGTTGCATATGTCGTGCTTGCGTTAAAGACAACATATTCAAAAAACTCTGAGACTGAGTAGTTTGAATTTCTCAAAAAGGAAATGTTCAAAAAGTAGGAGCCTGCATTTGTCAGGTCTGTCACAACCACTCCGTCTGCGTTTGTGAAGAACACTATAATATACACACCGCCAGCACTGGAATAGGTGACATTTGACTTTGAAATGGTCTTTTTTATGTTATCTTTTGTGTCAGAGGTATTTGAGACTCCAATAATGTCGTACAAATCGGTCTCGTCAGGATTAATTACTGTGCCAAAAATGTCGTTGTAATAATTTCCACCGCTATAATCTCTGACGATGCTTGTGTCAAAATTGTCGTCATCGTCGTTAAAGATTGAAATGAACAACGTTGACACTTTATTAATGGTGAAATATCTGGTTATTGTGGAGGAGTCTAATTTGTTTGAATAGTTGTTGCCAAAGTTTGAGAAAACATATTCCACTTTATAATTCACTGTTTTTGAAGTGAGTGGTGCGGACGTCATTGCGATATATGTTAGCGACCCGCTGGCACTTTGATAATAGTAATTATAGGTGAGGGTGAAGATGTCATTCCCCAAACTATCCATTAATTTAACGCTGTTATAGGCAAGAGTCCTCACATTATATGTCGATGACCCCACCACATATTGAACCGAACTATTAATAGTCTTTGGAGCAAGATTAACCGTTCCGCTATATTTTAACTCATTGTAAACGACGTTTCCAGAATATGAATATTGAGCATCATCGGTTGGAATTTCAAAATTGATGGTTTTTATTCTCCTTGCCGAAATTGTGAGGTTTGCATAGCCAATGTAGTCACTTATAGTCTCATCATCAGGGAAAGAAACGGTGAAGCCAATCTTCTTCACACCAACCAAGTTGATTGAAGAAAGCCAAGAATTTGTGTTTGAAGTGGAAATGACAGCCCCGCCTTCGTCTTTTACAGTTAAAACATAGGAAGTGCCTTCTTCAATGGAGAACATATTGCCAACAATCAAGTTGTAAAGCACTTCTGCGGTGGCTGATGGATCATATTCAATCTCCGCATTGACAATGGCAATTTCTCCTGAAAAAGCAGTCTTTTCGATGGTGTATGCAAAGACTCCCTCGCCATAGTAGTTGCTTGTTGTTGTCCCGTAAGTGACGGTCAAAACATAGTTGCCTGCGTTCCAAGGAATGCTCTCGCAAAGTTCCCCTTCTTCTGTTTCAAATGAAAGATTGAAATTCGTGTTGTCAATGATATATTTTTTCTCTTCAATGGCAACGCCGTTCTGGTCCTTTAAAATCGCTTCAATGTCATCAAGGAACAAGTCAATTGCAACATTTTCACCTTTAAAGCCATATTTTGTCCTTGTCGAGAACACAATCTCTGCTTCACGGCTTATGACTGCAAAAGTTTGAGGGGAAGATAGATAATAGTTGTCTTCATCAATTGTGAGCGTGATTTGATAGGAAGAACTCACTGCTAAAACATAGCCTAACGCTTCCCAATCTTCTTCATTTTCAACTGAATATGTCACTTTACTCTTGAAGTCCGGCAGCATTGAATAGCTGAATGGCAAAGACGAAGGGTCTTCTAAATTAAAGGTTGTCCCCCACCTGAATTCGCTCGTCCAATCGCTGATGACGATGTCGCTCGTCCTCTCTATTTCAAAGAGCGAACAATAGCTCGTGCTTTTCACGTTGCCGCTGAAAACAAAGTTATCTCCTGCTGTGCAAGTGGCTATGCAAAGATAAATCCCCGCATCTTTTGGCGTGGCATCTTGATTGTCAATTTTAACGCAATAGGCGTCTGATTCTTTGTTGATAAGATAATATCTGTCACCTGAATATATGACAAGTTCTATGGTGGAAATGGATAAATCGCTTGTTGACTTCGTGTTTTCCGTCGATGCAACCACTCCGTCCGTGTAACTATACACTCTCACAAAACCCGCAACTGAATTAACATAGGAAGTTTCAATGCCTTCATAGATGTAGGAACTTGTGTAGTCTGCACCCTCTGTTGAAGTCACGACATCAAGCGAGAAAACACTTGCGTGACCAGAATAGACAATTGTTCCCTCAGTTGAATAGGTGCCTTTGTATGAGAGGGTGGTGGTTTCGTCTATAATTATCTCTCTTGGGACAACCGTCAACCGAACGTCAATTGTGAGAGATTTATAGTTCGTGTCGAGCACACCGCCTGATGTCACTGCCTGAATGGTCAGTTTAATGGAATATGTGACACTGCTACTGGCATTAAGGGTCCTCACAGACTGTGGCGCACTGGTGAAAACGAAATTCTTGCCGTTCTCATATTCCTTCAAAAGAATTTCCTCGCCATCAACACCCGTGAAAATGCTTTTTGTGACTTCGTTATCATCATAAGTTACATTAATTTTTGGCAGAGCAGTTTCGTCACTGCCATAGGTTATTGAGGACTCAAAACTGAGTTCTTCTTCAACAAAACTGATATCCGCCTGTGAAATGTTGAGATATGCACTTTGAGAAAGATTGAGAACGCACCCGCTCACCTTCACATTAAGAGACGTGAAAATGATATCTTCACTGTTAGACGACCTCGTCACAACAACCGTGTTACTTAACCCAACATTCAAGGAAACGTAGTAACTCCCCGCATTTTGTGGGGTGACGTTTGGGCTCTCGTTGGTTGAATATACGATCAAATAGTTGCTATCATCTTCGTTAATTTCAAAGCCGTCGGTGGTGCAGACTAACTTAAATCTATCTTGGACAACTTCGCCAGAATAGGTGACTCTCACAAGCGACGAACTCGTGTCGTCTGCTCCCACAATGGACAAATTAATTATGGTGCTTGCGATGTAATAGACAATGTTCTGCCCAAGAGATAATTCATAGCAATCGGTGATGTCCGTGCTGTTTTTGCTCACTTGTAATGAAGTGATGTCTGAAAGAGCACTTATATAATATTTATCATCAGTCTGTGTTGCAGAAAATGAAATCCCCGACAAAGTGACACTTTCCACGCCCTGCTCACTTGAAAGAGTGTAGTTTGTGAAATTTGTGAAGGTTGCAGAGATGCCGTCTGCTGACGACTTGTTTTCGGAAATTATGTTTATGGTGGCTTCACGCTTATAGACAAGATATGTGGAAGTTTGCGTGACGGTTATGTTATAGTTGCTGTTTAAACATTCAAATGTGCCTTGCTTAATAGTGTATCCCACAACTTCACCATTCACAATCTTCACAGGATAGTTGCTTCCCACTTTTGCGATTGGAGTTTCGCTCTCTCCATAGTAGAGTTGAAATGCGCCAGAGAAAGTTGGCCTGACAAGAATTGAACTATCATAGGCTTGCCCTGCAAGTGGGTCATTATAGCCAATGGTTGTTGGATAGTCATCACCAAAGGTTGTGGTGTAGGAAATTGGGGTGATTGTTATATCTCTTTTTGAGATTGTGTAATATTTTACTGTCTCACTTAAAGTGAGATTGTAGTTTGTGCCAAAACTCAAAGTGCCAAGCGAAATGCCATAATTCCCCACATTTTCGCCCGAAGTTCTCACAAGACTGCCAGAAACAATTAGATTGCTTATGGGGTTGCCGTAGATATAGGTGAGTGCCAAATCTGCGTTCCCGTAAATCTTGCCCTGATTGTCGTTTGGTGTGATTGTAATCTGTTTTTGAGTTATTGTGAAATAATAGTTCTTTGAAGTGTCAAGCGAGAAATTGTAATATTCCATTTGAGACGCATAGGTTAGGTTTGGAGATAGGAAAATCTTGTATGTCCCACAATTAATCACATTTTCAACTGCCGTGTGTGTGCCATTTGCATTCTTCAAATAGAAGAGTCCACTGCCATCTGTTAAAGAAAGAAGATAACTTGTCGAAAACACACTGGAAGCGTCAACTCCGCTTTCCATACTGCCCGAGAGAATGTAGTCTTGATAAAAAAGACTTGAAATGGAACTGTCTGCTGAATACACTTTCGTGGAAACGCCCACCGTTTCGCTTGGAGTGACAATTATATTAATCTTGTCAAGATAGACATAGGACTTTTCCACCGTCACAACATAATTTTGAACTTCTGTTGACGTGCTGTCTTGCAGTGCAACATAGTAGGTTGCATAGTGTCCATTTGAAGATGTTTGGGCGACAAGTTTGAGGGAAATTTTGAATGTTTCTCCTGTTGAGAATTCGAAACTTCCGTTGTTTTCAAAATCATCAAGAGCACATTCGCAAACTCCGCTCGCCATTTGCTCGACATCATTTAATTTAAGAGAAAAAATGGAGTCAAGTTCGTAGTTTGGAATGCTATTATTTATCATAACGGAGTAATAACTGACGGTTGGAACGGGGTTGTTTTCATCGTCATAGCCGTTTGGCGTCTCAAAATATTCCACAATATTATCAAATTTTATCACCACAGGGCATTGCTTCACTTCAAACTTAATTTGATCATCTCCCTCATAGGAACTCGTGGCAGAGTCAGTTAAACTGAAAGTGAAATTCTGGTTTATGGTGTTGTCAATGCCATAAAAATATGAGCCGACTGGGGCTTTAAAATTCATAGTGCCATAATCCTCTCCTTGATAGTTTATGACTAAAAACGGCTCAATTTCGTTTGTGTTTGAGATGAAACCAGCATATGTGTAGTCCAAACTCTCAAAATTGTCTTCTTCGGTGTAATTCTTGCTATTATTTACATCTGGAGTTATGACAACTTCCTTTTTTTCAACAGTTAAAATGCCCACGACACAGGCTTTCACCAAAACGTTTGCGTCGGTTGAGAGTAAAGTTAGGTCATAGCTTAGATTGTATGTTCCCGCATCAATATATCCCCAACTGTTCTTACTCATGACACTGTCATTTTTCAAAACGACATAGCCACCAGTGTTAATTCGCTTGGTTAAATTCTCAGTTGTTATCGCAGAAATTGCGGAACTTATAGAATTGCCATTATCCACATAATCTTGATAGTCATAAAGTGCATAATCGTTTGAAGTTGGAGACTCGCCATATGTAATGCCCTGATTATTTATGGCGACGACAACTTGCTTTGCGGTTATGGTGTGTTTGCCTGAAATGGAAATTAGAGTGTAGTTTTGCTCATATTCATCGCCTAAAACATAGACAACACTCGTGGTGTGAATCCCCACATTTGATGTGGCCGTGGCGTTTGTTTTATACAGATATTTTCCAATGACTTTCCCCGCATCTTGCCCCACACCGTCAATCAAGTCATTTCCGCTCAAAAAATCGTCCTGCGTTGGAGTGGAAGTAAAAAGGTCCTCTGGCATACTCTCCCCAAAAACGCTTATGCGATCGGGGGCTGTCTTTGTGATGGCATATTTGCCAACTGTGAGCATCATCTCTGCAAACTTTGTCTGCGAAGAAGTCTTCACATAGGTTATCAAATATTCTCCCGAATTAATAATCTCGTCCACTTCCTCACTGTCGCTGTCGTCACCGATGTAATAATAGACATATTCATATGTGCTTGGCTTTGCATTTTGCACGACATATTTATCTTTCAAGTCCTCACCTGAATATGTGCCTGTGGCTGTGCTGTTTGCAAAATTGGGCAATGGATCAATGGAAATGTTAAATCTTAAAATAACTGAGGACACAGTTGTCCCGTCTTCATTTACATATTTTGCTTGAATGCTCACATCTCCCGAGTCCCCTGCCGTCACAAGTTTTCCGTCACTGTTCACATAGGCGATGTTTGAAGCAGTCGTCGACCATGCTAAATTCCTGATGGAATATTTCGACGGAGTGATGCTAACATCAAGCTGAATTGGAGTTGTGCTATATTCCAAATAGTATCTTCCTCTGTCAACGACAGCAGTTGAGGTGCTTGGAAAAAAAACGTTAACGCTTGTGACAGACTCGTCACCGCAAGCAAAAAAACAACTCATTGCTATGAAGAGAAGTGGAATCAATAAAAAAAATTTTAAGACTTTTTTCATTTTTATCCTTTTTGCTTTAATAAAAATTACAATTTAGCACATTTTTCTTTATTATAATTAAAATTATTATATAATATATTGTTGTTCTTTCAAAATAAAAAATGCATTAAAATGACTTGAAAATATTTATGTTGGTTTTAGTTAATGTTATTTTTTAAAATTATGTTTGAAATTTATATAAAAAAATATAATTTTATGATATATTAAAATTAGTTTAATATTAATCAAGGAGTCAAAATGCACACTCAAAAATTCTATTTTGAAAAGGCTGCAAATCAGGCAAGACTTGCAACATGTCATCGTGCAAAATGCGGTGCTATTGTTGTTGCAAAAAATGGAGAGATAATAGGTGAAGGTTTTAATTGTCCTCCTTTAAATCGGGAAGATTTGCGACTCTGTGAAAGCGATTTTGACTTGTCTATTAAACCAAAATATGACAAGACCTGTTGCATTCACGCTGAATGGAATGCAATAATATCTGCACTTAAAAATTTCGGCTCAAAAATTGATGGCGGGACACTTTATTTTATGCGGGTTGACAATGATGGCAAATGGACAGATGCGGGAAAACCTTTTTGCACAGTGTGCAGTCGCCTTGCCGTTCAAAGTGGACTGAAAAATTTTGCTTTGTGGGACGAAATTAATAAAATTCCAAAAATATATGATGTAATTGAATATAATAGAGAAAGTTATAACTATTATTTGAAAAAATAACAAGTTTTTTGTGAATTGTCTTTTTTCTTGTAAAAATAAATGCTTTTTATTTGAAAAATAAGCGTTTATAATGTATAATCAAAAACTATAAAGGGCGAAGATGAGAGCGGTTTTACAAAGAGTTTTAAGTGCAGATGTCGTTGTGAAAGACAAGTGTGTCGGGAAGATTGATAGAGGTTTTGTCGTCTTTTTGGGCATTGGCAAAAATGATAGCGAGAAAGATTTGGACATTCTTGTGGGAAAGATTTGCGGGCTGAGGATTTTTGAAGACGAAGACTTCAAGATGAACTTGAACCCTGCGTCTGTGAATGCGCAGATGCTTGTCATCAGCAACTTCACCTTATATGCAAACACAACTCATGGCTTTCGTCCAGATTTCCTTGAAAGTATGCCTCCCAAAGAGGCAAAAGAATTTGTGGAAAAGTTTGTTTTAAAATGCCAAGAGCAAAATTGTTTTAAAAAAATTGAAAAAGGAATTTTTGGGGCTGATATGCGTGTGACTTGCGTTAACGACGGCCCTGTCACAATAATTTTTGATACGGAGAAAATGAAATGAAAAAAGAAAAAAGATTAATCACAGCGGCGCTTGGATATGTCAACAACATTCCTCATGTTGGGCACATTGTTGGTTGCCATCTCCCTGCGGATATTTTCGCAAGATATTGCCGAAGTTTTGGCTACGACACCACTTTTGTGGGTGGGTCTGATATGCACGGCACTCCAAGTGTGGTGACTGCAATGGAGGTGGGCGTTCCTGTGGAGGAACTCACTCAAAAACTCCACCTTGTGCACAAAAAGATTTATGAAAAACTTGAAATTAGTTATGACATCTACTCAAACACCCACACAAAAACTCACGAGAAAATTACAACAGATTTTTTCCTTGAACTCTACAAAAAAGGGTTCATCAGCGAGGGCGAAACAGAGATGTTCTATTGCGAAAAAGACAAGATGTTTCTGCCCGACAGATTTGTGGTTGGCACTTGTCCAAACTGCGGTAATACAGAGGCAAATGGCGACCAATGTGAAAAATGTGACAGCCTTTTTTCACTAAGTGAGTTGAAAGATGCCCATTGCAGAATTTGCGGGGAAAAAGCGGTGCTTAGAAAATCAAAGCACATCTTCCTTATCCTTTCAAAAGGGGTCATTGAACTTGACAAATGGATTGAATCAAAAAAAGACATCTGGCGACCTCACGTGTATAGTGAAGCAAAAAAATGGGTGCAAGAGGGGCTGAAAGACAGGTGTATTTCTCGTGACATTAAGTGGGGCTTCCCCGTTCCGCTTAAAGGCTATGAGGACAAAGTTTTTTATGTGTGGTTTGATGCCCCAATTGCCTATATTTCAATTACAAAAGAACTGAGCGAGCAAAAATATCAGGATTTGTGGCTAAATAAAGACGCAAAAATTTATAATTTTGTGGGAAAAGACAACATTCAATTCCACACGGTGTTTTTTCCAACAATGCTTCTTGAAAATGGGAAATATAACCTTGCTTACAATATGGTGGGACTAAATTTTTTGAATTATGAGGGGAAAAAGTTTAGCAAAAGTAAGAAAATTGGCGTGTTTTGCAACGCACTTTTAGATGAAAATGCAGACTTTGACATCGACACTTTCAGGGCTTATCTCACCACAATTATCCCTGAAAATAGGGACACAGACTATAAGTGGGAAGACTATAAAAACAACACGAACAGCGAACTTGTGGGGAAATTTGGCAATCTTTTCAACCGCTCGCTCAATATGATTAAAAACTATTTTGGTGGCGAAAACGATTTTGATTTGACAGGAGGCACCATTCTAAACGACCTTGACAAAGACATTCTTTCTGCGATAAAAACGATGCCCGAAAAGATTTCGCAGGCTTACGAGAAGGCTGAACTTCGAGACGCCTACAAACTCATTATGAACTATGCAACTCTTGGAAATGGCTATGTTGAGGCGTCTGCTCCTTGGGCACTTATGAAACAAGAAAAATTTGACGAGGCGAAAAAAGTCCTGTTTTTTGCTCTTAATCTTTGTGCCAGCCTTTGCGTTGTGGCAAGCCCAATAATTCCACTGAAAACAAAGTATCTTTGGCAAGACCAATTGGGACTTGATGGCGACCCAACTTCAAATGATTTTTGGGCAAAAGCAAGCGAAATGAACATTAAAAAAGGACACAAAATTAAAGATGTGAAGCCTATTTTTGAGAGAATTGATGACGACAAACTTGCAAAATTTAGAGAATTTTTGTCCACCCCATTTGACATAAAGGAATACATCAATTCTTTAAAATAACATTTTTTAAGCAAACAAAAAGAGAAAGGTTTAAACACTTTCTCTTTTTTTTATTTTTATTATTTTGATTTTAAATTTTTTGACCTGTCCACATAACTTGTGTGTAAAATTTTGTGTGCTTTTTCTCCGCCAACTTCACCATAGAAATTTTTATATATGAACTTGATTGACGGATTTTCGTGTGCTTTCCGCACATTGTTTTTCTCGTCGCTGGCATAAAGGTTATCTGCTCGTTCTTTTGCAATTTCTCTGTTGTTCACGACATATGCTGGGTGAATTGGCATTCCGCCACCGTTCGCACAACCGCCCGGACAAGCCATAACTTCCACAAAGTCATATTCTTTTTCGCCAGATTTAATCTTTTCAAGAAGAGTCCTCGCATTATTAAGCCCACTCACCACCGCAAGTTTAACTTTTCTGCCTGCAATTTCAATTTCCGCTTCTTTTGTGCCTGATAGTCCACGGACAAGCAAATATTTCACTTCTTTAAGTGGCTTTTTCTCAAAAGTATCGCTAAGTGTCCTGAGTGCCGACTCCATTACTCCGCCAGTTGCCCCAAAAATGACACCTGCACCAGAGGAAAGCCCCAACATTTCGTCAAATTTCCCGTCCTGTAAATTCATAAAATCAATCCCACACACCTTAATCATTTCTGTCAAATCTCGCACAGTCAAAACTGCGTCGGTGTCTTGCCCCATTCCTCCTGCCGACTGATTGTCTCGCAATCTTTCAAACTTTTTTGCAATGCAAGGCATTATGGACACAAAATACAAGTCGCTTGGCTTCACTTTTAGTTTTTTTGCATAAAAAGTCTTGACAGTTGCCGACATCATCTGCTGTGGCGACTTGCAAGTGGAAATGTTTTTGATAAACTCGGGATAAAAGTTTTCAACAAACTTAATCCACGCAGGGCAACACGAGGTGAAAAGTGGCTTTTTCTCGCCATTTTTCAAACTTAAAACAAGTTCGTGTGACTCCTCCATAATGGTTAAGTCTGCTCCAAAATCTATGTCAAACACATCGTCAAAGCCAAGTCGTCTTAGGGCAGAGATCATCTTCCCCTCCACATTTTCGCCAATTTTGCTCCCAAACTGTTCGCCAAGAGCCACTCTCACAGAGGGTGCCATCGCAACAATCATTCTCTTATCTTTTTTTGCCAAATGGTCAAGCACTTCAAGTTTTTGAGATTTGTCACTTAGGGCTCCCGTGGGGCAATTAATCACGCATTGTCCACAGCCAACGCACGTGCTGTCGGCATTTTCTTTCTCAAAAGCACAGCCAATTTGAGTGTTGAAGCCTCGCTTCCCCACCCCAATGGCGTCAACAGACTGAACATTTTGGCAGACTGCAACGCACTTTCTGCACTTAATACATTTGCTGTTATCCCGCACAAAACAAACGGAGCTGTCATCAACTGCTGACTTTGACACTTCGCCAGAATATTTACTGCTGTCACAATCATATTCGTCTGAGAGCTTTTGCAGTTCACAATTGCCATTTCTCTCGCAAGACAGGCAATCTTTGTTGTGATCACTTAGGAGCAGTTCGAGTGTGCATTTTATGGAAGCCCTAACACGAGGAGTGTTCGTCCTCACAATCATTCCCTCAAACACGGGAAAAGTGCAGGCGGTGACAAGATTTTTAACACCTTCCACTTCCACCACACACATTCTGCAACCCCCAATTTCATTTATTCCTTTTAGATAGCAAAGGGTGGGGATTTTGACTTTTGCTTTCACACTTGCAGACAAAATGTTGCAATTTTTTTCAACTTCCACAACAATTCCATCAATAGAAACTTTAATCATATTTTTTCCTTTCTAATTCTTTTTAACAGCACCAAAGCGACAATTTTTGGCACACAATCCGCATTTTATGCACTTTTCTTGGTCAATAACAAAAGGTTTTTTCAATTCTCCCGAGATTGCTTTTGTGGGGCAATTTCTGGCACAAAGCCCACAACCCACGCATTTTTTGCTATCTATCTCATATGTTTTAAGGTCCACGCAAACGCCCGCTGGACATTTTTTATCTCTTATGTGTGCCTCATATTCGCCCAAAAAATTCTCCATTGTGGAAAGAACGGGGTTTGGAGCAGTTTGTCCCAATCCGCAAAGTGAATTTTGCTTCACCTGAAAACACAACTCTTTCAATTTTTCAAAATCACTGTCGTCTGCTTTGCCTTTTGTAATCTTCTCTAAAATTTCTAACATTCGCTTTGTGCCAATTCTGCAAGGAACGCACTTGCCACACGATTCACTTGCCATAAATTCCATAAAAAATTTTGCAATGTCAACCATACAAGTGTTCTCGTCCATGACAATCATTCCACCACTGCCCATCATCGAGCCGTTTTTAATCAAATTGTCATAGTCGATTTTAACGTCTTCCTTAGAGGCAGGCAAACAACCACCCGACGGCCCGCCCATCTGAACCGCTTTAAACTTCTTGTCTGCTAAAATGCCACCGCCGATGTCGTAAATCATTTCCTTAATGGTTATGCCCATTGGCACTTCAACAAGTCCTGTGTTTTTGATTTTCCCTGTGATTGAGAAAACTTTTGTCCCTTTTGAACCCTCCGTGCCTATGCTCGAAAACCACTTTGCACCGTTTAGAATTATCTGCGGAATGTTGGAATATGTTTCCACATTATTAAGAAGTGTTGGTTTGCCAAACAACCCCTTTTCTGCTGGATATGGTGGCCTTGGCCTTGGCTCACCACGAACACCCTCAATGCTCCTCATAAGAGCCGTTTCCTCTCCGCATACAAAAAGCCCTGCACCAAAACTCAAATCAATGTCAAAATTAAACCCCGTGCCTAAAATGTTTTCGCCCAACACTCCAAAATCTCGTGCTTGTTCCAAAACTTTTTTCAAAACCACGATGGCATGAGCATATTCAGCACGGACATAGATGTATCCCTTGTGAGCACCGATGGCATAACCAGCGATTATCATTGCTTCAATGACGCTGTGCGGGTCGCTCTCTAAAATGGACCTGTCCATAAAAGCACCCGGGTCTCCCTCGTCGGCATTGCAACAAACTAATTTGTCTTCGCCTGCATTTTTTGCCGTCATCTCCCATTTCTTCCCTGTTGGAAAACCGCCACCGCCACGCCCCCGAAGCCCGCTCTCTTTCAAAATGTCAATTATTTGCTGTGGGGAAAGTTCCTTTAAGCATTTTTCAAGGGCAAAATAGCCATCTCTCGCCACATATTCCTCAATTTTAAGAGGGTCAATCTTGCCACAATTCCTAAGGACAATCCGCCTTTGTTTTTTAAAAAATGGCATTTCTTCCATTTCCACCAACTTTCCGTCTTGAACATTATAGCAAAGGTCAAGGGGAATTTCCCCTTCCAAAAGCTGCTCTTTTACAATCCTCTCCACTTTCTTTGGAGTTAGGTGTCCATAGGCAGTGCCCTCGGGATAAATAATAGCAAAAGGTCCTTGTTCACAAAGCCCAAAGCAACCACAACTGAGAACAGACACGTCTTTCATATCTTTGCACAATCTTTTAAAAATCTCAAAAATATTTAAGCCGTCTGTGAACAGACAAGCAGTGCCACCGCAAGTTAGAATTTGCCTGAATTTTCCGCCAGTTTTTCTGTTTTCCACAATGTCAAAATATTTTTCTTTTGTCTTTTTAAGTAATTCTTTCATCTTTTCCTCTTTTATGATGGGTGCCTATCTTTAAAATCTTTAATTATCCCTTCCACTTTTTCGGCTTCTATATTTGAAAACAACTCGTCGTCTATCATCATCACAGGAGCCAAAGCACAACACCCCAAACACCGCACTGTGTCGAGACTGAAATAGCCATCTTTTGTGCACTCGCCCTCCAAAATGCTTAGATTTCTTTTAACACTTTCAAGGACGTCTCCCGCCCCACGGACGTAACAAGCCGTGCCAAGACAGACTGAAATCTTGTGTTTTGCAGTTTTGCCGAGTTTAAACTGCGGATAGTAACTTGCCACTTCATAGAGTTTTTGAACGCTGACGCTAATTTTCTTGCTTATAAATTCCAAAATCTCTTCGCAAAGATAGCCGAAAATCGCTTGCGCTTCCTGCAAACAAATGATTGGCAACCCCTTTTTGTCCTTAACTTTGTCAATTCTCTTTTCAAGTTCCAAAAATCTAACGTCATCACACTTTTTCATTTCTTCTCCAATTTTACAAGTTTATTATACCTCGATAATTATTTTTTTAAAACTAAATGAAACATTTTAACCTAATAAGTTGTATAATTATAAAATAGAAATATTGTGAGGGAAAATGAAATTTGTAACTGACGCAATTAAAAATGGTGTGATTGAAGACAAATATGGCAAGAGGGGCAATAAAAAGCGATTTGGCATGCCCATTCTTTCTTTCCCGTTTGAAATTATTGATAAACCAACCGGCACAAAATCTTTCGCCGTTATTTTTGACGACGTTGATTCAAAGCAGATGTATGGATTTGAGTGGGTTCATTGGCTCATTGCCAATCTTCACAGGACAAAAGTAGAAGAAGATGAGAGCGAGATTTCAAGCGATTTCATTCAAGGGCTGAACACATGGAATGAAAATTGCTATGGTGGACCTTGCCCTCCCGACAAGCCTCACAAATACAGAATTTCGGTCTATGCTTTAAGTGCCGACTTGCCACTTCGAGGCAATTTTTCAAGAAAGCAACTTGAAAACGAGATGAAAGGAAAAATTTTGGACACCACAGTTGTCTATGGCGTCTATTCAAATTAATATTTTCAACTTTGAAAACTATTTTTTTATACTTTTTTTAATCTATTTTGAACTTCGGCATTCATAATTTCGGCATGTCTTTTTCTTTTTCTTCGCCTGTTAATTGTGAACTGTAAAGTTAAGAATAATCCCCCAATAATTACAACCGCGACTCCAATGATGACTGCAAGGTAGGAGACTTCTTGATGGCTTTCAATCTCTAAAATCGCCCAATTAATTGCGACATACGCCTTTTCGCTTCCTTCAAAAACATAGTTAGCAGTGTCGGTTAAAATTAGATATGAGGTATATTCGCCAACCGAATTTCCGCTTCCATCAATAATTTCATAAAGTGGACTTTCTGCAAGCGGGATAAGTTGCTCTTCGCCAGTGTAATAGGGATTTCCGGTTGTTTGTGGGATTGCAATCACCGCTTTTTCAATGCTCCAGCTCACAAAAATGGAGTCAACTGTGTAATCGTTCCAGATGGAATTTGCATCGTTTAAAGAAATCTTCGCCAAATAGTCTCCCGCATTTGTTGCAGAGTAGTTTGAAACGGATAGATATGTGTTTGACATAATGCTAAAAATGACCTGTTTTTCTTCGCCATCATATGTAAAAGACGTCTGCGAGGTTAGTCTTGGGATTGATTGAACTCTCTTATTAATGCTCCAAATGAGGATCTCAACGGTGCCTGTCACTTCGCAATTTTCGCTGTCGGTTAAAACAAAACTGCTGACCTCTGCAACGTAAACTCCTGCGTTTGTGGCAGAATAAACTCCACCATACACAGGTGTGACTTCTGTGCTTGAAGTGCCAAGAGCAACGGTGTGAGCCCTGTTCTTTTCATAGGTGAAACTCGTGGTTGACTGCCACGAAAAAAGGGACACATCAATCGTCTTTTTTGCAATTTCAACGTCAAAATTATTGTTAAAATATGCATTGTAGTTGCTGGATATAGTTGTTTGAATGGTTAAGGTGTAACTGCCAGCATTCAAAAGCATTCTGCCGTCGTTTACAGCCACTGAAACGACTTGCTCGGAATTGTTAATTGATATTAGATTACTATCAATCGTTTGCTCTTGACCATTATATATGTATTCGGTGGGAAAATTGGATAAATCAATCACGCACTGTGCTTTTGACATCGTGAAAGGAAAAACGGTGTTTTTGGAATTGTAATTCTCGGATTGTTCCACATAAACAGAAACTCCGCTTAAAGACTGCCCGTCTAAATAGGTGGTAAATCGTGTTGTCTCGGAGGAAAATTTGACGGTTTGCTCGGAGTTGTTCACGCTCACATAATTCGCGAGGTTAAACTCCTGACCTGTGTATGTAAAACTTGTCCTAGAAAAAGAAAAGACTGGGTTAATTCTTGAAATGGAGAGGCTTTTTGAAGCACTGTGGTTTGAGTCGGTTAAAGAATAGTTCAAATCGCTTTCCAATGTGATGATAGTGGCGACATAATTCCCCGGTTTGATAAAATCATTTGGAGAATACGCTCTGCCTATGAAAGAGTTGCCAACTATGCTGAAATTGAGTGAATGAGAAACATTATTAATGTCGGTGTAATATGGGCTAATGTTGTCTTTTAAATCTTCTCCTGTGTAGGTGAAAGTTGATTGGTTGCCGACAATCCCCCAGTTGAAAGTCACTGGTTTTTTTGAGATGGTGACAGTGGGTGATCCCGCGGGCAAAATTGTGCTGAGAGTATAGTCATCAATGCTTCCGCCCAAAAGTTGAAGTGACTGAGTGTCCACAGTCACGGCTTTTCCCTCGCCAATGTCTGCGGTTGACACCGTTCCTGTCCCAGTCACTGAAAGCCCCTCATCTGACAAGTCGATTGTAATCTCCAAATTGACAACATTTGTGCCGTCATAAACTCTGTCAACTGGTGAGATTGAGGTGATTGAAACAACTGCTGGCTCGCCAACCGCTTCTTTTTCGCTTGTTTGTGGTTGAATGTATCCACTTTCATCAATTGTTTCGTTTGCCACTGCAAATTCAATTTGTTTTGACGAAAAAAAGTTCACAGAAAATATTACGCCAATAGACAAAAACATAATAAAAAATAATATTTTTATCAAATTGTTCTTCAAAATTTTTTTCTCCATTTAAGCCCTCACTTTGAAAAAGCACCTCTTCAAAGATGCCTTTTAAGTTTTTATGATATGTTTGTTAAGCAAATTTTTTCTTTCATAATGTTATAGTTTTCTTCATCAAGTGTTCCGCTTGCTCGCAATCTTTCAAGACGAATTAAATCGTCAATGCCTTTTTGGGTGATATTAAGAGGAATTCCATTTTGCCCCGGAATGATGCTGATGACATTTTCTTCATTAAGACTCTCCGGGTGCGTTATGTTGCTTGGATTAAGAGGCTCGCTTTGTTGCGTGCTGTAAAATGGGGCTTGATAGACAGTCCCTTCAAACTTTCCCTGCTCGCCAGAATTTCCGTTTTTAACATTGGGCACTTGCTTTCCTTTTTTTACGCCGTCTGCACCGTTAAAATCACTGCTGTTTTTCAAAAGTTTTGATGCTTTATTAAAAGTGAGGACGGGGATTAAAAAGTTAATAAAAGTGATTACAGACACTATAGCAAAAATTATTTGTAATATATAACTCACGCCAATGTATAGGTTTATTGCATTAAATAATAGGGAAATTTCCCCAATTACAAAGGGGGAAACAAGGATAAAAAGGTTGTATAGGAAAAATATAAATTTAAGCACCATCATAAAGGCACAAGTTTTCTTGCATCTTGCAAAACTCTCATCGTCTTTTTTGGCAAGGGTCATTTCCTTTATTCCCCAAATAAACATTAAAAGAGTGAAAACGGCAAAGAAAATTATTACAATTTGCGAAAGCAACTCAAAATCAGCAGAAAACAATTCATATAAAACGAATCCAAGCGGATAATATAACGCAACTGAAAGGATTTCATAAAGACCGTCAATTAAGTCCGTTATCAAACCATACATATTGCACAGCATATAAGATAAGCACAAAAGCAGTATAAAAGATATTACTGTGGTCAAAAAACCCGATATTTTTACTGCACCTTTTTTCATATTCAACTCCTTTGCAGACTATATTCAATCTTAATTATATTTATATGTAAGAATAAAGTCAAATAACTATAAACAATTTGATAATAAAAAACATTGACTTGACAAAAAATTTGTTTTATACTCTCTCTTGTAGTTAAAATATCTATCAATATAGGAGGCTAATTATGAACGAGAAGATACAGCCAGCATATCACGAAGTTGAAGTTGAATGTGCTTGTGGAGAAAAATTCATAACAAAATCAACAAAACCCGGCGATAAAATAAAAATTGACATTTGCAACAAATGCCACCCATTTTTCACTGGGAAACAAAAGATTGTCGATGCAAACGGCAAAGTGGACAGATTTCAAAAACGACATAATTTGTAATTTTATTTTTTTATGTGTTTAAAAGAAAAGCAATTAACCAAACAGGCTAATTGTTATTTTTTTTACACAGTTTTCGGGAAATCTCTTCAACATTCCCTGCCCCTAAAAATAGCAGGACACAGTTTTTAAACTTACTTTTTTTAATCAAAGTTAAAGTTCTCCTGTTTGAAAAATCTCCTCTAACCTCAAATTGTGGCTTTTTCTCCTCAATTTTATCTCTTAAAAAAGTTGCGCTTCCCACATAGTCGAAACTTTCCCGTGCCGAATAAGTCTTCACAAGAAAAAGTTTATCCACACCGTCAAAACAAGTTGTGAATTTGTCTATAAGACTTCTTGTGCGTGAGAATGTGTGGGGCTGAAAAATGCAGATAATTTTTTTATCAAACACTTCCTTACACGTTTTTATGCTCTGCATAATCTCTGTGGGGTGATGAGCATAGTCCCTCAGCACGATATTTCCCTCATAAATTCCAACCTTTTCAAAGCGTCTATGAACATTTTCAAAAGTAGAAAGCGCGTTTTTAATTGTTTTTTTGTCAATTTTATAATGTAACGCCACACAGATTGCCATCAGTGCGTTTTGAGTGTTATATTCACCATACACATTAAGGGAAAAATTATCAACATACTTTTCCCCTAAAAAAACATCAAAAGAATATTTTTTAGAAATGTCTTTATTCAAATTTTCAATGTGATAGCCAGTTTTTTCGCCCACATATATTAACTTTTCCTGCTCTCCCAAATATTTTTTGCAACTAACATTTGCAAAACAGGTGTCTTTTGAGTTTATAGAAAAATTTAAAAAAGAATCAATTTCTTTATTAAACGTCTTAAAATAATCAAGGTGCTCTTCTTCAAAATTTGTAATTATTGAAACATCTGGTGATAAAGTTAGAAAACTATCTCTAAATTCACAAGCCTCTGTTATGAAAAAATCTTTTTCGCCAATTAAAACATTGCCATTAATTTTTTCAAACATTCCGCCCAAATGCACAGTGGGGTTTAGTCCTGCAAGCGAAAAAATATAGGCAATCATCGCAGTCGTTGTTGTCTTTCCGTGTGTGCCTGACACTGCAATCACGTTTTTGTAATCGTCACTTACGTATCTTAAAAGAAGTGACCTTTCAATCGTTGGAATATTGCTTTTTTTTGCTTCTAATAATTCGGGGTTGTCTTCCTTGATTGCACCAGAAAAAACCAGCAAATCACAACCTTTAATATGCCGTGACTTGTGCCCAATAAAAACTTTTACGCCCTGCTCTTTTAGCCTCTTTGTCCCATCACTTTTTGCCAAATCACTGCCCGACACTTTCTTTCCGCTTTTTTTAAGTAAAATTGCCAAGCCACTCATGCTTATTCCGCCAATTCCGACAAAAAAAATGTTTCTATACTTTTTTAAAAATTCTTGCACAATATTTTATATGTATTTTTTATTAATTTTGTTTGCTATTTTGTTAATAATAATATAAAATTTAGGCAGTTGAGGAATAATCCTTAGCGAAAAAAGGAAGGTATAGGACTTTGAACATTTCGGACATAAGAGTGAGAATGGTGAAAAAAGATGATCAAAAACTTAAAGCAGTGGCTTCAATGACCATTGACGAATGCTTTGTTGTTCACGACATCAAGATTATTGAAGGCAATCAAGGTTATTTCATTGCAATGCCTAGTAGAAAGACCTTGGACGGCGAATATAAAGACACTGTTCACCCTCTAAACACAGAGACAAGAGAACAAATCAGAGCTGCTATCTTAGCAGAATTCGAAAAAGTGCAAAAAGAACCACAATAAATTATTTTTGCAATATATTTCTCAGTTTGGCTAAAAAGGACGCTTTTTTTAAGTGTCCTCTTTTTATTTTTTTTATTAAAATTTTTATGCGTTTTTTATGCGCTTTTCATGCGTTTTTGATGTATTTTTGTTGTGTTTTTTATGTGTTTTTTAACATCAATTTCTATTCTAAGCCCGAAACATCAGGGCAACTTTCTTCAAGTTTTTCAATCTCAGGATACTCTCCCTCTTTTGTTGTCCAAGTGTCGCCATAGTTCTCTGACCCAATGTTTGCTTGAAAATATACGAAGCCTCTTCCCGCGTTTCCTAAAAAATCCGCCTGAGAGATTTTTGTGCCAAAATTTGTTTTAATTGAGCCCTCTGTTTGATAGACGTTCCCGATGATTGTGCTTGGGTTTGTGTAGTTACTTGTGTCGGCACAAGTGGCAAAACTCACTCCGTTTCCCGAGAAAGTTACGACACAATAGTTGCCTCGAAGAATTGATGAATTGATGACTAAGACAGCAAGCCCGCCGGCAGAACTCACATCAAGATTAATAATTGATGTCACATCTTCATAAGAACCTCCGTATGCAGAGGTTGTCAACTTACAGACTGTATAACAATCCTTAACAAAACCTTTGGATATAAGAGCGGACAAGCCACCTGTAAGATAGCCCTTCACTTCCACTTTTCCATTTTCTTCATCTTTAATTCCAACAGAACAACGACTTATGTTGCCATAAGAAACACCCGTCAAACCGCCTGCATAGAAACCTTTAATCAATTTTGCGTTTGAAATGCATTCGTAAATTGTGGAAGTTGAGGTTGAAAGATATGCTTCATATCCAACCAATCCACCCACAACACTGCACTCGTCGATGTTTAAGATGCTAGTGTTTCCGCTGGTGCTTGTAGCGTTTGAGTTGGAAATGATTGTGTCGATGGAAGTGTCGTTATCCACAACGCAGTTTGAAATATTTCCCTTGTGAAAACCTGCAATGCCACCCACTCTTGACGGATGAGAACTTGTCACTTTAAGATATGTTGAAAAAACATATGCACGTAAAATCACGGAAGAACTGCCGTTCAAGCTGGTTGCTTCCCCTGCCACTCCGCCCATATAAACTGTGTAGCCAGAGCCAGACTCCGCTGTGAAATTTGAACTCACATAGACATTATAGATGCTTGCGGTGTTGAGCCCTGCAATGCCACCAATGAACAAAGAAGAAGTGTTGAGTATGCCATCTTCTCTAATTTCTTCTGAATAAATGTCTTCGATTGTTGAACTGTTATGTTCTTTGCTAAAATATATCTCACTTGCTGAGACATATTCAATCCTTCCGCTGTTAAATCCCGCAACTCCGCCAAGATAACTTGAATATAATTTGATGTCTTTTACAATTGAATAGTCTGTCTGGGTTGCGGTGATGTTTGAGGCATTTTCCCCAACTAAGCCACCAGCAACCACAAAATATTTTGCACTTGCATCAACATCTTGCACACTCACAGATTTTATCCCATGTGTTATGTCGCCATTTTCAGACACTCCAAACAAGGTGCCAAAAGCCTCCCCGCCAATCTCAACGGAGACGTCTTTGATTGCTATATCGCTGATGTTTGCCCCCATATTCACTCCTGCCAAAACACCAACTTTCTTTCCGTTTACGCCGATAATCCTGATAGTTTCAAAAGTGAGCCCACAAAGAGTTGCCTCCTTTGCAAGAACTTTAACAAGCCCAACATTATATGTGGTGCTTGTGTTTCTTATGGTTAAATTTTTGATGACACATTCGTTTTCACAAACAATCGTGCCTGAAAAAGTGTTCGCAATTGGGTGAGAACTGCCACCCCATTCAAAACCTGTGAAATCAATCTCAAAGTTGCCATTCACCGAAGTCCCAATGACTTTGAAAGTGTTGTTTGCCACAATTGTGTTGCCACTTAGAGCGTCATAAAATTCTTGTGCCGTGACGATGTCCGAAGCGGATTGAACTTCGTCAATATCTATTAAATAGGTTGAACCCACAGAAGAATTTATATTCAAAATTGGGTAGTTGCTTCCCATTGACCAGACTGTGTCAAAATCCCAAAAGCGAGAATAGCCATCATATTCAGCCGTGACAAAATTTGTTGAAACAGCAAAATTTGTTTTTGTTAAAAAACCGTTTGTCTTTATGTTTGGCAATGTTTGTGCCACAACCACGTCTTGACCCTGTTGTGCTGAGGCAACTTCTCCACTGAAATAGTTGCCTAAAACGATGTTGTCCGTTACTGAATTTGTGTCGCTATATAAAATTCCGCCAATCTTCGCCTCTGTTGTGCCGTTGCCTTTGCCTCCCATATAGAAATAGCAATCATAGACCTCCGCCACCTCGTCTGTCCCCTCGTTCTTGCCCACAATCCCACCGAAGTTGGAATTATTGTTTTTCACATATTCTGTGCTGGTTGCTCTGTAATAACTCTCGCTTATTCTTCCTTTAAAATTATAGCCCACCACTCCGCCGTTTGTCTGCAAGGTTGTGTCAACATCTACTGTTTCAATTCCTCCCTCGAACCCGCATCTATCCACCACAGGTTTTGAAGAATTATAATTTAAAAAGCCCACCACTCCACCAACGTAACTCACCCCAGTGTTTGCGCTGGACAACTGCCCAACTGCTTCGCAAGTTTGGACTGTGCCTTCACTTTTCCCAACGACCGCACCAACATATGTTGCATTTGAAGATGTGACCACTATGTTGTCAAGATATAGATTTTTAACTTTTCCCGTGCTTGTTAGTGACGAAAAAAACCCAACTTGCGTTAATGAAATCGCAGTTGTGTCGGTGATTAAAATGTTTGAAATCGTGAAATAGTTGCCGTCAAAAACACCTGAAAAATTGGAAATTGGAGTCCAGTTGCCAACAATATTTTCTGTGAGAGAGATGTCTCCTCCCAGCTTATAGTTCATTGAAGTGGAATATTTCTCACTCACTCCAATCTCACGCAATTCTTCTTCATTTGAAATGATGAAAGGATATTCTGCACTGCCGTCACACACCAAAACATTGATTTGTAGTGTGGAATAACTCCTGTTGCTCGTGGTGACAACAATCTTACTCTCCCCGCCAGAAATGGCGATGTAATAAGCACCAGTTGAACTGTATGACAAAACGCTCTCGCTCTGGCTAACACCAAAAGTCATAGTCGTGCTGTCATTTTTATTTTTATAAGCGAGAAGATTGCCCGTTGGAATTTCATCTCCAACGTCCACAACTAAATAGGAACTGTTTATGTAGATTATCTCGTTATCGGCAGAAAAATAGTAGATTGTAAGCCCAAAACTTACTACCGAGATTGCAATTAAGATGAATAACAAAAACTTTTTCATAATCTCCCTTCCCCTTTTTCTCGATAAAATATTATAGACTACATCACAAATAATGTCAATAGTCGTCATTTTTTTAGTCTATAAAAAGGAATGAGCGATTATTCTCATTCCAATTTCTTTATTGTGATTTGTTTGTTTTGTTATTTGGACTGTCCGCTTTATCTTTTTCTATCTTTTTGTTCTTTTTGACAGACACTTCTTTTAATTTTTTGTTAATTCGTTTTAACTGCTCTTGTTGAAGTGTCTTTTTATATTTTCTCCTGCTAATTCTTACTGAGATGATTATGGCAATCGTAACAAGGAGAACAGCGCCTATAATTATGACAATTAAAAGCACATTTTGATAGCCACTCGTTTCATAAACTTGGAAAGAATAGGTCTTGTTCATAACATAGTTTCCGCCAACAAACACAATGCTGGCAATATATGTGCCCTGCGAAACAACATTCACAACAACTTTCCCGTCTTTTGTGAAAACAATCTCATAGTCTGGAATCTCTCCGTTCAAAAATTCTTCTGCATTAAACGTAACTGAGATTTTGCCGTTGTGAACTTCACCAGTTTCTCTTAAAATGCCGTCGATAAACAGTGTGAAGTCGCTGATGACTTTGCTTGCAATTATATATGTGGCGGTGAGAGTTAAGTCGTCAAGAACATTTCCAAGCTCATCTTTCACGATATAATTGTTTGTCACAGAAGAATTTAACCTTAAAATCAAAGTGTATACGCCAGCGTTCGTCATATTGTTCAAACTTATTAACACTCCATCACTGTCATACACAAACAAATCATAGTCACTTGTATTTAAGACTTCAATGCCTTCCACTCGTGACACAGTGTCGTTGTTGATGATTAAGTCGCTGTATGTCCTCGTCATATCTTCAAGCGACAACACAAGGTCTGCTTTATCCACATAAAGATATGTGGTTGGGGTGTAATCTTCAAAATCGAAATAGGTGCAATAGCCCCTCGTGAAATGCGCTGTGATTAAATAGGCAAATTCATAACTCGTCCCGTCGCCACCAGCATCAAGGATTGTCTGCGATGTAAACTCAATGTCTGGACCTGAAAAACTGCTTTCAATGATGTTCCCGTTTGAATCAAAGTATATCTTTTTGTAGGTGTAGTAGACATCGTTTGTGTTTGTGAATATACTATCTCCTGAAATCTCAATCTTGCCAATTCTTGACAGGGTTGGTGAGTTTTTATAGTAAATCGTTTGTGTGTCACTTGCAAAATCAATGAGGTCGGTGTCCACTGGCACTTGTGTGATTTGAATGGTCACTTCAAAAGATGTTGAAGTTTGCAAAGAAATGAAGTTTTTGTCGGTTGGATAGAAATTGATTGTTCGGGTTATGTAGCCCACAGTCACCAAAACTTCACTGCCGTTCACCCATTTTGCTGTGCCCGAAATTTCAGCCCAAACTCCAAGATAAGCATCATAATAGGACACGACATAAGGCACTGTTATCCCATTTTCTGCAACGATTGATTCATACGTCCTCACAACGACAAGCCCGTTTTGAGTCGTCAATTCCACTTCTCCTGATGCATCGGCACTTATGCTCAATTCGCCTCGAAGAGTTGGAGAAACAACATTAATTATGATATAAACTCTTTCTGACAGCGTCTCGCCAAAGGCATTGTAATTTGAATTGTGGACAGACTCAAAATTATAGATGACTGCAACTTTATTTTCGCCAAATACTAGGCTTTGTTCATCGTCTTCGAAAGAAAATCCGCTTGGCAAAGTGATGTCTAATTTATTAACTATCAAGCCAGTTTTGTATGTTTTTGAAGACACTTCAAAGTCTTCTAGCAAATCCTCAATTGTTTCTCTCAAATAATCTGCTTTTTGAACATAAATCTTGACTGTCACTTCGGCTATATTATAATTTTGTTTCTTTCCAAACAAACTCTTTGGGAAGCCACCGTTCACAATCGTGTCCGTGTCAGTTGCGTTAAAAGGATTGTAGGTGAGCAACAACTCATAGGCGGTGCCACTTGCTGTAAGTAAAGTGTTAAAGCCCGTTTGAGTGGTCACCCAACTCCATGGGGTCTTGATGTAGATTGATGATGCTGTCAAGCTTGGATTATAGGTGAGGTAAATTGTCTTGTAGGCAAAAGTATTAACATCAATGTTGCCCCTGTATAACCTTACTTTCACAGAAATATCTTTAAAGTCTTCAAAAAGTGTTGAATTGCCGTTATATTTTGCTAAGAATGTGAATTCAAGATAGTCCTCATCTCTTTCAATTATATAATCATCTTTGTCTAAATCAACATCTTTTTCATAGTAGGTCTTTGAACTGTCTGCAGACTCTTTTGATGCAAGTGTCACAGAAACATATTGTCCATCTTCAATGATATAATATGTCCCCGCAGTGAGGTCGGCAAAGTCAACTTCTTGATATTGCCAAACGAACCCGTCTGGAAGGGCAACATCAGAAAGTTTGACGCCCATCTCATAATAGACGGTCATATATTCATTCCCTGTGCCATAAATGTCAACCTCGTCATCACTATAAACACCTTTCTCAACTGTGAAAGTTAGTGTTACAAGCAAGTTGTTGTATGTCGTGCTGTTTGGATTGTAATAGGCGTTGACATGATAGACTCCAACCGTGTTCAGTTGAATTGTGGAGGATACCCAACTTAACGAAGCAATCGTGACACAATCACTGTCCACAATTTTAAGCCCGCCCACATTTGAGACACTGCCATATCTAATTGCCTGCGTGTTTGAAGTGGCTCCAACTGGCACAACAAAATAGTTGTCGCCGATGTCGTTTGCAAAATCTTCCAAAGTGGCAGTTGCCCTGACTATTTGGAAAGTCTTTGTGGCAGAGCCTGTGTAGTTGTTGATGAAATTAATGGTGATGAATGCTAAGCCATAATTTATGTTGTTTTTATATGTGAGTGTATAATCGCTTGTGGAAAGGACATTCACTGTCCCATTTTCGTTCGTGTAGGTGATTGGTCCAGACGTGTATTGATATGGCGAAACATAGTTTGGCCTTATTGCAAAGCCTGTCCCCACTTGGTCGTAGATTGTTGGAATGTTGAACGACGAAGCGTCATATTGCCTTGAAGAAATGCTGAAAGTCAAAGATAAATCACTTCCCAAATAGTTACCACTAAGGTCAAACTCAACCGTTGCAGTTCCAATACCTAAGTTGTTTGAATAACTTACTCCAATGCCACTATTATAAACTTTGACAACTTCTTTGCCGTCGATTGTAATGTTAAAGTAGGTTCCTTTAATGATTTCTGTTCCGTCCACAAGTTCAATGGATTCACCCGTGTAGAATTTTATGTTAGTGCCATAAAGGGCGATTAAGTTGGCTTCCGTGATTGTTTTTGCAACAATGTTAAAAGTCTTGCTTTTTAGACCTCCAAAATTGCCAATTCCGCTCAAAGTCACTGTTGCTACGCCAACATTAATGTTGTTTGTGTAATAGTCAACTATATAATCCACATCTCTCACGAGTGACACCGTCGCGCCATCATAAGTGTATGTGACAACAAGAGAGTCAACATAGATCTCGCTTCCATAATTATAAGTTTTGTCTGCGATGTTGCCAATTGCAAAATCATCTGTTTCACCTGTTTTACTGGCTATTGAACGAGAAATAATGGTGAACATAATCTCTTTCGTGCCTGTAAAATTGCCTTTGCCTAAGATGGTTATCGTAACTAAGCCAACACTTACATTTTCTGAATAGTCGACAATTGTGAAATCTGTGCCAAGGACTAAAACCTTATCGTCTGGTCCAACAGTTATAGCACCTGTAAAGTCCTTTTCAATCTCACCGCCGGTGTAGATTTCGTCGTCCGTCAAACTGTCATTAAAGTCTAGGCTACTTGATATTAATTCAGTTCTGTTTATGGTGTAATTAATGATTATTGTCCCACTATAAGTGTTGTTTTCACCTCCAAAAATTATTATCAGCGAGCCCGTTCCTGCGTCGGTGTTGTTTGTGGAAGTTAGATTGTCGTTTAAAACCAAGGAATTTTGTAGATTTCCATTTGTTAAGTTATCGATGTCGTTTGCAGAGAAAATATACTCTTCAGAATAACTTGTTTCAACAAGTTTTAAGACGATGTCTGCTGGCGAAATGACCTTTTCGCTTCCGTCATAATAGATGTCTTCCCAGAAACTTATGTTGAGGTCACTGAGAGTTATCTCAATCTTCCCGATACCAAAATTCATTGAAGTTTCACCTGAATAGTTTTTGCTGAATGAAATGGATATCATTGGCAACTCAATGCTCGTTTTTTCTGTGCTCCACTCAGTTGTTGTGGTGTTGTAGGAGTGAGATTCTCCCTGATTTCTATAATATATTAAAGTATAATCGCTCTCTGGAACGGTGTTCCCAAATGCGTCTTTAATCACAGGTTTTGGAGTTACAAAATCCTTTGTAAATCTGAAAATATAAAGCCCGCCCGCCGTGCTAGGTTGTGTTCCTCCATTGCTCAAATCAATCGTCCACGAAGTACTGTAAACCTGAGGAATGATGGTGAAGAAATAGGTGTAAGAGCCAGTGAAATTGCCATTCCCTTGAAGAGTTAGGGAGGCTATGCCTGCGTTTGTGTTATTCGAAAAACTGTTCTCAACAATTGTGAAGTCTGTTGAATAGACAAGCGTTTCCTCTTTTAAAGTAAATACATAAGTGATGTCACTGCTTGTGAGGGTGATTGGAGAGCCTGTGTAGGTCTTTTCAGGTGCAGAGAATGTAAATTCACTGTAATGGCTCGCAATGCTTCTGCTGACAATCTTGAAAGTGCTTGTGACTTCCCCTGTGTAATTCCCTTTTCCAGAAAGGACAACAGTCGCCGTGCCACATTCTGTATTGCTTGAATAACTTATCGTGTAATCTTTATCCAGAACTAATTTATATGTCCCGTCTGTGATTGAAATTGTGGCGGTTGGCTTAACTTCCGAACCTGTGTATTCTTTGTCACTGATTGAGGAAATTGAACTTGACAGCGTTTTAAGGCTTCTTGACACAATGTCGTAATACACAATACATTCACCATTAAAGTTGCCCATTCCTCTAATCTTCAATCGATTGTTTGTCCCAACACTCTTGTTGTTGCCATATGTTGTGCCATCGCCGATCACAAGTTCCAGCAAATAATCTTGCATCTTAACCAAGTTTTTACTGGTTGCTATAGAAAATATTATTATATTTGGAGTGATTTCTTGTCGTGTGTAACTCTCATTTTGAAGTTTTTTCGTTAGAAGAGTCATCAGTGCCGTTACGGTCACATTCATATCTTCTGCAGATGTTGTGGTGCTGGACACTCTCAAAAGTGCATTTTCAATGGCACTTTGAATGTTGAGTGCGGTAATTTGGAAAGTGACCATTATTGATGAATCTTCATCAAAATTTCCAGCCCCAGTTACAATGATTGATGCTGTGCCAACATTGGTGTTGTTGGAATATGTGAGGTCATAGTCGTCGTTTAGTGTCAAAAGTTGTAGTGAAGTCACCTTTCCCTCTGCGTCCACACCTGTTATCAGGTAGAAATAGAGTGTTTTTGTTATGGCACTGCCAGTATAGGTGGTTGATAAAACATTATTTGCTGGGATATCTCCCACTTCAATTTCGCTCTCGCTCACCACAAAATTGGCGGAAGTGAGAAGTTGAGGCAAAATCGTGAAATTAATTATTGCAGTGCCTGTGTAATTTCCTCCAGATTGTGCGAATGTTAAAGTTATTTTTCCAGTGCCAGCATTAATATTATCCATATAACTATCAACTGAATAGTTGATTATTGGTCTGATCACCAAATAGTATGAACTCGCCCCGCTCACATCATATTTATATTTTAATTCGGAGATTACAGGCTCTATGGCATTGCCTGTGTAATAATAGTTCGTTTGGCTGAAAGTTGCAGTCAAATTGCTTGCAACAACTTGCAATTTGTCTATGCTAAAAGAGATTGTGTATGTTCCAGTGTAGTTGCCCGTTCCCATAATTGTGACAGTGCCTGCGTTGACTCCTGCATTGATGTTTTCACCATAACTTATGATTGTGTATGTGACGTCGGTACTGTTAAATTTTACTGTCAAATCCTCTGCTGTTGGAGCAATTTGTTTGCCAGTGAATGTCTTTGAAGTGACAGTTGGAGGTGGGGTAAGGAATGTTACTCCATTAACAAGAGAAATATCTCTTTTCTCAATCTCAAAACTGATTGTCTTTGTCCCTGTGAAATTTCCTGCTCCATCAATTGAAATGTAGGCTGTGCCAACATTATAATTTATTTTATTTCCTTCTCCATCAACTTCTGACTTGTCGATGACATATGATGTTGTTTCAGACAATGTCTGCCACGTGGAATTGCCAGTTTCTGTGTATACACCAGCACTTTGAACCCACTCTGGCCCAAACCATTTCACCACAATTGTTGGGAAATAGCTTGTCGCTTTAAAGTAGTATGGACCTGCCTCCATAGTGATCTCTATATTGTCATTATTTGAGATTAATAAAGCGGTTATATCATATCTAAGATAGACACTGCCCGTGTAGTTGTCGTAGAGAGAATTCTTTTCTTTCGTGATGTCCACTTTTACATAGTATGTGCCAACATTCCTTGGACCGCAATAACCGGAACTGCTTGACACAAGAACATAATTTCCAGTTGTAGAATTGTATGTGTAATATGCAACCGTGGTCTTGTCGTAATCAAAGGACATTGTGTCTTTTCTTATGTAGGATATTACAGGTGTTATGACGTGTCCAGAAAATTCAATCTCTTTCCCCGAAGCAAAGTCATATTTGTCGGCAATGTCTGCGTTTGTGACAGTCTTTTTCGAAATTGTAAAAGTGATCGTCCTTAAACCTTGAACATTATTTCCCGACCCTTGAATTTTAATTGTCGCTGTGCCTGCATTGATGTGGTTTAGATAATCAACATTGAAGTCTGTTCCTGCCTCTAATTCTACTAAAATGCTATTATCAAAGTCTAAAATGACTTTAACATAACTTACAAGTTGGCTGTTTTCAAAAGATTTTGTGATTGCACTGCCTGTGAATACAACTGAATCTGTCAAAGTGGAGTCAATCGAGATTGACTTACCAGATGGCAGATTTGAGCCATCGAGATTTAACTTTTGAATGTTATAATATTGTGTTATGGTCCCGATATAGTTTCCTTCTGAAATCACAATTTGAACATATGCACCAGCACCCGCATTATAGAGGTCTCCCAAATAAGTTACAGTTTGATAAGAGGAGTCAATCGGAATATAAGTTTTTGCTCCGGTGTCGGGGTCTTCACTAATGTAATTTAGGCTTGTGATGGTTGGGATTTGAGCAGAAGTTGTGCCTGAATAGACGCAATTTGAGTCGTCTATGACAAGTTCCACATCGTCGTTTGTGATTGTCATTCCATTCACCCACAAGGTGCCTTTGTCAAAACCTGTGTCGATCGTTATGTCATACAGACTGTTGTTGAATTCTGCTGTTATGGACTTCAAATATTTGCCAACCGTATAGTCAGTGTAATATTGCCCGTCAAGGAATTTTGGCAAGAATTCTGCAAGAATTGCAGTCCTATCACTTGCAGAAACAAGAGAAAGGTTTCCGCCAACAATTACATCTTCAATCGCCACATTATAATTTGAGTCATCTGGGTGCTCTGGGTCACGCCTATAATAAGTTTTAACGCCACCCTCTTCGGTGTAGATAAAAGTTAGAGATGCTTCGTTATAGTATCCCATTATTGCATCTGGAATGATGACAGAGATGGCCTTTTTATCAATTTCTATGATTGAGGTTGTTGAGCAAGCCGAATCAAAACTCTCTGAGCCTTCCTTCCAAGCCCTGATGTTCACCTCTCCAACTCCATTAAAGGTCAATGTAACTTTTCTCACCCCGGTGACTAAATATCCCAAAGCGCTGAAACTTGTGAAGTCTGTGTCATTAGACGCCGTAAAATAATTTATTACGCATGGAACATTATTATTTGCACTGATGCTTGCGCTTGACTTCACCAATGTGGAGTTGTATTCAATGTAATATGTGTCAACCTCTAAATCTTCACCACCTGTGATAAATATGGTGACTTGACTGCCATAGTTTGTCCTGATTGTATAGTTTGTCCCCATTTTCACAAAACTGCCGTCATTATAATAATACATTGAAACTTCATTGCTTTGAGATAAGCCTGAAGGCATGAAAGCATCGGTCGCATTCGCTGTGACGGGTCCAATTGTTGAGTAATTCGAATATGTGCTTCCCGAGAGTGAGTTTGACTCAGGCTCAAAATAGATTGTTGGATAGTATGCCGAATCGTTTATTTCTGTATAATTTATGATGGTGTAGGAATAGTTGTTGCCAACAATCGCATTGTCAATAATATCTTTATAGGTGGTGTAATAACTTGCAAAATCGGAATTTAAAAAGCTTACTGTGGTTAGATTTAACCCAATCTCTCCTGATAACACATCATTTTCGAGATAGTCGAATTTGGCATAGTTTGATGTCGCAAATGGCGAATCACCACTTGCATTTTCCACACCATAAAATACAATCAAAACGATTGTCTTTCTTTCTTCCTCTGTATCTTCCGTCGAAGCACTTCCCATTTTTAAAGGAAAAACTTTAAAGATGGTGGTTGCAGGATTGATTGTAAAGTCACAAGTCCTCTTTGTTTCACTTGCAGAATCTGCCCACTTATAATTCACTTTTCCTGTTGTGGTGAGTTCAACGACAACTTTGTAGTCTCCTGCAAGAGAAGGGTAATTTGTTAAAGGACCACGTGCAATGTTTCCTTCATCGTAGTAATAGAATTTGCTTTCATATGGAGTCTCACTTTTTGTGCCAGAAACTTCAAGTGTTGGATAACTATTGTCAAGCCCATCATAAATATAATTCTCAGTTTCAAATTCTTCTGCCACAGTCAACTCTGCTTTTATCACTGAAAAGGTTGCTTCTGTATAGCCTGTTGCAAGATAATAGTTGCTTGCAGAATAGGAAGAGCCATAGTTACCAAGAGAAAGAACCACAGTATATGTGTAAACATTTCTTAATTTACAAGTTCTCTCGTTGCTATGAGTTATCAAAGTTGCACCACTCAAATTTGCACCACTTAAATTTGCTAAACTTGCAATATTTGGGACAGAGTAACTATAAAGAACAACCACCGAGTTTGCATTAACGTCCACAGACGCAAGCCCTTGAAGTAAAACGCTAAACGATATGTCGGCACCTGAATATGTGGACACTAGAGTTGTGCCCAAAATGTTAAATCCGTCGATGTTGTTATAAGTGTATGTCAATGCCTTTGAAGTTATTGTCCATGTCCTGCTGACAGCAGAAGTGTTTTCAGACAAATCTTCAATGGAATAGTTGCCACTGTTTTGCCCTGTGAGTCCAATGATTGTGATGGTGTAAGTCCCCACATTTGTTGGGTTTGTGACAACAGTGCCATTTTGAGTTATCTCCGTCCGCAAATACACTGTTTCGCCTGTGAAAACAATTCCAGAACTGATGGTTGGAGTCCACTGTATGACAGAACCACTGTATATTGCTGTCTTACTTTCCTCTGTCATCGAGGCATCACCAGTCCAAACAACACTGATTTCGTTTGGAATTATCTTCCACGCCTGAGAAGCAGTGCCTTTCTTAGAAATATAATAGTTGTTGATGTTAATTGCGGTGTCAAACGAATAGATTTCCGCCACATAAGAGCCACATTTTGACATTGTGTTGCTTAGATAGCCGTCGCTTGAGCCATTTGTGTTTTTAACTGTAACCTGATCAGATGCAATTCCTCCCACTGTTGTCGCCATTATTGACACAGAAACTCCCTTATATTCATAGCAATAGACCCCGTCGACTATTGTTGCATCACCTTGCACCCAAACGAAAGTTATCTCTTTTTGAGAGATTGTCCAAACTTTTGTTAAAGCCAAAGCACTGTAATTTGCAAGCGAATAATTTCCTGCATATGTTCCAGCAAGACTTACAGTAAGGGTGTATGTGCCAGCATAAACACAGCTAGCATAACTGGTTATTGTACTTGTGGACAGCCCATCAACACTCTTATAGGATATATTAGCATCAAGAGAGACATTTCCGCTCCCGCTTTCGCCTGAAATTATGTTTGTCTCAACAAGTTGACCAGAATAATATTTTGCCGTTTTGTCATAAATCCAATTGGTGACACTTGAAACAAAATTGAAACTTAATCTTATGGCAGTTATCTCCCAACTCACTGTCCTATTGTTAGTCGTTCCATCTATTCTGTAGTTCCCGCTATCTGCTCCGCCGATAGTCATAACTTCCGTTTCATAGGTGCCTACGGCTCTTGGAAGAGTCGTCGTCCACTCTCCGCCAGTTAGTTTATGTCTGTATGTTGCAGTGTAGACGGCATCGCCATAGCAAACATTTGATGGAGACGCTATTGGATTGTTTCCATTTCCCGTGTAGGCTATTGATACATTTGTCCAAGAAAAAATAATCAATTTTGGATTGATTTCCCAAGTCTTTTCTGGCGATTCTGGCAATTCATAAGGTGTATCTTCCTCCTGAAGAGAAATTGACACTTGATAATATCCTGAGGCGATGCACGCACTGCTACTCACCAAAGGTGTCGTCACCTCTGTCCAGTCTAATATGTCTGTTGCACTGTATTTATAGACATAGGTAATGCTTGGCGTGTTTCCCGCTATCAGCCCTGAAAGTGACGCTTGATAGTATATTGCTGATTTGTTATAGATTGCTTCATCATCGATGATGCTCCCGACAGGCGTCCAAGTGATTGTAATTTGCTTTTTCACAATGCTCCAAAGTTGAGAGACACCTGTGGACGCAATTGTGTAGTTTGAATTGTCAACTGCCACGGCGCATGCACAATAGGTCCCCACGTCTGTGGCGGAGTTTGTGTAGTATCCATATGTGACAAGCCCAATGTATGTCGAAGAAACGGCCAAAGTGGAATAGGAACTCACGGTGACACGGTCGTGCCCTGTCTCATTGTCCAAAGTATTGCTCACATCTGCCCTAATTATCTGCTGAGCACCCGTGTAACTCGTCTTGTAGTCACTGCTTTCAAGCGACCAAGTTAGTTCAACCTCCTGTGGAAGAATATTCCATGTGACATTCCAACTGTAAGTTGTTATTGAGTTATTTGTGAAAATGTAGTTGCCATCTGAATTTAAAGAAACAGTCGCCACCCAACCCCCACTCCCGCCAGTGTAAACATTTGCTTGCGTGTTGTATTCGATGGAATATAGCGTTGGACTTAAATATTCTGTCAAAGCTTGATATGTGTCTTGAATTGACACATTGAAAGTCCGCGTTAACCCATTATAAGTGAATGGAATGGTGTTTGGTGTTGTATAGTTTTCGTTACTGCCATAATTTTCAATAATAGATGTTCCAAAAAGAGTTGCTGGCGTAATTTCCCAAGTTAATGACACGACACCTTCAACATAATAGTTTGTTGAGATTTCCTCTGTGCCTGTAACATTATACACACCCAAAATTTGAAGGGTGTATGTCCCACAATTTATGGAATGCTCGTTAAGAAGAGTGATTAATTCTGTTAAAGTGATCGTGGTCACCCCAACATTTTTATCTGCAAAAACACTTGAGTTGATATTTTGGTCCTGATAACTTGCGGTGAAATTAACCAGATATCTTATGCTATCATTATTATAGATGTTTCCTTGTGTCTGTGCAAAAGTGTAATATTGCGCCTTTGATGTGAATTGAGCTCGATATGTCTTTTGTTGGACTTCGTCACTGTTCGCGACAGTTTCAATAGTTATGTTATCAATCCACTGCACTTCAATGGCTTTCTTTTCAATTACCCACTCATATGTAGAAGAGGCTGAATTAATCTCATAATAGTCGGCAAAATCTCCGCCTGCTGTTGCCGTCACTCTGTAATAGCCAGCATTAATAATCTCTTCATTGCTCAGATTTGTTTGCAAAATGTTGCTTCCGTCAAATTTTTCATATGCTAATTGAACAACTAATGCATAACCTTCTATCGTTCCTTCAACACTCGAGGCAAAATAATATTGTGAAGAGCCATTATATTCTGCCACTCCATCAACGAGTCCGTCCACATTGGAAGAACCCCACACGATGTCTATTTGACGCTTTGTAATCTCCCACTCTGTCGTTGTTATTCCCGCAAGATTAGCAAAAGTGTAGTTTTTAACAACATCATAGCCCTCTTCATCGACTATGGTCAAAACTTTTGCATGATAGACGCCGACTTCGCTCTCGCTTGTTCTGTATAAATTACCATTGGTGTCAACAACGCTGTCGTCATAACTTCCAACTTTAATTGGCATCGTTGGGAGGTCTCTGTCTCTTTGTGCAAGTGAAGAAAAGTTGACTTTTGCAGTGATAGAATATTCTTCTCCGTTAAATTCAAAAGATAAGTTTGAATTGCTCGTTGCAGTTTGAACCCAAGAGAAAGTCACACTCTTTTTCGCAATCTGCCAATAAATTGACAGAGATGTTAAGTCCTCTCCCAAGGTGTAGTAACTGGAACTGGTGCCACTAATGCTTTGCACTGATGTGTAATAATATCCCGCATCAATAAAATTTGTGTCCAAATTGTATCCGCTGTTTTGAGGGTTTGAACTGGAGAGAGTTACATCTGTGTTTCCAGAGATCAAATTTCCAAGCTCTGGCTTAATGCAATAACTCTCGCCGTCATAGGTCATACTCACCACATTTGCTGTCCCATCTGGAGTGAAGGTGATGTAAGAGCCATTACTGTCTGTCGCTTTTGTGTTAAGGTCGCCGTCATAGGCATACCACGATACTGTTAACTTCCTTTGAACAATATACCAAGTTTGAGAAGCGCTCGCCAGACCGCCTGTAAAAATATAATTATCCAAAATGTTGTCGTTATCTGGATATTTATACGATTTCAAAACAACTTCACATATATATGGTTCAATATCTCCATTTACCACAGAATTTATATCTGTTTTCTGGTTGTTAATAATCTCAAATGGTGCATCTCCTGATATAACCCCAGAAATGTTACTGCTTGTTATGAATGTCTGCTTTGAATTGTTCCATTGCAAACTTGTGCTTGTTGGCCAATTGATTGTTAAAATTGCTTTTTCAACAGCGTAATATACTGTCCCATTCCCAACAATTTCATAGTTATAAGAAACTTCCCCTGTGAGAGTTGCGGTGTTGGTGTATTCTCCTGCGTTCGCAAAAGAACCACTTGAACCATATTGAATGTATCCTATCACAGTTTGAGGCCCAAAAACTGAATATGTGTGAGTTTGTTGGTTATAGGTGATTGACTGTCCATAATTCCCCACAAATTCATCGGATTTCATTGCATAAGAAGATGTGACTCCCGTTTGTTTGTATGTCGTCCCGTCACCGCTAACATCAAATTCCCACTGCAAAGTTATCTCATCTTTTTTGATTTCAAATGCCACATCATAGGTTGAAGTTGGCGATTCAAAATATAGAGATTGAACATAATATGTTTCATCTTCGTCAAATGTTGTTGCTTTGACATACTCACCCTCAACAAGAACATAGTATGTATTTAACAAACTCTCGTCTGTTTGTGTTTGCAAAATGTATTCCACAATTTCCACGTGAATTACATATAATCCCGCTTTTGTGATGCTAACGAAAGTTCCTTCATTAAAAGTGATGTAGTTATCCGGATTGAGAATGCTATATGCGACATAGTTCTCTTCTGGATTAATTACTGTTCCGTCGTTTTGGACGCCACTAAGTGAGAGTTTTATCATAAGCGCAGTTGACGTGATTAAAACGCCATCTTTATCTTTCATACTCGCCGTGACTTCATATCGAATGGAAGAATAGGTATTTTCAATCTTAAAATCTTCTGCTTCAAGGTTGTCATAATAATAGGTGCTTGGGTTTGTGGTTTCAGAGGCCCCTGCATTGTGCTGTCTTATTGAGATTGTGTTGATTGTCGCTTGAGAGCCCGTGATATACCATATCATTAAGTAGTCGCTTATATCAGTTGGGATTGTATAGTTTGAGTTGCTGATTTCAGTGATGTAGGTGTAGATTGTATTCTTAGTATTAATGCCTGTGTAATCTGCTGGCTCAGGGTTAGCAAAACTTGAAATGCAAGAACCAATATTAGAATAGACAACAGGTCCAAACAAACTTCCACTCCCTGCGACACCATTAAGATAGTTTGTTACTCCAACATAGACAGTATCACTTCCAATGTTGCTGAAAATTGGGACTAATAAATGACTGTATTCTTCATCCATTTCATATGCGCCCGTGTATATTGATTTTGCCTCGCTATTTGCATCAACCCAATGGGAAATCTCAAGCTCCTTTGGAAGAATTTTCCAAGATAAAATGTTTGAGTTGAGAGAATAGTTATCATTTCCGTTTAAAATCCTCACTGCATAACTCTCGTCGTCTGCATTTGCATTTGTAGCACTGGAAACATAAACTCCTGCTAAATCACTAAAAGAAAGAATAATTGAAGAATAGTCGTCGTAATATTTAAGGGAAGTTTCCTCGTTTTCGACATATAAATTCTGCGTTCCGCTAATTTCTAAATTTGTCCCTTCAACTGAAGTGACGTATATTTCCGCGCCTGTGTAGGTGTAGAAAGACACTAGCAGACCCACGTCAATTGTTAAAGAATTAATTATAACATTCACATTCACTGCGTCTACTCTCGTGCCAGTTAAATAGCCACCTTCGGTGACATTAACTCTCTGCGTTGGTTCTAAATCCCCAGAGAATGTCTTTGATGCGATGACAAGTGGAGTGTAGAGAAAGGATTCATCAACATTTCTTATGATGAACACGTCCGTTAGATTGTTTCTTGACCACACACCAAGTGATGTTACCTCTGTGTTTGAGGAAGAATAATTTTTGACCCAACTGACTGCATAGCCAAAAGTATCATTGTAATTTTCCACACTGACAGTCAAGAAAATCGCTATGCCATAAGTGGCTTCGCTTCCTGAAACATATGTGCTTGCAGTGCCAAAAATGGCTCCATCATAATCAATGTAGTAACTGCCAGTTTCGCTTAAAACAATGTTATCGCCGTCATAATTAAACTTGCCAAAACTGGTAAGCGTTATTTTTCCGCCAGTTCCAACAACGATTTCCACCTCTTCCTCGTCCTTATAAATTAATGTGTCTGCGGAAACAATCTTGATAAAATCTCTCTGCATTGCGTTGATTTCAACAATTGGGGCAGACATAATCCACACAGCATATATGTTATATTCACTTTCAACATCATTATTGTTGAAATATATTGCTATGTCGGATACATTATTAATTTCTCCCAAACTGCTTCCAACAAAACTATATCCGTTTATGTTATATCCGCTATTAAACATTGTGACTGTCGCTTCACCCAAATCTTCTTCGTTCTTTTTCAACACTTTTGATAGGGTTGCACCATTAATATAGTCTGAATATTGTTCTCCATATGTCACAGAAATCACATAATAGATGTTCCCATTAACCTGCCCAAATGCGTCATATTGTTTGAAATAAATATATAAATTAAAGTCCCCCGAGATTTGAAGAGAGCAATTATAACTCACGCCAGCGAGTGAGTGCGTTTCGTCAATCACTGCAAGCCCTAAATTTTCATAAGACACTGTGACTGCATTAATTTGATATGAGTCAAAATAATCACTTGAAGTGCCATTTTCCCTTGAATCTATTACGAGAATGTTTGAGATGTCATAGTCGTCACTTTCTGTCACAGTGCTTCCAGAGACTGTCCTTGTCTTCTTGTAAAGAGTCGCTTCGCTATCTGTGGAGATTGTGGTTGTTTGATAGATAAACGCATCATTCACAAGAGTTACAAGTCCTTTGATTGTTATCCCTTGGCCACCGCTTACACTGTTTGCATTAAGAGTGAGATAGACATAAGGGGCGGTTTCTGGGGCTAAGTCAATCAAATAAATTGCTTTATTATCATCATTATCAACTAAATTCACGCCATATATTGCAAAAGACATCACGGAATAGATTATTCCTTCGTTTGCGGTCCAGTTGTTTTTGATGTCCACGGCATAATTAAGAGAATTTGGGTTAATTTCAAAAGTCCCGCCAGCAATATAGATTGCCCCACCATTTAAGTAGGATTTATTATATTTTATACTTCCATTCAAAAGCGACACGTCGCCGGCTTCTTGATAAATTCCTCCGCCGACCCCAGTTGTGACACTTCCGCTATAATAGGTGCTGTTTGATTGAATTAAGCCACTCACAAACGAAAATTCTCCGCCCAACACTGCAATCCCGCCACCGTTCACCGCCATGCAGTTTGTTATGCTTGCACCCGATAAAATGACACTTCCAAAAGAAATAATTGCTCCGCCATAGTTGCTTTCTGTTGTTTCCAAAGGTCTTTTCTCGTTATTTTTTATATTAACATTGCCATAAAGTTCCAAACTACCAGAAGATGCGACTGAAATGATTGAACCGTTTGCAGATAGACCTGTGTTATAGCTGGAATCTGTTGTTAAATCCACGTAATAAAGGTTTGAATTTTTCCACAATGCACCGCCACTTATATTAATCGTGCCAGTCATTGCTGTTTGAACATTATCATCACCAAGCATTTTGCCGATTGTAAGGGTGCCTTGAGAAACTGAGAACATATCTCCCTTAAAACTGCCGTATCTTAAAATATTTACCAAAAGAGATGTCCCCCACACTTCACCAGAAGACAAAACATTGTATGTTTGAAGCAAATAGATGTTCCCATTTGAAGAAAGGGCTTTAATCGCATTTGCGACAGTCGTCACTGATGAGCACAATGAGGAGAGTGTGGCACCTGAATAGTCATAATAGAAACAAGCATCTGCGCTTATTGCCGAATTGGTGCCATAATAGAGTTTGTCTGTATAGACCATAACTGTGATCGTCCCTGAAATTGGTGAATAGGAACCGTCGTCGAACACGAAATTAATCTCGGCCGTTTGCTCCCCAATCTCAGTGAATCTGAAATTGTTTGACATCCATGTGAATGTTCCTTCAAGCACAACGCCATTGTAGGTCACACTGCCACCAATCAATTCTGGAATGTCGTTTGGTGAAGTGTAGATGTGGTTGCGTATGATCTGCTCACTGACGGTTGGATTGTTAAAAACAACGCTTTCCGTTGGCAAAGTAATTGCTTCAATTTTTATAATTCTGCAATCATATATTTCATTCCCATCACTGTCAACGACCACGTCTCCATTAAGAACAAATCTATAAAAAACATATGCTGTTCCGCTCTCAATCTCTTGCTCGGCGCTTGTCCAGCCCAAAAGTGTTTCATAAAAAGCTGCTTTTGTTTCATCACTATAAAAATCAGCAGTGGGAACGTCTGTCTTCTTTATATATTCAACTTCAATTTCATCTTTTCTATCAACGGTGTTTTTTAACATGATATTCACAACGACGGATATCCCATGCATATCGCCGTCATAGGTGCCAATGTAGTCGCTTGCAGTATATTTTAAAACCATGCTTGATGAATTATCAACAATCTCCTCTGGCCCCATATAAAGACATTCTATTTTGTTTGCATCGTCGCCAAGAGTTGCATATTCATCAAGATAAAGATAAATCTCACTTGAATTTGAAACAATGTAATTCTTAACTTTATTTGTGATGTCATAGTCGCCAGTTGGCATGGCAATCATTTGAATGTTGCCCTGCGAAATAATTGTAGAATATATGCCAAGATAAGCGCCCAGATTGAAATCTTTAATGATATAGATGTAGTTGTCAACACTATTTATATACACATTGCGTTCATTTTTCTCAACAGTTAAACCCGCATAGTTTTCACAAACATACACGTCCTCCCCGACATAAAGACTGCCGTTTGAAGTGTGGATTGCTCCTGTTGAGGCGTTTGAAGTGTAATTTTCAACAATTTCGCCACCGAGCAAAACAATTGTGTCGCTTTGTTCTGAGCCGTTGCTATATATTGCCGAGCCAGTGACATTTTTCACGGCTCCATCAAAAACTCCGTTGTTTTCAATCACTCCGCCCGTCATTAAAAGGTTGCCTTCATAAAGAGATATTGCTCCGCCATTGTAAGCATAGTTGTTTGCAATCTCAGTGCCGTCACAAATCTCCAAAAATGCACCATTTGCCACATAGATTGCTCCGCCAACACTGGAAGTTGAGCTGATGTAGTTATTATTAATGTTCACATTAGAAACAACAAGCGTCGCCAAAGTTCCAACAACCGCAATTGCTCCGCCACCATAGTTTGCGAAGTTGCTTTCGATGAGCCCACCAGAGATTATGAATTTGGAACTTGTTATGTGATTTACATCTCCTGTTGTTTTGTTGTAGAAAACACCACCCGTCACTGTGCCTGTCGCAACCGAATAGATCGCCCCGCCATAACCCGAATTGGAGACATCGGCGTCGTCTTTATCCACCGTTCCAAGAACACTGTTCCCGCTTAACGTCCCGCCTGTCATTACGAAAGTGCCAGAGTTATAGATTGCCCCGCCTTTCGATGAGGCTTTATTATTTGTGATTTCACCAGAAGAAAGGTTCAAAATGCCGTTTGTGGAAACATAAGCCACCCCGCCCATACCCTCGCAATTCGCAAGTCTTTCTTCTCCACTAACGGTGTATTTTGAGTGTATTTGCATTGCCAAATTTTCTTCAAAAATTCCGCCTAAAATGTTCACGGTTGCGTTTTCCACAAACACCACAGCCCCATATGAGCCCTCATTTTTACTAAATGTTCCGCCATAGATGTTTGTTGTGCCACTCATCACAGCGAGCACTCCACCCTGCGTCCCAGAGTAAACGTTTGCCGAGAGAGTTTCCTCTGCCTCATTGCTATAAAAAGTTCCACCGATTATATTCACTGTGCCATAGGAACAAATCACTGCTCCGCGCTTTGCAAGATTGTCAAAGAACATTCCGTCATAAATGTTTAAAGTTGCGCCTTGCTTCACCAGGAAAGTTCCGCCATAAGCACTTCCGCTTTTGATGGTCGAAGTTGAATTTCCATAGAAAACACCGCTGTTTATGTTCACTGTTCCTGCTGAAATGTAGAAAACTGAGCCTCCTGTGGTGGCACTGTTGTCATAGAAACTTCCGCCATTCACGGTCATATTTCCAGAATTTGCAACCACACCGCCATAGCCAGAAAGTGACACTTCGTTGGAATAGAACTGACCACCGTTAATGATGAGCGTGCCACTGTTGTTGATGACACCGCCATAACTTGGAGCGTCAATATCTATTTTTGCCACGTGATTTCTAAGGACCGTGCCGTCGTTAATGATAAGTGTTCCACCTGCTTGCACAGTTATCAAACTTGAAATTGCGACGTCTGCCGTTTCTCCCCCGTCGATTGTGATATTTTCAAGAGTTAAAGTTAGCCCATTTGGAACGTTAAATAGCACTCCATAAAATGCTCGCTCGCCAGTGTTATATCTTGAAATGATTACTTTGTCGGCAGAAAGAGTGAAATCTTCCGTCAAGGTAAAAGTGTTTAACATATAAACGGTTAAAATGGTAGACGACGAGAGGTTTGTCGCCGTGCTAAGATTCAAAACCTTTTCAAAAGTCTTCACTGGCGTTCCACTTGCACCTGTTTGAGTGTCGATTCCATTCACTGGATCCCAATAGATCTCGGTCGTGGCACCAACGATTGATTGCAACTTGACCACAGAATAGCCCGATGTTTCATCAACAAAACTTATAACATAATAAGTTGTCGCCAAAATCTTGAAAGCCTCGGTATTTGTTAAGCCTGCACTGAGTGTTGGGGCATAACTGCTGCTTGGCACTGCAATGTAACTGTCTGCTGTGATTGTTGGGACTGAGCCTGTTCCGTTTAAAAAGTCAACATAGACAAGCGAATCCTCCGCCAAATCGCCGTTTAACACGAAAGGTGAGTCGTTTGCGTTGATGAGAATATAGGAGTCAATGTAGATTGCTCCGCTCAAATAGATGTTTGAATAGTTTGTCCCATCACTGCTCACAAATCCGTTGATGCCAGCAATCTCCGTTTTTGAAGTAATTGTGGTGTCCGTTAGACTCAAATTCATCACATCAGTGCTACTCAAACTCCTCACATAGATCTGTGAGGAATTGCTTGTGTTAAGCCCGCTAAAAGAGTTATTTGCAATCGTGCTGTTTACAAAAGTTGTGCAAAGGTCAACTTGTCCCGTTCCAGTGTTTCTCACATTGCCGAAAAGAGCAAGCCCCGCACCATAACCCTGCATATCGGTGTCGTCAGTTTCATATTTGCTGTTAATAAAGTTGTCATAGATGTTGCAGTTTATGAAAGTCTTGCTCCCGCCAGCACTATATGAACCCGTGCCTGAACTGAGTCCTTTCACTCCATAAATTGCCCCGCCATACATACTAACTGTTGCGGTTGAATTGTAAAGGTTTAAAATGCCGTTGTCATATATGTCCACATTTGTGAGAGTCATCTGGTGCATATAGATTGCCCCGCCACCCACATCACTGCTGTGAAGATTGACAACCATATTGCCATAAATGGCTGAATTATTTATTGTTGAAGTATAAAGTCTATCACTTGGATTCAAACCCTCTTCATAGACCCCACCGCCATAGACGCTTGCGGTGTTGTTTGCAATGACGGCATAGTTTAAATGGAACTGATATTTTGAATATATCCCACCACCATAGCCACCAACATATTCATAATCAGTTCCGTTGCTTGTTTGATAATTCTCAATGGCACTGTTGCCCACAACTGTGATTTGATTGTGAACATTAAACCCAAAAATTTTTGAAGATACTCTACCGTTTGAAATGTAAATTCCGCCACCATAGACAGCGGTGTTATCTTGCACTGTCATTTTATAAATGTCTACATATGAATTGTTAGCAATGTAAATTCCGCCACCCATTCCACCTGCATAACTATAAGTTGTCACACCTTCAGTGGTTGTCTTTGTCTCTAAAACATTTGCTGTGTTGTCGTGAATGTTTGCGTTGTAAATTGTTGCAGTAGGAGTATAAACATAAATTCCACCGCCATAAGTTGCTGTGCAATTATAAATCTCTGCGTCATAAATTGTTGCAGTTCCCGAATAAATAAAAATCCCGCCACCAAAATATCCTGAACAATCGTGAATGTTTGCATTATAAATTGTAACACTGTCGCTCGCACTTCCAGTTATTGTAATTGCACCGCTAGAATAATTCATTGATTTAGTTGTATTTAAACAATTTGAGATTTCAATATTGTAAATATTTACCGTAAATCCACTCCCTAAAATCATCGCAGAACGAGTAGTAGTGTTATTGTTTGTCAAAATAATTCCGTCATAAATATTTGCAATGTTTCCGCTTGTTGATTCAGTATTAAGATTAATCAAACCAGATGAATTCTCAACATTGTTTCCATCAATAATAACAGTTCCTGTCATATTTTTTTTGCCAAAATTAACAGTTCCACCTGAATAACCATAATAATTAAACATAACATCTGTAAAATTATCCGCTCGTCTTAGGGTCACAGTCTTGTTCTCCACAAAGATCGTCCCTGCTTTGGTCCACATTGACTGCATATAGATGACTCCGCCGTCGTTCATTGTCGCCATTGCCGTTGAAAGCCCTGTGCCGTCCGTTGGCAGAGAGAGTGCATTTGTGGTGTAGTAGTTGTTTGTTGAAGTTTGCCCCACAGTGTAGAAATAACTGTTAAAGAAATATAGCGTGTCATAACCCACAACTTCCACAATCACACTAAAAGTGACTGTTTCATAGTCGCTGTTATTTGGAGTGAATGTCAAACTCAAAGTTTGATAGCCAAGAGCGGTTGGCACAAAGGTCGCATTAGTCCACGAGAAAGTGCCTGCAATGGACATCGAACCACGAAAACTCGCAACTCCGCCAAGAATCTCTGTGTTTGAAAGAGTTTTGCCTGCGTAAACTTTGCCCAAAGTTGGCAATTCGCTGATGTAAAGGCTACTGACATCTTTCAAAATCGCTTTTGCACTGCCCGACACGTCAGGATAGCCTGTGGCTTGAATTGAGAAATAGATTGTCCTCGTGCCAGCAGTTGTCAGCACGACCGGAGTTGTCGTCAACGCACCTGCGGAAGAGCCATAGAAAATGGTTGCTTCCACATCGCCATAAACCTTAATCTCAATGCTAACGCCCGCAGTCCCTTCCAAGACATTCTCGCTGTCGCCAAAATAGTCACTCACTGTGAAAGGAATTGCACCAGTTGCAAAAGTTTTAAGTGAAATGTTGTTATTATCATAACTATATTGCACACCGCAAGTCGTCTCGTTGTCACTTGAAAAAGCATAGAAATCTTGCGACTCAATTTGATAGTCCGCAGTGCCAGTGGCAACCGCTGTCCCAGATGAAAGCACACCAATTTGCGACAGTCTGTCGAGTTTGTCAGTTATAGTCAAAACTCCGCTGTTTGCCAAATACGCATTACTCTTTGACCCAGTCCCGATCTCATAAAGTCCGCTTTCTTCGTTCTTTGTCCCATTTTTAAAGTTTCCAGACACTTTTATAGACCTTGAAATGTTCACCGTTCCGCCCGAGACATAAAGCCCCGCACCACTCCCTGTGGTGTTGTTTGATGAAATGTCCCACTCAGCACCATTCACTGTGCCTGCGCTTATGCACAAAGTGCCGCCGCTTGTGGAATTGTTTCCACTTGCAGTCAAGTTCTCCACTGCCGACACACCCAAGGCATTTTCAAAGTTTAGAGCCCCGCCGAAAACTGCCGAATTTTCTTCAAAATTGCAGTTTAAAATGTTCCCCGAGACGCTCCCCGTCCCAAAGATAGAGATTGCCCCGCCGTTTGCAGTTGCCGAGTTTGAAGAAAAATCGCAGTCGGTCACATTAAATTTCCCAGAAGAAAAGCACAATGCTCCGCCGTTTGTCGCAGAATTTCCAGTGAAGACCACATTTGAAATTTCAACTTCGCTTGTGAGTCCCGTGCTTAAAAACGCATAAATCGCCCCGCCACTGAGAGCATTCCCGCCTGACATTGTCACACCATAAATCTCCAAATGGCTTGCGTTTGCGACCACTCCACCAAGAGTGTTTGCTCCGCCATTATTAGTGAAAGTTCCGCCTGAGATTAAAACATTTCCAAGGTTATAGATAACTCCCCCGAGAGTGCTTTCTGTCCCCACATTATTGTTATTAAACTCCCCGCCAGCCACTTTTACAGAGCAATATTTATCAACATAGATCGCTCCGCCTTTTGAAGTGGCGAAGTTGCCGTCAAAACTGCTTTCTTCGTCGATGAGTAACATTCCCAAACTTTCAGTTGAGCCGTCTGTCCCGCTGAGATAGATTGCACCGCCACTCACAGCCGAGTTTGCGTCAAATTCACAATTTTCAAGGGTTATTTTCTGCCCATAGATTGCCCCGCCGTTTGTTGTGGCAAAATTTCCGTCAAAAATGCAATTTTGAAAAACAGTGTCGTCATAAGTCCTCACAGCGCCTGCCGTTGTTAAAGACACATTATCCTGAAACACACAATTTTTAAAAGTGAGTTTCAACTTTGTCGAAGTAGAATTCACATACACCGCACTGGACATATAACTTGAATTGCCGATGAATGAACAGTTTTCAAGAGTGTAGGCATAGTTTGACCCTGTGAAATAGACCCCGGCAGAATAGCAACTTTCCCCAACATTTCCACTAAACGAACAATTATAAACATGATGATTAATGCTTGAAATTTGGAACAAACCAAGCCCTGCGTTTGCACCTGTTACTACATTGTTCACAAAACTCACACCCACAAAGCTGACACTTCGAGTGCTTGGATAGTAAATTAAATTGCTTGTTGACTTGTTTCCATTAAACTCTCCGCCCGAAAAATCAAGAGTCATTCCGCTTGTGTAGATGCAATAGTTGCTTGCAACAGTCACGGTGTTGTTGGCGACAGTTGAGTCAACCATTTTAAAAGTCCCGCTCCCTATCACATACATAGTGTCAATGCCGGATACAACCTTGTGATTTTGAACCGTTGTCCTTATAAGAGTTAAGGCCGAAAAATTATTGCCATTAATGGCAGCACCGTGCTGACCTGCCCCAACCGTATTATTTTCGAGAATGCAATCTGTTAAAATGAGATTAACTGTGCCAAACCCAGCATATGGGTAAGTGAAAATTCCTCCACCGTATGAAACTGCGTTATTGTTGCTTATTGCGACATTGTTCAACTTTGCCGTTATTGAAGCGGAAGAATTAGTCATAGTTTGAAATGCAATCCCTCCGCCAACTCCATAGCTATAGCTATTTGTGGGTATATTAATCTGATTTCCGCTTATACCGCCCCCATTCATTTCAAAGTTACATTTAATATTGGAAGCAACAAAAATTCCTCCACCTAAACCAAGACTTGTGTTATCTGTAACACTAATATTATTTAAAATTACACTAATTGTCACAATAACACACAAAGCCCCACCGCATTCATAACTACTACTATTTGCACTTGTAATGACATTTTCACTTATAGTGCAATTGTTCATCAAAAGTTCTTTACAATTATCAACACTAATTCCCGAGCCATGGTGTTTGCCATTATTTCCACTGATATTGCAATCGCTAATCTCAACCACGGCAGTGTTTCCACCATAAACATATACTCCACCGCCATAATATTCCGACGTGTTGTTTGTGATGTCGCAACTTTTCATCACAAAGTTTCCGCCAGTTCTTGTATAGTAAATTGCCCCACCAGCATTTGCAGAATAATTTTCTTCAAAAGTTGCAAATTCAACTTTTGCTTCGAGACCATTAGAATAAAATGCCCCTCCAACGTCGCCCCTAGCAATGTTGCCATAAAACTTACAGCCATTTTCTTTTGTCTCGTCAGTTGAAGTTATTGTTGTCTTTGAAGCATTCGAATAAATTGCCCCGCCATATAAATAAGCTAAATTCCCTGTGAATGTTGAATTTTTGAGTATTAATTCTGTTACAGTACTATCACAATTAATTGAACCTGAGTGATTTGTTTTCGCGGTGTTATTTTCAAACAAACAGTCAACCACTGTGGCTGACAAAATTGTTCCACAAAAATAAATTCCACCGCAATAGTTTGTTGCTGAATTTGTGCTAAATGTGACATCACTTGTTTCACTGTTCCCGTCATCTTCACCAATGGTCACATTATTAACACTATCAACACGCAAAACACCAGCAGTTGCTTGCTCATTATTCTTAAAAACGCTGTGACGCACAAGCAAACTATTTGCACTAAAGACATAAATTGTGCCAGAATTTGCCCCCGCATTTTTTTCCACATTAAGATATTCGAGAGTCCAATTTCCACCTGAAAAATTTCCTGCTCTATTATTCCCTGAAAAAGTCGTCCAAACACTTTCGCTTTCAGCAATTTGGTCGTCATCTTCACTGGTAGCTTTTGTTATAGTAGAATTTCCCGTTGTCGAAAGACTTGCATAAAAAGCAATTCCTTCCCTTTGATATATAAAATTGCACCCTTTGACAATTAAAGATTCAGTCGTGGAACTTGAAATATACATACCATCATAAATTCCACCAGTGGAATTGTTACCATCAACTTTACAAGAAATCATAGTAATGTTTTTAGTTACAGCAAATTGTATTGCTCCGCCGTTGCTTTGTGCAACATTTTGCGAAAAATTACATCTTAAAAGTGTTATATCAGTGACAGTTTCTGTGTAAAGACCGCCACCGATGGCACTCAAAATTGCTGAGTTGTTTGTGAAGTCACAATCACTGACCTCTACTGTTGGACAAGAAACTAAATATAATCCGCCACCATGTCTTCCCGTGTTTTGAGAAAAATTAATTTCACTCAATTCGACGTCTGTGCAAGATAAAAGTGATAATCCACCGCCATAGCCGTCAGTTGACGCAGAGTTTGTCGCATTGCTATCAAAATTAAGATTGTTTGCAGTCACAGTTGCAAAACTAGAAATGCATGCTCCGCCACCATAACCTGTCAAACTGGCATTGTTGCCCAAAAAATCAACATAACTTAAACTGATGCTTGAAGTTGTGGAAGAATATTTAGTGGCATAAAGACCGCCACCTATCACAGCACTTGTTAAAGCCTCATCTCCGTTATTGTTAAAAATTGTTTTATTTTCAGCAGTTCCAATTATCGTCACAATATCGGCTTGAATATACACCGCACCGCCAGCACCAATTGCTTTGTTATTTTGGAAAGTGCAAGAAGTGATTGTTACAGTTGTTGTGGCGCTTATTGTGACCGCACCGCCAGAAGCGAAACTTTCAGTGTTGCCTGTGAATGTTGAACTTGCAATCGTCACACTATCACAACTTAAACAAAAAAGTGGTCTCTTCACATTGCTTGTGAATGTGCTGTTTGAAATTAACACCGTTGGATAGGTTGTCAGGCTCCCATTCTTCTCAACATAAATATGTGCGGTGCCTGTGGTTGACGCTGAACTGTTACTTTGCACTGTCACATTCTGCAAAGTTAAGTTCCCATTTGTGTAAAGCATGTAGGAAGTGGCTGTTGGGCTATAAACAAAATTTTGAAAAATTGTTTGATTTAAAATTATTGGGGTTGCCGTTGCATTTGAAATCACACGAGCAGAACCAAAATCTGTGCTTGCGCCATCAAAAATAAATTGGGCTCTTGAAAGATAAGTGCCGTCGCTTTTAACACCAAGAGCAAAGCCGTCGCCACCACTCACAACTATCATTGAAGTGCCTGTTCCAAAACCGGAAACTCTCTTCAAAGTGATTGCACTCAGATATCTTGTGTCGTCGTCTGCTATGTAATAGTAATTTTGGTTTGAGCCTGTGCCGTAATTTTCGTTGGTCGAATCACTGCCTGTCATTGTGATTGTGTTCATAAAAATTATGTTTGTTCGTCCACTTGTCAAAGCCACAGAAAGAGCCTTACCAAATGTTTGAACAGGATAGGTGCTTGAAAGCCCGTCGTTTGTGTTAAGACCAATGCTTGAAATGTAGACCTCAGTTTCTCCGTCACCCACGACCGTTTGGTCGGAATTTTCCAAAACGCCACCTTCCGCCATAGCAAAATCGGACGAAGCAGAATTCGACACAACCATTCCAAACACTCCCACAAAAGCAAAACAAAAAGTCACAAAGAGCATTAGGACAATCTTTTTAAGTTCAAATTTTTTCACTTTTCACACACCTCACAGCAAAGAAAAACATTCTTTACTTTTTGTCGCTATGGATCGTAAACTAAAATCACACCGTCGCATACTTTGGCAATCTTATTATGATTATGGATATAGTATATATTAATAAGCAAATTTTAACAAATAATTTTCGCCATATTTTTACAAAAAAAATAAAAATATTTTAAAAAAAGTTTTACTTTTTTATCAAAAAAACTGGACAAAATATGCCCAGTTTTTTCAAAATTTTTTAACTTTTTTTATGCTTTTTTTAAGAAGTTTAATGCTAACTTTTCCTCTTTAAAGCATACTTTTGTTTTAGTTTTGCCCTTTTTATCACAACAACGAGCCCAGCTAATAGTAGGAAGAACAAAGCAAGAACGGCAATGTATTGCGACTCTTCACTCTCCGCAATTTCCTCGCTAAAATCACTGAATGAGTCGTTTTGCGACTCGATGAAATCTATCGTTGCACTCCCAATTGTGTTCCCAGTTGTTTCGTTGTAGAGTGTTCCGTTGCTATACACTCCACCACCCTCGCTTCCCGCACGATTGCTGAAAATCTCCGTGCCGTTAAACACTGCCTCGCCACCAGTTTCCACATAGAGTGCCCCGCCATAAGTCGTTGCAGAGTTGAATTTCACCTCTCCACCGTTAAGGGAAACACTGCCGTTTTCACCCACAAAGATTGCCCCGCCAAGATATGAAGTGTTTGCATAAATCTCGCCACCGTTTAAGATGAGTTCGCCAACTGTGTAGACAAATCCACCCTGTCCGCCGACGCCCACGGTGTCGTTTGCGAAGAAACTGCCACTGTTCACAATCATCAGTCCTGCGTTGTAGATTGCTCCGCCAAAGTTCGCCCCGCCAGTCACCGAAGACGTCGCCGTGTTTCCATACATCTCACAACCGTTAAGGAGAAGTGTGCCGTCCTCGCCGTTTGTGATGACAGCACCCATTGCACCCGTTTCGCCCGCTCCCTGACTTGTAAAGTTCCTGAAAATCACATTATTCCCAAGGTTCAAAATGCCGTTATTCAAAATGGCAGTCGCCTGCGCGTTTGCTGTCCCGCTATACTGCCCAGCACCCTCAAACACGACCTTTCCGTCATTTGCATAGATTGTCAAATAATTCGCCGTTTCGTTAAATAAAATTTCCAAAATTGGGCTTGTGATTGCCGTGTTGTGCCTGACGAAATAGATTGTCTTATTCACACTGATAATCTCGCTTAGGTTGCTCCCTGCACCCACTTGATAAGTTCCTTTAAACACGATTGTCCCGTTGTTGTTGAGATAAGAAATCATCGTGCCAAGGGTTGTGATTGTCGTGCTTGTGGTGCAATCTTCGCTGACATAGAACTCGCCACCTGCGTTTGCCTGTGCGCTTGGCTTATAGAAAACAATGTCATAGCCAATGCTCACCAAAATGCTGGTTGAAACGGCTTGCTCATAGTAGTTTGCCCTGTATGGCGAAAAAGTCAACTCATACAATGTTGAAACATTTGCTGGAACGGTCGAGGAAAGGGTGAATGCCCAAGTCCCCTGCACATAATCTCCGTTTTCGTCCACAACTTCATAACCCGTAAATGTCGCTTTTGAGAGTGTTTCGCCATATTTCAAACTTGCCACTGGCGACTGTTGAATGTATAGCGTTTTGCCCAAAATTCGCAGTGTCAAACTGCCAATCACACTTGTCACACTGTCTGTCACTTTGTAGTAGACAATATAGTTTCCCTTAGTGCCAAATCGTGGCGACACACTGCTCCAACCCGTGATCGTGCCGGTGTCTGCAACCGCAGTGCCCGTCGAAGTTGCGAAGAATTGAACTGTGGCACTTCCGCTTGCGTTAAGAACTTGCAAATCGTCTGTCGTGACGCCATATTTGCCGTCGTCGGTGAGAGTCCTGTCTTTTTTGGCATAGACCAAATCATTTGCAATGACTTGTAAATTCGAAGTTAAAGTCACGAGTTCAACTGAATTATTTGTCGTGTTCAGCCTGAAAACACGGGTCGAATCATCATAGTGAAGTTTTGCCACATCACTCTTGGTGATGATGCAGTTATAGTTGTTCACTCCATAAATTGTCACATTGATTTCGGAATAAGAACTAAACCGAATGTCACTACCCTCTGCCAAATCACCCTCTAACAAATACAAAGTGCTTCTATTTATGAAAAAGTTTCTCATTGTAGTACTAGCACTAAGCATTGTGGTGCTGTATGTCGTTCCGTTTCGTGTTACATTTTCTGTTCTAACTACGCACCAAGCAAAGTTGTCTTTCACAACCATTTTAGTGCCTTTCTTGATGATAGGTTTTGCAGTGTCGGTCACATAAACACCGCCACCAGACACTCTACTGTAATTCCCAGTAATCTCAATGTCGCCAGAGAAATTCACAGTGGAATTCCCACCAAGATAAATTGCTCCACCACTTCCTCCTAAACAAGAACTTTCAGCACCATAATAGCCCACACTTTGATTGCCTGTGAACGAACAATCTTTGATGTCAATCTTTGAAGAAGCATTGTCAACAATAACTGAAAGTGCACCGCCACTGCCCGAACTGATATTGTTTTCAAACACGCAGTCTTCAATAATGCCTTGTGTGGCAGTTGTGCCGGAGATAACTACTCCACCATAAAATTGATTTGACGCAGTGAGAATAATTGATTGTTGTATATTCCCTAAGATTGTGCAACCAGTCATTTCAAAGAATTTTGTATTAATAATATTAAATAATGTAGAACCAACGTCACTTCCGGTATAACTGTAACAATTGATAAAACCTGTGTCTATAATAGTTACTTTATTAGCCGATAGGATGTATAGATTGCTATTATACAAGGCTGTGTTTTCTTCAAATAAACAGTTTTCAATAATTAAATTGCTAGAAGCCCCACCAAAAACAACACCACTATATCTAAATGCACTGTTATATATTATTTCACTATTTTTTATTGTTACATTACTATTTAGAGCGTGCAATGTCCCGCCATCAGCATTATAACTGTTACTCATAGTTACATTATCAATTGTCAGTTCTACCCCGGTTGCATATATTGCCCCGCCACCTCCTGAATAAGCCGAGCAATCAGTAATCTCTGTGTCTTCAATGGTTGCCACGCAACCCGTGGAAAGATAAATGCCTCCGCCAGAGCCAGATGCCCTGTTGTTTGAAATGGTTGCATTTTTAATGGTTAAAATAGAGTTTTCGGCGCTATAAATTCCCCCGCCATTACTTCCAGTTGTACCCGACGCATAATAGTTTCCGCTGATTGTCCCGCCATTCATAATCATTGTACCCGCGTTATACACGCCAATGCCACGATAAGTTCCAGTCTCGTGAATATAATTCCCCGAAATGAGTGCATTTTCACCAGTCACCAAAGTTCCACCCGTTGAAACATATACACCAGCACCGACATATGTATAGTTGTTTTTTATTTCCCCATAATTTATGATTGCATAACCACCACTAGCGATATATAACCCGCCGCCGCCACCACCTGCAAAGTTACCACTTATCACACCATAGGAATAACTGCTCACTCCGCTGTCATTTGTGGTTTTAACCCCTTGCATAGTGAAAGTTCCGCCGTTGGCAACATACACACCACCGCCACCAGCAATCCCCGAGATGTTATCAGGATTATATGAAACAGCGTTACCGCTAATCGTTCCGCCGGTCATTGTCACATCGCCTGCGACATAAATTCCCCTGCCTTGTGAACCGCTGTTTGACGAAATTGTTGCATCAAGTGTCACTTTCCCGCCAACGCCGACATAGATTGCACCGCCATAGACCGCTTTGCAACTTGTTATAACGATGTCTATCACAATGGTTTCGCCACACAGATACATCGCACTGCCATAAGTGCCTGTGAGCCCTGTGATTGTTCCGCCGGTGATGAGAGATTTTGAGCCGATTGCCGTTTCAATCACGCCTTTTGTGAAGACAGCCGTTGAAGTTATGGTTGGGTTCGTGAGAACAAGATTGCCGTTTTCCTTTACAAACACCATATTCTCATCAATGGTGCTTGTAAAGGTGCAATCTGTGAGATTTAATGTGCCAAAACTCCCAACACTCACTCCACCGCCATTTTCACTGCCGTCGGTGATTGCCGTCCCGCCAAAGTTGTCTTCGAAAGTGGTGCTTGAAATGTTTGCGACAGTGAAGTTTTCAATCTGCAAACTCGCCCCAGTGCCGTCGCTATTGCCTGAAATTGTGCAACCTGTCATGGTCAGCTGTGCTGGGAAAAACTCATCGGAAGAAGAATATACTAACCCGCCACTTGTGGAAACGTTATTTTCAATCACACAGTCTGTAAATGTTACTTTTCGTTGATTCACTTCACCAGTGCTTTCTTCCAAAGCAAGTAAGTCTGAGGTTTTGAAATACATTGTGCCAGTAACGCAATAAGTTGCTGTAATTGTTGGTATATACGTTATTGTAGTGGTGACTCCACCCACAGTGGAAAATGAGGAATCAGTGTAATATGTCATTCCAATTGGAGCTAAAACTCTTGCACTAAAATAAATTACCGAGCCAATTTGAGCAAAATTCCCACTGAATGTGCAACCTACAAAATTTGTTATCCACTTTAAATAAATTGTCCCTTGGGTTGATGTGTTATTTATGAAAGAGCAGTTGTTAATTGTGTTTGATGCAAGTATCACTGAATTGGTGCTTTCTTCAAATATTGCACTGCCATAAATTGCAGAATTGTTGGAAAATTCACAATCGTTAATTGTGGTATCAAGTCCATAAATAAGATATAGCCCGCCACCATATGTCGCAGAAATATTATTATAAATCTTGCAATTTATAATTGAAGAACCATACCAAACAACAATTCCACCACCTCGAAAAGCACCATAATTTCCATATACATTACAATCTTGAAGTGTTAGATAAGCACAATAAATTCCACCGCTACTATAATTTGCTGTTCCATTTGCCTTATTATTATAAATGTTACTATTATTAAATGTAGATCTACTTGAAGGAGAACTAACACCTCCACCATAACCAGCGGTTGTGTTCCCATAGATATTGCAATTGTTAAAAGTGGTTGTCGCAGATGTCCAAACCCCACCACCACTGCTTGTTGAGATGTTGTTATAAATGTTGCAGTTATTAAAAGTAGCAGTTACGTTGATATAAAGCCCGCCACCACAATAGGCTTTATTATTATACACTTCCACTCTGTTTAAGGTTGTTGTCCCTTGTGTCCTTATTGCTCCACCATCAGTGACAGCCTTGTTATTCCTAAACACAGAGTCATTTATTATTGTTGTGCCTGTCGAATAAATTGCTCCGCCCGCAACACTTGCCCTATTGCCGTCAAAAATGCAATTAGTTATGGTTAAAGCACTGTTAGCTTGAAAAACCGCACCGCCAGAAGCAACTGCTTTGTTTCCTGTGAAAGTGCAGTTTGTGAGAGTCATCACTCTTTCACTATAAATCGCCCCGCCACTTCCGCCTGAGTAGTTATCACTAAACTCACAATTATCAAAAGATACTGTTCCTGCCAACCCGCCAATGTAAAACACTCCACCGTTGCTAGTAGCACTGTTTCCGTTAAATTTAGAGTTTGTGACAGTAAAAGTTGATGGGGCACTTATAAAGGACAAAATAATAGCTCCAGCAATGCTTTTTGCAGAGTTGTTTGTGAAGGTGCAATTGTCAATTGTCATTGCCAGATACAACATGATAAATAAATTTCTACCCAAATTTTTTGATTCATTTGAGTCAAAAATGTTGTTTGACAAAGTTGAGTTTGTGCAAATAAGATAACCAATGGCATATTGATTTGCATAGTTGTCACTAAAAGTTGAATCTATAATTGTTAATGTCGCAACTGGAGTTCCTAAATCACCTCTTCCTACTGAAAGAGCCCCATTATTATTCTCTGCCACATTGTTTGAAAAGTCACAATTGTCAATGGTTACAATGGAACCTGTGCCATCAAGACAAAGACGAGCCCCACCTATAGAATAGGCACTGTAATTGCCACAAATTTCTGTGTTTGTGAGAGTGACAGAACCACCTGAGGTGGAACTTTCGATACACAACCCCCCGCCGACTGCGTTACCGCCTAAGCAAGTGTTGTTGTTAATCTTGCTGTCTGTGATTGTCACACTTGCAGTTGTTGTGGTTAGTGAAATGTATATTCCGCCACCACTGTTAGCACTGTCAGTTATAGTGTTCGCCCGCTTAACATTGCCTGTCACTTCGCAATTTGTCATGGTGAAACTGCTTGAAACAAACGCCGCAATCGTTCCATAAGCTCCAGATACCCCACCACTTATATTATTTGTAAAGTCGCTGTCTGTTATGGTGAGTGTGCTTGCAACGACATAAATTCCCGCACCTCTACCAGTATTTATATTATTAAATATGCAATTATCTATGCTAACAGTTGGGAAGGATGTGAGAGCATAATCACCTGCAAAAATAGCAATTCCACCACCAATATATGAACTTCCACCAGAAAACTCACAATTTGAGAAAGTATACACACCATTATTGCTTGTTGGCAAAATACGAATGTGAGCTCCATAGTTGCCATTTACAACATTATCTTTAAAAATACAGTCTTCTACTGTTACATTTATGCTAGCTGTAATATATATTGCCCCACCAGCATATGATCCTGATGAGCAATTTACAAAGGTGCAGTCTTCAATTAATATTATAGAATTTGCATTGATTGAATAAATCGCACCACCATTACTATTAGTTCGGCAATTGTTAAAATAAGAGTTTTTAATAATTATGTTGTTTGAATTTGAACTTTGATTAACTAAAACACTTCCGCCGTTCATAAAAGTCCCTCTGTTTAATGTGAAAGATGAAGAAGAACCAAGTAAAACTGCAAAGTGCCAGCCCCAGTTTTCTGCATAAACACTGTTTATCTCTACACTTCCATAAATATTCATAAACCTATAATTCGTGTTTAGCACTTGCGTGTCACCAAACACAACTTTTGTCCCCGCTTCAACACTAATTCCACTTGTAACAGCAGAATCTGTGCTTATGCAATTTTGAATGACTGTGTTGTCGTCAAAGAAGACTTGTGCTGTGCCGGTCACTCGAATGGCAGGATAGGACGATGCGTAACTTGCGTCGCCGTCTATCGTTACATTCAAGAAATGAACTGTGGCGTCCGCAGAAATGACAAACATATTGCCAGTGTTCGAAAGGCTCTCATAATTCTCGTCATACAGCCGTTTTATTATAATGTTGTAGGCAGAGGTGCCAACGGTTGTGTCCGTCGAAATGGTCAGCGGTTTGCAAAGATAAATTGTCCCGTCGCCATTCAAAAATGCTATGGCATATGCAAGTGTCAAGAAAGGTGCTTCCGTCCCGTCGGTGTTAACGCCAATCCCTAATCCGTCGTTGTCATCGCTTCCACCAACTGGGTCAAGATAGACAATGTTAATAAATTCACAGTCTGTAAGTGCAAGTTGCCCCTCACAATAGATTGCTCCGGCTTGTTTCTTTGGATAGTTTGCCTTAAAAAGAGTGTCAGTGCAAGTGACATTTCGGGTGCTATAAATCGCCCCACCAAAAATGATTGCAGTGTTTTTGTTAAAAGAAGTGTCCCCTGTGCAGATTACCTTACCTATGCTATATATTGCCCCGCCTTTTTTGGCAGTATTTAAAGTGAATTCGCAACCGTTTACCGTTAAGGTTTGGCTTGAACTTGCAAAGTATATTGCTCCACCGTTATATGAATTTGAAGTGTTACTTGTGAAAATTGAATTTATGCAGGTTGTTGTTGCCAAACTATAAATCGCTCCGCCGTTATTTGTTGAAGAATTGCTTGTGAATTCACAACTATCAACGGTTAAAGTATAAGTTGTGCCTGAAAGATAGATCGCTCCACCATAACCTGAACTATTTGATGTGAAAGTGCAACTTGTGCATATCACAGTTTCCAGAGTTGAACCAGACTGTCTGCCTATTGCACCGCCTGCATTCCCTGATGAATTTGTTGTGAATGTTGAGTTTTCACAATTAATGGACCCAGATTCAATAAATATCGCTCCACCATAACCTGAAGCATAATTGTTTAAGAAAGAACAATATTTTACTGACAATGTTGAATTGGAACTTGACAAATAGATTGCAGAACCGTTGTTGCTCGCTCTGTTGCCTGTAAAATCACAGTCTTCTATGGTTGCTTCTTTGAATCTGTAAATGTAAAGTGCTCCACCATTTGAAACAGATGTATTGTCGGTGAAATCGCTTCCCGTTATTGAAATTGTTGTTGTGGTTTGAACTCCATCAATATAAACTGCACCACCACTGTTTGATACTGAGTCACTGTCACTAAAAGTGCAACCTGTGATTGTTATTGAACTGCAATTATACAAATATAATGCACCACCACTTTGCGAAGCGTTATTTTCACTGAAAATACAATTTTCAATCTCAAAAGATGAGGTTGAATTTATATAGATTACTCCCGCAAACTTTAAAGAAGTGTTGCCGTCGAACTCTGTGTTTTTGCAAATTGTTTGTCCTTTAGCATATATTGCACCGCCACCTGTGCCTTCGGAAGAATACACTGAGTTTGCCGTAAACGTAGAATTATCAATGTTCAAAATGCCACTTGTGGTGTCCATATAAATCGCACCGCCAGAATAACCCGCTTTGTTGTTTGTGAAACTGATGTTGTTACAAGTCACACTTCCCGTGCTATAAATAGCCCCACCATTTGTTTTTGTTGTGTTATTAACAAAGGAACAATTTGTTAGAGTTAGAGTTCCAAGATTATAAATTGCACCGCCATTTCCGTCTATAAATATGTTCTCCCCGTCAAAAATAATGTTCGAAACGGATACAGTTACCCCTGAATTAATATAAAGTAATGAGCTTGTGTTTGTTAGGCTTGAACTGTCTGAATTATAACATCTTTTTAACGTTACGATTTCGCTCCAACCCAGACTTGAACTTGTAGAAATGGTGATAGTGTTATATGAATATATCACTCCTGCTCCACCCAAAATTTCATAGGCTTTTGCAAGTGTTAAAACAGGAGCAAATATACTTCCGTCATTACTGTTACTTCCGGGATAGAGGTTTGTTGTTGCGTTGTATGTGCTTAGTGTGTTCAAATAAACTGCATTGATAAATTCACATTCAGCTTTTAATATTGTGCCACCATAATATATCGCACCTGCTTCCCCGTTTGGCTTGTTCCCTTCAAAAATGGTCCTTATGCAAGTGACGTTGCCCGTGCAATATATCGCCCCACCAATTGTTGCAATATTGTTTTTGAAACTTGTGTCTGAACAACTCACAGACCCACTGCTGCTATATATCGCACCACCGTTTCCGGTTGTCATATTATTTATGAATGTGCAATCTGTGCAACTAAAGGTGCCTGCGCTTGAGATCGCTGAACCATTCACAGCCACAACAACCTTTTTCCCGTCAAAAGTGACATTTGATAAGTTGACTGTTGTGCCAGAACTGATAACAAACATATTTGATAGGTTTGAAATGTTTAGGTTACTTGCATTATAATATCTCGTTATTGTTAGAGGATATTCTGGACTTAATGTCAAGTTTTCAAAAATCGTCAAAGTCTTGCAAAGAACGATTGTCCCCTCATCATCTCCAATCAACTCCAATGCTTTTAAAAGAGTTAAGACAGGTGTGGTGTAACTAAGTCCATCGAAACTATCGCTTCCCACATATGGATTTGTCGTTGCATTATAATCGCTATTTGGGTTCAAATAGACCGTGTTATATTCACAATCAGTTAAAAACACTGAATCGCAGTCTATCGCACCGGATTGACCTTTTGGAGTGTTGTTTTTAAAAATTGTTCTTGTGCAAGCAATGTTTAAAAGGCAGTAAATTGCTCCGCCCTTTGTCACCGCTTTATTACCTAAAAATGATGAGTCTGTGCAAGTTATCGTCTTTTCACTGTATATTGCACCACCAGAAAATTTAGTCTCGTTTCCACTGAATGTTGTTGCTGTAATGATTAAAATTCCTTTGGTGTAGATTGCGCCACCGCCATAACCACTATCACTTCCGCTATATGTGGTTTTGTTATTTGTAAACTCGCAACCATCTACTGTGAGAGTGTAACTTGAACTTAAGAAATATATTGCCCCACCACGTCGTCCACTTGTATTGTTAACAAAATCCGAATTCGAGCAATTGAACGTCTGATCACAATATATTGCACCGCCAAAGCAACTGGAATTCTTTGCACTATTTCCTGTAAACGAACAACCATTCACTGTTAAAGTGTAAGTGGAACCTGAAAAATTTATTGCTCCACCATTGCCTGATGATGAGTAGTTATTTGTAAAAGTTGTGTCGGTGCAAGTTAAGTTTTTGCTGCTATAGAAATATATTGCACCCCCTTCTACTGTTGAATAATTTTCTGTAAACGAACAATTATCAATCGTTGCTGTTCCATTACTATAAATTGCTCCGCCATAATATGCTTCATTATTCGTGAAGGAACAATCATTAATTGCTAATGTTGAATTTGAAGCTGAAGTAAAAATGGCTCCGCCGTAATATGAATTATTCCTATTGGATTTATTGTTAATAAAAGAACAATTATTGAAAGTTACTAAACTTGAACCCGAAATATATATTCCAGCCCCGTTATAATAGACTGATATCCCACTTCCGTCAAAAATAATATTTGAGAAAGTTGCTGTTGAACCAATATTTAACAACTGGGCTGAATTTGAATAAGTAGAATCGTTTTCATCATAATATCTTTTAAACGTTATTGTATAATCAAAGCCGAGTGTAATACTAGAATAGATTGAAAGCGTTTTGCAAAGGAAAATTGTTCCTTCCTGCTCACCCAAAATTAGTAGGGCTTTATTCAAACTTGACACAGCCGTGGAATAACTTTGTCCATCGTTACTATCACTTCCGCTCGATGAATTAAGATAAACTGCATTAAGATCGGTGACTGTGCAACTCGTTAAAGATTTCGTCCCGCCACAATAAATTGCTCCATCTTCTCCCGTAGGGCTATTGCGGTCAAAAGTTGTCCCCGTACAAGTGACATCAACTGATGCATAGATTGCCCCAGCAAAACTTGAAGAATTTTTCCTGAATATAGTGGTGCCTGTGCAGGTGACACTCCCCACTGTGAAAATGCCTCCGCCACCTTTTGCGGATCTGTTCTCTATAAAAGATGAATCTATAATCTCTGTGAGAATGTTAACATCAACATATACAGCACCGCCACCATAGTTTTCCGTTACATAATTTCCAGTGAAAACACAGCCGTCGATTGTTAATGTTGAAGTTTGGCTTGTTCTATAAATTGCACCTCCTCTGCCGGCACTGTTTCCTGTGAAAATTGAATCTGTGCAAGTTAATAAGCCTTGACAATAAATAGCCCCACCATAAGAACCATCATTTGATGATGAGTAATTTCCCGTAAAAACACAACTAGTTAGACTGAGTGTGCATGAAGAAGAACCAGCATAAATTGCTCCACCATAAGCTGTTACAACATTATTAGTGAAAGTTGCACCTGTAAGATTAACCTGAGAAGAACTTGAATAGTAAATGTAGATTGCTCCGCCCCTTGATGCTGTATTATTAGAAAAAGTTGTTGTCCCAGTGCCAGTTATACTACCATAATTAAGATATATTGCTCCGCCATAACTTCCTGACGTGTTTCCGTTAAATATTGTCGTTCCAATGGTTGCCGTAAAAGAGATATACCCATTATTAAGATATATCGCTCCACCATAATTGCTTACAACATTATTTGTGAACTCACAACCATCTATTGTCATTGTTGCAGATGATGATGAAAAATATATTGCACCACCATATTGATATGCCGAATTGCCCACAAAATTCGTGTTTGTAATGTTAGTTGTCTTTCTGCAACTTATTGCACCACCCCAAGCACTTGATCCGATAGTTGTGTTTCCAGTAAATTCACAATCAACTATGGTCAGTGTTCCACCGGCATAAATTGCTCCACCGTCTCCTCCATTGCTAGATGTGGAATTCCCTGTAAATGTTGAAGTTGAGCATGAAATGCTAGAATTTGAGTATCCAAAAACCGCTCCTCCAGTACTATAAGATTGGTTATTTGTAAAAGTAGATTGGGTAATGTTCAAACTGCTCGTGACATATATTGCACCACCATAATAATTGGAATGATTATTACTAAATGAACAGTTGTCTAATGTTAATGCCCCTGAACTGCAAATTGCACCACCAGCACAAGATGTTGACACGAAGTTGTTTATAAAAGAGCAATTTGTGCAAGTTAGTGTTCCACTATTATTAATTGCAGAACCATCAAGAGCGATAGAGACTTCTGCCCCATCAAAGATTAGATTTGAAAGCGTAACTGTTACACCTGAGTTAATTGATATCAATCTCCCTGAGTTTGAAGCAAATTCATTATCAGTGTCATAATATCTTTTTATAGTAACCGTTTCAGTGAAGCCGATTGTTTCATCTGCGGAGATTGTGAGAGTTCCACACAAATAGATTGTCCCTTCTCCACCCAAAAGTTCATAGGCTTTTGCAAGAGTTAAAACAGGTGAGAGTAACCCACCAGTATTGGAATCACTGCCAGCATATGGGTTAGCGTCTGCATCATACACACTGTCTGGATTTAGATAGACGACATTATTTAGTGTATTATCATCTGCAAAGGATAGTGCTCCTCCGTAATAGATTGCACCATTTTGCCCACTTGGAACGTTGCCCTCAAAAACTGAACTTGTGCAGGTCACGTTGCCTGTGCAATATATGGCTCCGCCCTGCGTTGCAATGTTATTTATAAACTGCGAATTTGAACAATTTATTACAGCAGAACTATAAATGGCACCGCCATAATTATCACTTTTATTTGAAGAAAACAAGCAATTATCAATCGCTAAAGTTGATCCCGCATTATAAATTGCCCCACCATTACCCGTAATTGAATTGTTTATAAACGAACAATCGCTTAAAGTTAGAGTTCCCAAATTATAGATTGCTCCGCCGTTTAAATCCATACATATGTCTAGCCCATCAAATGTCACATTGGAAATTGAAACAGACACCCCGGAATTGATATATAAAAGATAACTCAAATTCGAAAGAGCAGAATTTTCATAATTTATATATCTTTTTATGGTTATTGGGTAATCACTGCTGATTGTAGTTGTTGAAGAAATTGTTAGTGTTTTACAAATAATTATTGTCCCTTCTTCGTCGCCTAATAAATCAAGTGCTTTTTCAAGCGTTAACACAGGAGTCGTATAACTTGCACCGCTATTTTCGTCATCTCCCTCATATGGGTTTGTCGTTTCGTTATAATCCCCGTTTGAATTCAAGTACACTGCATTAAAATTGCAATCTGTCAAGAAAATATTGTTACAATAAATTGCTCCCGACTTTCCACTTGGAGTGTTGCCCCTAAAATTCGTTCGAATACACGAAACGCTCACTACGCAATAAATTGCACCGCCATTATTATTTGCTGTGTTATTAGTAAAAGTCGAATCCTCGCATTCTACCGAGCCATCAATATAAATTGCTCCTCCTCCGCCGGCTGATACGTTTGAAGAGTTTGAATTAAATGTGCAGTCGTCTATCAGTAATATCGAACTATATCCTGAAAGAGCTACTGCCCCTCCATTTGACGAAGAAGAGTTTTCACTAAATGTTGAACCTGTGATTGTCAACGTTCCAGAAGGTCTGTAAATTGCTCCACCAGAACTTGTTGCAAAATTGCCTGTAAAAATGCAGTCTTCAATCGTTAAATCTAAGCCACTACTAAAAATTGCCCCACCAGCACTTGCTGAAGAATTGTTTGTAAACTCACAACCATTCATTGTTAAAATTGAATTACTAGAATATATTGCTCCCCCACCATAACTATTAGAAGAAACATTATTTATAAAATCTGTATTTGTGCAATGCAATTCTCCGCCCGAAGAATATATTGCTCCACCGCCTTCGCTTGTTACATTATTAATAAATGAACAATTTTGAATGGTTAAAATGCTACCATTATTATAAATTGCAGGACCATTGATAGAAAGCGGAACATCAACCCCGTCAAAAACAATGTTTGAAATGCTGACTGTTAAGCCAGAATTAATGTAGAACAACTGCTCTCCATTTGAAGCCGATTTATTATTAACATCATAAAATCTCTTTATTTTTATTGTTGCTTCAAAGCCTATGCTTGCACTCTCAGAAATGGTTAGAGTATTACATAAATAGATTACTCCTGCCCCACCTAAAAGGTCATATGCTTTTGAAAGAGTTAAAACAGGCGTGGTATAACTAAGTCCATTATAGCTATCACTCCCCACATATGGATTTGTTAGAGCATTATAGGTGCTGATTGGGTTCAAATAGACAACTTTAACAAACTCACAATTTGTGAGAACTGAACCACCATAGATGGCACCTGTTTGACCAGAAGGACTGTTGCCATAAAAATTTGTGTTTACACAAGTTACACTGGTTGTGGTGTATATTGCCGAGCCGTTATTTGTAGTCTTATTATTAAGGAAAGTAGAATTCTCACAACTTAGTGTGCCTGCGCTGTATATCGCCCCTCCGTTTGAAGAAACGCTTACCCCATCTCCATCAAATATAATGTTGGAAATGTTAACTGTCACTCCGGAACCAACGAATAACAACTGACTTGTGTTTGAAGCACTTACATTATCTTCATCGTAAAATCTCTTTATTGTTATTGCTTCGTCCCAACCAATATCAGTGTTGGAAGTGATATTTAGGGTTTTACAAAGATAAATTGTGCCCACTCCATTAAGGATTTCATATGCCTTACTCAAAGTCAAAACTGGGCTTTCAAAACTTGCTCCATCATTTTTGTCGCTTCCTTCATGTGGGTTTGTATCCACATTATAAACGCCATTTGGGTTAAGATAGACCACATCGAAAACGCAACTCACAAAACTTGTTGCATAACTTGTGTATTGATTGTAAACTGAGCCATTTTGATTTTTTGGAGTGTTCCCTCTAAAAATTGAATTGGTGCAAGTTGATGCATAAGATCCCCCAGTAAATATTGCACCACCATTAGTTGCAGAATTTCCTGTGAAGATTGTATTTGCAAATGTCACAATGGCAGAATTTATATAAACTGCACCACCAGAACCAGTGTCTGCTGAGTTACCGATGAAACTTGAATCAGAGCATAATAGGTAACAACCAGCACTTCCACTTCCTTCTTGATAAATGGCACCACCAGAACTGCCAGAAGCATTGTAACTAAATATTGAATTTGTTATTGATAAAAAGCCTTCATATCTTGAATAAATTGCTCCACCATAATTATTTGCAGTGTTTGAAGTAAAAACGCAGTCAACCACTGTTAAATTTCCAGTTTGTTTATAAATAGCCCCGCCATAACTGGTTGATTCATTGTCTTTAAATGAGCAGTTTTCAATATAATACGTCCCTTCAGATAAATAAATTGCACCACCTCTATAACCGGATTTATTATCATTAAAAGTTGAATCGAAACAATTGAAGTTTCCATAACAATATATTGCTCCACCGTAGTTACTATTGTATTCAATTTTATTATTACTAAATGAACAGCCCTGAATAGTCAATGTTTTATTTGCATTATTTAAGTAAATCGCTCCACCATAGCCATAACGAGAAACATTAAAAATAAAACTTGAATTAATGCAAGTTGTATCGCCAACAGAATATATCGCTCCCCCTGCATAATTAGAGTTGCCATATGATGCCATATTGTCAGCAAATATACAATCTTCCACGGTTAGAGTTGTCCCTAGAAAATAGATTGCTCCGCCACTATTGTTTGTAACAAAATTATAAAAGTTACATTGATTGAAGCTTAATATTGTTGAACTATTACTATATATTCCTGCCCCATATTGAGAAATAGCCGTTTCAAATCCATCAAAGATGATGTTTGTGAATGTTACTGTCACTCCAGAACTAATATTAATTAAACTGCCTGTGTTTGAAGCATTTGTATTACTTGAGTCATAAAATCTTTTAAAAGTTACAGTGCCAGCCCAGCCAATTGTTGTGTTGTTTGAAATGGTTAGTGTTTTGCAGAAATATATCGTCCCTGTTCCACCCAAAAGTTCATATGCTTTCGCAAGGGTCAAAACTGGCGTGGTGTAACTTGACCCGTCATTACTGTCATTCCCAACATAAGGATTTGTCGAAGAACTATATGAACTGATAGGGTTTAAATATATTACATTATAGATGTCACAATCATTCAAAGTTAGTGTGCCACTACAATATATTGCCCCCGCCTTTCCAGTTGGAATGTTCCTTTCAAAAATCGTCCCTGTGCATGTTACGTTGCCAGTGCTATAAATTGCTGAACCATTACTTGTTGATGTGTTATTTGTGAAAGTGCAATCGTTAGCTGTTAAAGTGCCTCTGTTGTAAATTGCCCCGCCACTAATAGTTATCTTTCCGCCATCAAAAGTTATGTTTATGAAAGTTATTGCCACACCAGAATTGATGTATATAAGATTGCTGGTGTTTGAAGTGCTAGTGCTTTCGGCGTTATAATATCTTCTAAAAGTCACATCTTGCGTGGTGCTCCCGATGGTTGCAGTGGCAGAAAGGGTGAGGGTTTTCATAAAGTAAATAATCCCGTCGCTTCCATTCAAAAGGACATACGCCTGTGCAAGTGTGAGAACTGGTGTGGTGGCAGTTAGGCCGTTGTTTGAGTCGTTTCCTGTATTTGGATTGAAATAAACAACATTGATAAACTCACAATTTGACAGTGTTGGGGTGCTACTATAATATATTGCTCCCGCTTGACCAGTTGGAATGTTGCCTATAAAACTGGTCCCTGTGCAACTTAAACTTCCCAAGCAATAAATAGCCCCGCCAGAAATTGCTGTGTTGCTGATGAAAGACACTGTGCCAGTGATTGTGCATGACCCAGCAGTTATATATATCGCCCCGCCATAGTTCGTTGCTGAATTGCCAGTGAAAGATGTTATGCCTGTGATTGTGCATGACCCAGCATTTATATTAATTGCCCCACCATTAGTTGCGTAATTTCCGGTGAAAGTGCAATTTCGAATTGTTAAAGTGCCCGAACTTCGAATTACTCCGCCATTAACACTCACACTCACTTCACCTCCATCAAAAATGATGTTTGTGAAAGTTGTTGAACCAGAATTAATGTCTATGAGGTTACTGGTGTTTGAAGCGGCTAAATTGTTTGCGTCATAAAATCTCTTAAAAGTTACAGTCTCTGCCCAGCCAATTGTTTTGTTTGTTGAAATTGTTAGTGTCTTACAGAAATATATCGTTCCTGCTCCACCTAAAAGTTCATATGCTTTTGTAAGTGTCAAAACTGGATTGGTGTAACTTGACCCGTCGTTATCGTCACTTCCAACATAAGGATTGGTGCTTGAATCAAAAACACTGTTTGGGTTGAAATAAACTTCATTGACAATTTCACAGTCGTTTATCAATGACAATGTGCCACTACAATATATGGCGCCTGCTTGTCCAATTGGATTATTTCTTTCAAAAGTGGTCGCAGAGCAAGTTACATTTCCTGTGCTATAAATTGCCGCACCATTGCTCGTTGATCTATTATTTTCGAAAGTGGAATCGTAAACTAATAGTGTGCCAGCACTATAAATTGCCGAGCCATTAACGCTCACCTTTGCACCGTCAAAAGTTATGTTTGTGAATGTTACTGTCACCCCGGAATTGATGCTAATAAGGTTGCCAGTGTTTGAAATGGCTATGTTTCCTGCGTCATAATATCTCTTGAAGGTCAAATCTTGCGAAGCACTTCCAAAGGTTGCATTCGCAGAGATTGTGAGAGTTTTCATAAAATATATAATGCCTTTTTCTCCACCTAAAATTTCCAAGGCTTCTTCAAGTGTCGAAACTGGTGTGGTGATGGTTAAACCGTTGTTTGAGTCACTGCCATCAATTGAATTGATATAAATTACAGTGGTGAACTCACAATTTGTGAGAGTTGGTGTGCTTCCATAATATATTGCACCCGCTTGTCTTGCTGGAATATTGCCAATAAAGACGCAATCTGTGCAAGTGAAAGCTACGGCGCTATAAATTGCTCCGCCAAGAGTGCTTGCTGAATTTTCAGTGAAAGTTGAACCTGTGATTGAAGTTGTCCCATAATATAAATAAATTGCCCCGCCATAAGTTGCTGAATTTTGGTTAAATGTTGCACCCGTGATCGTTAAAGTTCCAGTACCTTCTTTATAAATCGCCCCACCACCATAAGTGCTACTTGTCGCTGAGTTTTGAGTAAATGTCGCCCCTGAGATTGTCAAGTTACCATTGCTGTAAATTGCCCCACCATTAGTTGCTGTGTTGCTGGTGAAAGTGCTGTCTTCAATTGTTAATGCACCGTTGCTATAAATTGCCCCACCACCGTAACTAATGCTTGCTGCTGAATTGCTGGTGAAAGTGCTGTCTTCAATTGTTAAAGTGCCACCATATAAGAAAATTGCCCCGCCACTAGAACTTGTAGAATTACTGGTGAATATCGTCCCTGTGATTGAAGCTGTTCCAGATAAAAAAATTGCTCCACCACTTGTTAAAGAACTACCTGTTGCTGAGTTGTTTGTGAAAGTGCAATCTTCCGCTGTAAAACCAGCACTGCGAATTGCCCCGCCTGAATCTGCTGAATTGTCTTCAAAATCACAGTCTAAAACTTCAAATAAGATTGAACTAAAAATTGCCCCGCCAAGACTTGTTGCCATATTTTCAGTGAAATTTGCACCAGTGATTGACACTGCCCCAGAATTTATAAAAAACACCCCACCATAAGCGGCTGAATTGCCACTGAAAGACACTGCCTCTGTTATTGTTAGCGTTCCAGAACCAACATTAATCGCCCCGCCTGAATTTGTGGCTGTATTACTCGTAAAAGATGTCGTGCCTGTGATTGTTACTATTCCCGAGCCTGCAATAAAAATTGCCCCACCACCAACAGCAGAATAATTAGCCGTTACTGAATTGCCACTGAAAGTGCCGTCGTCAATTGATAAAGTGCCTCTAACATAAATTGCCCCACCACTATTAATTGATGTGTTGGTGGAAAAAGATGTCGCACCCGTGATTGACACTGTGCCGGAACTTATATAAATTGCCCCGCCATAGAAACCTGACGAGTTGCCAGTGAAAGACGTCGCGCCTGAAATTGTTAAAGTGCCAGAACCTGTTTTATAAATTGCCCCACCATAACTTGTTGATGAGTTATTGGTAAAAGTGCAGTTCACAATCGACAAAGCGCCAGCATTATTAATTGCCCCGCCATAACCAGATGAATTGCCGGTGAAAGTCGCCCCTGAGATTGTGCTTGTCCCAGAGCTTGTTACGTATATCGCCCCACCCTCACTTGCTGAATTGCCGGTGAAAGTTGTCGTGCCCGAAATCCCAAGAGTGCCAGTGCTATAAATTGCCCCGCCATAATAACTAGAACTTGTTACAATATTGCCAGTGAAAGTGCAGTCTTGAGTTGTTAAAGTGCCGTTGTTATAAATTGCTCCACCATTAATGCTAACCGCCACGCTTACTCCGTCAAAGGTTATATTTATGAAAGTTACGGTTATCCCAGAATTGATAGTAATCAACCTGCCGGTGTTTGAGTTTGTCAGGTCGTCTGCGTCATAATATCTTTTGAAAGTCACGTCTTGCGAGGCGCTTCCAATGGTTGTATTAGCAGAAATTGTGAGAGTTTTGCAGAAATAAATGATGCCGTCGCTTGAACCCAACAGAACATACGCTTGTGCAAGTGTCAAAATAGGTGTGGCAAGAGTAAGCCCATTGTTCGAGTCACTGCCACTAACTCCGTCTAAATAAAGGGCTACAAGAAACTTACAATTTGTTTTTGTTACAGTTCCACTGCAATATATCGCACCCGCTTCTCCGCTTGGAACGTTTCCAATGAAAATGCAATCTGTGCAAGTGAAACTCACGGAACTATATATCGCCCCGCCAGAAGTCGCTGAATTGCCGGTGAATGTCGCGCCGGTGATTGTCGCCGAACCAGAGTTATAAATTGCCCCGCCATTAACTGCTGTATTTTCTGTAAAATCGCCGTCTTCAATTGTCATATTTGTTCTGTTATAAATTGCACCACCACCACCGGTTGCTGAGTTCTCATTAAATGTTGCACCTGTGATTGTCGCTGTGCCGGAATAAATAGTAATTGCCCCACCATAATTTGCTGAATTGCCTGTGAAAGCTGTTGTGCCTGAGACATCAAGAGTTCCTGAACTTAAAAAATATGCCCCGCCGGAAGTCGCTGAATTGCCGGTGAAAGAACAATCCTCAATTGTTAAATCACCTTTACAATAAATTGCCCCACCAGCACCTGAACTTCCTGCTGAATTTTCACTAAATGTCGCACCTGTGATTGTCGCCAATCCATAATCTATATAAATTGCTCCGCCATAGCCAGATGAATTGCCAGTAAATGATGTTGCGCCTGTGATTGTGCAGGTTCCAGAACCTATATAAATTGCCCCAGCAGAATTTGATGATGAATTACTATTAAAAGTTGTCGTGCCCGTGATTGTGCATGTTTTAGAACTACCTTGGAAATAAATTGCCCCGCCGCTATTACTTGCTGAATTTTCAGTGAAAGTGCAGTCATTAATTGTTAAATTGCCATCACTACAAATTGCCCCACCAGGACCTCCTGAATTTCCGGTAAAAATGCAGTCGTTAATTGTTAAAGTTCCTCCGCTATAAATTGCCCCGCCACCATAGTTACTTGCTACTAAATTATTTATGAAAGTGCAGTCGTTTAATGTTAGAGTGCCAGAACTATAAATTGCCCTTATGCTATCACTTATACTCACACTTGCGCCGTCAAAAGTTATGTTTGTGAACGAAACTGTCACACCAGAATTGATGTTTATTAAATTGCTGGTGTTTGAAGCGGCGGTGTTGTCTGCTTTATAAAACCTTTTAAAAGTCACTTCTTGCGTGGTGCTCCCAAAGTCTGCATCGGCAGAAAGGGTGAGAGTTTTGCAGAAATAAATGATCCCGTCGCTTGAACCCAAAAGCACGTATGCTTGCGCAAGAGTCAACACTGGTGTGGTGTAACTTAGCCCGTTGTTCGTGTCATCGCCTTCATAAGGGTTGGTGTCCACATTGTATGTGGAATTTGGGTTGAGATAAAACACAACAAGAAATTTACAATTGTTAAGTGTTGGCGTGCCACTGCCAGATATTGCCCCCGCTTGCCCGCTTGGAATGTTACCAATAAAAGTGCAATCTGTGCAAGTGAAAGCCACACCACTAATTATCGCTCCACCAGAAGTCACCGCCGTGTTTTCCGTGAATGTCGCTCCGGTGATTGTGACTGTTCCAGAAACTATATAAATTGCTCCGCCATTACCCCCTGCTGTATTGCCTGTGAAAGTTGTTGTGCCCGAAATTCCAAGAGAGCCAGAGCTTGCAAAATAAATTGCCCCACCGCCATAAGTACTGCTTGTTACTGAATTGCCAAAGAAAGATGTTATACCAAAAATTGTCACCGTCCCAGAAATTGAAGAAATCGCTCCGCCACGATTTGTTGCTACATTATTATTGAAAGTACAGTCTTGAACTGTTAATGAGGAACAATAAACTGCTCCACCATAATCAGTTGCTGAATTACTGGTGAAAATGCAATCTTCAATTGATAAAGCCCCACCGCTATAAATTGCCCCGCCAGAATAAGTAGAACTCGTTACTGAATTGTCAGTGAAAGTGCAGTCTTGAATCGTTAAAGTGCCAGAACTATTAATTGCCCCACCATTTTTTTCTGCTGTATTTCCACTAAATGTCGCACCTGTAATTGTCGCTGTGCCAGAACTTATACGAATTGCCCCGCCAATACCTCCTGTTGTATTAGTGGTGAAAGTTGTTGTTCCCGAAATTTCAAGAGTGCCGGAAGAATTTGAATAGCAAATTGCCCCACCACCATAATTAATACTTGTTGATCCTGATGAATTGCTGGTGAAAGATGTTGTGCCTGTGATTGTCAATTTCCCAGAATACATATAAATCGCTCCACCCTCAGAATATAAACCCGTTGATGAATTGCTGGTGAAAGTGCAATCTTCAATTGTTAAAGCACTCCTACTATAAATCGCCCCACCATTACCTCCTGATGTATTTTCAGTAATTGTTGAACCTGTGATTGAAGTCGTCCCACCATATACATAAATTGCCCCACCACTAGAACTTGCTGAATTTAGACTAAATGTCGCACCGGTGATTGTTACTGTCCCAGATTCTATACGAATTGCACCGCCATTATATCCCGAATTGCTGGTGAAAATTGTTGTGCCAGAAATCCCAAGAGTGCTGGAAGAACCTGAAAAATATATCGCCCCACCACCAGAAAGACTAACTGTTGACGTTGATAAATTGCTGGTGAAGGTTGTTGTGCCAGTAATCGTGCATGTTCCATTTACCTTAATTGCCCCACCACCATAATTACTATTTGTTGTATTGTTGGTGAAAGTTGTCGTGCCAGAAATTCCAAGAGTGCCAGAACCTTCTTTATAAATTGCCCCACCACCATTTGCTGATGAATTCCCAGTAAAAGTGCAATTTTGAATTGTTAAAGCACAATAACTATAAATCGCACCACCATTATTATTTGTTGTGTTCCCATTGAATGTTGTGCCGGTGATTGTCGCCGTTCCAGAAGAAATATTAATCGCACCACCATCATAAATTGCTTTATTGTCAGTGAAAGTGCAGTCTTGAATTGTTAAAGTTCCTGAGCTATAAATCGCACCACCATTAATACTAACAGTCACACCTGCGCCGTCAAAGGTTATGTTTGTGAATGTTACGGTTATACCAGAATTAATAACAATCAACCTGCTGGTGTTTGAAGCGGGTAGGTTGTCTGCGTCATAATATCTTTTGAAAGTCACGGCTTGCGTCGTGCTTCCAATGTTTTGGTTCGCAGAAATGGTGAGGGTTTTGCAGAAATAGATTATGCCGTCGCTTGAACCTAAAAGAGTATATGCTTTCGCAAGTGTCAAAACAGGTGTGGTGACGGTTAAGCCGTTATTTGTGTCATTGCCCACATTTGGATTGGTGTCCACGTTATACGTGCTAAGTGGGTTCAAATACACCACCACAAGAAACTTACAGTTTGTTTTTGTTACAGTCCCACCACTGTTATAAATTGCCCCCGCTTCTCCGGTTGGCACATTTCCAGTGAAAGTGCAATCTGTGCAGGTGAAACTCACGGCACTATAAATCGCCCCGCCAGAACTTGTTGCTATATTTTCTCTAAATGTTGCACAGGTAATTGTCACAGTTCCAGAATTAATGTAAATTGATCCGCCACTTCCCCCTGCTGTATTGTTGGTGAAAGTTGTCGTACCCGAAATCTCAAAGGTGCTTGAAGAACCTGAGAAATATATTGCCCCACCACCATAAGCGCTAATTGCCATTGTTGATGAATTACTAATGAAAGATGTCGTACCTGAAATCGACAGTGTTCCACCGCAATAAATTGCCCCACCATAATTTGTGGTTGTGTTATCAGTAAAAGATGTCGTGCCTAAAATTGTCAATGTACTAGTACAACAAATTGCCCCACCGTAGTTTGCTGAATTTCCAGAAAAAGATGTTGTGCCCGAAATTCCAACAGTGCCAGTACTATAAATTACCCCGCCATAATTACTTGAAATATTGTCAGTGAAAGTGCAGTCCTCAATTGTTACCCCATTGCAAAAAACTGCCCCGCCATTACCTGCTGAGTTGTCAGTGAAAGTGCAGTCTAAAACCGTTAAAGTTCCATTGCTATAAATTGCTCCACCATCAACAGTTGTGCTTACACCTGCGCCGTCAAAGGTTGTGTTGGTGAAAGTTACCGTCACACCAGAACTAATGGATATAAGACTGCCAGTGTTTGAGTTTGTCGCGTCATTTTCGTCATAATATCTTTTAAACGCCACTTCCTGCGTTGCACTTCCAATGCTGACATCCGCAGAGATGGTGGCAGTTTTGCATAGATAAATTAAGCCATTGTCAACGCCCAAAAATTCAATTGCTTGCCCTAGTGTTAACACAGATGTGGCGACAGTTAAGCCGTCATTTGAGTCACTGCCACTGGTCGTGTTTAGGTAAATCACTGCAAAATAACATCTGGTGAGCGTTGGCGTGGCACTGCAATAAATCGCACCTGCCTTCCCGCTTGGTGTGTTCCCAATGAAAATGCAATCTGTGCATGTGAAAGTTACAACACCGTATATTGCCCCGCCACTAGTTGCTGTATTCGTCGTGAACGTCGCACCTGTTATTGAAGCTGTGCCAGAATTTACATAAATTGCCCCACCATAGTTTGTTGATGTATTACCACTGAAAGTTGTTGTGCCGGAAATTCCAAGAGTGCCAGAAGAATTTGAAAAATATATTGCCCCTCCACCATAACTACCACTTGTTGTTGAATTCCCAGTGAAAGATGTTGTGCCCGAAATTGTGCAGGTTCCACCACCTATATAAATCGCTCCACCACTAATTGTTGCTGTGTTGCTGGTGAATGATGTTATGCCCGAAATTGTGCATGTACCAGATATCTTAATTGCCCCACCATAGCTTGTAGCTGTATTGCCAGTGAAAGTGCAGTTTTCAACTGATAATCCTGAGCAATCAATCGCCCCGCCAGAATATGCCACATTATCAGTGAAAGTGCAACCTTGAATTGTTAAATTTGAAGAGCTATAAATTGCACCGCCACAATAATTCGTTGCTGAATTATCACTAAATGTTGTTTCGGTGATTGTTGCTGTGCCAGAACTAATAAAAATTGCCCCGCCACGATAACTACCGCCTGCTACTGAATTGCCAGTGAAGGTGCAGCCTTCAATTGTTAAAGTTCCATAGTTATAAATAGCCCCACCATTAACAGCAACGGCAACACTTGCACCATCAAAGGTTATGTTGGTGAAAGTTACGGTTATGCTAGAATTAATGACAATTAAACTACCAGTGTTTGAAGCGGGGATATTGGTTGCGTCATAAAATCTCTTAAAAGTCACGGCTTGCGTCGTGCTCCCAATGTCTGCGGTTGCAGAGAGGGTGAGAGTTTTACAGAAATAGATTGTGCCGTCGCCTGAACCCAAAATAGTGTAGGCCTGTGCGAGTGTCAAAACTGGTGTGGTGTAACTCAGTCCGTCGTTTGTGTCAATGCCAATGTAAGGGTTGGTGTCCACATTATATGTGCCATTTGGGTTGAGATAGACCACGGAAGATTCGGCATGAGCAGTTGAGATGTCGTTTGAAAAGATATCCGCAGGAAAAAGGGTTAGGCTTAGCAAGCCTGCAAATAAGAAGCAAAGGGAGATTAGCATCGCCTTAAATCCACCCGAAGCAAAGAACTCTCTTTCAAAAAATTTTGTTTTCTTTTCCATAATTTTCTCCCATCTCAATTTTTCTTGCGTTTTTTTAAAATTCATAAGTATTTTGTATCAATTTTTATGATTTTCGTCAATCTTTCTTGCGGTTTCTCTTCGACTTAATTCCAAACACAACCGCGACAGTGATGACCGCTAAAATCCCCAGCACTGCTAAAATTTGTTCACTTTTTATGTTTGAAGAGTCGCTTTCATTGTCGATGTCCATTTCATAAGACAGATTTTCGCCCGTTAAGGTGAATGTGCCAGTCCCGCCAAAAAGCCCGTCTGTGCCGGCATAAACTGTGCCAGAACTGTTCGCATTTCCCACAAGGGAATAGTCCGAAAGTGAGACGTTATCTGCATTTTCAGTGTAGAGTGCTGAGCCGTTTGAAGAGTTTGAAATGCATTTTTGGATAGCGATGTCGTTTGCAGAAAGAGTCCCGCCCTCTGCCACATAAATTCCGCCACCATACAATGCTTGGCAACCGCTGATTGTTGAAGAGTAAATCTGCACACTGGCACCTGCCCCAACATAAATTCCGCCACCATAAACACTGATTGTCGTGCCCACCAAAGTTGAGCCGTCACTTCCCACAGCATTTGAATTTGAAATCTTGCAATCGGTCATTTTTAAAAATGAATTTTCCCCGCCGTTGTAGATTGAACAACCATAAACACTTGCCGAGAAATACCAGCCTTTGTTGCTGTCAAGGTTGCAATTTGTCATGTTAAGCGTGCCAATGTTGTAGATTGCACCACCGCTTGTTGAAAGGCAACTCGTAATCTTTAAGTTGGCAATGTTCATCGTGCCAGAGTTGTAGATCGCTCCGCCAAAGCCCACACCCGATAAGTTGTGGCTCCTGCAAGACTTAATCTCCATAAAGTCAAGGTCGGCAGTGCCAGTGTTACAAATCGCCCCGCCTTGTCCCGCCGTCCCATTCACATTGTAGGCATTTTGAATGACGACATTTCCATAGATTTTAAGGGTGCCCGCGTTCACAATGAGTGCCAATTCGCCAAGCAAACTGTTTCCGTTTAAGACAAAATTTCCGCTCATAGTCTTTGTGCCAATCTGCAAAGTGCCTGTGCTTGAAATGTTAAACATTTCGGTCAAAGAGTTTCTCATAAAAGTGATGTTTTTGCCGTTCACTGAAAGTGTGAGAGCCGTTGACACAATGTATGGTGTGGAAAAATAGATTATGCCGTCAGTTGCAAGGAAATCAATGGCTTGCTGTAAGGTGACAGCGATGATTGTGCTTGAAGCCGTTGGGCTTGCAACAAGATAGAAATTCGCCACATTGTTCACTAATGCAAAGTAAATTGCACTGGCTGAAAATTTCACATTAACAAGCAAAGTGTAGTATGTGCTTGAATAGTTGTTGGCATTTGTTGGATAGAAACGGACGACAAGGGTTGTTGCCGTGTAGGCAAGAGTTCCCCCGATTGCCTTAAAAGTGCCAGCCACAATTTGCCCGTCTGTGTCCACCATATTGTAGCCAGACATAAGGCTTGTGATGTCCTCATCTTCCGTGAAAGTCGTCTTGTCAAGAGTAAGGGTCAAAACCGGCAACGAAGTGCCACTGCTTAAAATTGATGGCTTTGATGTGCTTATTGCGCCACTTTCGCAGTCTCCCACGGTTGAATGGTTGGAATTTGCACCCATAATTCCGCCAAAGTTTACTTTTCCGTCGATAATGCCAAAGTTTGAACAATTGCTGATTGTTGAATATAGGAAGTTTTGCCCAACCACACCGCCGATGTAACTCGTTCCGCTGACTGCACCATTGTTTGAAGAGTAGCGGACGATGGAAGTCGAAGAATTAACCCCGGCAATTCCGCCGACATAACTTGTCCCAGTGACTGAGGCAGAGTTCGAACAGTTGCTAACGATTGAAGACAAAACATTGTAGCCGACGATTCCACCAACATAACTGCTTGTGCTGAAAATTTTGCCACTTAAAATTGTTACTTTTTTGATTAAACACGCGTTGCCATAAGCACAGCCAAAGAGCCCAACGGAGCTGTCAAGACTATCAATATAAAGCCCGTTTATAGTTTTGCCGTTGCCGTTGTAAACGCCCTTGAATGCGTGCGTGTAGTCGCCACTGCCTAATACATAAGTGCCAATTGGTGTCCAGTAGTGAGCCGTCAAATCAATGTCCGCTGTTTGAATGAAATATTTGACACTTGACCAACTTGACCCAGTGTTTGTCATATATGCAAGATATGCAAGTTGCCCCGCGGTTGCGATTTGATAAGGGTCGGCGCTTGTGCCAGTTCCACCTGCAAAAGCCACGGCGACATTGCCAGTGTCAATCCAGTTTCCAGTTGTGGCAGTTGGATAGTCGTAAGTTGGGGCAGAAGTTTGGCTTCCGCCACTTATTGTTAACAAAACGACAAGTTGAGGATAGTAATATATAACTTCGTCGTCAATTGTCTTTGTTTCGATGTTTGTCCATAATGAATAAGTTAACGTTGTTGTTTGATTTAGAACAACCCACGCATTAAGCACGCTAAGAGTTGTGTAGGAAACAGAATTAATTATGACCGCCGTGTTTAACTCGCCACTTTGGTTGAAATATGAGCAACCGGTGTTCGTGGCATTTAATGTGGTTGAGCCAATGCCAACGGACATTCCAGCAGTGCCATCATAGAGCCAGTAGCAATTCACAATTTGTGAATAGCCCCTGTTCTGCCCGCAGATTGCACCTTTTGTTCCAGCGCTTGTCACAACCCCAACGTTAAAGCAGTTGTATATGAAGCACTTTGCGCTTTCTGTCCCTGCGTCGGTGCCATAGTTATATCCTACAATGCCACCAACAGAATTTGTCCCGCTGACTGTGCCACTATTAGAACAGTTGCTGACAGTGGAAGATGTTACATTATATCCCGCAATGCCACCAACATAATTTGTCCCGCTGACCGTGCCGGAGTTAGAACAATTGCTTACGGTTGAAGATGCATGATTATATCCCAAAATGCCGCCAACACAACTCGTCCCGCTGACTGTGCCGGAGTTGGAACAGTTGCTGACAGTGGAAGATGTTACATTATATCCCGCAATGCCACCAACATAATTTGTCCCGCTGACCGTGCCAGAGTTGGAACAATTGCTCACGGTGGAAGATGTTGAGTTGTATCCCACAATACCACCAACCCTTTCACCCGTTCCGCTTATTCTGCCGGAATTGGAACAATTGCTGACAGTGGAAGATGCATAATTATATCCCACTATACCACCAACTTGACTTGTCCCGCTGACCGTGCCGGAGTTGGAACAGTTGTCCACTGTGGAAAATGAAAGGTTATATCCCACAATACCACCAACATTACTTGTTCCACTGACTGTGCCTGAGTTGGAACAATTACTGATGGTGCAATTTGCTTCGTTTCTCCCCACTATCCCACCAATTTGATTAGTCCCACTGATCGCGCCGGAATTAGAACAGTTACTAACGTTTGAAGCTGTTGAGTTATATCCCACTATTCCACCAACATAATTCGTCCCACTGACTCTGCCGAAATTTAAACAATTACTGACAGTGGAATACGTTGCATTATATCCCACTATGCCACCAACAGAACTTGTTCCGCTGACGGTGCCAAAGTTTGAGCAATTACTAACGGTGGAATACGTTGCATTATATCCCACTATACCACCAACATGGCTACTTGTGCTGTAAACTTTGCCAGTTAGGACTGTCACATTTTGAATTAAACAAGCACTGCCATATGCAACACCAAAGAGTCCTGCAAACTTTCCTGATGAATTGATATATAGTCCGCTTATTGAAAAATCGTTACCGTCAAACCTACCTTGAAATGCAGTAGTAAAAATACCACTTGCATCTACATAAGTGCCGATTGGGGTCCAGTAGTGAGCCGTCAAGTCGATGTCCGCTGTTTTAATGAAATATTTGCCACTTGACCAACTTGACCCAGTGTTTGTCATATATGCAAGATATGCAAGTTGCCCTGCGGTTGCGATTTGATAAGGACTTGCTTGCGTGCCGTCTCCGCCTGCAAAAGCCGTGGCTTTGAAATCAATCCAGTTGCCCGTCGTCGTGGTTGAGAATTCATAAGTGACATCTGTTTCGCCAGTTGTGTCACCACCAACGCCAATTAAATTCACAAGCTGAGGATAGGAATATTCAACCTCGCCGTCAACTGTTTCCGCCACAAAGTTTGTCCAAAAGGAAAGGGTTTCGGGGCTTGTCTGATTTGCCACAACATAAGCATTAAGCACGCTGAGAGTTGTGTAAGAAACGGAACTGATTGTGACCGCCGAGTTCAAGTCGCCACTTTGGCTGAAATATGAGCAACCAGTGTCGGTTGCGTTTAATGTGGTTGACCCAATGCCCGTCGCCATTCCCAAAGAATTTGTGCTGTCATAGAGCCAGTAGCAATTCACAACTTGACTATATCCACGATTTTGCCCAACAATACTACCTTTTGTCCCAGCGCTTGTAACTGTTCCCGTGTTATAGCAGTTGTAAACGAGGCACTTTGCACTTTCTGTCCCTGCGTCATTGCCATAGTTAATTCCGACTATACCTCCAACATTATTACCCGTCCCGTTAACTGAGCCAAAGTTGGAACAATTGCCAACTGTGGAAGAAAATTGATTGAATCCCACAATACCACCAATATGACTTGTTCCGGTGACTATGCCAAAGTTTGAACAATTGCTCACAACGGAAGATGAATTGTTAAATCCCACAATACCACCAACAGAACCCGTTCCACTGATTGTGCCTGAGTTGGAACAGTTGTTCACGTTGGAAAGATAGTTCTGCCCCACAATACCGCCAACATAACTTTTCCCGCTGACTGTTCCGGAATTGAAACAGTTACTCACGGTGGAATGAATATCATTTAATCCCACTATACCACCAACACAATTCGTCCCGCTGATAGTGCCACTGTTTGAACAATTGCTCACAACGGAAGATGAACTGTTTAATCCCGTTATCCCACCAACACTATTACCCGTTCCGCTCACTGTGCCAAAGTTTGAGCAGTTGCTCACGTTGGAAGATGATGTACTATATCCCACTACGCCACCAACATAACTGTTTGTGCTGTAAACTTTGCCAGTTAGGACTGTTACATTTTGAATAAGGCAAGCATTGCCATAAGCACAACCAAATAGTCCAACAAACTTTCCTGATGAATTGACATATAGTCCGCTTATTGAAAAGTCGTTACCGTCAAACTTACCTTGAAATGCAGTAGTAAAAATACCACTAGCATCTACATACGTCCCGATTGGGGTCCAGTAGTGAGCCGAAAGGTCAATGTCCGCTGTTTGAATGAAATATTTGCCACTTGACCAACTTGAACCTGTGTTCACCATATATGCAAGATATGCAAGTTGACCTGCGGTTGCGATTTGATAGGGACTCGCTTGCGTGCCAGTTCCGCCTGCAAAAGCCGTGGCTTTGAAGTTAGTCCAATTGTCTGTTGTTTCTTCTGGGAATTCAAACACGGGCTCGGAAACGCTGGCAAAATAGACTTCATCACCAGTGGTTGAGATGTTGTCATAATAGGCACAATCTGCGTCGCTTAATGTTCCACCATTAACATAGATCGCCCCGCCAAGGCTTGCCGAGTTGTCTGAAAAAGTGCAATCATAAAGGTCTGCGTGTCCTTTCATAAGACTTATTGCACCACCGATTCCTGTTGTTGACTCGTTTGAAGTGAAAATGCAACTCCTTAAAGTGTAGGCATTTTGAACTCCCCCATAGTCAAACCAAATCGCCCCGCCGGCATTTGTCGACTCGTTACTTGTGAATTTACAATCTGTTAAGTTTGCTTGCAAGATTTTAATTCCGTTCGTCGAAACAAAAAGTGCTCCGCCATATCTTACGGAAGAGTTGTCAATAAAGCCCGAATTCGTTATGTTAAGCGAGGCTCTTGCTCCACCAATTAAAATTGCTCCACCACCCGCATAGGCGGCTGTGCCATTTGCAGAGTTACCATCAAAAAGGCAATCTTCAATGGTTAGTGACTGAGAGCAGAAGATGACACCCCCGCCTGAAAGATTATTGGCTGAATCGGTGTCTGCACCACTGCCAGAGTGCTTAACATCATAGGTTGCACTCGGAAGGACATAGTATCCACTTACTGAATTATCCGTGAAAGTTGCCCCATTAATTGACACTGGGCAATTCGCTCCGCCTAGAGCATTTATGTAGAACACCCCGCCCACTGTGGCAGTGTTTCCCGAGTATGTTCCACCATTCACGGTGAGAGAGCCTGCGTTCAAATTAACCACCGCCCCCAACTTACCTGAATTATTCTCAAAGGTGCAGTCGTTTAGGGTTATTTCGGTATTGGAAACAATATTTGAATTATAAACCAAAGAATCTGGTGCAAAAATTGAGCCAGTTCCACAAACATTATTATGAAAATAAGCATCATTAACTATGATTTTATTACTGCCATTAAAAGAAATTGGCGCCCAATTACTATTACTTGTAAAATCGCCACCGTTTATTGTTAGTGTGGAGAAATAACCCATAATTACAATTCTTTGTTCAATATCAACATTACAATCATTTAATACTAAGGAAGAATAGTTTAAGCCAATATTAAAAAGAAGCCAACCAACAGTTGAGGTATAGTCCATATCATTCACTGTCAATTTTGCACCATTTTTTATGCTAAAAACACTTGAGCAACTTGCTGTGTTTGTCACTTCAACATCTTCAAAGTCAAGGGTGGTGTCTTCGGTGATTATAAGGACGGACATAAAAATTATTGTCCCGCCACGCTTTGCTAAGGTTTTTGCCATTTCAACTGTGGCGACTGGTGCATAGGTTGTGGCTCCGCTGTTAAGGTCGTCCCCACCAAAAATTCCTGCTGGGTCGAGATAGACAGTGTCGAGTGTGTCTTTCACTCGACTGCCAGAACTGCCAAGTTCCACGACACCGCAGTTGTAGAGTGTGTAGCCCTCTGCTGAATAGATTTCGATGGAATAGTCGTCCACCGCGTCAGCACTGGCTGTGGTGAAAGAAAAATATGTTTCGCCACCCGTTTCGCCCAAAGTGATGACAGGTGAGATTGCCCCCAAAAACTCCGTGCCACCGCTGGAATTCACCACCCTTGCATAAAGTGTCCCGCCGACTTTAATGTCTGCATATGTAACTTTAATTTTGTTTTTAAAAGTGTCGTCGCCATTGTCAATCACTGCGGAAACACTCCAAGTCCCGCTGGAACCTGTCGCGTTTGATTGCTCATTTGAAAGTGACCACAAAGCATATGTCTTTGTGCCCGAAAGGGCCGATTGCGTCAGCGCAATCGGGGCACTTGACGTGCCAAGGCTGGCGACTGAAGCCTCGTCGCCAGAAGTTTCGCTCACGCAGTTCGCGAGATTGAAAGATGCTAGATTAATTCGCAAAGCGGGGCGGACGCCGAGCGAGTCATTACTATAATAATAGTTACCGACATAGCCACCAATACCGACACCGCGCGTACCACTACTGAAGTAAGCCGACGCAGAACGAGACCACCAGATGCCGCCATAGCCGGAAGTGGTATTTTGCGAATAGTTGTTGCCGTCTAGCGCATTGTCATAGTTGCCTGTTGCTATTGAATAGTCGGTGTTGTAGGCAATTCGAGTGCTGTCGCTTGTGAAGCCACTTTGGGTGTGATAGGTTGTGCCACTGGACCTGTTAATGCCGCCTTCGGTGGTGCCACCAGTGTAGCTGTTTTCGTTTATACTATTGTAGTTGCCTTGCAACTCCGTTTGGCTGAGGAAAAACACTTTATCTGTCGTCGTTGGTCTTGCTTCAACAGTTGCGCTTTTTAAATCTGCTGATGTTTGGTCATAGTAGTGCCAAGCGCCTGCATAATAACTCGCAGAACTGTCTTGTGCGATTGTTGTCGTGGCGATTGCATTTTCTTGGCTCTCACTAAAAGCCATATCAATAAAAGACCTGCCGTCATATTTCCTTGTGTATGTTGTCGTGGCACTGGCTGAATTGCTATACGATGTCGTGGTTGTGCCGTTAAGCCACCCTCGGACATCGCTGAATGCCCACTCTGTTTGGTAGACATTAAAATTCACAAAGTTGGCAGAGTCGATGATTGTGTCGGCAACAATTGTAACATTTGTCCCGTCGTTTGAGAGAACTTTCCATTTTATTGGCTCCACAACGAAAAGGTATATTTTGCTGGCACGCAGTTTGTTATATGTTGTGTCTGTGCCCGTTGCATCTGGGTCGGCAAGCCAGTTATCTATATTTGAGCGGTAGTCCGAGCCTGCTGAAATGAGAGTAGTGGGGGACACGACATAACCACTGCCTGTGGTGCCGGTTGAGGTTGTATATGTATAACTTGAGCCCATTTTCTCATAGTAGGCGACTGTTTGGTTGTAGGTGTGGAATTTTGTGCCCACAGCATAAGTCCCCACAGCAGTTTTTAAGGTGTAGTATCCACTGCGATAATTAAAACTTATGTTCGTGTTTTCATAGTTTTCTTGTGGATAGAAATTTTGAATTTGAGTGGTTGTGCCTGTTTCATCACTCCACACATAACTTGAATTCTGCATGCTGTGAAAGGCGCTGGTCGTGTCTTGCAAATATGACTGATAGTAGGTTTCGTTTAAGTCTTTGATGAAGCCTTTGATTGTTGTCTCTGCGGTGACACTCTCCGCGGTGTAGGTGCCATAGGTTGAAGTTTCACTTTCGGTCTCTTGTGTCAGCACTCTTGTCTGTGGGTATTCGCCAAAATATATGTAGTTGTAGGTGTTCCCATTTTCACTGTAACCCTCAACACTTGAAAGAGAGACATTTTGCGCCGTGCTTGCATTTGCGCTTGAACTATTTTGCGTTAAAATCCCCTGCGAAAAAACTCCCGCCAAGGCAAGCATAACCCCCAAAAATATTGATAATACTTTTCCTTTGTTTTTCAAGTTGGGCACCTCTCTTTATATTACTTAAACTATATTATATTATTTTCTCTCAAAATAAACAAATAAATTACAACAAATTCTGGGGTGGCAACAAAAATATTTAGCGTGCACGCCATACTAATGATGAATGATAAATGAAGAATGATAAATTATGGTTGTTATTCATTTATATTTTTCTATCCTAAATTATTCATTATTCATTATTCATTATTCATTAATTCCCTCACTCCCCCTTCATTTTAGAGGTCTCACTGAAAAATTTTTAACAATTTTTCAGTGAATATTTAATCAGGGTGACATAAAAAATTCTTGCAATTTTTTGCAATTTTTTTTTATTTTTCTTTTAAATTTTTGTTATTCTTTTTTGAAAATAAATTACACTTTTTTTTATCTTTTTTTCAAAATATTTTTGCTTTGACCATAATTTTTATGAAGTAAAAATATCATTGCGTTAGCAATATCGTTGCGAAGTAATTTCATTTGACGAAGGTCAAATATCATTGTGAATAATGTTAGGATAAAAAAATATAAATAAATAACAACCATAATTTATCATTCTTCATTTATCATTCATCATTTTTGATTATTTTTGCCATTGCAAAAATAATCAAATCCTGCGTCTTCAAGGCTCATCTTCAAACTGGCAAATTCCACGTCTTCACTCTCGTTCCCAAGCAGTTTGGTTTGAAAAAAACTGTATTGCCCATCGGGCGACAAAATCACGTGGTCGCACAGTCTTATGCCAAGATTTTTAAGCAAAGTAAACACTTCATGAGTGAAAGAAATGTCGTCTTGCGAAGGCTCGGGTTTGCCGTGTGGGTGAGTGTGGCAAATAATCGCCGAATGAGTGGGATATTTCAGCACTTGCTGGACAAGTTCCCTGTTGTTCACATACAGTTTGTTCACACTGCCTGCACCCATAGACTTGAAACACAAAACTTCGCCTTTGGCATTAAGGCAAATGATATAGAATTTCTCGGTGGGGGTGAAGTCAACCACAGAAGAAAGGTAATCGACCACTTGGTTTGGGGTCGTTATTCTCGCTTTATTTCGTGATTTGCTCATCTTATATATTTGGGGAATTTGTGCACAAAAATTGAGGAAACTCGCCGTCACTTCCCCAACGCCTTTGACTTTAAGCAAATTTTCAAGGCTTGCGTCTAAAACGTTTGAGAGTGAGCCAAACTCACTTATTAAACTGTGTGCAAGTGGGTTCACATCTTTGTAGGGTTGCACAAATGTTAGCATATATTCCAAAATCTTGTGCTCTGGCATTTCCGCAAAGTCCGCAACTGAGAATTGTGTTCTTAATCGCTCCCTGTGCCCTTTATGAAGCCCCGACTCCGCTTTTTCTTTGGAAAAATTAATCACTTTTCCATCTGTTTTCACAATATTTTCCATAAATTCATCTTAGCACAAAAAAAATTTAACGGCAATAAATTGACAAAAGTTTTAATATTGGTAAAATAAAGTAGGAAAAATATATTTTTTTGAGGTTATTTAAGATGAAAATCCAAATTACAGCCGACAGCACTCTCGACCTGACAAAAGAACTCTGCGAAAAATATGACATCGCAGTCATTCCTTTTGTCGTGACTTTGGGCGACAACACCTTTTATGACGGGGTTAACATCAAGCCTGCCGACATCTATGATTTCGTCGCCAAAACTGGCAAATTGCCCACCACTGGTGCAAAAAGCCCAGACGATGTTAAAGAATTTTTTGAGATTTTCACCAATCAAGGCTATGACGTCGTCCACATCAGCATCGGAGCGGAACTCAGCAGTGGGTTTGCATATTCAACTGTTGCTGGGAAAAATAACCCTCATGTTCACATCGTGGACAGCAGGACACTTTCGGCTGGCTCGGGTCTTCTCGCAATTTATGCAAGCGAACTGAACAAATCGGGGAAATTCACGGCAGAGGAAATTGCTGAAAAGGTGAGAAAACGGGCACATTTCGGGCAATCATCTTTTATTATCGAGAGTTTGAAATTCCTGTATAAAGGCGGGCGTTGCAGTATGATTAGCATGCTTGGCGCAAACTTAATGAGGCTTAAACCCTGTATTCAGGTTGTTAATGGCAAAAACAAAGTGACAAGAAAATATGTGGGAAATATGCCCGCATGCGTGGAAAAGTGCGTCGAGGACACTCTTAAAATCTACAACACCCCCGACCACACTCGTTGTATTTTTACATATGCAACAACAACCCCTGAAATTCTTCAAGCGACAAAGAATGTAATCGCAAAATATGGCAAGTTTAAAGAGGTCATCTTCACGCAGGCAGGCAGTGTGATTAACTGCCATTGTGGTGAAAATACTATGGGATTTTTCTATTTAAACGACGGCGACGGCGACCATTACGGCAAATAATTGAGTAAAATACAGATTTTTTCGTTGAGTTTCGCTTAGAATATGGCAAAAACTTAGATTGTTTTTAAAAATTATCAAAATTTATTAGGAAATTGTTTTTTTTTATGTTAATATGTTTATAACCTTTTAGGGGAAATAAAAATAAAGGAGAATTATTTATGAACAAAGGTGATGTTGTAAGTTCAATCGCATCAAAAGCAGGTTTTACTCTTAAAGATGCGGACGCAGCCTACAAAGCATTTGTTGACGTTGTCGCAAGTGCGCTCAAAAAAGGAGAAGAGATCTCTCTCGCTGGTTTCGGAACATTCAAAGTGAAGAAAAGAGCAGCAAGAAAAGGTATCAATCCACAAACAAAGGCAGTTATCAAAATTGCCGCTGCAAAGGTTCCAAGTTTCAAATTTGGAAAGGCTTTCAGAGAAATGCTTAAATAATTTTACTCTAAACAATAAAAGACTGGACGAATTTCTCGCCCAGTTTTTTATTCGCCAAAAAATTGCTTTATAGATTTCTTCCAGACGAAACTCTCGCCCAAGTTTTTTATTCGCCACTGAACCGAAGGGGGCATGCGGGGGAATTAATGAATAATGAATAATGAATAATGAAAAATTTAGGATAGAAAAAATTTAATTAAATAATAACCATAATTTATCATTCTTCATTTATCATTCATCATTAAAAATCGAAGGGGGAGTGGGAGGGGAAACGAAATTGTAGTTGCAGAGCAAGGGGTTTTCCCTTGTGAACAACGTTACAATTTTGTTGCCACCCAAATTTTCTTTTCATTAAAAAAATTTGAAAAACTTTTTTAATGAGACCTCTAATTAAAGAGGGTATGCGGGGGAATTAATGAATAATGAATAATGAATAATGAAAAATTTAGGATAGAAAAAATATAATTAAATAATAACCATAATTTATCATTCATCATTTATCATTCATCATTAGTATCGCGTGCCCGCGTAAACATTCTTGTGTCTCACAAATTAAATATTCACTGAAAAATTTTTCAAATTTTTTAGTGAGACCTATAAACAGAAGGGGGAGTGGGAGGGGAAACGAAATTGTAGTTGCAGAGCAAGGGGTTTCCCCTTGTGAACAACGTTACAATTTTGTTGCCACCCAAATTTTCTTTTCATTAAAAAAGTTTGAAAAACTTTTTTAATGAGACCTCTAATTAAAGAGGGTATGCGGGAGAAACAAGAAAGTAGCGGTTAGCCGTGAGGCGTGTCCGCGTAAACATTCTTGTGTCTCCCTGCAAAGCGGAGCGTGGTGCGCCACGGGGGACTCTAACCCTCAACCCTCGGTTCCGAAGACCGATGCTCTATACAATTGCGCTAGTGACGCATATCAAACTTTTGGCCTTTTAAAAGTGATGCTGTAATTTTAAATAGAATGTCTTTGCACCGCTTTTTTTGACAAAATTATTCTACTACCTTTTTCGCTTTCCTGCAAGAAAAAAATGAAAGGACGGTTGCTTTGCTATTTTAAAGCCGAAAAATTGAAAAGGAATTGATTTTATTAATTTTTTGCAATATACTATTTGTTATTGAAATACTTTAAGGAAAAAATATGACTTTTGACGACGAAACATTGGTGAATTTGAATAAAAATTATGCAAAAAAAAGAACTTTTTATGGGACTATTTTTATTACATTTTTTGTGTTTTTGTCTTTATACATCTACTCTTGCCTCCTGTTTTACAGCATTTTTTATCAAGTTCAAGTCATTGGGCAATCAATGAAACCAACCTTTAATTCTGCCCTCGAAGAAGGTGCAAACGGCGAGGCTTCAATTTACAAAGACATCGTGGTTGTCAACCGTTATGAAACGGGTGAAAACGGCGACATAATCCTTATTCAAACGACAAACGAAATCATCATCAAAAGAATTATTGCCACGGCGGGTCAAACGCTCACTTTAAAACTTGACGACTCTTATGAAAATAACGGCGGGGTCGATGTTGAAATTTGTCACTACTATCTAAACGGCGTGAAGATTGACGAGAGTTATCTTGGCGAAAATTATAAAGATATGAACACGGCTTATTACAACAAATTTGTTGATAACGAACACTACACAGTGACTGAGGAAACGGCAGATGAAGCAGAGGACGGTTTTCGTCAAGCAACACTTGTGATCCCACAAAATTGCGTTTTTGCTTTGGGGGACAATCGAGGCAACAGCACAGACAGCACATATTATGGGGCTTTTAATATTTCTCAAATAACAGGAAAGGTTGCCTTTTATTATGATTATAATCAAACTATGACAAGTTTTTTATGGGAACAATTCATCTCAATTTTAGATTAAAATCTTATTTTATTCGTTTTAAAACACCACTAAAAAATTAAAAAATCACATAAAAACCATCAAAAAATGGTGTTTCTTTGCACTTTTGAGTGCGTTTTTGACGTGTTTTTTATGTGTTTTTAAAATCTTTTTGATTAATATTTTTTACTTTATGATGACTGTGCCGTCTTCCTTAATCTCAATGATGTCGCCCGTTTGCACTGATGAAAGAAAATCTTCGCCTAATCTATCAATGGCAATAAGTTTGTTTTTCTCCCAATTTTTTGCAAGCACCACACCTGCTGCTGCAAGGCTGTCGATATTCTCGGAAAAGAGCATTGCAGAGGGATTTATGCCCATTGCACAGACTGCTTGAATGACCATTCCGCCTGTCGTGGAGCCGATTGTTTTTGGCAAACACAAGATTTTGCCCGTGAGAACTTTATTATAGATATCCTTATTATTTTGGTCGGAACAAATGACAATCTTTGCCTTTTTCAGTGCACTTTTTTGAAAAGTCGCAAGAGTGTTCACCCCCTGCCTTGAAACCACCGCTTCGCCTGTAAGTTCGCCACCACAAAGGACTCTGCCTTTAAATGTTTTTTCCATCTGTTTTTCCCCCTGTTATAATATTCAAAATGTCTTCGTCTTTGAAATACCTTGAAGAAGAATATGTGCGAAGTTTGTTTGAAGATGTGATGATCTCCTTTTTGCCTGCAAGTGGGTTGTTTGTGTACATCAGCGGACAAATACTGCTAATCTTCACCCCTGTTGCGATTATTTTTGCATAATTTTCAGTTTGACTAAATTTCTTTGCAACTTGTGGACTTGTGGTCAAAATTGTTCGAACACACACTTTTTTCTGTCCATTTTTAGCAAGTAAAGACACAATCTTGTCTGTCCAATCGTTTAGTTGCGAAAATGTTAAATGTGGACAACCAATGAAACAAAGTTTTGGCTTTGCGTCTTTGTTTTTCCACAAAACTGGATAACTCTTATACACTTCTTCCAAAGTTTTGTCGGTGATGACATATTTTTTAGGGTTGTCTTTGATTAGAGTCCTGCCCATTTTCACTGCTTCTGGCGTAAGATTTTCAATGTGATAAAGCCCCACAGAGCCGTTTGAAGCCGTGGCGGCACCAAAATCTTTGAGATAGCCCACGGTGTCATCGTTGAGAGTTGTGCCTAAAAATTTGTCGAGCCCAACAACATATGGCACATCTTCCATAACTTTCATTCCAATGGCGCTGCCAAGAATTTGTGCTTCGGGAAGGCGAGATGTTTTTATCTCGACAACATAGTCTGCCTTTCTGCCCTCGTCTGTTAAAAATCCAAACTCTGGTACTTTGCCCAAAATGGCATAGAAAAGGTCGAGAACGCCACTATTTCTGTTGCAACGAGCACCAATGACGGAGTTGACAAACACCACCGCCGAACTCTCCGCCCAACCCAAAAAGTCGCCCTCTTTTGGAGTGTTGCCCACTTCGGGAAGATATGACGTGCAAGTGAAACTGTCGCTATCTTTGAGTCCCAACTTTTTAAGTTGCTCTTCATATTGTTTTTGTTTGCTATACATAATCTTGCTGAATATAAGTTTGTTTAAAAGTCCACACTTCACATTTTTATAGTCAATTGGCCTTGGGTCCATTGTGAAAGGCTCTTTTGTCTTTATTCCAGCGGATATGAGTTCATCGTTAATCCTGTAAATTGGCTTTAAAACTCCCAGTCCAAAAGATGTGACAAAATGACTGCCGTGGGTGGTGGCGACAAGCCGTTTTGCTCCAAAAATGTCACCATACTCGACAACTGTCCTCATAATTTTTGCAAGAGTTTCGCCCTTTTTCCCGTCATAAACTTCTTGCTCTTCTTTGGTTAATTTCATTTTGTTTTCCCCCATTAAATTTTCTCTGCTACTTCCCAAGCACGCCACACAACTGTTCTTAAATTGCCCACGTGGCTGGCATCTCCCACAAGATGAATGTTTTTTGCTTTTTCAAACACAGGGGCAGGAATGTAGCCCACTGACATAATTATGCTGTCGGCTTTCACTTTTGACTCGCTTCCGTCTCTGTTTTTAATGTAAACAACACCGTTTGCAAACTTGACAACACTGGACTCCAAACGGACGTCCACTTTATTAGTTTTGAAATAGTCTCTTAGATATGACGAATTTGCAAGGCACACGCCTTTCACGGCAATTAAGTCGTTTTTTATCTCCACAATGATTGGGGTTTTGCCCTTTCTGTGAAGGTCGTAGGCAATCTCACAACCTGTGAGCCCGCCACCTAAAACGACAACCCTTTCGCCCACTTCCACACCTTTTAGATAATCCAAAGCATCAATCGCCTTGTCACTTCCCTCGAAATGTAAAATGCGAGGAAGAGAGCCTGTGGCGACAACAATTTCATCGGCATCAAGCGACGAGATGTCTTTAACTTCGGTGTTAAACTTTACTTCAATTTTTAATTTTTTAATTTGGTCTATATACCATTTGAGAAGCGTTCTGTCGTTTTCTTTAAAATCAAGGACTGATGCTGGCAAAAACACTCCGCCCAACTTGTCTGTCTTTTCATAAATTGTGACCTTATGCCCACGCAAAGTGGCAATTCTTGCCGTTTCCATTCCGCCCACTCCGCCACCAATGATTGCAACTTTCTTTGGCTTTTTGGCGGGAACAATCTTGAACTTGCCGTCATTCATCGTCTGTGGATTTATGGCACACCTGCACATGTGCATTGTGTCGTCAAAATCTTGAAGATTGGCAACTCCTTTATAGTGTGCCATATTAAAACAAGCATTATGGCAACAGATGCAAGGCTGAATATCGTCTTCCTTGCCATTTTTCAACTTTGTCACCCACGCAGGATCAACTAAGAATTGTCTTGCGACGCCCATTGCATCAATGCCCTTATTTTCAATTGATTGGTCTGCCACTTCTGGCGTCATTCTCCCCGCACAAACGACTGGAATGTCCACAAATTTTTTGATATGCTCCACATCTTCCAAGTTGCAATTTGTTGGCATATATGCTGGTGGGTGAGCCCAATACCAAGCGTCATATGTCCCGTTATCGCAGTCAAGCATATCATAGCCCGCATCTTGAAGATATTTGGCTGCTTTTTCGCTCTCCTCCATATCTCTGCCCGCTTCCACAAAGTCCTCTCTTGGCATCGCACCCTCGTCAAAGCCTTTTGTTTTGCTGACAACACTATACCTAACTGACACAGGGAAATCTTCCCCGCACTCTTTTTTAATCTCTTTCACAATCTCCACAGGGAAACGATAGCGATTTTCAAAACTTCCGCCATATTCGTCTGTTCTCTTATTTGTGTATTCAGTGGTAAATTGGTCGAGAAGATAACCCTCGTGAACGGCGTGGACTTCAATGCCGTCAATCCCCGCTTCTTTACACAATTTTGCCGTCTGCCCGAAAGAATAGATTATTTTGTTGATTTCTTCCTTGGTGATTGGTCGGCATTTAATCATTTCGTCCCACCTTGCAGGAAGTTCGCTTGGCGAGGCACTGCAATATGACATATTCATAATAGGCTTTGCAAGTGCACCTATAAACTTGTTTTTAGCAAGCATTTTCATATTCTCTGGAATAGCAAAAGACCTGCCAAAACCTGCTGTGAGTTGAATAAACATCTTTGCGCCTGTCTTGTGGAATTCTGTCATATATTCTTTTAGTTGCCTAAATTTCCTTTTGCCCTTATGAATCCAGTGCCCAAACATCACATCTTTCACAGGTGCAATGCCGGGAATAACAAGCCCGACTTCATTTTTTGCAATTTCAAGGAGCAGATCGGCTGCTTGTTTGTCAAAATGGTTGTGTTCCATCCAACCAAAAATTGACGTCCCGCCCATTGGGCATAGCACAACTCTGTTTTTGAGTTTCAAATTGCCAATTTTCCAAGGTGAAAATAGTGATTGATACTTTTTTTCCATATTTCCTCCAATTCTTTCTTATATTCTATATTATTAGCAAAAAAAAACAAAACAAATATAAAAAATTTAAAAAAACAACCTTTTATTTGCCCAATTCTAATAAAAATGATAGTATAATTTAGTTTATGGAGGCTCTTATGGATTTAAGTGGTAAAAAGGTTTTGGTCGTCACTTCAACCGACAATATGATTTCGCAATTTCTCATTCCACACATTCAAGATATGCAGAAAATGGGGGCAACGGTGGAGTGTGCTTGCAACAAAACGGGCTTTTTCTTTGATATGCTGAAAAATGAATATGGATTTACAATGCACAGATTGGACATTCCAAGAAGACCTTTTAGTTTTAAAATTTTTAAGGCAAAAGACGAACTCGTTAAGTTGATTAAAGATAATAAATATGATTTAATTCACTGTCAACAACCCGTTGGCGGTGTTCTTGCAAGAATGGCAGGGCATGAGTGCAAAGTTCCTGTGTTATACATAGCCCACGGCTTTCACTTTTTTAAGGGTGCTCCACTTCAAAACAAACTTTTGTATAAGACCGTTGAAACTGCGATGGCGAAAAAGACTGACGCCCTCGTGACGATGAACGAAGAAGACTTTTTGGCTGCAAAAAAAATGAGGGCGAAAAAAGTGTATAAAATCAACGGAATTGGCGTCGATTTGAACAAATATAAAAATGAAAAAGCAGATGAAAATCTGAGAAAAGAATTGAACATAAAAGATGATGACTTTGTCGTTTTGGCGGTGGGGGAACTGAATGAAAACAAAAATCACAGGACTCTACTTTCTGCTTTTGAACAAATAAATAATAAAAAAATTAAACTTATAATTTGCGGACAAGGACCTTTAAAACACGAATTTGAAAATTTAATTAGAGAGAAAAAAATGGAAGATAGAGTTTCTCTTTTAGGTTACAGAAAGGACATAACAAGCATCTATAATTTGGCAAACATTTTCATTATGCCTTCCTTCCGCGAGGGGCTCCCAAGATCAATGATGGAGGCAATGGTAAACGGGATTGCCGTTGTTTGCTCAAATATAAGGGGTTGCAAAGATTTAATTTGGGACAATGAAGGGGGAATTTTGGTTTTGCCAAAAGATGCCGCTGCAATGAAGAATGCCACTCTTAAACTTTACGAAGACAAAAAATTACGCGAAAAATTTGGCCAGCGTAACAAGGAATTCGTCAAAAACTTTTCTCTTGATGTTGTTTTGGCACAAATGAGAGAAATTTATAAAAATATTTAGATTTTTAAAACTTTTTCTATGTTCTATTATAATTAGATGTCAATTTCTTTCACATCATCTTCAATAAAAAGGTTGAATTCGTCTTCACTTATTAATTTATCTGTCATAATTTTTTCGTTTGGCAAAATGACATAACTGCCCTCAATTTCAGCAAGGACTTCTTTTTTCTTTGTCATAAGAACTGCTTTTGCAGTGAAAATCCTGCCGTTTCGTTTCAAAATTTCACCCACGGCTATGAGTTCTTCGTCATAAGGCACGGGCTTTCGATATTTCACACTTAGCCTTGCCGTCACACCCAAAAGATTGGGGGTTTTCACCCAAAGTGTCCTGCCACCAAGTTCATCAAGCAGGGCACAGACCATTCCGCCATGCACCCTTTCAGGATATCCTTGATGCTCGCTTTTAAACGTGAAAAGACTGCATACAGTGCCATTTTCCATGTTATAAAAATTTGCTTTAAGCCCCATTTTATTTTCTATGCCACAAATTAGGCACATTTTGCTGTTTGGTTGTTTCGATATTACTTTCATTCTTTTTGCCTCTTAATAAAAATTTATCACAAAATAAAATTTTTGTCCCATTTTTTGTGGCTTAATCAAAAAAATTGTTGCAAAAACAAACCGCATTTGTTACAATAGCCTTGTTTATCAAGCGAGTGTGGCGAAATGGTAGACGCGCACGTTTAAGGGGCGTGTGGGAGACCATGTGGGTTCGAGTCCCACCATTCGCACCAAAAAAGACAGTCGAAAGACTGTTTTTTTAGTGTGAAGGGTGGGGGTCGAACGGAGCGTAAAAAAAGTTGCCAGTGGCAAGTTTTTAGCGAGTGGCGTGAAAGCCTTATGTGAAATTAATTTAAAAACAGATTGTTCAAAATCTTATTTGAAAGTAAAAAAACTATTACAAGCGGAGCGAGTCCCACCATTCGCACCAGGTAAACAAAAACTGAACCCGCAAGGGTTCTTTTTGTTTACAATGAAATTTATCCTTGCGGATAAATGAAATTGCTGACGCAATGATATTCACTTCGTGAATGAAATTTTTGCTAACGCAAAAGTTATGGATAGAAAATTGCTTACACAATTTTAATGAGCCCTAATAAAAACGAAGGGGGAGTGGGAGGGGAAACGAAATTGTTATTGCAGAGCAAAGTTCACCTTTGCGAACAATGTAACAATTTTGTTGCCACCCCAGAATTATTCACTTCGTGAATGATATTTTTGCTGACGCAAAAGTTATGGAAAATTTTTCCCACAATAATATTTTTCTTTTAAAAAATTAAAAGATATTTTGTTTCGTATTATAATAAACATTAAGTAGCGATATATTTTCTATGTATTCTGTTTTTTGTTTGAACTGGTTGATTGACCTGTGAGTTCGCTGAATTCGTTAATTCCCTCTTCAACAAATGGTTTTTGGGCGGGGTCGAGATAGTTCAAAAGTGCAAGAAGTTCACCGACGTGGGTAAGTTCCTCATTTTTGATGTCCGTCCAAGTCTGCTTTGCCACTTCATTTGTGGTAGTGTAGATGTGGTCATCATATTCGATTATTGCCTGAATTTCGCCAACTAAATCTTTGCGTGCTTTTTGCACAGTTTGAAAATCGGTTGATGCAAGTCTTCCTGCTCTTTCCTCCTGAAATTTATTTTGATTGTTCATTTGGCTATTAAAAGGTGCAAACATATTTTCCTCCTCTATATTTTTATATCTTATATTCAAACTGACAAAAATTTGTTAATTTTAACTTAATCTCATAGTTTTCTTTTCATAAAAAAGATTTTGTGCTAATATTTGTGCAATAAAGGCTTTTATTGACATAAGTGGGATATTTATGAACTATTATAATAATAAAGTCAGAAAAATAATTTAAAAAATGCTTATGCTATTTTATCGCGTTCATAAGAGAATTAAAGGGGTTAAAATGAAATTCTACCATCACAATTCAATTGGCGAAACGCTGGACGATTTTAAGACAAGTGCAGAGGGACTTTCGAGCGAAGAAGCAATTTGCAGACTGGCAAAACATGGTGAAAATGCACTCAAAAGTGCAAAAAAACAAAACCTTTTTTTGAAATATTTGGCACAATTTAAAGATGTCATGGTCATCATTTTAATATTTGCAGCAATCATTTCTCTTGTCTTTGCTATTGTTGAAAAAAAGAGTTCGGAACTCATCGATGCTGGCATCATTTTTGGGATTGTCATTTTGAATGCAACGCTTGGCTTCACTCAGGAACTTAGGGCGGAAAACGCTCTTGAAAGTTTGAAAAAAATGGCGAAACCATTCACGAATGTTTTGCGTGACGGTGAAGAGAAAAAAATTCGGACAGACGATGTTGTGGTTGGCGACATTGTCCTGCTTGAAGCGGGCGACGTTGTCCCTGCCGACATACTTTTAATTGATAGCGCAAGCCTAAAATGCGATGAATCTTCACTCACCGGCGAGAGTTCTGCTGTTGAAAAAACTGCTGGGATTATCTTGGCGGAAAACACTCCCTTGGGCGACAGAAAAAATATGTGTTTTTCTTCCACTGTGGTTGTGTATGGCAGAGGTGAGGGGGTTGTCGTTGCGACTGGGCAAAATGCCGAAATTGGAAAAATTGCAACTCTTCTTACAAAAGAAAAAAAGGAAGTTACTCCTCTGCAAAGAAGTCTGGCAAAACTGGGCGAAATCATCACTTTCATTGTGATTGGCATTGCTATTGTCATCTTCCTTGTCGATGTCCTCTTTGCTCATCAAGGTTATATTGATTCTTTTATGACTGCCGTGGCGATTGCTGTGGCGGCTATCCCCGAAAGTCTGCCCGCCATTGTCACCATAATTCTATCTATTGGTGTGACAAAACTTGCTAAAAAAAATGCAATCATAAAAAGACTTCATGCGGTGGAAACTCTGGGGTGCTGTCAGGTTATTTGTTCGGATAAAACAGGCACAATCACTCAAAACAAAATGACTGTGAGAGAGGTGTTTGTGGGAGAAAATTTTAAAAACTTTATTGATTTGCAAAATGCCATTCATTTGCAACTTTTGACATGTATGACTCTGTGCAACGATGCAAAAAAACAAAAAGGAGGCTACTTTGGCGACCCAACTGAAATGGCTCTCATTCAATTCACAGAAACTTTTGAGATGAGCAAGCGTGGCCTTGAAACGAAGTTTAGACGAGTGGGAGAGATTCCTTTTGACTCAAACAGAAAATTGATGACAACCGTGAACATTTGTGGCAACAACTATGTTCAATGGACAAAAGGTGCGGTGGACGAGCTTCTGGACAGGTGCACTCACATCTATGACAATGGAGAAGTTAGAAAATTGACCATAAACGACATTGAGGTCATAAAGAAAAAAAATAATCAAATGTGCAACTTAGCCTTACGTGTTCTTGCTTATGCCACAAAAACTCTTGATGAAGTGGGCACTTTAGAAGAGGCTGAAAAGAAAAAGTATGACAAAAAGATTGAAGAGAAAAATCTCACCTTCTTAGGACTTAGTGGAATGATTGACCCTCCACGAGAAGAGGTTTATGCTGCCCTTGAAGAGTGCCGCTCTGCCGGAATGCGAGCCGTGATGATTACTGGTGACCACAAAGACACTGCCTATGCAATCGCAAAAGAACTGGGAATGATTAAAAGTGAAAAAGAAGTTGTCAACGGAAGTTTTCTTGACAAATTCACCGACAAGCAACTTGTGAAAGAGATTAATAACTATAATGTTTTTACGAGGGTTACCCCTGAACACAAGGTGCGAATTGTGAAGGCTTTGCAAGCAAACGGCAAGATTGTTGCAATGACGGGCGACGGCGTGAATGATGCACCAAGCGTTAAGGCCGCAAACATTGGCATTGGAATGGGGAATGTTGGGACAGATGTCACAAAAGAAGTGGCGGATATGATTTTGGCAGACGACAACTTTGCGACAATCGTCGTTGCCGTTAAAGAAGGAAGACGAATTTTTGCAAACATACAAAAAACCATTCAATTTTTGTTGGGGTGCAACATTGCAGAAGTCCTCACCGTGTTCGCCCTCACTTTATTGTTTCCAACTCATCAATTCCTAACTGCTGTGCAACTGCTTTTCATTAACCTCGTCACTGACACTCTGCCGTCAGTTGCACTTGGGCTTGAAGTTTCTGAAAGTGACTGTATGAAAAAGCCACCGCGAAACCCTAAGGAAAATATCATTGGCGGGCGTGTTGGTGTTAATATCGTTTATCAGGGCATTGCACAAACATTAATCATTATTGGCGTATATTTAGTGGGAAATTATGTGTTTAACTCAAACGTAATTGCAACTTCTATGGCGTTTTTAACAATCAACTTTATTCAACTGTTTCATATGTATAATGTGCGGACAACAAAGAGTATTTTTGCGGAAAACCCTTTTAGGAATATGCTGTTAAGTTTAGCCTTTTTCATTGAATTTGTTTTTATGCTTGCCGTGTCGTTAATCCCGTCTGTTGCAGACATTTTTGGGATTTGTCACTTGTCTTTCCTGCAATGGCTCATCGTTTTTGGCGGGTCTATGCTCATCATTCCTGTGTGCGAATGCGTGAAATTCTTTCAAAGGAAAAAGGACAAAAAAGCAGGAAAATAACAAAATGTTTGACAAAAAAAACGGCTAATTCTTTAAGCCGTTTTTTTTAATTATTAATCTCAAAGTTTCCATTCTTTTCTTCTTTATATTTTTGCTGTGATAATGATAATTTAACTTTTTCTCTTATATTTCCTTCAACATCGAACTCAACATTCGCTTTAAAAAGTTCCTGCATAATCACTGCCGTAAGTTCAAAGAAAAAGAGTAGTTGCCCTGTTGTTTTGTCTGTTTTTTCATTTACAATAAGTGAATAGTTTGGAGTCCCTTTTTCTTTTAGTGATTGCCTTGTGGCAAAATAGAGAACGTCGTCAAGTTCTTGCAAAGACTTTGGCAAATTTATGTCTTTATTCAATTTTGGAAGTTTTATGTTTGAATTCTCTTTTGCAAATTTCATAAACATAACAATCTTTTCGCCACTCATTCCATCATAAACTTGTGATATGTTTTCAAAATGTTTTATAAAATTATGTAAATTGGCATCTCTTGTAATCATAACAACTTGCCTTTTCTTTAATTGATAAAAATTGTAATTTATGAGGGCAGACGCAAACGAAAGTGAGTTTTCGGCATTTTCCTGTTTGAAATTTTCAAGAATTTGCTTTGCCCCTTCAAGCACTTTTTCAAGATTTATGTTTAAGACAGCCATTGGGAAAAGTCCAACGGGCGAGAGCGTGCAATATTTTTCACATATATTTTTTGGAAACTTCATCGTGTTAATTTTGTTTTCTGCACAAAATGTCCACAATTTGCTGTCATCTTTTGTGGTGACAGATAAGTTCACAAAATAATCTTCTTTCAACACCTCTTTTAATTTTGCAATTGTAAGTGAAAATAAAGAAAGGGTGGCAAGGTCGCTCTCGTTTGTGAGAACAAAATTAAAAAAGGTTTTATTTAAGTCTTGTGAGTCTAAAAAACTTTGCAATCTGTCAACATTTTCACTTCTAACAACTTCAAAATCAATCTCACCGTTTCTCTCGCCAGCGTCTTTTTCCTTTCTCCCGCCAGCGTCCTTTATTATAGAGTTGTGAAACGATTGAATTGCTTTTATCCCGCTTAAAATGGACTCTTCTCCCACAAGAATAAAGCGAGAATATAGCCTTGAAATTTTAGTGCCAAACAATTGAATATCTTTAATTTCCTGCTTATTTTGAAAAGGCAAATCCGTGAAGTTTGCGTTTTTATTTGTTTTATTTACAATGTGCTTTTTGCACATTTTCTCCATTTTTGTGGATAAAAGTGTTTTTTCTTTTATTCCGTTTGTAAAGTTTTTTTCATAAATGCAATCTGCAAAGTTAAGTGTTAACGATTTCATTTTGGCTCCTTGAAAAAACATATTAGCACAAAAAACACTTTTTTTATATATCTTTATTGGAAAAATTAAAATTTAATTCTTAAAACACAATTTTGCTTTAATTCTGCTTTTGCCAAAATTCATTTTGAATTTTTTTGCATAAACTCTATAATTATTACAAATATAATTCTAAGGGGTGAAAAAAAATGATTGTTTTAATTATTGGACTTTTTCTTTGCTTTTTTTCAGTTTCATTATTTCTAAACACTCGGCTAAAAAAAGGTGGTGTCGAGGGTGTTGTGACAAAGGCTTTGGCGTCGCTTTGCTTCATTTTGCTGGCAGTCTTTTTAACCGCAACAAAGACGGGGCTGAACTTATATAATAGTTTTGCCGTGTCGTGCATAATTGCGGGGCTTGTGTGCGGGCTTATCGGCGACATTTTACTTGACCTTAAAGTTATTTACCCATTTCATCAAAACAAATATCTAACATATGGAATGAGTGCTTTTGGATTGGGGCATCTGTTCTACATCTCTTCGCTAATTTTGTTCGCTCAAAATACAATCAATCTTTTCGCTGAAAAATGGTTGTTTTTGCTCATAATTGTTGCAATTTCAGTCTTACTCACAGTGATAATTTATTTTGCTTCGAAAAAAATATTAAAGTTTAAGTTTGATAATTTTGCAAAGATTGTGAATGTCTACACTTTCATTTTACTGCTTGCCACCATTCTCTCAATATATCTGAGTTTTCTCATCACTGGACTTCCATTGTATGTGTTAGCAATTGGGTTTGTGCTGTTTTTACTTTCCGACCTCGTTCTTTCAACCCAATATTTCGGTGGGAAACAAGATGATAAAACTTTGATTTTTGTTAACCATCTTTTATATTATCTTGCACAAATAACCATTGCGGTGTTTATATTTTTTATCTAAAAGGAAAATAAAATGAAAATTATTTATGTTAATCACGGGGAAGAAAACGCCCTAAAAGGCTCCCTGACCCTAAAAGGAAAATTGCAGGTTTTGTTCGCAAAAAACTACTTAAAAGATGAATTAGTTGACGAAATCTTTGTCTCTCCGCAAATCCGTGCTTTGCAAACTGCAAACATTTTAAACAAAAAACTAAACGCTCCACTCAACATTTTTAAAGAGTTTGACGAGCGTGGAGTTTTAAAAATGAATCAAATTGCTGGGCTTCAAAATGAATTTTCCAAAAATTATTTTAACTATAATTTTGAGAGTGATGAGTATGAGACTTGCAAAAAATACATAGACAGAGTTTTTTCAGGGCTTAAAAAAATTTGTGAAAAAAAGTTAAAAACCGTTGTCATTGTTGGGCACAACTCCACTTTATATGCGATAAGTGCCTTCATAAACGGCGTTCCAAAGGATATGCAAATAAAATGGCTCCAATGCAACGGCGGTGGAGTGGTGAAGTTTTATAAATAGAAATTTCTATTGCAAAATGACAAACTGTTTTGTATAATGCAATGGTGATTGAAATTTTGACTCTCTTGCGAAATTTTTTTATTCATTAAATTTATTTTATAATATGTTAAAAAGATTGTGAATAAACTGACAGTTTCTTTGAAAAATTGCATTCAAATTTCAACCAGTTTTTGACACATTGCATTCAAATTTCAATTTTTGCATATTGCGTTCAAATTCCAACCATTTTGTCTTTTTATAGTTCTTTCCCCCGCCCATTTTGTCCTTTTAAAATTTTTTGGAGAGGTGTCCGAGTGGTCTAAAGTGCACGCTTGGAAAGCGTGTGTTGCGCAAGCAACCGCAGGTTCAAATCCTGTCCTCTCCGCCAAACTGGGGTGGCAACAAAATTGTTACATTGTTCGCAAAGATAAACTTTGCTCTGCAATTACAATTTCGTTTCCCCTCCCACTCCCCCTTCATTTTGTAATGATTAATGAATAGTGAATAATGAAGAATTAAGGTCAATTGTACTTGTTTACAATTCATCATTATTTATTTATCATTTTTCATTAAGTTCGATTTTTTGTTCACAATTATATTTGACTAGCGTCAAATGAAATTACTTCGTAATGATATTGCTGACGCAATGATATTTTCACTTCGTGAAAATTATGGTCAGATATTATATCATTATGAGCGTCGCTCATAATATCATTTGCAACGTAAATTTTATTTTTGATTTATCAAAAATATCATTAAAAAATTTAAGCGGGCACGCCTTTGGCTAAACGTTTTTTTAATGATGAATGATGGTCATTTTTTAATTTATTTTTTTTCTATCCTAAATTCTTCATTTTTCATTTTTCATTAATTTCCCCTCCCACTCTCCTTTCTTTTTTTAAAGATGACATATTGAACCTAAAATTAGTAAAAAAATTATATATCGAATAATAAAAACATTTGAAAAGAAAGATTTTTAAAATGGTTTCTTATTGCCATTTCTTTGATATTTTGATAATATATTTGATAGAGAGAGGAAATGATATGTTGGAACTTAAAAATTACACAAAGATTTATTCAAACGGAAAAGTGGGAGCAAAAGACATCAATTTGAGCATTGAAGCGGGCGATATTTTTGCTTTTATTGGTCCAAATGGAGCTGGAAAAACAACGACAATTAAAAGTATTGTTGGCATTAATGACATAACGAGTGGGGATATTTTTGTGGACGGAATTTCGGTGAAAGACTGCCCACTTGAATGTAAAAAGATGCTCGCCTATATACCCGACAGCCCCGATATTTACAGCTCTTTGACGGGAATTCAATTTATTAATTTCATTGCAGACATTTTTAAAGTGGATAATTCTTCAAGGCAGGAATTAACTGAAAAATATGCAAAAGTTTTTGAGATTGAAAAAGATTTAAACTCCCCGATTTCAACTTATTCTCACGGAATGAAGCAAAAAGTTGTGCTCATTTCCGCCTTTGTTCACAGCCCAAAATTGCTTGTTTTGGACGAGCCTTTTGTTGGACTCGACCCTAGGGCAAGTTTTTCTCTCAAAGGAATTATGAAAGAATTTGTGAAAAATGGCGGGGCAATCTTCTTTTCAACTCACGTCCTTGAAGTCGCCGAAAAACTTTGCAACAAAGTTGCAATCATAAATCACGGACAAATAATTGCAAACGGAACGATGACGGATATCAAAAAAGACAAGAATTTGGAAGATGTGTTTTTGGAGATTGCAAATGACTAATTTACAAACACTCATAAAAAATAATTTCAACATTCTTCTTGGAAACCTGCAAGGCAAGAGGAAACGCAAAAAAACGTCCATTGCAATTGCACTTCTTGTGCTTGGAATTTTGGGCATTTTTGCACTCTATTTTTATCAATCGCTTTCAATGTTTCAGGGGTTAAGTCCGCTGGGACTTGAAAAAGTGTGTCTTTTCCACGCTTGCCTAACGACACTCTCCATTATCTTAATTATTGGAATTATGCGAGTGAGTGGAAATCCAACATTTTCAGACACGGAGTTGCTCTTATCTTTACCTGTCAAAAAAAGTGAAATCATCATTTCAAAAGCACTTAACAAATATCTTTTTGACTTTTTCTTTGTGGCTGTGCTTTTTTTACCATATGTAATTTTATATCAAGTCTACACACAATTTTCAATTTTTGTAACGATTTTTGGCGTTCTGGCAGTCCTATTTTTGCCACTTTTGAGCGTTGGGGTTTCCTATATTATGGACTTTGTCATCACACATCTTTTCAATCGTTTTAAATCTGACAAAATTTTTAAATCTCTTTTTTCTGTCTTAATTTATATAGCAATTATGGCACTTCTTATGGTCAAAACTTTCACATATGGCTCTGCACAAGTTGCCTCTCTTGAAGAATATTTTATGGATAGACCGATATCAAATTTACTTTTAAAATTTGTTTTAAATCAAGATCTTTTATCCACAATAAGCACATTTGCACTCACCGTTATCCCTTTTGTTCTTGGAATGATTTTGTTCAGCATTTCCTTTGGAAAAAGTCTTTCGCAATATTCTTCAAAAAACTCAAACTTGAAATTTAGCAGTGGAAAAAGTTGTTTTAAAAGTCTTTTCAAAAAGGAAGTGAGTTACTATTTCAGCACTCCGTCTTACATCGTGAACACTATCATCGGTCCAATCTTAATCCTTGCCTTTGGCGTCATCATTTCTGTTGTCGGGCTTGACAAAGTTGGGGCAATGTTTGGCGCAACAAGCACTTCAAGAGATACCTTGGTGGGCATTTTATCACTTGTCTTTTGTTCGGCAACTTCACTCACACTCATATCCTGTTGTTCAATATCTCTTGAAGGCAAAAACTTTTGGATTTTGGCTTCAACTCCCGTGAATGAAAAGGTTTTGTTTATGTCAAAAATCCTTTTAAACATCGTGCTTGTAACACCCCTGATCATTCTTTCTTCCATCATTTTGACAATCGCCCTCTCTCTTTCGTTTGTTGATTTTTGCATCATCTGTTTCATACCCGTTCTCTTAAACTTCACCATATCTTTTAGTGGGCTTTTCATAAATATTTGGCTTCCTAAATTCAACTGGTCAGACGAAACTCAGGTTGTTAAGCAAAGTTTAGCAACTCTACTCACTATGGTTTTTGGTTTGATCTTAACAGTCATTCCTGTGGCACTAATGCTTGTTTTTAATCTTTCAATTTCCATAGTTGCATTGATTTCGGCGGGCGTTTTTGGCACAGTCTGTTGCATTATGGTTTCTCTTCTTTTCACAAGGGGTATCAAAATGTTTAGAAAAATTAATTGTTAATTTTTGTCTAAGTTTGTTTTGTTTTAACAAAATTTTTTGTATAATATAGAAAACAAAGGGAGAAAAAATGGAAAAACAAGAAATTAAAAATAGTTATGCAGGGACGCAGACGGAAAAAAATCTTATAACCGCTTTTGCAGGAGAGACTCAGGCGAGGACAAAATATAATTATTTTCAAAGCGTCGCCAAAAAAGAGGGCTTTGAACAGATTGCTGAGATTTTCGGTGAAACATCTGACAACGAAAAAGAGCATGCTAAACTTTGGTTTAAAGAATTAAACGGCATTGGGAACACTGCTGAAAATCTTTCTTCTGCCGCTGCTGGCGAAAATTATGAGTGGACTGATATGTATGAGGGTTTTGCAAAAACTGCTGAGAAAGAGGGGTTTTTTGACCTTGCTTCAAAATTTAGATTGGTGGCAAAAATTGAAAAACACCACGAGGAAAGATATAGGGCACTTCTCAAAAATGTGAAGACAAAAAAAGTGTTTGAAAAAAGTGAAATTAAAATGTGGGAATGCAGGAATTGTGGACATATTATCATTGGCAAAAAAGCACCAGACATCTGCCCAACGTGTTCTCACCCACAGAGTTTCTTCGAAGTGCTTTGCGAAAATTATATTTAAAATGCAATTTATTTTTCATCTTAAATTTCAACAAAAAAAACAGGTTTATTGCCTGTTTTTTAATTTATGAAATGGGAATGTTGACATCTTCACTTGTCAGTTTTGTGATTGATTTTATCACCACGTGATAACTGTATTCTTTACTCACTTTCACTTCCAACCGTTCACCAACTTTTTTGCCCAAAACTGCTTGCCCAAAGGGAGATTCCTTACTGATAACATTCTTCGAGGGCTCATTTCGCATTGTTGTCGAAATCTGGATAGTTTGGGTTTCATTATCTTCTTCAAAGAACACTTCCACCCTGTCAAAAATCCCAACCTCGTCTTTATTCGTGTTTTGCTTGATGACTTTGGCGGTTTTTATCATTGCCCGCAGATATTCAATCCTGCCCTCATTTGTCCCCTTTTCCTTTCTGGCAGCATGATATTCCGCATTTTCACTAAGGTCGCCATGTGCCTTTGCTTCCACGATGTCCTGTGAAATTCTTGGGCGAATAACGTCTATTCTATAATCGATTTCTTTTTGCATTTCTGCGATGTCTTTTTCACTGAGTTCGTTAAACATTTTACTTCCTTTTTTTTAAAATAACAAAAAATAGACAAATGGTCAATTATATGTTATCAAAAAAACTCCCTTTTAGGAGTTTTTAATTTGGTGGGCAATAAGAGACTCGAACTCCTGACTTCCACTACGTCAAAGTGACACTCTACCAACTGAGTTAATTGCCCAAATGCAAATGTGTATAGATATTATACACAAATTTGCAAAAAGTTCAAGAAAATTTTAGTCCAAAGATTTTTTACTTTTTATCTTTATCTTCTTCTTTTGATTCTTTTTCTTTCTCCACTGTGGTTTTGTTTCCATTTTCTCCTGCTGGATCCGCAGGGGCTATCTCAATGATAGATTTTCGGTTCATATATTTTGCAAGATACGCCACTGCAAAACTGACTGAAACTGTGATTAAAAGTGCGATGAGGAAAAGCAAAATCATACTCCCAAAAGACAGAACGCCTATGTTGCTTAAAATGATAAATAAAAAGCAATTGATTGCGGAAGCAATGGAAATAATCATGCTCCTTCGAAAATATTTGCTAAATTTTTTCCAAGACATTTTTTCGTTTATGTAGTAAGCACCAATGACCGCTCCTGCAAAGGATACTGCCAAAGAAATGTAGCCACCCAGGTGTTTCCAAGTCAAGAAATTCTGCATATTGAATGCTGCGTCCAAATATGCCGCTTGAAAGAAAGTGAAAATGAAAAGCACTCCAATGGTGATGAGTGAGACATAGAACAACCTTTGTGCATCGTCTTTCCCATATTTTTCATAACTTATGAGAATTGCAAAAAAGACAAGTGGCAATAGCACTATTGCCGTTGGCATTGACTCATAGATAAGTGCTGGCATCAAGCATGTCGAAAGCACGATTGCCAAAACAGAAAATAAAAACAAGCCGTTTTTATTCAAAAAACTGTATGCAACCCAAAGCCCCAAAACACCCAGTGCTCCCACCACTAAAAGTGATGACCAGTTGATATTCCAATTTAATAACATTTTAAATCTCCTTTTTCATTAAATATAATATACATTTTCAACCATTTTTTGTCAATAAAATATTATTCTTTGTTAATTTTACATTATTTCGCTAATATTCACAGCATTTGTGGTGCAATCTTTGTCGGTTGGAAAGCCAAAGGTGACCACGATTTTATCCCCAACTTTTGCCAATTTTAACCTTTTTGCTGTGCGTTTTGCATAAGAAATCATATCTTCCAAATCCTCTTGCTTTTTAACAAACAGAGGCAAGACACCCCATGAAAGACTAAGAATGTTATATACAAATTCATCGTGTGTAAGTGCCAAAATTGGTGCTTGTGGACGAAAGCGAGAAATTGCTTTTGCTGTTTGTCCGTTTTCTGTGAAGCACACAATCACTTTTGCTCCAACTGCCTTTGCCGTGGCACAAGCGGAAAAGGAAATTGCCTCTAATTTATCCTTTGACTTTTCAAATGAACCATCAATTGTGCAGTTGTAATCAATCTTCTTTTCAGTTGCCTTAATGATTTTTGTCATTGTTTGCACAGCCTCAACAGGATATTTCCCTGAAGCCGTCTCGCCTGAAAGCATCGTTGAATCTGTCTTGTCGTAGATTGCTTGCGACACGTCTGTGGTCTCCGCTCTTGTTGGGCGACTGTTGTAGATCATCGATTCTAGCATCTCTGTCGCAACAATAACTTTTTTCCCTTTTTGAAGAGATTTTAAAATCATATTCTTTTGAACGGCAGGGATTTCTTCCAAGCGAATCTCTGTGCCCATATCTCCACGTGCAACCATAACCCCGTCACATTCATCAATAATCTTGTCCAGATTTTGAATTCCTTGTGCACTTTCAATCTTCGAAATGATCTCTTGCTTGCCATGATATTTTTTGATACATTCTTTCAATTGGTCGACATCATTAACAGTGCTGACAAAAGAGGCTGAGATATATTCAACATTGTTTTTTGCCGCAAACTCAATGTTTTTTTGGTCCTTTTCACTTATGAATGGCAGTGGCAGACGGACATGAGGAATTGAGATGCTCTTGTGATCGCTGAGGTCGCCACCAACTCTCACCTTACAGACAATCTCGCCCTTTTCTAACCTGTCGACAATAAATTCAAGGAGTCCGTTGTTTGCATACAATTTTTGCCGTGGAAAGAGAACTTCCAGCAGTTTTGGATAACCGCAATAGACTCTTGTGTCGTCACCCTTTTTATTTGTTGTTGAAAAAATAAAAGTCTGACCCTTTTTAAGAGTAACCTTACCGTTTTCAAACGAGCCGATTCTTAGTTCGGGTCCGCAAGTGTCAACCATAATTGCACAGGGGACTGCAAGTTCCTTCCTTGCTTTCTTCACAAGGTTGAGAGTTGCCTGATGACTCTCCAAGGTGCCATGGCTCATATTAAGTCTTGCAACATTCATTCCCGCTTTCAAAAGACGAACAATATTTTCAAACTCGTCAGTCGAAGGCCCCAAAGTGCAAACAATTTTTGTTCTTTTCATATAAGTATTTTTCCCTTTATATTTCTTTACAATTCATTATATATTTTTTATTTTTTTTAATCTACTTTTTTATAATGGTTTTTGAATTTATCGTATTTTTACGCATTTTTCTTTACATATTAGAAAAAAATAGATATAATTCATATTAATACAATTTAATTTTGGAGTGTAAAATGAAAAAAGAATTAATTTATGATGAAGTGCTCTCAATGCTTAACGACCGAGTAGACTATAAGTCCATAACACTGTCCGAAGTCGCAAGACGTTGTGACATGGGCAAGAGCACAATCTATGAATATTTCAAGAGTAAAGATGAGATGGTTTTTAACAGCATAATTTTCTATCTTAACAAGATGATTAAATTTTTCTCATCAAGTTTTCAAATAACGACCTTTCGGACGAGTCTTAAAACTTTTCTCAAAGCCGTCATCATAACTATGAAAGCAAATTATTGGATGGTGATGCCTTGGACTTTCACCGACTTCTATGCTCCCTTTCTTTCAGAGGAAGATTCAGACATCATAACAAACACTCTTTATAAATGCCGTGAAGTCGTTTTCTCTCTCTTCTCAGAAATTTGCGAGAAAGGTGAGGACGAAGAAACTCTTTTTGAATATAGTGAATCGGCGCTTAATTTTGCTTTCAATGGAGTGATAGGAAGTTTGAGCGAAGAGGTAGATAGTAATTTTGATTTTGAAAATCAAGACTCCATTGATTTCATAAACAACCTTTGTTCCAGCGTTGTTAAACAACTTAATTAATCTTTTTCAAAGGGGTTTTAATGAGTAATCTTGAATTTAACACTAATGTGGACGCAAGTTGCGGTCTGTCCTCTTCGCAAGTTGAAGAACGCATCGCAAAAAACTTAACCAATAAGATTTTCACCAAAACAACGAAGACCTATGCTCAAATTTTTTTTGGAAATATTTTCACTTGGTTCAATTTTATTTGCTTCCTCGTGGCGAGCGTTTTGATTGCAATTGGGAGTTTTAATAACGTCCTTTTTATTTTTGTTTTTATCGCAAACCTTTGCATTGGGCTCGTGCAAGAAGTCCGTGCTAAGAAAAAAGTTGACAAAATTTCTGTTTTAAACACAGACAAAGTCACTGTCCTGCGTGACGGGCAAGAAAAACAAGTTGAGATTTTTGAGGTTGTCAAAGACGACATTGTCCTCCTTAAAAGTGGCGACCAAATCTGTGCTGATTGCGTTTTGCTTGACGGCGAAATGGAAACAAACGAAAGCCTTTTAACTGGCGAAAGCAAGCCTATAAAAAAGAAAACAAGAGATTTGCTTCTGGGCGGAAGTTTCATCGTCAGTGGTGCTGGAAAAGCCATTACCAGCAAAGTTGGAATGGAGACATACAGTTCAAAACTTATCAAAAAGGCCCGTGAATTTAAAGATAATCAAAGCGACATTTTAAAGACTCTTAATTTTATCATCAAAATTATTGGCATGATAATTCTTCCGCTTGGTGCGCTCACTTTCCTTGATCTTTACTATGGTCAACAGTCCTTAATCTATGCCATAGAGAAAACTTCGGGCTCTATAATTGGAATGATGCCCGTTGGAATGTTCCTCCTCACAAGCGTTTCTCTGGTTGTTGGGGTGTTTAATCTTGCAAAGCAAAAAACTTTGGTGCAAGACCTTTACAGCATCGAGATGCTCGCTCGTGCAAGCGTCTTGTGCCTTGACAAAACGGGAACTCTCACTGACGGGACAATGACGGTTAAAAGCGTTCTTCCAATCAATTGCACAAGCAAGGAAATCTTTGAAATTATGAGAAATTATGTGCACTCTTTTAAAGCAACAAACTCCACTTCTCTTGCTTTATACAAATATTTTTTTAAAGGAAAAAGAGTGGAAAATCCTAAAAATACAATTGAGTTTAGCAGTGAAAGAAAATTCTCGGCAGTGGAATTTGAAAAGTTGGGGACATACATTTTGGGTGCCCCCGAGTTTGTCACAAGCAAACAAGACGAAGACATTGCTCAAACGATTAAGTCAATCACGCAGGAGGGCTATCGGGTGGTTATGTTGTGTGAAAGCAAAAATAAAATTGCTCGTGGCAAAATCTCAAAGAAAAATGAGCCCATCGCACTCATCACAATTCAAGATAACATTCGCCCGGACGCAAAAAAAACAATCGAGTGGTTTAAAAACAATGATGTTAAAATACGAATAATTTCTGGGGATAATGTTGACACTGTTAGCAATATAAGTAAAAAAGTTGGCGTTTTAGATTATGATAATTGCATAAGCTTGGAAAATCTCACCAATGCTGAAGTTATACGAGTTGCCACAAAATACACTGTGTTTGGCAGAGTCACTCCCGAACAAAAATATTTGATTGTCCGCACCCTTAGAAAAAATGGGGAAAGGGTTGCAATGACGGGCGATGGGGTTAACGATATCCTTGCCTTAAAAGAATGCGACTGCTCGATTGCCATGGCGAGTGGAAGCGAGGCAACAAGGAGCGCCAGCAACCTCATTATGCTTGACAACAATTTCTCTGCAATGCCCGCGATTGTCACAGAGGGGCGAAGAGTGATTAACAATATTTCAAAAGCATCTTCACTTTTTTTAACAAAGACTTTTTTCACAATCTTTCTCACCATTTTTGTCCTTTTTTCGAGCTCCTATTTCTATCCGCTTGAACTGAGCCAAATTTTCCTTTGGGAAAGTTTGTTCGTGGGTATTCCTGCATTTTTCTTGGCACTGCAACCAAATAACGAGCGAATTAAAGGCTCATTTTTGTCAAGCCTCTCCTCCAAAACTTTGCCCGGGGCAATCATGCTGTTTTTAGGTGCTCTTGCGTGTTATGTGTATTGCAACATAACAAATCTACCCCTTATCCTTCCAACTCTCATTTCATACACTGTCACGTTTGGGGCTTTCTTCATTCTTCTAAATCTTTGTCTTCCTCTTGATAAATTTCGAGCAATTTTGGTGTTCTCATCTCTTGCCGTTTGCTTACTGTGCTTTTTCATAGTTCCAAAGGCTTTCTTCGAATATGTGCCACTTTCAAACTACAACTTAATTTTCTTAATCATCACAATTTTTGCAATTAACCTCTTTTATCCATTACTAAGATTGTTGTTCGAAAAAGTTTTTTCTTTTGTGAGAAAGAAAAAAACAGAAAATTAAATTTCCGTTTTTTCATTCATAAAGATGAATTCCTAACTATTCTTTTTCAAAGAAAATTTGCAACCACAATAATCTTGACGATACAAGTTGAATTCTTTTGAGAATTTTATGCTTTTCAAATATCCATTTTTCTTTTTAAAATCTGCCACAAGAAATGGAATATCAAACTCTTTTGAGAGTGCTTGTCCAATTGAATTTATGAGCTTAGCATTTTTATGCGGGCTCACTGAAAGTGTGGTGGCAAAAATGTCAAAGCCTCTTTTTTTTGCCTCTTTTGCAGTTTCTCTCATTCTTTTTGCAATGCATATTTCGCACCTTTTTCCGCCCTCGGCTTCATCTTCAAGGCCTTTGAAACTCTCATAAAAGTCGTCGCTATCTGCATATGTTCCGTCAATGATAACGATGTCCAACTTTGCTTCCAAAACAAATCTCTGTTGCTCGTGAAGCCTGTGCAAATATTCTTCCTTAGGGAAGATGTTTGGATTGTAATAAAAGATGGTCAAATCGTAATCATTTTTAAGTTCATCAACGACCGCTGTCGAGCAAGGTCCACAGCAACTGTGAAGTAACATTTTCTTTTTCATAGCTATATTATACACTTTTTAAAATTCATTTCAATCAATTCTGCTTGCTATTAAACAGAATTTAAACTAAAATTTTACTCATAATATAAGGAAAGGATATGCAACTTAAACTACTAAATTTTCACAAAATTATTTCTCAATTCGCCACCAACCTCGTTGGAGCCTTTGTCGCCCTGATTATCTATCAAAGCACGGGAAGTATAACGTGGGCGTTTGCATATCTCACTGCTTTGAATGTTCTTAAAGTGGTTTTTACAAAAATCTTTTACAGAATAATCCAAAACAAGCCCCAACTTGTCCTCCTGATAAGAACAATCCCTTTTCTTATCTATTCGCTTTCCATTTTACTCCTCGACACAGAGTTTCAGGTTTTGGGAATAATATTAATCCTCATTTTTCAAGCCTTATCGGAAACGTTTAGGGAACTGCCTCACGAATATGTTTTTAATTACAGTGTGTCAGAAAATGTTGGCTCACTTACCGGCATCTCCCGTTTTTTTGAATATCTTGGGGTTATAGTTGCCATTCTTATCGGGGGATTATTTCTTGATAATTTGAGCAAATGGGTGATTATATGCATTTCGTGTGTAACCTATTTAATTTCCACCATTCCACTTTTTATTTACTATTTAAAAAAGAGACATAATGAGGGCTTCAACAAAGACTCTGTTAGCAATGCAGTCGTTTCATTTAAGCAAATAAAACTAAAAAAACATCAACTCGAAATTTTGAGAGATAAGGTTTTGAAAAACTATTTTCTCGTGTATTTCTTCTTTTGTATTTTTGATGGAATTGTGAATGTTTTTAGCCTTTATCTTTTTAAAACTTCCGCCGAAAGTTACAGTTTTTCAGCATACATTCAAATGGCTTTTAATGGGCTGTTTGGGCTTGGCTGTTTGTTTGTTGGTCAACTTGACAACAAGATTGATTTGACAAGGAGCGTCATTGTAAGTTGCTTATTAAGTTCAATTTTGGTCGTTTTTATCCCTTTTGTCACGGAACTTATTATCCTTGAAATCGCTTTATTTGGAGCCTTGGGATTTTTCAATGCCTTCATCAGCATTTTCTGCTATTCTCGAATGACGACTCGCTGTAAAATCTTAGGAGTGAACAACAAAGCCCTCTTCAACAGGACGCAGGCGTCACGCTATTCAAGAATACTGATTGACTCGCTTTGCATGTTTGGTCCTTTTATGCTCGTTCCGTCGTTTTTTGTTATGAGCGGAATTTCAATTTTTTGTGCCTTTTTTATCCCAAAAAAAGAAGAGCAATCAAGGAGTTATATCGTTGATTTTCTTCAAAATAATAAGATGTATTAATCTTTTTTATAGACAAAATTAAAAAAAGACTTTAAAGCCTTTTTTTAAATAAATTACATATTAATAATTCTGCAAATTGCCTTTTCTTTAATCATAAAAATGAGGTCAAGAATCCAGATAATCCAGAATCCAAAGAAAAATCTGACAATTCCTGCGACATACTTCTTCTCTTGAATTCTCGTCACAAGTCCGCAAGCCCATGCCGTCACAGGTATAATCGCCAAAATGAGGCTCACCACATAACTCAGTCCAAAATAATCTGATTGTTTTGCCATTTCTAACACTCCCTTTTTTAATTTATATTACATTAATGATATATTTATGCTACATTTTTGTCAACATTATTTCCTCATTGTCATAAATAATCTGGACATTTGATTCGAGTTCAGAAACACGGCTCTCAAGTTGCTTTATGCAAATAAATTGATAGATTATGCCAGCCAAGAACAAAGCAATAATGGCAATCATCATATAAAAAATTAATTTAGATTTCTTGCTATTATCAATTTTCATCTATTTTGTTCTCCTTGCTCTCCTATCATTATAGAAAGTATGTAAAAACTTTGCAAGTGTTTTGAGAAATATATTTGCCAACACAAACGCACAACAATAGAAAATTATATTTACAAAAGTAACTTCACCATAATTATACAATAAATTTAGATAATAACTAAGCAAAAGAACGCAAAACAATGTTAAAACACTAAAAACAATTGAAAGGCTTTTGAAAATTAGGCTAAAAACATTGATAAAAAAACCTGCAAACTTCTTTTTGTTTTGCTTTTGTGCCTTATTTATCCCTTTTTTTGTAATGTTCTGTTTTAAAATGTGCTTATTTCTTATTAAGTTAGTTAAACTGAAAATTGCAAAAAATATTAGACCTGATAAAAAGCCTAAATAACAAAAAAACCACAAAATTAATGGCTGATTTATTGTTGAAAAAAGGGTCATTTGAATATCTTTTTAAGAAAGCCGTTTTTACCGCCATTTGAATTAAATTTAAGGTCACAAACAACTCCGGAGATTTCAATCGTCCCATCTTGCACGCTAAGTTTATCAACGCTAAGTTTTTCGCCTAAAATAAGCAGATTGGAGCCAGCAACCCTCAGTTGCACTTTTGCCTCATTGGCCTCATAAACTTTTTCTACACCCGAAATGGCAAGCGATTTTCTGTTTTTTAAAACAATCTCACTTTCTTTAAATTCCTTTTCTTCCTCAGTCTGTTTTGTTTTAACTTCTTTGTTTAAAATTTCCATAAACATATCCTTTTATTGTTAATAAAATATATGTGAATTTTTTTGATATTATTCAATAAAAAAGACCGCCTAAGCAGTCCTTTTTAATTGTGAAAATTATTCTATGCTTTTTTCTGTCTCATTTTTAACATCGGCTTGTTGTTCTTCATCAATTTCTTCTTCAATTTCTTCATCTTGATGTTCAGTGACCGATGCACACACAACTTTATAATTATGATCTTTTAATTTCATAATTCTAACGCCTTGGGTGTTTCTGCCAATAGTATTTATTTGCTCAGCGTCAAGCCTTATAATCGTTCCATTTTCGCTCATCAAAATCACATCTTGTTCAGGTTTTATCTGTTTTAAATTGACAAGTTTGCCAGTCTTCTCATTGAAAACTCCTGCCTTAATGCCTTTTCCACCACGATTTTGCAAACGATAATCAATTGGGTCGCTTCTTTTTCCATAGCCATTTTCAGAAATTGTGAGGAACATATTGCCATTTTTAACAACAATCATATCCACAACTCTATCGCCTTTTTTAAGAGAAATGCTCTTCACTCCTTGTGAATTTCTCCCCAATCTTCTCACATTTTCTTCACTGAAACGAATACATTTCCCCTCGTGTGTTGCCACAACAATCTCATCTCTTCCGCAAGTCTCTTCAACACTGATAAGTTTGTCGTCTTCCAAAAGTTTGATTGCAATTTTGCCATTTTTATTAATGTGCTCAAACTCAGTGATTGAAGTCTTTTTGATGAGCCCGTGTTGCGTTGCCATAATCAAAAATCCTCGTTTGTTTGGGTCAAGTTTAATAATCTCTGTGACGCTTTCATTTGGCGACATTTGAATAACATTGACCATTGCACGCCCCTTTGTGTTCTTCGAAGCATCTGGCAAGGTGTATGCTTTCTGGCAATAGACTCTGCCCAAATTTGTGAAGAAAAGCAAGTTGTCGTGCGAACTTGAAATGAACATTTTTTCAACAAAGTCGTCTTCTTTCGTCTTGTGCCCTGAAACGCCCATTCCGCCTCGTCTTTGAGTCCTGTATTCTGCCACAGGTTGGCGTTTGATGTAGCCCGTGTGAGTGAGGGAAATGACAACCTCCTCTTTTTCAATGAGGTCTTCAATGTCGATGTCGCTATAGTCCACCACAATCTCCGTTCGCCTTGGCGTTGCATATTTGTTTTTAATTTCAAGCATTTCAGTTTTGATTATGTCTAAAATCTTTTGGTCGCTACTTAAAATCTCTCTAAAATTCGCAATTTGCCCGTGTAGCACAATTAATTCTTCTCTAATTTTATTGACTTCAAGACTTGTGAGCCTTTGCAAACGCATTTCCAAAATGGCTGTGGCTTGCTTGTCCGTAAGCGTGAAAATTTCGCAAAGTTTGGCACAGGCATCATTTTTATCTTCGCTCTTTTTGATTATTCTCACAACTTCGTCCACATTTGCAAGCGCTAAGACTAAGCCCTCCAAAATGTGCGCTCTTTCAAGTGCTTTTTCAAGGTCATATTTAGTTCTTCTTGTGATGACATCTTTTTGGTGCTCCAAGTAGTAGGAAAGCATTTGTTTTAAATTCAAAATCTTTGGCTCGCCGTCAGCAAGTGCTAAGAAAATTATGCCAAAATTAATTTGAAGTGGGGTGTGTTTGAACAAAAGATTAAGCACAACTTGTGCATTTGAATCTCTTTTGACGTCGAGAACAATTCTCATTCCACTTCGGTCAGATTCTTCCTTAATGTCGCTGATGCCGTCAATTCTTTTGTCTTTCACAAGTTCGGCAATTTGTTCAATAAGTCGGGCTTTATTCACCTGATAGGGAAGTTCGGTGATTACAATTCGGCTTCTTTTGTCATCTTCTTCAATCTCGGTTTTGGCACGCAAAACAATGCTTCCACGACCTGTCTTGTATGCTGTTTTTGCACCGTTTCTGCCCAAAAGTAGCCCTCTTGTTGGGAAATCTGGGGCTGGAATATATTTAATTAAGTCGTCAATTTCGATGTTTGGATTGTCAATGAGCGCCACGACGCCGTCAATCACTTCACCGAGGTTGTGAGGAGGAATGTTTGTCGCCATACCAACGGCAATTCCGTCTGAGCCATTAACGAGCAAGTTTGGAAAACGAGAAGGCAACACGACAGGTTGTTGAAGAGTGCCGTCAAAGTTTGGATAAAAATCCACAGTTTCTTTGTCAATTTCTCTGAGCAATTCGCCAGCAATTTTTGATAGTTTTGCCTCGGTATATCTTGATGCTGCTGGTGGGTCACCATCAATACTTCCAAAGTTTCCTTGTCCAGCAACAAGAGGCTCGTTGATTGAGAAGTCTTGTGCAAGCCGAACAAGAGCGTCATAAATTGCAGAATCACCGTGTGGGTGATATTTGCCCATTACATCACCAACAATACGAGCACTTTTCCTGAACGCTTTGTCATTTGTAAGCCCCATATCTCCCATAGAAAAAAGAATTCTTCTGTGAACTGGCTTTAATCCGTCCCTTACATCTGGAATGGCACGGCTGACATTCACTGCCATTGCATAGGAGATGAAAGATTTTTTCATTTCATCATTTAGGTGAATTTTAATATATTTTGTGTTGTCCACCATTTCGTCAAGTTCTTTTGAATAATCTTGTTTTTTCATTTCTTCCCCTCTATTTCTAATTACACATCAAGGTCTTTAACCAATGTTGCATTTTGCTCGATAAATTCTCGTCTAAGCTCAGGATTGTCGCCCATAAGAGTGTTAAAAATGGCGTCGGCTTCAATGGCATCTTCCATTTTAACATTTAAAAGTATCCTGTGTTCTGGGCTCATTGTCGTTTGCCACAATTGCTCGTTTGACATCTCGCCCAAGCCTTTGTATCGTTGCATTTCAACATTTTTATTGCCTAGTCTGCTCATCTCTGCGTCTAATTCTTCATCGTTATAAAAATATGCAATATCTTTTCCTCTTGTCACTTTGTAAAGCGGTGGCTGAGCAATATAAACATGCCCAAGTTCAATGAGCGGGCGCATAAAGCGGAAGAAAAATGTTAAAAGCAAAATTCGAATGTGACTGCCGTCCACATCGGCATCGGTCATGCAAATAATCTTGTCGTAACGCAATTTTTCCTCTTTAAACTCTTCATTAATTCCACAACCAAAGGCCGTTATCATTGATTTTATTTCCTCGTTTTCAAGCACTCTTGAAAGTCTTGCCTTTTGCACATTTAAAATTTTACCCCTAAGTGGCAAAATGGCTTGAAATCGCCTGTCTCTGCCTTGTTTGGCTGTGCCACCAGCACTGTCACCTTCCACGAGATAAATTTCGCAATGCTTTGGGTCCCTATTTGTGCAATCTGCAAGTTTGCCCGGGAGGGTTGTGTTTTCAAGCACACTCTTGCGCCTCGTGAATTCCCTTGCGTTCTTAGCTGCCTCTCTGGCGCGCTGTGCCGTGATTGATTTTAAAACAATTTCCTTTGCAATTGATGGGTTTTCTTCCAAATAGTCGCCAAAACTCTCGTTTAGCACTTTTTCAACAAGTGTTCTCATAAAAGTGTTCCCAAGTTTTGTTTTTGTCTGCCCTTCAAATTGAGGGTCTTGAAGTTTTACACTGATAATCGCAGTGATCCCCTCTCTGCAATCTTCTCCTGTAAGTTTTTCGTTTGGCTTTAAAATTTTATTCTTGTTTGCATAGTCCATAATCACTTTTGCAATTGAATTTTTGAAGCCAACAAGGTGCGTTCCGCCCTCTTCGGTGTTGATGTTGTTTGCATATGAATTTATGACTTCGCTGTATCCATCGTTATATTGAAAACTGATCTCAACTTCGCTGTCTTTTGCAATGCTGTTCACATAAAAAGGCTCTGGCAGAATGGTCTCTCTGTCTTTGTTAAGATAATTAACAAACTCAATAATGCCACCTTTAAACTCAAAAGTTTCGCCTCTTTCTCTGCCTGCTCGCTCATCTTTTATGGAGATAACAAGCCCTTTATTCAAAAAAGCAATCTCTCTGAAACGAGATCTTAAATTTTCATAGTTAAAGTCTGTTGTTTCAAAAATTATGTCGTCTGGCTTAAAAGTGACGGTCGTGCCACGAGAAAGAGTTGTCCCGTCAATTTTTAGAGGATAAAGAGGAATTCCTCTCTTATATTCCTGCACAAATCTATTCCCATTTTGGAACACTTCCACTTTAAGATATTCGCTTAGGGCATTAACGCAAGAAAGACCAACTCCGTGCAATCCGCCCGAAATTTTGTAGCCTTCGCCACCAAACTTTCCACCGGCGTGAAGTTTTGTCAGCACAACTTCAACGGCACTTTTCCCTTCGGATTTGATTATGCCTGTTGGAATTCCTCGCCCATTATCGACAACTGTTATAGAGCCGTCGGCTTGAATTGTCACATCAATTTTGTTGCAATGTCCCGCAATTGCTTCGTCGATGCTGTTATCAACAATCTCGATGACAAGATGTTGAAGCCCTTTTTCATCGGTGGAGCCAATATACATTCCGGGACGTTTTCTCACGGGTTCAAGTCCATTCAGAACCTGAATGTCGTCCTCGGTGTATCTATTTGATTTTGTAAGTTTTTGCTCCAATTCTTCTTCTGAAACATTTTTGTCATCGTTATAATTTTTTGCCATAATTTCAAATTTCCTTTATATATATATAATATATTATATAATAATATAACATATATATTAAAAACATACAACTTTTTTCACTCTTTTTAAAGAAAAGATTATATTCGTTTTATGTTTGCATTTTTAACAACAAATATTGCATCATTTTCGCCAATTTTTCTTGAAAATTTTGTTGCGGTTAATATCGTTTGATAATTTTTTATTTGCTCTAAAAATGCCTTACATCTTTTTGAATCAAGTTCACTTAAAACGTCGTCCAAAAGTAAAACTGGTTTTTCTTTTAAAGTGCTTTCAAACAAATCAAGTTCTGCCACTTTTAAAGAAAGGGTTGCTAGACGCTGTTGCCCTTGCGAGCCAAAATTTTTAATTTCAATGTCATTAATTTTAATTTCAATGTCATCTCTGTGGGGTCCAATGGTCGTGAAGCCAAATTCAAAATCTTTCTTTAAATTTCTTTTATAACCCTCAAAAAGTTTTTGCTTAATCTCTTCCACTGTGTTCAAATTTATTCCCTGATATTTTATTGAAAGAGTTTCTTGCCCGTCTGTAATTTTAAAATGAACATTTTTTGCAGGAATTTTAATTTTTTCGATGAAATCTAGCCTATAAAAAATTATTTTGCTTGCAACGTCGCACATTTGAGTGTCCCACAAGTCAATTGTGTCGTGTAGATTTTCAAAATTTTTTGTTTGTTTGAGCAATTTATTACGCTCTTCCAACAGTTTTTCATATCTGAAAAGCAAATAAAAATAATTTCTATTCAATTGACTTATGTCAATGTCCATAAATCTTCGCCTGTCGGAAGGTCCATCTTTTATAAGACTAATTTCATCGGGAGCAAAATATACAACGGGAATTTCCCCGATTAAATCCCCAATTTTTCTTATTACAACATCATTAATTTTTATTGATTTTTTCCCTTCATCTCTCAAAAACAGTTCAATCTTTTCTTCAAAAAATTGTTTTTTTACACTCAATAAAACCCTAGCACTTTTTTCTTTCCATCTAATTAATTCTTTATCTTTTGTCGTTTTTGGTGATTTTCCAATGCTTGCAAGATAAATACTCTCTAAAAAGTTGGTTTTCCCTTGTGCATTATTCCCCTTAAAAACATTCAAAAACGGAGCAAGTGCGACTTCGCAATGCTCATAATTTCTGAAATTTGAAAGACAAACTTTTTGAATATACATACATATTTATTATATCATAAAGTTAATTTTTTTGAAATGAAATAAACAAAAAAGAGTATCCTAAAATTAATTTTTTCTTTGTTTTTAGTTTTTTTATTTTTGTGCATGTAAACAAATCTATTAATTTATTTTTGTGCATATAAACAAATATTTTTACTGAAAAAAATACATTATTTTATCTTATTGACTTTTAAATATAATTATATTAATATAAATTATGTTATATATGGAGGCAGTTTGATGGATAGTTTCTTAACTAGTTGGAATGAAGTTTTAAAGGATATGGAAAATCTTGTCACTGCCGTCAGTTTTGACCTCTACATAGATACGATTGAGCCTATAAAAATTGAAGACAACAAATTGGTTATTTTAGCCTCCACCTCCACAAATAAAAATCAAATCCTCAAACTTCATAAGGCAAAACTTTTAACTGTCGTTAAAAATCATTTTAACAACATCAACGACATTGTTATCCTCGAACCCGGTGAAAAGCAGGCTTTTTTGGAAGAAGTTAAAAAAGCAGAAGAAGAAATTGAAACAAAGCAGATTTTTAACGATAAAAATAAACTTAATGAAAAATATACTTTTGAAAGTTTCGTCGTGGGAAAAAGCAACCAAGTTGTTTATGCGGCTGCACACAGCGTGGCGGAAAACCCCGGAAAAAATTATAACCCCCTATTCATCTATGGTGGAGTGGGGCTTGGCAAGACTCACCTTTTAAACGCCATCGGCAATTACGTTAGGAAAAATAATCCGCAACTTAAAATTTTATATGTCACAAGTGAACAATTTACAAATGACTACATTCAATCTCTTAGAGCAGACAAAAAAGAGAATGCGAACAAAGTTTTTCGTGACAAATATCGCCAAGTTGACATCTTAATGATTGACGACATTCAATTTATTTCAAACAAGACAAGCACACAGGAAGAATTTTTCAACACTTTCAACGACCTCTATCAGTTTGACAAACAAATTATTATTTCCTCCGATAAGCACCCGAGGAATATGGAAACTTTAGAGGAAAGGCTTCGTTCCCGTTTCACTGGTGGGCTTATTCAAGACATTCAAAAGCCAGATTTTGAAACGAGGCTTGCGATTCTTCAAAAAAAGGTTGAGATTGAAAGATATAATGTTGACCCAAATGTGTTAGTTTATCTTGCGGAAAAAATCGACACGAACATTCGTGAATTGGAAGGCAGTTTAAACAAAGTTGTTTCTCTTTCAAATTTGATAGGAAAACAAAAAGCCACCATTCTTGAAGCAGAGGAATCTCTTAAAGATTTGGAGTTTTCAAAGTCCCAAAACCTCACAGTTGACAAAATTATTGATGTTGTTTGTAAATATTATAATATTGAAAAAACTGATTTGGTCAGTAAAAAGAAAAACAAAGAAATCGTTGATCCTCGACAAATATGTATGTATGTCATCACTGAACTCCTTGATGTTCCACTTATGGCAATTGGCGAAGTGTTAGGAGGAAGGGACCACACGACAGTCATTCACGCACGAGACAAAATATCCTCAAATATAAAGACCAATAAGTCTTTAAAGACAGATGTTGATGATTTAATAGCAATGATAAAATCCAATAACTATTGCTAAACTAACAAACTTCTCCACTAAAAATGTTCATAAATATTTTCAATATCTTGTATTTTTCGACATTTTATTACATAAAAATTACCATATATTGTATGCCAAAAAAGTTATTCACAATTTCACAAAGCATAATAATATTATCTTAATAATTAAAATACTTATATTAAGTAGGTTATTTAATAGAAAAAAGAAAAACGAACAAGTGGTCGAATAAGAATTAACTTATCCACAAAAAAATTGAGATTTTAAAAAGACTTTATGAAGATATTAACAACAATCTGTGGTGTAAAAAATAAAAAAAATTAAGTTAAGGGCACAATTTATTGTATTTAAAAAACTTATCAACAATTCAACACACTAATAATAAAGATATTAATTTAAAAAAGGAGAAATATAATATGAAAATAATATGCGACGGATTAGATTTGAGCATTGCCACAACACAGGTGATAAAAGCAATTTCAAATAAAGTGACAAATCCTGTTTTAGAGGGAATTAAACTAACTGCTGAAAATGACAAGTTAAAACTTTCTGCAACAGACTTAGAACTTACAATTGAGAAGGTTATAAAAGCAGATGTTAAAATTAAAGGAGAAGCCGTTATTCCCGGGAAGTTTTTTTCTGACTTTATAAAAAAACTTACAAATGAAAAAATTGAACTTGAATTAAACGATAAGAATCAACTTAAAATTAATTACACTGATAGTGAGAGTTATATTCAATGTTTTAATATCTTGGAATTTCCAAAAATAAACATCATTAATAACGGGGAATATTTTAAAATAACAAAAAATAATTTTAAAAACCTCATTAATAAATCAATCTTTTCCACAGCGTTAGACGACACTCGCCCTATTCTTAAAGGTTGTTGTTTTGAGATTAAAGATAACAATATTAATGCTATTGGTCTTGACGGATATAGACTTGCTCTTGTTAAAAAAACACTCAAAGAAAGCACTATTTCAACGACTATTATTATTCCTGCAAAAAGTTTGATGGAGATAAGTAAATTTTTAGAAGATAATGACGAAGAAATTAAAGTGTATATTCAAAAGAATGTTTTGATGGTGGAGATTAACAATACAAAAATTATAACAAGACTTATTGACGGTGAATTTATAAATTATAAACAAATCATTCCAAGCAATTTCACAACGTCTCTTATAATTAATAAAAATGTTTTTGAAGAAGCGATTGAGAGAACCTCAATTCTTTCAAGAGTGGACAAAAATAATTTAGTCAAATTCGAAATTAAAGACAAAATTTTAACCCTCACATCAAATTCTGATATTGGAAACATTAAAGAAAATATTGGCATTTCTCTTAAAGGCAACGACATCACAATTGCGTTTAATTCAAGGTATTTTTCGGAATGTTTAAGAACGATTAATGACGAAGTGATAAAAATAAATTTTAACACTCCATCAAGCCCTTGTGTAATAACTCCAAACAACTCTGATGAATATCTCTATCTTATCCTGCCGGTGAGAATTATTAATCAATAAATTTTATTTTTAAAAAATTAAAGAACTCTGTTTTGTGCAGAGTTTTTTATTAATTGCTTGATAGATAGATAAGAATACAAAAAAGGGGCTTATAAAAAATTTTTAAAAAAATAAGTTTGTGCGAAGTAAACATATTATATTTTTATTTTGTGTGATAATATATTTACAAGGAAATTTGAAATGGAAAAAGAATTGAAATTAAGTGATGAATGGAGAATCTTACGCAACGCCATCTCTGTTTACTATAAAAAAATTAAAAACAACATTTCTTCTGTAATTTATTCCGAAGTGGGAAAAATGTATAAGGAAATTTATAGCGAGACGCAGATAGAGAAACTCCAACAGGCTAAAACTGCAAATTCAATTAGTGTTGTGTATAACTCAATTTATAAAAAATTTTTCTGCATAAATGATATTAATAGTCTTTTTGGAAACCCAAAATGGCAAAACAAACTTTCTTGTAACGACCTCACAAGATTGATTTTGTTGCTTAATGAATCATTACAGATTGTGAAAAAAGACCGTGGAGACTATACTTACATTGAAGCAAGAATTGATGAAATTCCAAGTGAAGATTTTTTATCGCTCAACTATGTTGAAAATAATAGAGGCTTTAAGAGGAGCACCCCGCTCTCAAAAAATGAAATCGAAAGTAAGGAAAATTTAAAAAAGGTTTTTGAGAAATATTTAGAAAAAATCTATGGAACTTATAAAAGAGAAAACGTCTATGTTGGCAAATCTTTAAAAGAATTTCAACAAAACATTAATAACTTTATAAGTGGCAATTCCATTGAAAGAAATGCCCGGAAAAAGAGTGAAAATGAAAAAAAATTTATTGAAGAAAAAAAAGAAATAATAGGCTTTGACTACAGCGGAAGAAATGTTGTAAAACTTACAAGATATAATGGAAATGTCGTATATCTTGTTGATGGTGAAGAGAATTCTTTGAGCGATATTAAATTCACGGAAGAAGAAAATGAAAACCCTTTAGATATCGAAAAGATTATTAAAAATAACAGTCAAAGCGACTCAAACGATAGTGAGCCTAAAAAAGATTGCGTTCAAATTGAAAATGATAAAAAAGAAAAGGGGATTAATAATAGTCAAGTAAAAAAAAGTCAGGACGACTGCGGACAACTTGAACTATTTTAAAAATTTAAAAACGATGCTGAATGAAAGTTCGGTTAATAAATTTATATAAATATATTTAAAAAAATAATTTTTTTTATAAATAAAAATTTTGATAAAAAAGAAAATGAATTATATAAAAATGTTGGAAAATAATTCTCGACCGTTCGGGACGAATTATTTTCTTTATTTTTTTAAAATATTAAAACACAATGATTAAGAGTAAATTAACGATATTTAAAACAAACAAGGCAGTCGAGAAATTTATAAAATGGGAAGTTTTATAAAAAATGAATTTAGTTTTGCAAGCAAAATAAAACTGTTGACATTAACTTCAAAATATCTTACACTACGCATACTAGGTTTAATTTTGAAGACTGCTTATTCGGGACCGTATTTTTAAAGACATAGACAAATCTAGAAACAAAAAAATCGCACACAGTGAAACTTACAGGAGGGAATATGAAAATCGTTACTTACAATCCAAACAAAAGAACAAGAAGTAAAGTTCATGGGTTTAGGAAAAGAATGGCGTCCGCAGACGGAAGAAAAGTTCTAAAAAGACGAAGAAATCGTGGCAGACAAAAGTTGAGCGCATAAATTTGTATGTTGAAGAGAATTAACAGATTAAAAAAGAAAAAAGAATTTTCTTTTGTCTATCGAAGAGGGAAGCCATATTACACAAAATATTTGTCGCTTTATGTTAGCGACACAAAATTAAAAAATATCAAAATTGGTTTTTCGATTAATAATAAGGTGGGAAACAGTGTCGTTAGACATAAAATTAAAAGGCAACTCAGCGAAATATTGATGAAAAAGATATCATCTTTGCCTTTAAACAACTATGTTTTTGTCGTGAAAATTGGCTGTGAAACACTGGACTTTACTAAAATAGCCAGTCAGGTTGACAACTTGTTGGAAAAAATTAAAAATGAAAAATAGGACTTTAATTCAAAAAATTTTTTATATTATTTTTTTTCCACTTCTATTGATTGAAAACATTTTCATTTATTTTTATAAATTTTGTATTTCACCCCTACTTATTAATTCTTGCAAATATACGCCAACTTGTTCCACATACTTTCTTCAAGCATTAAAAGAATATGGTGCAATTAAAGGATTAATTGTTGGAACAAAGCGACTTTTAAGATGCAATCCTTGGAGCAAAGGGGGCTATGATCCTTTGAAACCAAATATAAAAGGGAAAATAAAATGGATTTTATAAACTTGTTATGTTCGGCTTGGCCAGAAGGAAACTTTTGGGCTTCAATCATAAAAATCTTTGACTTTATGGGCAGTTACACTTGGACTATTATAATCTTTACAATTGCCCTTAAACTTGTGCTTTCGCCAATGGACTTTTTGCAAAGATTTTTCACAAACAAAACAACTCGGGCTCAGGCAAAACTTCAACCACAGATTGAGAAATTAAAAAAATTGTATGGGCAAAACCAGACACTTCTGTATCAAAAACAAAATGAACTCTATCAAAGAAGTGGCGTTAACACAAAGAGTTCGTGCATTGTTATGCTTGTCTATATGGCACTGACACTCACCATTTTTATGACGCTTTATAGTTCTATGCAATCCATTGCGTCGTTTAAAATTAAGGCACAATATCAAGATTTACAACAGACATATTACACATCTTACAACAGCGAATATCTCAGCGACTATTTGGAAATTGACCTTGAAGGCGAAGATTATATTAACGCCGACGACAAAGATGTTTACATAGCTTTAATGGAAACGACAAAAGCGAATTCTCTTGTGACTGAGGAATTGACACTAGAAGAAGCCACGGCACTGGTTGCTGAGTATAAGGCGACTTGTGCAGGCACTGCTGAAGATCTTGTTTTTGAGCAATATGTGGAGATTAAAGACGGCTTTTTTTGGATTAAAAACATATGGCGAGCGGATAAGCTATCCATTAACGCAATCTTAACTTATGACGACTTTAAATCTTATGACGCAACTGTCTCAGAGGCAAGCTATAATGCCGTTATGAACAAACTTTTAATAGATGAAACTGGTGTAAACGGTGCAAACGGATATTATATTCTCTCCGTGATTGTTCTCGTTGTGACCTTTTTATCTCAATGGCTCACCAAAAAACTGACGCAGGTGAGAAACAAAGGCACAGCCCCACAAAAGCAGGGTGGAGCAATGAAAATGTTGATGTATATCTTGCCAGTTACAATGGTAATATTCACATTAAATTCAAGTGCCATTTTTGCAATCTACATCATTGTAAACTCCATTATGTCCACATTATTAACTCCTCTTTCCACTTTAATTTCAAACAAAATTGAAGACAAAAAAGAGTTAAAAAATCTTGAAAAAATTAAAGTTGATTATAGAAGATAAAAGGAAGAATAAAAATGAAAAAAATTCAAGAAAGTGCAAAAAATGTTCAAAAAGCAATTGAACAAGGCTTGAAAAAACTTGGTGTCGGCTTGGAAGAAGTTGATGTCAAAATTTTAGACGAGGGCGGAATTTTTAGAAAGGCAAAAGTAGAATTAATTTATGCTGACGGTGTGGAAGAAAAGGCTGTCAAGGAAGATAAAAATGAGATTAAAAATGAGATAAAAACGGACAAAAAAGAAAGTAAAAAGGCCGATAAGGAGAGTTTGAAGGCTGAGAAAAAAGCTTTAAAACAAGAGAAAGCAATCAAGAAAGAAGAAAGTAAAGAGGAAGATGTTTCCAATCAAACAATGGAAAGTTTTTGCACAAAATTTTTGAAAGGTCTTTGTGAAAAAATGAATATTGAGGCAAACATTTCTTGTGAGAAAAAAGATGATGGCATCAATTTCAATGCAACAGGCGAGAAAGTTGGTCCACTCATTGGCAAACGTGGCGAAACACTAAACGCAATCCAAGAACTGCTCTCAAACGTAGCGAAAAAAGCGGGATATAAAGATGAAAGAATATTTTTTGACGTTGAGAACTATAAAAGTAGAAGAGAACTTTCTTTGGCAGGGCTTGCAGAGAGAATGGCAAAAAAAGCCATTAAAATTGAAAAGCCAATTCGCCTTGAAAGAATGAACTCTTATGAGAGAAAAATCATTCACACCGCACTTCAAGAATTTGACGGAATTGACACAAGGAGTGAAGGTGAAGAGCCAAACAGATATGTTGTGATCATTCCAAATAAACGTGCGGAAAAAAGTGGCTTTGTTGAAAATGTTGAAACTGTAAAAACAGAAGAGATTGAAGAGAATTTGATTTCAAGCGAAGAAAACGTTTCAAATAAAATCTTGACTGTTGGCGATGAAAATCTTGAAACTCCTGAAAACATTACCAGCGACGAAAGTTCCGCAAGCGATGACATCTCGGCAAATGAAGATAGTCCTGAAACTGATGAAAAAGAAAATCCAAACACTTAAAAAAAATATGAAAAGAGAAAACTTTGTTTTTTGACAAAGTTTTTTTAAACTAAAACACTAGACTAGTAGATGTTTTTTAGTGTGAGTGAAAAGACTTGTTTGGGGTGACAACAATGTTTCAACATTGTTTGCAAAAGATTTTAAATATAGCATTGATTTAAAAAAAATTAATGATATAATAAGAAAAACATAAAGAGGGATTCTTATGGAATTATACGATGGTAATATTAAAAAAGTAGAAGCTTATCAAAAACTTATAGATAAAGGTGTCTTTTTAAAATTATCTGATCTTGATATTTTCCATGGAAGAACGGGCGATGGTTCGCAGTGGAGCGTTGACCCAAGTTTTGATAATGGTGCCGATGCGACTGGAAATCGTAATGTAAACATAATACCTGCATTAAACGCCGGCAATTTCGAAACTGCAAAAGCCTTTGCTGAATCTAGAGCAATGATGAAAGGCGGAAGCCCTGAAATTCACAAAATAGTATCTAAAAATAAATATGCTGTGATTTTGAACCTAAAACCTGAATTATACAAAGATAATGAAGTGATCTCGGCAATTAGAGAACTAACTATGCCCAAACCTACTGAAAGCATCGACGTCAGTTTCTGCGATAGAACAAAATACAAACAAGTTATTAACGACGTTTGGGACTCAAATTCAGGAGTATCCCAGTTGAGTTTTTGTCCAGATCCTCAAATTGAAACATTAATGGCTAGATTAAACTACGATCCAAAAGATAGAGATTTGGCAACAAAATTAATTTATGCTCGAAATTCATATTTGTATGCAGGGTCAGTTTATGATGGCGAAGTTAAACAGTCTGCGCTTGTTAACATGACGAACTCATTTTTGAACAATAATTTTAAACTTAAAGATTTTTCATTATCACGAGAATACTTATCAAGTTTTTATAAAGCAAATAATATTATTGGAATTGTTCAAGGAGTTCATAGTGTAACTCTTGAAAAAGATATTGATGCTTTTCAATTTTTTGATTTAAAGCAAATTAACACGGACGCGGTGATTGGCAAAGAGCTAAATTATTACGCAAATATTTATAACCCAATTGCTCAGACTCTTAAAAAAAATATAAATAACGAAAACTTGATAAAAGAATTAAATAAGAGCCCAGAAGCAATTATGAAGTTTATAAAAGAGAGATGCCCAAGTTTAAAGACAGATTTTGAGGGAGATATTGGACTTTGGGAGGGTTTTACTTTGGAGCAGCACACCGAATCTGTCCTGAGATTTTTCAACGAAAACTTCTCAAATTGTGTGTCTGAAGAAATTTCGCCTATGATGAGACTTTTGATTGTCGCCCATGATATTGGTAAAAAGGAAGCAAAAGATTTAAAAGTTCCTAGGCACTCTCCTCAAGAATTATTGATTTACAGAGATAAAATGGAAGAACTAATAGACTCATTAGGACTTGACAAAAAACTGCTACCATTTGTATTTCAATTTTGTATTTATTCACAAATACCAACAACTAACTTTTATGTGAATAATGATAAATCTGCATTGCAAGAACTAGATGAAGGCTCTAAAAAAATTCTTGAAGGACTTGGGGTTAACCCAAGTAGAGAGGAGATAACTGGGCTTTCAAATATGAGCAGAATTTTGCAATCTTGTGACAGTGGCGCATATACTTTTTATGGAAAAACCAGAGTAGATAGCAATTTATTCCATAATTTGAACGAAAGATTTTCCAGTAATTTTGTTCAAACACCTATAGGGTATAGGTTTATTAATGATTCCAACAACCCTAAACTAATAAGAAACAATTTTCAAGACCTTAGTATGGAACAATAATAATTTAAACTTAACACTAAAAAATGCACCTTTTTAGGGGCTATTTTTGTTTTGAGCGGACCTTGCAAGGTGACACAAAAAGATTAGTGAAAAAAGTTTTTGTTAAAAAATGCGAAAATTTATTTTAAAAAAATGTAGAAAGATTTTTGAGATATGATATAATAGTAGCATTATGATTGATGATGTGATTGTTGCTATCGCCACTCCATATGGAAAAAACGGCGTGGGAGTTATAAGATTAAGTGGGAAAAATGCTTTTGAAATTGCACAAAAAATGTTTGTGCCTTTTAAGAAGCAGAATTTATCTGTGCCAAACAAAATGATTTTGGGAAAAATTAATTTGGGAGGAACAACCGACACTGGCTATTTTGTTTTTTTTAAAAGTCCTAAATCATACACAGGTGAAGACGTCGTTGAATTTCAATGTCACGGTGGCATTGTAGTTACGCAAAAAATCGTGGAATATGCAATTGCTTGCGGGGCAAGACTGGCACAGCCCGGAGAATTTTCAAAGCGGGCTTTCTTAAACGGCAAACTCACCCTCGACCAAGCCGAAGGCGTTATTGACACCATAAACGCAGAGAGTGAAAACGAACTCAAAGCGAGTAGCGAACTTGCAAAGGGTGAACTTGCAAAAAAAGTGATTTCAATGCAAGACAAACTTACAGATTTACTCAGTGAAATTGAAGTGAATTTGGACTATCCTGAACACGACATTGAGTATAAGACAAAAGAAAAAATTAAAAATGAACTTCAAAGCATTTCAAACGAGATTTCACTTCTTTTAAAAACTGCTGAGCAGGGCAAGTTAATTAAAAATGGCATAAATATCGCCATCGTTGGCAAAACAAATGTGGGGAAGAGCAGTTTGCTCAACTCCCTCTTGGGTGAAGACCTTGCCATCGTTACGGAGGTTGAGGGCACCACTCGTGACGTAGTTGTGGGAAGCATTGAATATAAAGGAATGAAATTCAACTTTCTTGACACCGCAGGTTTAAGAAAAACAAAAGATAAGGTGGAAAGCATCGGCATTGAAAAGGCAAAACAAGCCATAGATAAGAGCGATATCGTCCTCCTCGTCATTGATTCAAGCCGAGATATTGACGAGCAAGATAATGAAAATTTGGCTTTGACAAAGGATAAAAAAAGGCTTATTCTTCTCAACAAATGTGACCTTCCAGCCGTCGCAAAATTTGAGGGCGAGTTCATAAAAATTAGTGCAAAGCAAAAGATAAACACTGAAGAATTGAAGCAAAAAATTTATCAACTTGCCCTTGGTGCTAGCAGTCTAAACAGCACTTTAATCCTTACAAATCTTCGCCATGTGAATGTTCTCTCGCAGGCAAATGAGATGTTTAACAAGTTATTGCTTCAAATTTTGTCCATTCCTCTTGATTGCACCGCTTTGGACGTGAGAGAAGTGTGGGAAAAGTTGGGAGAAATCACAGGAGAATGTGCAAACGAAAGTGTTATAAACAAGATTTTTTCAAAATTTTGTTTGGGGAAATGATATGAAAAAAGAATACGACGTGGTGGTTATTGGCAGTGGGCATGCGGGGTGTGAATCTGCCCTTGCCCTTGCAAGACTTAATAATAAAACTTTGCTGACGACGCTAAACCTTGACAGCATTGCTTTTTTGGCGTGCAATCCTTCCATTGGGGGCACGGCAAAAGGGCAACTCGCCAGCGAGGTTGACGCTTTGGGTGGCGAAATGGGCATCAACACGGATAAAAACCTTTTGCAACTTAGAATGCTTAACACCGGAAAGGGTGTTGCTGTTCAAAGCCTTAGGGCACAGGTGGACAAACACTCCTATCACAGCACGATGAAAACAACGCTCGAAAATCAAAAAAATCTTGACATCAGGCAATGTGAAATTGTTGAAATTCTTACAAAAGACGACAAGATTGTTGGAGTGAAAGATGCGTTTTCGGAAATATATTCTTGCAAATCGGTGGTCGTTTGCACTGGTGTTTATTTGGAAAGTAGAGTGATTATTGGTGAATTTTCCAGAAGTCAGGGACCAAATGGCTTCATAAATTCTCACGGGCTTTCATCAAGTCTGCAAAAATTAGGCTTTGAGATTTTGCGTTTTAAAACGGGGACGCCGGCAAGAGTTTTGAGCAGTTCCATTGACTACTCGCAGTTTGAAGAGCAAAAAGGCGATGATAACATACAGACTTTTTCTTTTCTAACAAAAAAACAACCCAAAAATATTTATAAGTGTTATCTTGGTTATACAAATAAAAATACTGCGCAAATAATAAGAGACAACATTTCAAGAGCACCCCTTTTTAGCGGATTTATAAAGGGTGTTGGACCACGCTACTGCCCATCAATTGAGGATAAAATTGTTCGCTTTGCTGACAAAGAGCGACATCAAATCTTCCTGGAGCCAGAAGACAGCATTGGCAACGAAATATACGTTCAGGGGTTCAGTTCTTCAATGCCTGTCGATGTGCAGGATAAGATGTATCGAAGCGTTAAGGGCTTTGAGAATGTGCAAATTTTAAGGAATGCTTATGCGATTGAATATGACTGCATCAATTCTCTTGAACTCCTGCCCACTTTGGAAAGTAAGAGAATTTCAGGATTGTTTTTTGCTGGGCAAATCAACGGCACCAGCGGTTATGAAGAAGCGGCGGCTCAGGGAATTGTTGCGGGAATTAATGCAAGCAATAAAATGCAAAACAAAGCCACCTTAATTCTCAGGCGGGATCAAGCCTACATTGGCGTCTTGATTGACGACCTTGTCACAAAGGGCACAAATGAGCCCTATCGAATGATGACAAGCCGTGCAGAATATCGCCTCCTTTTGCGTCAGGACAATGCGGACGTTCGCCTCACTCAAATTGGGTTTGAAAATGGCTTAGTCACACTTGAACGTTACAAGATTTTTACAAAAAAAATGAAGCAAATTGAAAAGGCAAAAAAGCAACTTTCCCTCCCACTTCCTCCAAAAGAAGTGAGAGATTTCTTAAAAGAAAAAAATGAGAGTTCTTCCGCAATCACTTGCAACGCTAAGGAATGTTTAAAGAGAAACAGTGTCACTATTTTTGACATAAAAAAGCGTTTTAATCTTTTTAAAAATGTCTCCGATTCTGTTTTGAATTACGTGGAAACAGAGGTCAAATATGAAGGATATTTAAAGCGACAAAACAAACTTATTATGCAAATGAAAAAGAATGAAGACATAAAGTTGGACCAAAATTTTGACTATAATCAAATCAAAGGACTTCGAATTGAAGCCCGTCAAAAACTTAACAAATTGAAGCCTCTTTCACTTGGGCAAGCGGGAAGAATTAGCGGAGTGTCACCCGCCGACATCTCAGTTTTAACCATTTATTTGTCGCTACTTAATAAAAAAGGGAAACAAAAATGAGTTTTAAAGAAGTTTTAAACGAAAAATTTAAACAATATGGTTTTGTTTTATCGCAAGAACAAATAATTCATTTTGAAAAGTTTTTTGAACTTCTTGTGGAATGGAATTGCAAAATGAACCTGACAACAATAACCGAACCAAACGAAGTCATAGCAAAACATTTTCTTGACAGTGTTATCCCTGAAAATCTAATAATGAAAAATTGCTCAATAATCGACGTCGGTTGCGGGGCAGGTTTTCCAAGTTTGCCTTTAAAAATTCTTCGTCCGGACTTGAAAATAACGCTTATAGACAGTGTTCAAAAAAAATTAATATTTGTTCAAGAAGTCGTTGACAAATTGAATTTAAAAGACATAAATATCATTCATTCCCGTGCGGAAGAATTGGCATCGAAAAATGAGTATAGAGAAAAGTTCGATGTCTGCATTTCAAGAGCAGTTGCAGAGTTAGTCACTCTTTGTGAATACTGCTTGCCGTTTGTAAAAACGGGAGGGCTTTTTTTGGCGTATAAATCTCAAAACGTTGAAGAGGAACTGAACAATTCCAAAGTTGCAATAAAAACTCTTGGTGGAGAATTTTTGAAAGTGCAAAGTTTTAATTTTGATAAAATTGAGCGTAATGTTGTCTGCATAAAAAAAGTGTATCAAACACCAAAAAAATATCCACGAGACAAAAATAAACCTCGTTTAACGCCAATAAAATAAAAAACCTCAATTTTATGGCAATAAAGTGCTGATTTTTTATTAACAAACAAAAAATTGATAGTTTTTTTAATAACTTTTTGCTATAATTAAAATTAGTTAGGTGAATAATGGGGAAAATAATTTCTTTTGCAAATCAAAAAGGCGGAGTTGGAAAAACAACAACTTGCATAAATCTTTCGGCATATCTTGCATATTTTGGCAAGAAAGTGTTAGTTATTGATATGGATCCACAGGGTAATGCAACAAGCGGGCTTGGGATAAACAAAACACAAAAAATTAAGACTCTTTATGACGCAATTAATGGCGAAGAAGACATAAAAGAGGTTATTTATAGTACAAATTTTGAAAATTTGGACATAATTCCTGCCACAGTTGATTTAGCAGGCTCTGAGATTGAGCTTGTTTCTATGCACGACAGAGAGCATATTGTTAAAAAGATTTTGGCAAAGGTTTGTGATGACTATGACTATCTTCTCATTGATTGCCCACCATCACTAGGGCTCCTCACTGTGAATGCACTCACTGCCTGTAATTCCGTTATTATCCCAATTCAGTGTGAATTTTTTGCACTTGAAGGGCTAAGTCAACTTATGAATACCATAAAACTTGTAAAAAAACACTTAAATCCTGAAATTGATGTTGAAGGAGTCATTTTAACAATGAAAGATAACAGGTCGAATTTAATTCAACAGGTTTCTCAAGAAATTCAGCGTTTTTTTGGCGAAAAAGTATATGAAACTGCAATTCCAAGGAGCATTCGCCTCGCCGAAGCCCCAAGCCATGGAAAACCAATTCTTAATTATGATGCAAAGAGTAAGGGCGGAGTGTCCTATTATGAACTCGCAAAAGAATTTTTAAAAAGAAATAAAGATAGTTATAATGATATAACTAATAAAACCATCTAGTGAACTGTTGTTCTGTTGAAAGTCCCACTTTATATGCTATGAATTTATTTTTTAATAATATTTATGAATAAATGTTCGGCGTTAAGTTGTCAACAAAGTTTAGTAAAATGTGAATAAAATAATTTTTAAAATAAAAGGACAAAACAAAAATGAAAAGAGGATTAGGGAGAGGGTTAGACGCATTATTTTCAATTTATGATGAAGATGAACCAAAAAATGATGAAAAAAGTGAAGATTTGCATTCAAAATCAACAAATATGATTGAAAATGATAAAAAATCAACTGGTGTTGAAGAGATTGATATTCGTCTTATTGAGCCAAATAAAAATCAACCCAGAAAAAAGTTTGATGCTGAATCTTTAAAAGAACTTGCCGAATCAATCAAAATTCACGGAGTGATTCAACCAATCATTGTAAATGAGGAACAAAACAATCATTTTTCCATCATTGCTGGTGAAAGACGGTTTAGAGCATCAATTATTGCAGGAAAACAAACAATTCCATCAATAATTAAGCATTACTCTCCAAAACAAATTAAAGAGATTTCTTTAATTGAAAATTTGCAAAGAGAGGACCTCAATCCAATTGAAGCCGCTCGTGCATTAAAAGAACTTATGGAAGACTATTCTTTAACTCAAGAACAAGTTGCTGATAGAATAAGCAAAAGTCGTCCTCTTGTCGCAAATACTCTAAGATTATTAACTTTAATGCCAGAAGTGATTAGTTTTATTGAAAAAAACATTCTTTCCGCTGGTCATGGCAAATGTTTAGTGGCAATTGAAGATAAACAAAAACAGGTTGAACTTGCAAAAATAGCAGTTGAAAACAAATTAACTGTTCGAGATCTCGAAAGACTTTCTCATGGTGCACAACTTCATTCTGTAAATTCGAAACAAGCACAGCTAAAACAAACGCCTGAATTAAAAGAATTGTTACATAGAATGCAGAGAGTTTTAAATACAAAGGTTTCAATACATGGTGACGAAAATAAAGGGAAAATATTAATCAACTATTTTTCCCGTGATGATTTAGAAAGAATTAATGAGTTTATTTCAAAATTTGAGTGATAAAAACCATATTTTTTATAAGTTTTTAAAAATGTTCCACGTGGAACATTTTTTTTAATTTTCATTTTACCATAAAATAATACTAAACATAAATTGTTTCACGTGGAACAATTTATTTTTTCGCATAAAACATTGATTAATTGAATATTATGAGAGAATTTTGTTTGAATATTTTAAAATAATTAATTTCTTATTTAAAATGTTCCACGTGGAACATTTTAAATTTCGCTTGATAATATTTTAAAAGCTCTATTCAGTTCTCGTTATTAATAACAACCTTATTATTTACACTTAAAAAATATAAAATATTATTTTTGAATACTTTTAAAGTGTTTTTACGACATTTATATAAGAATTAAAAATTGTTCCACGTGGAACAATTTCTGTTTTTGCTTAAAACTATCATTAATTCTATGTTTTCATTAATATTTGCTAAATCGCAATGTTTTGTAAAAATGTTATAAATTATAAAATGTTCCACGTGGAACATTTTTGTTATTTTAAGAAAGAACTAGTTATAAAATGATAACTACACTAATGACTTGGTGTTCGGTCACCCATATTTTTATTAAAAATATGTTAAATTTAGGCTCTTTTGTATGTAAATTTTAGGTCGATGGGGATAAACAATTAAAAAATATGAATAAAATAGAATAATTTTGTAAGAATAATTATTTGCATTGATAAATAGTTTATGGTAATATATATAGTATTATATTTGGAGGGAAACCGATTGAAAAATAACAAATCAAAAGGACTGATGTTTTTTATAATATCTCTTGTTGCTATAATTTTATTAATATATTTAACACAGGGTGCAGATAATGGCACTAAAATAATAATTTCTGGCTCTTCAACTGATGGGAATGGCGTGATTGAGGAATTAATTGGAATCCCAGCAGAAGATGAGGAAAATAAATATGTAAGTGAAAGTTCGATATCATATATTGTTTTAAGTGATGATGGAACAGGATATGTCCTGAAAACTGATAGTGAGAAAACTGTCGACAATATAACAAATTCAAGCGACTACTATTTCAGTTTTGTTTCGGAACAGGAACTCGAAAAATTACAATCATATATAGATGATTATAATGCTTTTGCTCGTGCTCACAACGCACTTGAAGTAAATGTGAATGATCAATGGGTGATAATTTCACAAGATTCTATTCATGTTGGAACATCGTGGTGGCAGAATTTATTGCCATATTTAAGTGTTTTGGTTATTGTTGTGGTGGGCTACATTTTAATTAAAAGTATTTTAGGTGCAAACTCTAAAAGTTTTAATTTTGGCAAAACAAAAGCACAGATTGCTCATAATATCAAAGTAAAATTTAGTGATGTTGCAGGAATTGATGAAGAAAAAGAAGAACTTCAAGAAATCGTGGAATTTTTGAAAAATCCACAGAAATTCACAGAACTCGGTGCAAAAATACCAAAAGGTATCCTATTAATTGGGCTTCCCGGCACAGGAAAAACGTTGCTTGCAAAAGCAATCGCAGGAGAAAGCAGTGTTCCATTCTTCTCTATCAGTGGTTCAGATTTTGTTGAAATGTTCGTTGGCGTTGGTGCTTCAAGGGTGAGAGATTTGTTTGAGCAAGCAAAAAAAGAATCGCCTTGCATTGTTTTTATTGATGAAATTGACGCCGTTGGACGCCAGCGTGGTGCTGGGCTTGGAGGCGGGAACGATGAACGTGAGCAAACTTTAAATCAATTGCTTGTTCAAATGGACGGCTTTGAGGAAAACGCAGGAATTATTGTTATTGCTGCAACAAACAGAAGTGATGTTTTGGACCCTGCCCTACTACGACCGGGCAGGTTTGACAGACAAATTTATATTTATCCACCAGATGTCAGGGGTCGTGAGATGATTTTGAAAATTCATGCAAGAAATAAGCCAATTGATAGCTCCGTGAATTTTAAAAATCTTGCACGTTTAACCAGTGGATTTACCGGTGCAGACATAGCAAATCTTTTAAACGAAGCTGCCATTCTTGCTGCTCGTGAAAATAAAAAGAGCATAACTATGACGGACATAACCGAGAGCATTAACAAAGTTTTAATGGGACCACAGAAACGAAGCAGAATTATTACAGACAGTGATAAAAGAATAACTGCATGTCACGAATCGGGGCACGCGGTCATTGGAAAAATTTTGGAGCATTGCGACGTTGTGCAAGAAGTCTCCATCATACCTCGTGGAATGGCGGCCGGATATACAATCAGTCGCCCAGATAATGACGAAAGTCATATGTCTTTCAATAGGTTAATTGCGAATATCACCCAACTTTTAGGCGGGCGCGCTTCGGAAGAAATTCTTATAAAAGACATCTCAACAGGTGCTCAAAACGACATTGAGCGAGCAACTAAAATTGCTCGAAAAATGGTTATGGAATGGGGTATGAGTGCAAAACTTGGCCCTCTAAATTTTTCGTCAACAAGCGAAGTTTTTATTGGAAGGGACTATCAAACTCAGGTCACATATAGCGAAAAGACTGCATCTGAGATTGATGTTGAAGTAAAAAATATTATTGATGGTTGTTATGAAAATGCAAAAGAAATCATTAAAACACATGTGAAAGAAATTGACACGATGATTGATGTGTTGCTTGAAAAAGAAACAATCTACTACAATGAAATTGAACTTATTATGAAAGGAAAAACAACCAGACAAATCTTATTTCAAATGGAAAAAGAGGCAATTCGTAACAAAGCAAAGATTGAAATTGAACGTGCCGAGGCGGAGCTAGAAAAGACTAAAAAAGAGCAAAATATTAGAATGAAAACAGCAGAAGCGTTAAAAAATGGTGGGGTGTTATCTCAGGAAGAAATCGAAAAAGTGAAAGAAGATTCTGCAAAAGTTGTCGCTCAAGCGGAAGAGAAAGTTGAAGAATTAAAAAAGCAAAATAAATTGGAAAAAGCTGATAAAAAGACTTCAAATAATTCAGAAAAAAGTGAGCAACTGAAAACTCCAACAAAAGAGGTCTTAAAAGAGAAATCAAAAACGACACTCGCCACTAAAAAAGAGATTAATAAGAAAGACAAAGAAAACAATTCGGACGATAAAGAAAACGAATAATTAACAAAAAAAAACAAGAAATTTTTCTTGTTTTTTTTATCATTTTGTAAAAACAAATTTGCAAAAAAAAGTGAAATTATTTCACTTTTTTTCACTCTTTTTGGAGCAGGTAACGGGAATCGGACGCAAAATCAAAATCGATATAACCCGCATAAACAAAGGACTTTTTGTTAAATTCTACTTACTTTCTACTCAAAAAAACTAGGCAAAAAACCTAGTTTTTTTTAAACATCATATTATTCAAATGTTATGTAACGGGAGTAAATTTATAAATTATCTTTTATTACCGCTTTACATCTACCTTATCACATTCAAAATTTGTATTAGCCAATATGTATTTATTGAAGTTATTCCAATGCCCAAAATTATATATAAAAATTTTATTTTGTGTTTTATAAATAATGAGCCAATAAATATTCCCAGACCACCCAAAACAGCAACTCCAACAAATAACATTGTAAACCAACCGCCGAACAAAAATGATAAGCCACTATTTACTGTTGGAACAAGAAAGTAGTTTAAGACTGTTAATGCAGACATTAAAACAATGTTTATTATCAAACCTATATGTTTCATTTTTTATCTCCCTTTATTTTTTTTAAAATTCTTTGAAGTTTTGCTTCGTAATATTTTGACCATTTTTTTGAAAATGCTTTATCTCGGTTTTTAAGTTCTTTTTCTGTAAAAGTGTAAGTTACATTCTCTCCAAGAGTTTTAATCATTTTTTATCTCCCTTTAATTTATTAAGAATTCTTAATCTTTCTTTTAAACCTTTATGCCACATTTCAATTCCATTACGAGATTGTCTTCTAGAATTCTTTTCATAACCTGGCGTATACCAAGAAAACAAAGGTTTAATGGAACTAAATCGTCTTTTTGTATGACTACTTTGAAAGACGCCTTCAATATAATAACCTTCATAACTATGAATAAATTTTTTATTTTTCATTTTATTTTTCCTTTAAATTTTTTTCTAAAATATTTATATTATATGTTATTTCAGCTTCTAGAAGACTTTTAAATATTGATTGCCCAAACATATCTAAACTAGCAGAGTAAATTTCTTCACAATTTTTTTGTTTTTTAACAATAAATAATTCTGCTCTAATTCCAATGTCACTTATTGAATAACTTAACAATTCATAAGAAACTATTTCCTTTAAATTATTTTCAAATGTTGGAATCATATATAATCTTGTATTTAACGGATATGGTAAAACGATAACATTTTGTTTAAATTTTTCTTTTAATAAGTAAACCTCTTTTAAATTTGACATTTTATTTATCTCCTCTTATTTTCTTGATTTACAACAAACTCGTTCATTCTTGCGTGTTTATTTATTTCTCTCGCACATTTTGCACAAATATATTTATTATTTGCTTGTGTTATAACTTTCTTTTTCTCACCACAAAAATCACATTCTACATTTCTAATTTTATAAAATTGTATTTCTTTCATATTTTCCCCTTTATTTTTTTATAAATAGACTATAAAACTTATCTGTTTGCTTTTCATGAATTATGTTAAGTAAATTTGACTCGTCAATTATTTGTTGCTTTTCTTCTTGCGTTAGATAAGAAACTTGCTTTGTCCTAAAATCTAAATTACATGTGTGAAAGTAAAGTTTTTTGTTATACTTTGCAACTGCATAATCTTTTGCCATATATTTAGACATATAATTCGAAATCTTTAATTGATTGTTATCTTTGATATTTACAATTTGAACAAAGCCACTGTTAAAAATCTTTGGATCTAAGTTATAAACTTGGTCGCCATACTTTGTTTTTAAAGGTTGAAGATAATATTCGTTCTCTCTTTCAACACCTTTAAACTTATATGTCTTTGCAGAGTTTATAGCAAGAGTTAAAAATTTGCTTAAATTAACATTGCCTAAAAGTCCGTGAAAATGTATACCCCCTTTCTTATGATTCTCTGGCACTGCAAGAATTTTTATATTTTTAAATCTTCGTTGCATTTTTTGTCTAAATAATTGCCATATATATTTAACTTGATCATCATCATATTTATTAACTTTATTAGTATTCTCAATAGTTAAAGTTATAAAATATTGCCATTCATTCGCGTTAATATATGCATAAAAATTATCAATACCTCGTTTTCGAGAGTCTTTCAAAACATTTTGCAATTCAAAAATAGAAATTCTTTTATCTTCATCTTTTGGAACAAGAATGCCATTATCGTCATACATAAATTTACGAGTTCTATCAACGTCAGTATTTACTTCCATAGTGCCACGTTGCCAAAATGCGTCTTTAAAAAATAAAATCTCTTTTTTGTCTTTATATTCATTAATAACAACATTGGCTTTATATTTTTTTTGATATGGACAAGTCAAATAATGTGGACACAAAAAGTTAGGTTTTATATTAAGACATTTTTCACAAAATTCACTTAAATGAGTGTAAGATAAATTTAAAATCTCAGAGATATCAATTAAATTTGTTTCATTATCATTAATCATAATTTATCTCTCTTTTAATTTATTCCGTTTATAAGTGTCCCCATTATCAAGTATACGGGGACACTTTGCGACCGGGGCGGGTAAACCTCGCCTCCGGTTCGCAAATTATGTTCTATTTGCCCGTCTTTGTTAGAATGTTGCACGTTCATTGCTTTGTTGACAGTGTATAAACTTTCAGTTGATACACTGTCAATGATTAAGTAGATAAACTTTTAGTTAATCTACTTAATCACAATGAATGAATATGTGGAAAAAGCAACGACAAGAAAGCAGTGTGCTTTTACCACAAATTCACAACATCAATTATCTACTTTTTTAATTTTTGAGATGATTGCCCGGCAAGATTGCTCTTCTTTCTTTTCATTAAAGAAAAGTATTTTTTATATTCACGGTCTATTTCCTTAAACTTTTTCTTCATATTCTTGTAAATATATTTAGAAATTTTTTTGTTAAACTTTTCGGGAACATAGTCAGCAGTGTCAAGAGTTTTAGAAAAAGTGCCATAGTAGTTATTAAGAACTTGGTCAATCATTTTATTTTTATGAAAATCTATCAATTTGCTTTTCTCCTTTGATAATAATCTTTTGGCAATTCGTCATCGACTTTTTTTAGATAATCAATATAGTCTTCTTTTGTTTCTCCCGGGGAATCACTTTCTTCAATGTCGAAATCTTCTTCAAGATGACCCTCATAAAATTTTGGCTTACAGTTTTGACTTTCATAACAATCAAAAACGTTGTAATTTGCAACAACTTCATCTTCTACATAACAATCTTTGTCTTTCTTTCCACTAGACATATATCTATCAAAAAGACTGCTATTGTCAATTCTTCTAATCTTCCACTTCAATTTGTTTATTCTTCCAAATTTATCATAGAATTTTGAAAGAGATATCACTTCAATAAACTGTGCTAACTCTCTTATATTTACGTCTATAAGCATTGGACGTTGAGTATCGAGATAGATATCTAAATTGTTATGCCCGTGTTGTTCATACCACCTAGATTGCCACTCCGGGAAATACATTGACATTCTACTGTTAAGATACTTTTGAGCCTCAGTGATTGCTATGCATTCATATGGGTAGTTGAAATGTGTTTTAACATATTTATTTGCAAAGCCTAAACGATATGGGTTAATTCTTCGGCCTTTACGCCGACTATACCCAAATTTTTGAAAGAGTGTGTCATAGTTAGCAGATACACAGTGTTTAGGTATAGTCAGATTAAAGCCATTTTGATTTTTAAAATTAATCTCTTGTTGCATTAGCCGTATTCGTTCACGGTTGAAACATTGCACATTTGCCAAATGAGTCATTAAAACAGTTTTTCCCGTTCGTGGCGGTGCAAAGATAATCATAATCATAACAATTTCTCCTATTTACAACCGAAGTAGATACTGGTCAGTGCCAGATGAATAGTAATAATTTATTCCGTCAGTCCAAACGTTTGAACCACTAAATACACTTAACCCAGCCCATGTTTTACTTGTTAAAGTCTTTGTTAAACTGTCGATTAAATAAAATCCATTATAATAGTAATTTGTCCCATCTGACCAAACACCACTTCCAAACATAATAACAGTTGAGTTGTCTATGTTTTTCCAATTAACTTTAGTCCAACTATTTGTTGTTTTATTTAGGATATAATGCTCTATATTGCTTGAATAGAAAACATTTGTGCCATCATACCACATATTTGAACCATAAAAACTTGTAGGCAATCCATTTAAAGTTATTAAAGCAAATGTTGAAGTTACAGTATTGATTGTGTAATGAGTGCTACCAGATGAATAATAGAAAGTTGTCCCATCTGTCCAAATTTTATTTCCGTCAAATGAAGAGGGTGCTCCACTCCATGTTTTTGCATTCCAAGTTGAGGTTGCTTTATTTAAAACATATTGCCCACTATTTTGTGAATAAAAAATATTATTTCCATCTGTCCATATATATTTGCCTTCAAAATACGCATTTCCATTTAAAGTTTTGCCATACCATATTTTAGGATTCCAAGTGGAAGTTTCTTTGTCTAACACATAATGTTTATATAAATTTGAATAATACCTGTTTGTGCCATCTGTCCAAATATCAATTCCACTGAAACTTGTTAGTCCATTCCAAGTCATTGAAGTGAACCCAAACTCATAAAACACTGCAATAAAAGTTGTATTTTCAGTTATGGCTATTGTTGAAACATTTATAATATTTATTCCGTCGATACTCCAACCATCAAAACCGTAATTTTCTTTTGATGGAACATTTGGTAACACGGCATAATTATTTACTGTTACAATTTGTAAATTATATGTTTCATTATCAAATTTGAAAATTACATCAAATTTATATGTAATATCTGCAACGAAAATTGTGTCAGCAGTTATAGAATAGTTTGAAATATCTGTTATGGCACTATTTAATTTCCAACCATTAAAAACTTTGTAAGTTGTGCTTTCAACATTTGGTGCAGTTGCATGATTATTATTTCTAACATTTTGGGTTGAAATTGTAGTGTATTCATAATTAAACATAACCGTATGAACTTTTGTAAATTTTGCTATGTAAGTTGTATTTGAAGAGATAGCATTTGTTTCAACATTTGTTATTACATTGTTAACAGTCCAGCCATCAAATTCATAGCCATTTTTCGTTGGGTCAGTTGGAGCAGTTGCACAATTTCCACTTAAGATAACTTGCGTGCTTATAGACTCATCGGCAACAATAAACGAAACATCATATTTATAAGTAATATCTGCAACAATCGTTATATTGTTTAAAATTGTGAAAGTTGCCAAGTCAATAATAGTTCCGTTTACTTTCCAGCCATTGAAAATAGTATAGTCAGTTGAAATAGGGTCAGTTACACTAATAATTGAACTTTTGCTTACAACTTGCACATTATAAACACTTCCATTGAATTCAAAAGTTACAATTGCTTTTTCACCCGTTTCTAAACTTGAAATATAACTTTCGTAATAGCTAATCGTAGCCTGTAATTTAGAAATTTGACTGTTTAAGTTGTTAACTGTTGAAGTGTTATCCTGTGCCTGAGAAGACAGTGCTCCCATTTGAGAATTAAGAGAAACTATTTGATTGTTTAAAGCACTTATAGTTTCCATATTTGAAAAATTTGTATTCTCAATTTGCGTCTTAACAGTTTGTAAATTAACAATTTGATTTTTTAATGTGGATATCTGTGTGTTCAAACTTGAATTACTAGATGTCAAAGTTGTTACTCGTGATTGTAATTCATTTATTTGACCGTTTAAGTTCTCAATTCTTTCGGTTTTATTTTCTATACTGTCATTTAAACTAGATATTTGTGCTTGAAGCAAAGCAATTTGAGAATTTGCACTGGAAATTGTTAATTCGTTGTTAGTTTTTTCATTTGTCAAATTTGCAACTTGAGTTTGTAATGTTGTCTTATCTACATTCAAACTACTTATCGTTTCAATGTTTAAATTTATTGTATTTTGTAAACTCGTTACTAAATTACTCAAATCTGTCTTTTGAGTTTGAAGAGTTGAAATCTGTATTGCATAATCTCTGTTATCATTTATTAAAGTTGTAATACGAGAATTTAATTGAGAAATGCTATCTGTTTGCGTTGTTATTGTGTCACGATAACCATTAATCAATTCATCATACTCGTCTTTGTTTTCAAGCGCGGTATCATATCCGTCTTGATATGCGTTGTCTAAGTCTATTTCAGTATAAATATTCGCACCGGATAGTGCGTCTTGCACTTTGTTATAATTATTAACTCCCCAAAATGTCAAAAATGCAAGCACACCTACTAGAAGTGTGCTAAATATTATCACTAAGACTTTATTTGTTGTTGTCATTTTTTTTCTCCCTTTCTTTTATTTTTTTTAAATTAATTCATTGACTAATAAACGAATGCCATTATCTTCAAAATATTGTTCTAAGAAGTTTGCACTTTCAACACCCTCAGTTGAGAGAGTCAAAGTTGTTTTATTACTCAAAAACACAATAGATATATTTAGACTCGAAGAACAAAGAATATCGCCCTCAGTGTTATAAAAGTCTAAATACATAATTGAAAATATCGACCCGGCATTAATATCATTTTCGAGAAGAATATAACCATTAATTAAAACTTGATATTCATTTTTATTCCCGTTAAAATCTTCGACTTTGAGTAAATCAATAGTGTATGAATAAGTGTCAGTTTCATCATACAAATCGTGGTATAAAACAACACTTGTATTTGAATAGTTAAAACTCTCAACACTAAATTGATTTTCAATATTAATAGAGCCATTGATATAACTTTCCGCATTAACTATTTTAAATAGTTCAATGCCACAAAAGACTCCACTAACAATTAAGACGAAACAAACAAAATATTGCCAGAATTTCATAGCACCACCTCCACATATTCATTGTTTAATGCGTTTAAAGCAATATCAAAAACAATACCAGAAGAATGTTCGATAGTAACCACTTCGGTGTCATAAAGACATTTATCTAGCAAATATAATGTTTGTGGCTCACCGGTGATTTTTAGACTATCAAGTTTGAAATTTTCAAAAGCGTTATAGTCAAGTCCAACAATATTTTTATCTTCATCAAAGTTCAAATCGATATTGACTTTAACTTTCGCCCGGGACATACTATTGAAAAGATTTTTTGTTTCTAAATTAAGACTAACAAAATAACCCTCATAAACATCACTGTAACGATAAACAAGATTATCTACTGTCAAAGTATAAACAAACCTCTCTTGCCAGTATGTAGTGTCAACATCATCTTCTGTTAAGTCATAACTAGGATTACACTCAATAATGCCGAACAAAGATTGTGAACTTGCTCGAGCGCCATTATCTTCATAATGGAATTTTAAAACTGAGTAATTCTTAATAATATTAGACACATCGTCTGCTAAAAATTTGCCAGTTTCAGTATCATATTCTCTAATTGTAAAATACTCCGACAAATCTACTGTTATGTAAAAATCACCATAACCAACACTATTTGTTTCTATTGCATTAAAAACATCATTAAACACACTTGCATATGAATAATATAAAATACTTTCAAGATAGTCGCCATAGAACCAAGAATGAGCATAAATTTCCTTTTTACCAGTCAACTGTATTGAAAAAGCACGATCATCAATTTTTATAGTAAACTGAGTATTCCTATTAAGGGTTGTGCTTATTTTTTTACCCTCAAAAGAAATATCGTTTGTGGTGTCATAATAATAAAAATCAGACACAACATAATTATCTGCTGTTTGCTCATTCGTAACATCTTGTGAAATTAGAGAAAAATCTCCAACGTATTGCATTCCAGTCGAAAGATATGCATTTTCAGTTAATGAGTAATCTGAGAAATAGTCAAAACGCAACTCTCTTAATTTAATTCCATTTTCATTTGAATTGTCAAAATAGTTTGCAGTTAAGAAATATCTTTCCTCATACTCGTCTACTTCTTCCTCAGTCAAGTCAGTTGAATCAACTAGATCGATTGCAAGTTGATTATCAATGTAATTTGTGCCAATCGTTATATCTTGATTAATGTATTTATAGTAGACAAAAAAACAATCAATAAATATTGCTATCATTGCCAAAAATACAAACGACACATTTCCAATAACTTTTAATGTTTTCATAGCACCTCCATAAATCGTCCATCTCCGCCAGTCCAACTGAAAACTGACCATAAATCATTTATTAAACTTTCTAAATTACCATTCTTTTTTGCTTGAATGCATAATTTTTCTAAATTTTCAATTAACATTTTTTCTCCCTTTATTAATATATTTTCAAAAAAAAACACTAAAAAGTAATGCAATGATACCTAATTAGTGCTTTTTAATTTTAAACAATTCCATTCCAGCCAAAGATATTTAAAGCACTTGCAAGCCACGTTAAAGCAGTTCCAATATACCTAAAGATTGTGCCTAGAATGGAAAGTGGCCAAGTTCCAAAAAAAACTACTAAACCAATTAATAATATAATTAGTAAAATGCTTTTCATTACTTCACCTTAAAGCAATGGAGAAGTTGACAATGTTTCATCAACAACTTCCGCAACTTGACTTGCAGGCCCAAACCAGTTCACAATTTGTTGCCCAAATGTAACTCCATTAATTGCACAGCCCACACCAATAACTAGACAGAACAACGCAATGGCAGTCACAACCCCAAGTAAAACCCAACCGAGTTTTTGCATAACATTCACTTTAATTTCCCCCTTTAAAAAGATTTTGGAAAAGGCTTCAACTACCTTTAATGTGGCAAGTTAATCTTGCACTTACAGAATATATTTAATTTTTTTTATTATCTTCCAAACCTTACTTTGCCAACATTTTTATTTAGCAAATACATATTTTTACTATTTTTAGGCACATATTTTGTATGATCATAAAAATGTGACTTACCATTCTTACCATAAGAAGTTTTTACTTTTCGAATTGCAATCTTAGTATTCGTTAAATAAATATCATCTGCACCAGCAAAAACATTTCTTTGTGGCTTGGCAACTTTTTTCTTAATTGGCTTTTTTTTCTTTTCTTTTAAAAAAAACATTTCTTCCTCCTTTAAAACAATTTTGAATCAGCAAGTTTTTTAGTAATGCTAACTAGAACCGGGGTGTCGAGCATATTTTCAACTTCACACACAATCTCAACCATATCCCCGCAAATAAGAGAACCACAAAGTTCTGGCAACTTTCCACTTTTTACTGAAAGAGTTACAATGTCACCATTTTTGTATCTGTTAATTTCCAAAAATTTACACATACAATAGTCATTACCTTTCTTACTGATACCCTCAGCACTTCCAATGTAAAGTTTATTAAACCTTACCAAATTCCCCGTGACTTCACTTTTCTCTTTAACTTCGTTTTCCATTTTTTCTTTCTCCATTTTTCTTTTACCTCTTTTATTTTTTTATTTATATAAACAGCAATCAACCTATTGCGCACTAGGTTATGGCTGGATATATCACAAGAATAAAGATTGCTCTCTGCAATGTTCGAGAACCGCATTAATAACTTCGCTAGTGTCTTTGTAGTTGTATTTTTTACCTTTGATTATCTTTTTTAAATACTCAAAGTTATCTGCATTAAACTTTATATATTGCCCACAGTCAGTAATTTCAAAGTCGTCTTCACTTTCGTTTGTTTCAAGAACTTTGTCCGCTTTGTTATCTCCGTCTTTTAAAGACTTTACATACTCACGAATTTCACTTTTAGTTGATTTATATGTTAAATATTTTTTATCAAAAGCCTTTTTAATTTCTTCCAAAGATAAAGGCAACAACTCTTGCAATTTTGATATTGTAAAATCTTTAAGATTATCAATGTTATATTTCAGAACGCCGGCGTCCTGAATAATAAATTTATTTATAATTCGAACTAATCTCTCAACATACTTGTCACAAAAACCAAACATTTTTTTGAAAATTTGAAAAACAGTATATTCACCACTTACAGAAGAATACTTTAAATAACAGACATCACCCGTAATTATAAGATTACCGTGAGTACTATTTTTCACAATCTCTCTAATAGCACATAGGCAATGAAAATTAATTTTAATTATAGATTCCAAATTTTCCTGTAAAACTTTTATAGCATTTTTAATGTTTTCATTATTGAATTTAATGCCAGGCAAATAATCAATATAAAAATCTTCCATTTTTTTTACTCCATTTTATTTTTTAATAAATTTGTTTAAAAATATTTAAAATCTTCACTTATTGTGATAATATTTATCTATGTATTTAGATGAATTTGCATTATAATTTTTATAGTTCTTAAATTTCTTTGGCAATTTGTTTGAATTAGACAACAATTTCACTGACATTTTATTGCCGTTCTTATAATCAACATTGTAATTGCTAACGACACGACCTAGTTTTGACTTTGTTGGCTTGGATTTATAAGTTATCTTTTCGACACTGTAATCTTCCATATCTAATTTTTTATTTTGTTTCCAGCGACCAAGTTCAGCAGTAGGATATTTTTCTAACTTTTTATAAATTGTTTTTCCTTCACTCCGGAACTTTCTTTCATAATATGCCATAATTTTTCTCCCCCTCTTGTTTCAAAATGAAACATTTACTTTAGGTATTATATTTCAATATGAAACTAAAATCAACTAATTTTTAAAGAAATATTGCAAATTGAAATAATTTTTTTTAAAATTACTTATATAGTTTAAAAAAGGATAAATATGAATCTAAAAAAATTACAAAAAAAAGGTAAAAAAACAATAAAAGATACGGCAAAGGAATTAGATATTGCATTTTCAACATATAATCAATATTTAATGGGATATCGAGAGCCAAATATTAAAATGCTAATTAAATTAGCAAATTATTTTAATGTTTCTATTGATGAACTTGTTGGGAGAGAAGAAAAGAGTTTGATTGAAACTCCAGAAAAAAAGCAACTACTTGAAAAAACAGAACAATTAACAGAGATTGAATGTTATAAATTAAATATATTTGCAAATGGATTGATTACGAATAGAGTTGCAGAACAAAAAACTCGCACTCTTGAAATAATAAATAAAATTGAAAAGGAGGACTAAAATGAAATTAGACCTAACCGATAATCAAGTCGACAAATATTTTAACAAAGCACGTGAACTTGAAAAAACATTACAGTGTAAAAATTGTAAAACAAATACAATGATATTTGAACCCGTGCACGATGTTTTTGTTTGTGCAAATTGTAAAACAAAACAAAAGATTGAAGAATTAGAGTCGTTTTATAAAAAATTAAAAGGATAAAATTTTTATGGGAACATTAGGAACGTTATTATACTTAGCAACAACAGGTGTAACAATTTATCTTATGCCGGCATTATTATATGGAACTACATATGAGGCATTAAACCAAATAATTAATTCAAGCGCATTAAATTCAATACAATCAATATTACAACAGATTGGACTAGTTGAAGAAACTGCAAAGCAACAAGCGCAACAAATGTTATCTGTTTGTGTTGTTGTGAGTATAATATTAGCAATTTTAGTTTTCTCATCTTTTATGGAATCATCTAAAAAGAAAGAAGTTAAAAAAGAAACTAACTAAATAAAGCATACAAAGGAAGAAGTAATGAATAAAAATACTATCGAATATATAAAAACAAATTATCCAAATTAAATCACTTGCAGAAGACTTAGAACTCTTCATCGCAGGTGCTGAAGAAAGTGAAAAACCTATTTTATTAAACAACTTAATAAAATTCAAAGTAGAAAATAACAAAAAGTCAATTCCAGAAAAAGAAAAAGGAGTTGACGAAGAAATGAAAATTAAAGGAATCACAATTAAACAAAATACAACTTGTAAAACTTGGTATGCAAGGTATAGACAAAATAAAACTCAATTTTACATATCAGCAAAGACACAAAAGAAATGCTATGACTTATTAAAAGAAAAGTTAAATATTATAGAAAAAGAAAAAAAACCTAAAAATCACACTCTTCAAACTTGGTATGATAAATGGCTACAACTTTTCAAAATAGGGAAAATTCAAGAAAGAACACTGAAAGATTATAAGTTTATGCTAAAATATGTCCCTAAAAACTTGTTAAATAAAGAAATATCAAAAATAAGCCAACTCGATGTCCAAGAAATGCTACTCAAAATTCCGCATGAAAGACAAAGACAAAAGAATTATGAGTTTCTCAAAGGAATTTTTACAAAAGCACAAAAATTTCAAATAATTAAAGTTAATGTTTTTGATATGATTGACAAACCAACTCACATTAAAAAGAAAGGAATTGCACTGACAAAAGAACAACAAAACATTTTTATTAATAAATGTTTAACAGATGATAAATATGATATCTTTTTAATAACATTATTTCAAGGACTAAGGAAAGGCGAAGTTTTAGGAATAACTAATGATAATTTAGATTTTCAAAATAAAAAATTAAGCATTATAAAAAGTCTTAATCAAGAAAATGAATTTGGTAAAACTAAAAATGTTCCAAGTAATAGAGTTATTCCAATTTTTGAAAATAGTTTAAACATACTTAAAAAGTATGAGAATGTAAATGGAAGAATATTTACTTTAACAAATAAAACTTTTCATGTTCAGTTTAAGGAATTATTGAAAGAATGTAATTTGCCAAGTAGCATAAAATTGCACGATTTAAGACACACTTTTATAACCAATTTAAAGAACATAAACATACCTGAACATATCATTCAATTCTATGTTGGACATACAATAGGAAGTCGTGTGACTAGTCAAGTTTACACACATGTAAATGAAGAAAATATTGTGGAAAATACAAACATTATAAATGAGAAATTAAACTCAAATTCTACTCAAAAAAAAGAAGATTGAAATAATCAATCTTCAAAACCACAATATATAGTATTTATAATCAAAATATACACACAATATGTGGTATTTTGGAGCAGGTAACGGGAATCGGACCCGTATTGCTTGCTTGGGAAGCAAATGTTTTACCACTAAACTATACCTGCAAAATATTTTGCACTTGTAGAATATCATATTATAAACAAAAATGCAATTATAATTGAAAAATCATTAATGTTTTGACAAAAAAGTTATTATTATCTAAACTATAAATTGAGGTTTGAAATGGAAAACTTTTTGTCGCTTGATAATCTTAGCAATGTAAATTATATGTTCACCACAAATCAGTATGTCCTTTTATTAATTGGGCTTGTGATTGTTGTGTTTTTTTCCTTATATTTTGTTCGTAAAAAGTTCTCATATCAAAGACTTTTTGTCCTTGTCATAAACATTTTTTTGATAATTTTTGAAACTTGCAGGATTATTTGGAGATATTATTATTTAAAACACAACTTAGAAGAACTATCTTTTGTTAATATAGTTGATCTTAATTTCTCAACGATTTGCGTTTGGCTGACAATATTTTTTTCATTATTTGCATTTTTTATAAAAAGATATGAAGATAAAAAAGTTTTTGGGCTAAGTTTTGTGTATAGCGTTGCCTCCCTCGTCTGCTTCATTTCGCTAATCTATCCACTTGGGTTCAACAGCAATTTTGAATTTTATCATTGTTACAACTTACTCTTCACGCTCACTCGTGCTCTTGTAATATTGCTTGGAGTTTCTTTTGCGTGCTCTGGTTGGATCTCAGTTGGCAAATTTCTTGACGAATGGAGCGGATTTATCTCTCTACTATTTTTTGGAGTGCTTTGTTTTTCGCTTGGAAAAGTTTTGGGAGATTCGTCAAATCTTTTATATGTAAATTTCATTCCTCTTTTTGAAAATATTGGATTGAATCTTGTGAGCCCTGCTCACTATCTTGTTATTGGAGTTTTTTTCTTTATATTTCAGTCAATCATCTACACTCCGTTTAGATTTCACAACTATCTAAAAACGAAAAATAAAAATTGATTTTAAGAAATTTTGTTTTGAAAAACTGATGCCTCAAAAGTGTTTTTGATGAGCATAGCAATGGTCATCGGACCCACACCGTTTGGAACGGGGGTGATAAATCTTACTTTTTTACAAACATTTTTAAAATCGACGTCGCCTTGAATTTTGTTTGTTTTCTCATTTCTGTTTATTCCAACGTCAACGACGATCGCCCCTTTTTTAACCATATTGCTTTTTAAAAAATTAATTTGTCCAACGCCAACGACGACAATGTCGGCTAATAAAGTTTTTTCTTTCAATTTTTTAGTTTTACTATGACATATGGTCACTGTTGCGTCTTCGTTTAAAAACATCAAAGCCAAAGGCTTTCCCACCAAAAGACTTCTATTAATGATAACGACATTTTTACCCACTAAATTGATGTCATACTCTTTTAAAAGAGCGATAATTCCACTTGGAGTTGAGCCATGGATTGCAGTATTGTCGTTTCCCAAAAGTTTTCCCAGATTGATTTCGCAAAGCCCGTCAACATCTTTTTCTGTTGAAATAAGATTGATGATTTTTTGAGCATTAATGTGTTTTGGAAGTGGCAGTTGAACGAGAATTCCATTAACAATTTTATCGGCATTAAGTTCAAAAATTTTTTTTGAAATTGTCTCCTCACTCACATCATCTTCGAACTGAAAAAGTTCCGTTTTAATTCCAACATAATTGCAAGATTTCAACTTTCCTGCGACATAAACCAAACTTGCAGGGTCATTTCCAACAATTATAATTGCAAGTTTTGGTGGCAAAGAGTTTTCTAAAAAAGACTTTTGTTCAATCGCAAGTTTTATGTCATTTTTAATTTTTAAGGCAAGACTTTTTCCATCTAAAATTTTCATTTTATCCTCTAAAAATTATTTTAACATAAGAAAATATTAAAGTAAACATTTTAAAAAACTATTATTATGTGATAAAATAACTTTTAGAAGGTAAATGAAATATGAAAAATTCATTAAAACAAAACGATGTTGAAATTTATAAACTTATTCAAAAAGAAAAGAAAAGACAAAACAATCACCTAGAACTAATCGCAAGCGAAAATTTTGTGAGTGAGGCTGTTCTTCAAGCGACAGGAAGTGTTTTGACAAATAAATATGCAGAGGGGTATCCTGGAAAAAGATATTATGGCGGTTGTGAATTTATCGACAAAATTGAGGAAATTGCAATTGAAAGGTTGAAAAAATTGTTTAATTGTGAGCACGCAAATGTCCAAGGTCACAGTGGTTCAAATGTTAATCTTGCGACATATCTTGCATTGCTCACCCCGGGTGACACAATCATGGGGCTTAATCTTTCAGACGGTGGGCATCTCACGCACGGCTCAAAAGTGAATTTTTCGGGCAAAATTTTTAACAGTGTTTGCTATTCAGTTGGGGAAAATGGACTTCTTGACTATGATAAAATATTACAGCAGGCTCTTGAAGTGAAGCCAAAACTGATTATGGCGGGAACAAGTGCATATCCAAGGCAGATTGACTTTAAAAAATTTAGAGAAATTGCGGACAAGGTCGGTGCATATCTTGTTGCCGACATTTCGCACATCGCAGGTCTTGTCGCGACAGGGCTTCATCAAAGCCCCATTCCATATGCTGATGTTGTGACAAGCACAACGCACAAAACTCTTCGTGGACCTCGTGGCGGAGTGATAATGTGCAAAGAGCAATATGCGAAAAAAATTGATTCTGCCATTTTTCCTGTATTACAGGGTGGCCCTCTTGAACACGTGATTTGTGCAAAAGCGGTCGCGTTCGGGGAAGCCTTAAAACCAAGTTTTAAAACATATCAGGAGCAAATTTTAAAAAACGCAAAAGCACTTAGTGAAAGACTTATGAAAAATGGCATCAAACTCGTTACCAATGGAACGGACACACATCTTTTATTAATTGATTTGTCAAAAGAAAATTTAACTGGAAAGGAACTTGAAATTTTGCTTGATAAGGCAAACATTTCAACAAACAAAAATACAATTCCAAATGACACTCGCTCGCCTTTCATCACGAGCGGACTTCGTGTTGGAACGCCAGCCGTCACGACTCGTGGAATGAAAGAAAAAGAAATGAAAGAGATTGCAGACATCATCACAGACATCATAAAAAATGGTGAAAAATCTGTTAAGACATCAAAAGAAAAAGTTATTAAACTTTGTTCTTCTTTTCCACTTTATTAAGATCTTCAAAGCAAGAAAGTTTTGCCTTTTTAAAGAGCCAGCCAATAATTTTTGCGGATTTGATAGGAGTCAGTTTGTCCAAAAATCTTAATAATTTTGCATCTTTTCCTAGCACTTTGTAAGGCTTTTTGTTTTTTATTGAACAAATAATATTCTCTGCCATTTTTGTAGCAGTCGTGCAAAAGTGCCTTATTACTTTCATACTTTTTTCATCAAAAAAAATTTTTTTATTGTCTTTTGAAAAAAAGATATTTGTTAAAGTAAACCCGGGCAGATATGTGCCAATAAAAATCTTTTTATTTTCACTGTGTAAGATTTTAGAATATGACGACACAGCAGTTTTTGAAGCAGAATAGATGCTTTGTCCGGGGACAGAGCAGAGTGCAGATGCACTTGAAATGTTGATAATTCCACCATTCTTTTGCGAATTAATATAGTCAAATAAAACATTGTAACAGCAAACGATGGAGAAAAAATTTGTGTCAAAAACCTTTTTTGCTTCCAAAATTGAAATATCTTGTGCTTTCAAAAAAGGAAGCATTGTCCCAGCATTATTAATTACGATATTATAATTTTTTCCTATTAAATAATCTTTTAATTTTAACCAATCTTCAAGTTTTGAAATGTCTGCCACAAAATATGAAAAGTTTGACGAGTGCTCCATCAAGGCAATTTTTTGCAGTTTAAGTTTTTCTTCATTTCTTGCAACACCAAGAACATTACAGCCAAATTTCTCAATCAAAATTTTTGTCATTTCAAAACCAATGCCACTTGAAGAGCCAGTAATTATGACATTTGAGTTATAAAGCCAGTTTTTCATAATTTCATTTTATCAAACTTTTGACAAAAAGTGAAAGAAAAAATGCTTTTATTTTTTTTATAAGAATGATATAATTTAACATCGAAAATAAACGAGGCAAAAAATGAGATTAGGTGTTGTGGGGCTCCCAAATGTTGGCAAAAGCACATTGTTCAATGCGATAACAAACGCAGGCGCTGAGAGTGCAAACTACCCTTTTTGCACGATTGAGCCAAATGTTGGCATAGTTGATGTGCCAGATGAGAGGCTCGAAGTGCTGACAAGATTATATAATGCACAAAAAACCACTCCCGCCCAGATTGAGTTTGTGGACATTGCAGGACTCGTGAAAGGTGCCAGTAAAGGTGAAGGATTAGGTAATAAATTTCTCAGTCATATTAGGGAAGTTGACGCCATAATTCATGTTGTAAGGTGTTTTGATGACGAGAAAATTATACACGTCGAGGGTAGCATCAGTCCAAGTCGAGATATTCAAACCATAAATTTAGAGTTAATTCTCGCAGACCTTGAAAGCCTGACAAAATATATTGAAAAAGAAAACAAACTTGTGAAAGCGGGCAATGGGACGAGAGAGCACCTCATATTACTAAACACGATTAAAAATGTTCTTGAAAATGAAAAACCTGTGAAGAGCTTAAACTTTTCTGACGTTGAAAAAGAATATGTTGACAGCCTTTTTCTGCTCACCACAAAACCCGTGATTTACGTTGCCAACATCTGTGAAAATGACATCTTAAAAGAACCAAACACCATTCCATATGTTAAAGAAGTGCTTGATTTTGCCAGCATTGAGAACGCCGAAGTGCTCACATTAAGTTGTAAGATTGAAGAAGAACTCACGGCCCTTAATTGTGAAGATAGGCAACTTTTTAAAGAGGAGCTCGGGATTAATAAAAGTGGACTTGAAAAGTTAATTGTCATCAGTTACAAAACTTTGGGGCTGATGAGTTATCTCACCGCTGGCGAAAAAGAAGTGCGTGCTTGGACGATAAAAATTGGCACAAAAGCACCGCAAGCAGCGGGCAAAATTCATAGCGACTTTGAAAAGGGATTTATCCGTGCCGACATTGTAAAATATGACGATCTTGTTCATTTTGGCAGTTTTATAAATTCCAAAGAAAAGGGTAAAGTTTCGTCGGTTGGAAAGGACTATGTTATGCAAGATGGCGACGTTTGTCTTTTTAAATTCAATGTGTAAAAAGCAATTTTTTAGGTGAAAAAAACATCAAAAATTAATATAAAAAAATAAAAAAACACCTGTGAAAAATCATAGATGTTTTTTTGTTTAATTATTTATTATCAGTTTTTGCCATATGAACGATTAAATCAACTGTCTTGCACGAATAACCCCACTCATTATCATACCATGCAACAAGTTTCACAAAAGTGTCGTTCAGCATAATCCCTGCACTTGCGTCAAAAATGCAAGTTCTTTCATCGTGAATGAAGTCCGAGGATACGACAGGCTCCTCTGTGTAGCCCACGATACCTTTCAAATTGCTCTCACTTCTTTTTATGATTTCCTCTTTGATTGCCTCGTAGGTCGTTGGCTTTTTGAGTTTGATTGTCAGGTCAACCACCGAAACATCGATTGTTGGGACTCTAAAACTCATTCCAGTCAATTTTCCTTTAAGTTCTGGGATAACCTCACCGACGGCTTTTGCGGCTCCTGTGGAAGAAGGAATAATGTTATAACTCGCAGCCCTTCCGCCTCGCCAATCTTTTTTTGAAGGTCCGTCAACTGTCAGTTGAGTCGCGGTTGTGGAGTGAATTGTCGTCATAAGCCCTTCTTCAATTCCGAATTTGTCATTCATAATCTTTGCAAGAGGTGCCAAACAGTTTGTCGTGCAACTTGCATTTGAAACGATATTTATATTTTTTTTGTATTCCTTTTCGTTAACGCCCATCACAAACATAGGAATTCCATCTTTTGCAGGTGCAGTTATAACAACCTTTTTTGCACCGGCTTTAAGGTGAAGATTCGCACCTTCAAGGTTTGTAAATTTTCCCGTTGCTTCGGCGATATATTCTGCCCCACAACCTTTCCAATCAATCAAATTGGGCTCTTTCTCTGCAAACATTTTAATCTTTTTCCCATTGAGCACAAGGGAATCGTCCGTGTGTGAAATCTCGCCATCGAATTTCCCGTGAATAGAGTCGTAACGCATAAAATATTCTGCATAATCTGGCGAAATGAAAGGGTCGTTAATCCCCACAACTTCCACGTCATCTCTTGCTGAAATTGCACGCAGAATAAGCCTCCCGATTCTGCCAAAACCATTAATTCCAACTTTAATTTTCATTTTATTCTCCTAATAAAAATATTATACATCATAAAAAAATAAATAATCAACTCTTAAATACATTTTTTGATTTTAATTTTTGACCTCGTTTCTAATGTCATAAAAATGTTTTGGAAAAAGCAAACTTGCCATCATAAACAAAATAAAGCACCCAAAAATTGCAAAAATATTATATACAATAGAAACTTCGTTTAAAAAGATATTCAAAAATATGGTTAATAATAAAAGGATTATAAACAACGAAAGTGAAATAATTGCAACAAAAAGAGAGTTTGTTTTTTTAGTAAAATTAAGTCTTAAAGTGTCAATCTTTGAGTCGATATATATTGTTTTTGAGCAAAATCCAAAAAGGTTTTTTGTGTTTTTAAGAAAGCAACATTTACTGGGCAATTCTCTGAAAAGTTCCACGACATCTTTATTGTAAAGTCCAAGAGAAACTATATTAAACCTGTCTTTTTTGCCTGTAAAAATCTTTATAAAAAAATTATAAAAACACTGCAAAGCGTTATAAAAGAAATTTTTAATTTTCCCATATTTCTTTTTCACAAACACAATGTCTGCTTTGGAATTATATTTTTCCACGCACTTTGAAAAGAGCGTGTCAATATTGCTAATCTTTGCATCTCCCAAAAGCAAGATGTCACCCTTACTAATTTGGATTGCCTTTTTAAAGGCATCATTATAAGAAAATTTTTGCTCTTCAACGACAACTTTAAAAATTTTGTTTTTCTCAGACAATTTTAAAAGAAATTTGACATTTTTCTCATCATCTTTTGCAACAAAAGTCAAAACTTGCACATTTTTATGTTCTAAAAAAAATTTTGATGACAAAAACTTATTAAAAAAAGTCTTTGCATCGTTATTTTCAAAAATGGGAAATAAGTATGATATATCCATATATTGTATTATAATGTATTTATTGAATATTGACAAAGATTTTAAAACAAAATTATTGCTTAAAATATATTTAACAATTTTTTTATTATGTTGTAGAATACTTTACATATAATCAATCAAATTTATGAGGGGAAAATGGAAAATAAAATTTTATCAGATGCTTTAAAAAACAATTATGCAGTGGGGGCGTTTAACTTTGCAAACCTCGAAGTTTTAAAAGCAATCATTATCTCCGCCGAAAACCAAAATTCACCCGTCATTTGTCAGGTATCCGAAGGTGCAATGTCGTTTATTGGCGAAAATTATTTGAAAGACTTTATAAAAACGGCGAGAAAATCTTGCAAAGTGCCTGTCAGTTTTCATCTTGACCACGGCAAATCGCTTGAAAGTGTTAAAAAAGCAATAAAAGCGGGCTGTGACTCCGTTATGATTGACGCATCAATGTTGCCTTTTGAAGATAACATAAAAATAACAAAAAAAGTTGTGGATTATGCTCACGAGCACGACGCGTCTGTTGAAGCGGAACTCGGCTCTCTTGCAGGCATCGAGGACGGTCTTGATGTCACAGATAAAAACAGTTGCTACACAAATCCATTGCAGGCAAAAGAGTTTGTTAAGAAAACAAAAGTGGACAGCCTTGCAGTGTCAATCGGCACAAAACACGGCGCATATAAATTCAGCGGAAATGCTCGACTTCGTTTTGACATTTTGGAGCAGATTGAAAAACAAATCCCAAACACTCCTCTTGTTTTACACGGTGCCAGTGGTGTTTGCGAGGAAGATGTCACACGGCTTCTTGAACTTGGCGTAAACATCAAAGGGGCAAAAGGCGTCACAGATGAAATTTTGCACAAAGCAAGCACGACAAACATTTGTAAAATAAACGGGGACACAGACATTAGAATGTCTTTTCTCATTGGCATTCTGCACAATATTGAGCAAAACAATACAAACATAGATTACAGGAAATATCTCAGCGAAGCAATGAATGAAGTTGCTAAAATTGTTGCTAAAAAGATGGAAATTTATAACAGCAAAAACAAAGCCAAAAATTTTAAGACGGTCAAATAATCTTTTTAAATTATCAAAACCAGAATTAAAAAGATGCTTGAAAGCATAGATAAAATGGATAAGACTAAGCCAAATACTCCAATGGATTTTCGGTTTAGTCTTATTTGCATCACTCCAAAAACGAAGCCATAAATTGAGAGAAAAATGGAGATTAAAATTCCGCTGAAAATGTATATCACCAGCATTAACACATATGAAAATCCAAAAAAATCAATATTCGTCAAGTTGGAAATCAAACAAGACGCTGAGATTACAAGAGCGATGATGGAAAGCGTGAGCGAAATTTTGCCATATTTTCGAATTTGTTTTCGCTCGTCCTCCGACTTAGTTTTGTCGTTATTATAGTCCTCAATGATATTTCTAAACAGAAAAAACCCTGTTACTTTTCCCACGGAGTCTTCTCTGTCCATTCTTGAAGAAGCATCTTTTTCTTTTTTTATATTCATAAAAAATCCCCTCTCACTCTATTTTGTGCAAAAGGGAATATAATATTTAGAATTAATAATTATTCATATTGTTGCATACTATTTTATTTTTGTTAATAATGTTTTTTCTTTCAAAAATTTTAACCTTTCCACAAAAAACCATTTCACAATAATCACCAAAGCAATAGTCACCATTCCTCCAATAAAAACGTCTGTGAAGAAATGTGCCCCAGCAACAATCCTTGAAATTGACACTGCCAAAGTGTAGATTATTGCAACAGAATAGAATGTGACTTTCCATTTTTTAGTGTTTGTTTTTTGAAGAAAGTCAGGAAGCAAAATGAGCAAAAATATACTTGCAGCAGCACATGTATGCCCTGACGGAAACGACTTAAAATATTCTGAGGAAAAAGCGGAAATGGAAGAAAATTTGTTTGTATTAATCACAAACCAATTTGTATAATATTCAAAATTTGTGTAACCTTCATAGACCATTGACCTGTATCTTGCCCTGTCAAAAATGAGTTTGCTTCCTTGAACAATTCCATTTGACAGTGCCGCCACAATCAACACCGCCAAAGCAAAGCCAGATAAGGACACAATTGTTTCATTTTTTATTTTTCCAAAAAGTAAAAAGATTACGAAAGAAATTATTGTTGAAAAGCCTAGAATTGCCACTTTTCCAAGAGTGCTAGCAACGAAATCATCAAGTCCAAAACTTGTGTAATCACAGATGTATCCCAATGTTTTGTTTAAGCCATAAAAGGCACAAACAACACTGCAAACGCACAAAATGACCAAAAGAGAAACGGTCACCCATTTTTTTCGCAGTGAATTTCTTAAAAAATAGAAGAACAAAATTTCAAAAGCGCAGAGCAAGAGTAGATATAAAACATCTTCTCCAACACATTCAAAAATGATGGCATATAAATTTTGTGAATGATAACTTCCTTCCGTTAAGTCTGCGAGAGCATTGCTAATTTGCAAGTCGTAGATTGTTCCAAAAACGAGAGTTATTGCCACCAAAAAAAGAGAAACGGCAAAAGTGATGTAAAATCTTTTTGTCTTTTTCATAAAATATCCTTTAATTTTTATTTTGCAACTTTATAGTTAATTCCAGTGCCAAAACACACATATTTTCATAGTCATTTTCCCGTTGTTTTGCGGAAGATTTTTTGTTCGTTAAAATTTCATCTGACACTGTGCAAAGGCAGACGGCATTCTTTTTCGCCTCTTTTGCATTGAAATAAAGTGAAGCAGATTCCATCTCCACTCCTTTAATTCCAAGAGAAATCATATGCCTATTTTTTTCAGCCGAGTCGTAAAAAGTGTCGGTGGAAAAAATGGAGTCGCAGATAATTTTTAAGCCATTTTCCTTTGCCACCATTTTTATTTGAGAAAGTAATTTCTTAGAACACGTGAAAGAAGTTTCCCCACCATTTTTAAAAATGTTTCCATAATTTGTGTCGGTGAAAACCCTTTCCCCAACTAGAATGTCGCCAATCACAAGTTTTTTGTCCAGAGAGCCAGTTGTCCCTACACGAATGATGTTTTCCACATTGTAAAAATTAAAGAGTTCATATGAAAAGATCCCCATTGAAGCGTTGCCCATTCCAGATGACATAATTGTCACGGGCACATTTTTATATGTCCCAGAAAAACAGAGATTGTTCCGGACAGAACTCACAAGTTTCCTGTGTTTCAAAAATTTTTTAGCGAATTTTTTAGCCCTTAAAGGGTCCCCGGGCATAATGACAGTCTTTGCAATCTGCCCTTTTCGTGCGTTATTGTGCACAGTTGGTGTTTGTAAATCCATAATTAAACCTCTCACTCATTCTAAATTTTATTTTAAAAATAGTCAACTTTATGTTACCAAAATGTTGATAGTCGTTTGATTAAAAAAATAAAAAAATATATAATTACAAAAAAATATGAGGTGAAAAATGTTTGTAATTACGATTGACGGAAAAGCGGGAAGCGGAAAATCTACAATTGCACAAGGGTTAGCCGAGAGGTTTTCGATAAAAAAACTAAACACCGGTGCAATCTATCGAGGAATAACCTGCGAATATTTGAAGCAATATGAAGATAAAAAACCAACAGAAAAAGTCATTAATAGATTTTTAAAAACCTTAAAGATTGATGTAAAATTCATAAACGATGTGCAAAATGTCGTCGTGAACGGAACAAACTTCACCCCAATTCTTCGTGAAGAGAGAGTTAGTAACGCAACGCCACTCGTTTCGGGCTTCAATAATCTGCGAGAAAAAGTTCGTGAAATTCAGCGAAAATTTGCAGATGAAAACAATTGTATTGTCGAGGGGAGAGACATAGGTCGTGTCGTTTTGCCAAACGCTCAATGCAAATTTTTCTTCACAGCAAGCGTTGAGGCGAGGGCACAGCGAAGATATAACCAAATGAAAGGAGAAAATGTCAGCCTTGAAATGATAAAAGAAGACATTGAAAAAAGAGATGAGATGGACACAGAAAGAGAGCATGGCGCAATGCTCCCTGCAAGCGACGCCATCATAATTGACAATTCAAACTACACCATCAAGCAGACTCTTGATGTGTGCCAAAAAATAATTGAAGAAAAACGTAAAAAGTTAAAATAAAAAAATAAAAAGACGGTCGTTTAAACCGTCCTTTTCAATGTTAAAGTTTAATTTTAAGGAATGTCTTTTTGCCTTTTTTTAAGATGATGCCGTTTTTAATTTCATTTTTAGAAACGCAAAAATCAATGTCTAAAATAGGCTTTCCGTCAATGGTGAGCCCGCCTTGCGAAAGCAGTCTTCGTCCTTCGCTTTTTGAAAGGCAAAGCCCAGACGAGCAAAGCAGGTCAAGAATGTTAATTTTTTCTTGTTTCAGACAGTCGCAATCCAGTGTTTTTGTTGGAATGTTTGAGTTGTCCTCTCCACCGCAAAAAAGATTATGTGAAGCGTCCTTTGCTTTTTCAGCCTCTTCTTTTCCGTGCACAAGAGATGTCAGTTCAAAGGCGAGCACTTCTTTTGCTTTGTTTAAATCTTCGCCTTTCCAACGCGACATTTTTTCAATCTCGTCAAGTGGCAAAAAGGTGAGCATTTTCAAACAATTGATAACGACTTCGTCTGCCTGATTTCGCCAGTATTGAAAGAATTCAAAAGGAGATGTTTTTTTTGCGTCCAGCCAAACTGCCCCGTTTGCCGTTTTGCCCATTTTTTTGCCCTCGTTGTTAAGGAGCAAAGTTATGGTCAAAGCATAGGCATCTTTGCCAAGTTTCTTTCTTATAAGTTCAGTTCCGCCCAGAATATTGGACCATTGGTCGTCACCGCCAACCTCCAAATTGCACCCATAATTTTTGAAAAGATAGTAAAAATCAAAACTTTGCATAATCATATAGTTAAATTCAAGAAATGAAAGCCCTTTTTCCATTCTCTGCTTATAACATTCTGCCCTAAGCATAGTGTTCACGCTAAAATGAGCACCCACTTCTCTTAGCATATCCACATATTTTAAATTAAGAAACCAGTCGGCATTGTTCACACAAAGCGCCTTATCGTTGCTAAAATCAATAAATCTTCCAATCTGCTTTCTAAAAGACTCGCAATTTTTTTCAATCTGCTTTGGTGAAAGCATTGACCGCATATCTGTTCTTCCAGTTGGGTCGCCGATATATCCAGTGCCACCGCCCAAAAGAACAATTGGCTTGTTTCCCGCAAGTTGAAGCCTCCTCATAAAACTTAAAGTCATAAAGTGACCCGCATGAAGAGAGTCTGCCGTGGGATCAAAGCCGATGTAAAACACTGCCTTCCCATTGTTAATAAGTTCTCTAATTTTGTCCTCGTCCGTCACCTGTTTTATGAGTCCACGAGCGACAAGTTCATCGTATAATTGCATAATATTTTCCTCTATTTTTTTATTATATCAAAAAAAAATTTTTTTTCAAACAAAATTAATTTTTCTTTTAAAATGTTAAAAAAGATGTTTGAAAATAATATCAAGAATTGACTTAAAATGGATTAAAGATATTTTATTAATTGCAAATGCATAAAAATAATGGTAAAATCAACTTGCAAAAAACTATATTTTTAAGGTGAAAAATGACAGAGAAAATTGATGACACTAGTATTGAAAAAGCAAAGCAAATCTTATTTGACAAATGTTCTCCTGTTAATGTTTTGAAAGCAGAGCAAGCCGTTGAGATTTTGAAAAGCATTAAAATGGACAACAAAACCTTGATTGTTGCCTATATTTTTGTCCCTTTTGCACACGGGCACATCACGGCAAAAGAAGTGAGTGAAATTTTTGACGATGAAGTGCTTGAAATGCTGGAAAACTGTGTGAAAATTCACCGTGTTGAATATAACAACGAGGAGCAAGAGGCGGAAAATATAAGAAAATTGTATTTTGCTCTTGCCAAAGATTTAAGAGTGATCATCATCAAACTTGCCCTTGTCCTTGCCGAACTTAAAAATGAGAAACTTTATGACAACGAGGAAAAGAAGTTAAAGGCTAAAACAGCACTTGATCTTTTTAGTCCTCTTGCCGCTCGACTTGGCATATCCTCGATAAAAGACGAGATTGAAAATTTATCTTTTCAGATTTTAGAGCCACAAAAATATGAAGAAATCAGGCAGGCGGTTGAAACCTCATATGGCAGTGGCAAAGAGATGATAAACGACGTCGCAGATCTTTTAAGAGATATGCTAAAAGAGTTGAACATTGACGGTGAGGTGACAGGAAGGCAAAAACATATATACAGTATATATAAAAAAATGCAGAATAAAAATGCAAATTTGGACAACCTTTTTGACCTTGTCGCCCTGCGTGTCATAGTTAAAGATGTGTCGCAGTGCTATGCTCTGCTTGGCAAAATTCACGCAGATTTCACCCCAATCTCATATCGTTTCAAAGACTATATTGCCACGCCAAAATCAAACGGATATCAGTCACTCCACACCACTGTGTTTTGGAAAGATAAACCCATAGAAATTCAAATTCGAACTTATGAAATGCACCGTGCTGCTGAGTTTGGATTTTGTGCCCATTGGATGTATAAAGAAAAGCGAAAAGACGCCGATTCTCTCGACCAAAAACTTAGTTGGGTGAGGGAGATTATTGACGGCAACAAATCAAAATCTTCAAAGGAAATCATTGATTCTTTCAGGACCGACATCTTTGAGGGTGAGATTTTTGTGTTGTCGCCACTTGGAAAAGTTGTTCATTTGCCAGCAGAGTCCTCACCCATCGATTTTGCATATGCCATTCATAGCGAAGTGGGGAACAAATGTGTTGGTGCAAAAATAAATGGAAAAATGGTGCCACTTTCCACACCGCTAAACAATGGTGACGTTGTGGAGATTATCACTTCAAAAAACTGCAAAGGTCCGTCGAGAGACTGGCTAAAAATTGCAAAACTTATGGTCACAAAGACAAAAATAAAGCAATATTTCAAGAAAGAAATGAAAGAAGATGTGATTAAAATGGGCAAAAGCATTTTTGAAAATGCCGTTAAAAACACAGGGGTTATTCCCTCAGTTTTGCTCAAAAAAGAACGCATTGACGAGGTTTTTAAGAAATATTCTTTCGAAAATATGGACGAACTCTATGCTTCAATCGGCAATAGCAACCTCTCTGCAAAAGTTGTTGTTAACAAATTTATGCAAATGTATAGGGTTGAGATGAAAGCCCAGCAAAAATTGCTTATTTTAAAAAATCCAACAGTTGATAAAAATGAGAGGGCGGTTGTTATTAAAGGTGTAAATAACATAATGATAAAATTTGCTACTTGTTGTCACCCCATTCCAAACGACGAAATCATTGGGTTCATCTCGCAAGGTAGGGGCATTGTCGTGCACAGGAAGAATTGCAAAAACGTGGAGAACTATCAAAAGGAAAGACTTATTGAAGTGGAATGGTCAAGTGAAGTTCAAAATGATTATCACGTCACTCTTTTAATTTATTCGAGCAATGGTGAGAATGTAACTTCACAAATAACCTCAATTCTTGCCGAAAACAAGATTTCTCTTTTAAGTTTAATTATGGAACAAAAGAAGACTTGCCCAGCAATAAGGCTCACGATTGGAATTCAAAGTTTGGAAAGGCTTCAAGAACTTAATAAAAAACTCAGTTCCTGCCCCGGTGTTTGCGACATAAAACGAGTATAAATTTCATTTTAATTGTGAATTTATTTTAATAATAATTGACAAACTATCGTTATAGTGGCAGAATTAGAAAAATCCGTAAAGTGCGTGTGATAAAAAAAGAGCAAAAACTTAAAAGGCAAATATTTTGTATAAATTTGTTAAAAGGTTGTTAGATATCACTTTTTCAGGGCTTGGCATCATCGCCCTAATGCCAGTTTTTTTTGTTCTTTGCATTCTAATTTTGCTTTTTATTGGTGCACCTGTCACTTTCAAGCAATATCGTCCGGGCAGAAAGGGCAAACTCTTTGCTTTCGTTAAGTTTAGGACGATGAAAAATACGAGAGAGAAAGACGGGGCACTTTTGCCAGATAGGGAAAGAGTCACAAAGTTTGGCACTTTTATGAGGAAAACAAGTCTGGACGAACTCCCACAACTCTTTTTGATTTTTGTGGGCAAAATGAGTTTTGTCGGTCCTCGTCCACGTATGCTTGAAGAGGTTGTGTTTTTAAATGATGACCAACTAAAAAGGCAACAAATTAAGCCGGGGATAACAGGACTTGCACAGATTAATGGCAGGAACAACATCAATTTTGACCAAGTTGTTGAGTTTGACAAAAATTATATTGAAAAGATGAGCCTATGGCTTGATGCAAAAATCTTTTTTAAGACAATCAAAAAAGTTTTTGATAAAGAGGGCATCAATAAAACAGGAACTGTGTCAAATGAATTTTATGGCGACTATCTTTTAAGAACCGAACAAATCTCGACTTTGGAATACACAGAAAAAATCAAAATGGCACATCAAATCCTCTCTAAATATGAAAAAGTTCATGCCCCAACCATCATTCGTGTTGAAGAAGAACTTGAAGACTTAAACGAGAAATTTCAATAACTCATAAATTAATTTTCTAAACTCACCTATTTTGGTGAGTTTTATTTGTATAAGAAACCACCAGATAGTCTGGTGGTGCGGTTGAGGCTTTTGCCGTTGAATAGAAAATCTCCTTGTGCTAAAATATTTTGTCTGCCAAGATAAAATATTAACACAAGGAGAAAAAACAAT
>Ga0247841_10000141_pt1 | contig 192220 bp, 172 predicted proteins | sample LaCruzMarch2015__2_FD_192410 | JGI IMG/M metagenome (GOLD analysis project Ga0247841, IMG submission 192410) | Freshwater microbial communities from meromictic Lake La Cruz, Castile-La Mancha, Spain - LaCruzMarch2015_18m | ecosystem: Environmental > Aquatic > Freshwater > Lake | place: Spain... | reverse complement strand
ACAAATTTTATTTCTGTATCTTTACCCATGTTGTTTAGTTTGGTTCGCAAAACAAACTTACAACATTGGGGGGAACCCTCCGGGGTTTACCCCCTCTCTTAAAAAGTTAGTCGGTCAGTAGTGATAATTTTCTTATTCTCTAATTGCAAAATTAATGAACATTTGTTCATAATGAATAAATTTATCGTACTTTTGTCATTCTGAAACTGTTTTATGTCACCTCGTCCAAGAAATATCCGTACTATTTTCGATCCTCCAAAATTCAAGGGATTCAGACCATTTGGCTATTATGCAGGGAAAAACGAATCGGTATTCTTGTTGTTTGAAGAATATACAGCAATCAAACTTTGTGATTATGAGCTTATGACTCAGTCACAGGCAGCTAAGGCTATGAATATTTCACGGCCCACCTTCACCCGGCTTTATGAAAGTGCCCGGAGAAAAATGGCTTCTGCACTTGCCGAAGCACGTTCCGTCGAAGTAGAAAGGGGTAGTGCATATTTCGACCACGATTGGTTCCATTGTAACAACTGCAGTGTTTTTTTTAACCATCCTTCACAGGATTTTCCCATTGACCAATGCCCGGTTTGTAAATCCAGGAATATTGATCCTCTTAATCAGTCATAATATGAAAACTGCTATAGCTGCCAGTGGAACTAATCCTGACACAAAAATCGATCATCATTTCGGTAAATGTGCATGTTTTTTTATCATCGATGAAATCACAGGGAAAACCGAGATATTTGAAAATCCGGCAAAGACAATCCATGGCTGCAAAGGTGATGTTATTGTAAATGAACTCGTTGAAAGGGATGTCAAAAGGGTAATTGCTGGTGATTTTGGCACAAATGTTCAGCAACTGTTGAACAAACAACAGATTCAGATGATTATTCACCCTGATGATCAAATGTCGGTTTTCGACATTATAGAATTATTATCAAAAAGAAATAATGTGTCTGGAATGAACCATACCGGTCCGGAAGGTAAAATTCCTCACATTAGAAGAAAATTAGGACCTTATAAAAAAAACAATTAATATGAAAATTGCTGTTCCATTCCATAATGGATTCGTTAACGAACATTTTGGACACTCAGAAAATTATGCTATTTTTACTATTTCTCATGAGAAAGAGATATTACAGCGGGATATTATCACAGCAGATCAGGGATGTGGATGTAAAACAGGTATTGCAGACCAACTCTCAAAAGTAGGTGTAACCCTGATGCTGGCAGGGAATATAGGTGGTGGCGCCATCCATCATCTCAATTCTGCTGGAATTGAGGTTGTCAGAGGATGCTCCGGCTCTGCAGAAGATGTAGTTAAGAGATATTTAAAAGGAGATATCAGCGATGGAGGACAAACCTGTACTCAGCATCAGGGATGTGAAGATCATCACCAGTGATCATTCCCTGAAACATTTTTTACTTTTCTTATTACCACTTTACGGAAGCCTTGTTTTAACTGCAAAACCATTATTGGCGCAAACCAACAGCGACACCCTTCAATTATCGGAAGTCGAAATCTTAGGGAAAAAGACACCCTACTTTCCTGGAGAAATCATCCGATTGGATCAAATCGAATCTAAGCCCATTCACGATATCGGCGATTTTCTTCGGATGGAACCTAATGTTTCGGGGATCAGGAAGGGCGGTGTTGCTATTGACCCTGTTGTCAGGGGATTCAAATATAATCAGGTAACCATACTACTGAACAGCGGGATCAAGATCGAAGGAGGTTGCCCAAACCGCATGGATCCGGTGGCATCGCATGTGGAGAGTGAAAATATCCGTGAAGTTGAGGTCATCAAGGGTCCTTACATACTGAAATACGGACCTGTATTGGGTGCATTAATCAACCTGCAAACGGAAATTCCACATCCATTCACTAAGCCCGAAATTCATGGTGAAGTGTTATATGGTTTTGAGACCAACTGGAACGGGCAAAGGGAACACATTTCATTGGCGGGTGGAAATGCCAGGGTATTTTTCAATGCCAGTGGGGGATTTAAAGGATATGGAAGTTACACTGCCGGGAATCATGAATTGTACAATTCTTCTTTTCAAAAACGGTATGGATCGGCAGGTATAGGTTTCATTATAAAAAAGAATCACCAGTTCATCCTGACCTATATCTATGACGAAGGGAAAAATGTGCTTTTCCCGGCTCTTCCAATGGATGAGCGGTTTGATCAAACCCAGGTTGCTTCATTTAACTATACATCCGGGAATATTGGTAAGGAATGGCAGTCCATCGGGTTCCAAGCCTATTTTTCATCAGTACATCATGTGATGGACAATCTCAACAAGCCGACCAGCAAAACCATGCAGGCTGTGACGACCGTAGATTCCTGGACTGCCGGTGGGAAACTCACGGGGGACCTGCAATTGGGGAAAGCAAAACTTTTACCAGGAATCGACTTTGAGCATATCTATAAGGAGGGAGATAAGCAGATGACCATGAAGATGGTGATGGAGGGCGATACTTTCATCTCTGTCAAACATACCAATGTCTGGCAAAACGCAGTCATTAATAATGTAGGAGCATTTACCGAATGTCAGATCCCATTCAAAGGACTTGATTTCACAGCTTCGCTACGCTTTGATTATAACACTTCGACATCGGGAGATACCTTCAGGTTAGTGAAAACCAATATTCACTACTTTGATGATCTGAATTCGTCTTATTTTAATGTAAGTTTCAGCCTTGGCATTAAGAAGCAGCTTACATCCTGGCTTTCTCTGAGTGCCTCGGTCGGAAGGGGAACCCGTAGTCCATCTATGTTGGAGCGGTTTATCAAGCTCATGCCGGTGCAATATGATTCTTATGATTATCTCGGAAACCCACAGCTAAAACCTGAAAAAAATCACCAGGCAGATATTTCCTTCGATATAATTTTTAAAAATGCCGGGAGTATCTCAGCCGATGGTTTCTTTTCATTGGTGACGGATTATATTATTGGTAAGGTAGTCCCGCCATCGGTGATAAAACCCTCCACCCAGGGATCGCCAGGGGTGAAGCAGTTTTCCAATACCGATTTTGTGTATCTTACAGGGTTTGAAATAACTTACCAAACGCCGGCGGCAAAGAAATGGGCTTTGATTGCATGTGCCGCAGCAACCTATGGAACCCAGCCAAATGCTGTTAAATATATTGTTTCCGGAGGTCAGGTTGTCGGAGAAGAAACGATAAAAAATGATCCTTTGCCGGAAATACCCCCACTGGAAGGAACCATCCGGTTTTCTTATAAATTCTTCCATGGCAAACTTATTCCCCGTGTTTCTGTGAGGTTAGTTAGTGAACAAAACCGTGTTTCCCAGTCCTATGCCGAAGAAAAAACGCCAGGATTTATTACTGGAGCTGCTTCGATTAGTTATTCTCCATGCAAATATGCCTTGATCGTTGCCGGGGTTGAAAACATATTCGATACACCTTATTATGAGCATCTGAACAGGAGAATTGTTGGAAGTACTGATCGCCTGTATGAACCGGGAAGGGTATTTTATACTACAATCACTTTAAAATTTTAACAAATCATTATCATAGTATAGAAGTATGAAAGCTTTGCGCCACCTTCCCATATTAGTATGTATTCTATTAGTTTCAGGATATTTTTTATATGATGAGGATATTCCTTCCGCAAAAACCATTCAGTTCTTTGATCCCATCATGCAGAACCAGGCTGCCATGCAGATGGTAAAAGAAAACGGGTTTGACGTTTTCAGTACTTCAAATTGATCGTGATGAGAAGATTATTTCTCCTTTTTCTGCAGGGTAATTTTCTGAGATTTCACCGAATCTGGCCATACTCTTAATTGCTGCATCACGGTCCTGAAAGTTTCCGGGTCATTTTTGATATACCAATTCAGGGACTGCTGAGTTGTTGTCATATCATAGGAGTAATGAAAGAAGATGATTGCTTTCAATGCCGGGTATTTCCATGGAAGGGTCCGAAGTGCATCTTTATACCATTTCCTCCGGTCGCCCCCCACGTTCAGTGAGCCGAATTCGGTGATCATCAATGGTTTTCCGAATTTTTTCAGTTCAGCATAATGTTTCCCGAAGATCTCGTCAAATGACCACCATTGGCTCCATGGAGCGACAGTCCCGTAATTCAGTGATCCGACGCCGATATAGTCTACTTGTGCATCACCCGGGTAATATGCATCAAACCAGCCATAGGCAGGATGAGGAGACCATATCCAGATTATGTTCGTGGCTCCTACGGCTTTAAATACGTCGCGAACATGCTTCCAGGCAGCGATAAAATCTCCGGCCTTATTGTTATGCGGGCCCCAGGGATACCGGTAGGGGTCATTCATTTCATGGCCGAAACGTAACATAATCAGGCCATTCACTTCCTTCGCTTCTCTGGCCCATTCAATTATGTATTGGTCATATACTCCCTTGGCAATATCGCTTAATCCTCCCTTGTCCCTTTCTTTCGGTTTCCTTATGCCCGGAAATTTTGTGGCATCGAAATCGGTAAGCCAGGGTTCCCAGGTGATAACAGGAAGCGACCCCATCCCGAGGATCGCTTTGACCTGTGTACGCGGGAATTCCTGTTCTGTTTTGCTTCCCCAGGCTGTATAAATATGAATTAGAGGGAAAGTGGTATTGAGGGAGTCTTCAAGATTAATAATGTTTTCAAAAGATTCTCTGGCCTCATTGTCAAATGCACCGAGGTAGATCACTTTTGATTTCAGCAACACACTTCGATCATGGGTGCAGGAGGAGAACCATTTTAGGTTATCAGAACGTTTAGTCTTGCGTTGCCCGAGAACTATTTTCGTTTCAACATTTGAGACTACGGAACCTGCCCTTGATAACAGGCCTTTCAGCGGACCGCGTGATTGACCGCCGATAAGGGAAAGGATGATAATCAATGCAACTGCCAAAGCTATGGCGCCAAGGGTAAACAGGATCCTGTTTGATTTTTTTGTCATTTTCCGGGTCGTTTATTTTTTTCTAAGGTTTACAGAACTCCATGGTTCCTCTTCTTTCATTCTTCTTGCTTCAAGTGCGGCATAAAGCCCTCCCATGCTCATCAGGAAGGCGATAAAGGCAAATCCTATCATGGCCCATGTTCTTTCGGATGTGAAGATCAGTTCGCTTTCGGTAACAAAGAACATCCGGCGAACGATGATAATAGTGAGTGTGATAACAAACAATATTGCATGTATAATCAAAGGGCGAGCAAAGGGGGTGAATGAACCAATAACCGCTTTTTTAGCTGTTGGGATGTAAGGTATCTCGGCATTTACAACTCCGAGAAGGAACCCGAGAAGAAAGACCGGCCAGGTCGCAAATTTAAGTATCATTCCCCTCCAGTGAAACCCTTTTTCAGTACCAGGGTGGCACATCCAGCGCTGCACATATAGATAGATCACAATGGAAATTATTGCCACGATGGAACCCCGTTCGAGGAATTCAACGAATGACATACGGGCCGGGAGAATCCCCGTCAGGAAAAAAAGAAAGGGCAGAATGGAAAAAAAGAAGGATGTGAGTCCCACCAGATAATAGGTACCGATCGTAAAATAGGACAATTTCTGCAATAGGTTCAGTTTATTGAAAAGTCTTGGCATTTCAGCAAATCCGACCTCAAAAACACCCCTCGACCATTTCAGCTGCTGCTTGCAAAAGGAACCGAAATCCTCGGGGACCAGTCCGCGGCTCACGACAACCGGGTTATAGATCGATTTCCATCCTTCGCTGTGGATCCGGATCGATGTGATCAGGTCTTCGGCAAGTCCGATCCCGTGCCCCCCAATGCTTTCAAGCGCTTTTCTCCTGAAAGTGCAGTTTGCACCGATGGCGACACCGGATCCGAGTCCGTACAACCCCATCTGCGTGGGGCCATAAAAGGTATAGGTTTGCTCTGCAGCGCCTTTTGCCGTAAATGAACGGTATTGATTGTAATAAGCTTGCGAAACCTGCACAAATCCAACCTTTTCATCCTTGAAATACCCGAGTGTGTGATCAAGAAACTCCGGGAATGGAATATGGTCAGGGTCAAGGATCAGGATAAAATCCTCAGATGTCATCTTCAGCGCCTTGTTGACTTTACCGGCTTTAGCTCCGGGGATCCCGACAAGTTCAAGCCAGACTGCCCCGCAGCGTTCAGCGACTTCCCTGAAAGCAGGATCCTGTGTGTCATCGAGAAGGTAGGTTGTGTGAGGATATCGTATATTTTTGCATGCATCTAGGGTTTTCTCAAACATTGACAGTGGCTCTCCCGGTGAACTGGTAGTAAATATTGCAACACTGAATTCTTCAGGGGCATCGACATGTTCAGGTTTGCTGATATGAAGATAGTTTATCCATACCAGTACCAGGCGGCTGATCCCGTACCAGAAACCCATGCTCAGCAAGATATACAGGTAAATATTACCGATATTTCCGGGCTGGAACCACCATTCGGCAAACTGTATTATACTGATGAAACCAGCTATTACCAAGACAAGCAATATGAATTTTTCCGCAGGTTTTGGTCTTTTAGCCTCCCGGAATAACCACAGGTCCCTTTTATTTCCCTTTTGCATGGGTAAGATTGATTTTTAAGGTGAGACCCGCATAATTATTGATATAATAATAGGTGCTGCTGAAATGATAATCGGCCTGCAGCCTTATATTCCAGGCAGGTTTAAATCCAACGCTCAGGTCGGCAGTGGCTGGAAAATAGTTTTCACTGACAAACCCTTTATTTATAAAAATATCTTCTGATGAGTTTTTATCCAGATAGAGAAATGGCACCATGACGATCGAATACACTCCGAGATTTGCGTTCAGGTTAATGTCGAACAGTTTCCCCGGGTGAATAGACACTGCTATGATCACCGAGCCCACATTCTGTTTTTTTGGTGTGAAATACGGATTGTAAATCCCTTTGATACCCGCGTCCGGATCATAATCCTGAAGAATGGCAGCCAGGCTTTTTTCCGGAACGAAATTGTTTTCCCCGGACGTACAGTAACTATAGCCCAAACCAAAACGGAGCTCGAAAACTGAGAACCTTGCCGGAGGGGACATAACCCATCCGTTCAGTGAAATAACCGTATTGGAGTCGATCGGGTAACGGCGGGCTTCGGCCGTCATGGAACCGTTCCAGCTGTTCATATCTTTCCATCCTATTGAAAGTGCAGCATGATGCTCAATAACACTGCTATCAATACTGCTTGTGGTCGAGAAGTAGGGGACACGTTCTCCCAGGAGCTTTATTTCCAGGTTTCTGATAAAGGTTTTCGTAAGTTTTACACTGCCGGTCATCGTAAAAGTATTTCGACCTGGAAATTTCAAAACGCCAAGGCTGATATCAAGACTTAGGGATGGACGTGCAAAATAGAATTTATTCCCAGCCTCTCCCCATAAACCGTAAAAGGTCTGACCGTTTTTTCGAAAGACTGGTGATCGAAGGTCAAGGCTGACAGTAGCCAAAGGATGGAGGCTCCATCCAGCCTTTATTTCCGGAAAATATCCCTGCATGGGTTGGTCATCGCTTGTATAACCCATGCCCATGGAAATCCAGGGAGCTTTGGCCAGTTCAATTTCTTTCAACATGGGAGCAACATAGCCATAATCATCGGCATTTATAGATATTTTATCAAGTGTAGATAAGGCCTTTCGATAGTCGGCTTGTCTATACCGGAGATTTGCAAGGTTCAGCAGGGCTGTGGTATTTTTCGGCTCAAAATCCAGGTATGTTCGAAGCAGAGGCAGCGCTTTATTGTAATCGCCAATGTTTACAAGAGTACGGGCATAATCAAGCTTCAGGTAATAGTTCCCGGGAGAAATACCGGTTGCCTCTTCATACAGATGCATTGATTTGCTGAAATGCCTTGCATAATATGAAGTATAGGCATACAGCCAAGTTGCATTGAAATCGCCGGGATGATCGTGGAAGTATTGACCGATGGTATGGTAAGCTTTTTTATAATTCCCTTCTTTAAGGAACTCCCGGGTCATTGTGAGACTGTCAGGGATTTCTCCCCCGAAAGAATTCAGGGAAAACATTACCATGGTAATATATATATATTGCTTCATGTTTATTTAATACACAACACTATCATTTCGTATAAATAGTTAACCGTTCTTTCTTCAAAAAACTCAGGATGAACAAGAGAAAGATGGTATTCGCTCAGCTAATGGAATTTGCGCCATAGGGTGTATTCAAAATCCCTTCGACTGGTTTTAAATACCGTACCCATAGTTAATTGAATTATAAATATGTATATAAATAGATATATAACTACAAAAATAGCTTTGCTGTGAATTCCGGAACAATAAAGGAGCGTGATATGCGGTATGTTGTTATGTGATAATTATCACATAACAACATTGGAATTTTCAGTTTTAGAAACTAAAAAAGCTAAAAACATTTTATTATCTCTTCATTAAAGAAATTTCCCGGATTGCTGTTATCGCAGAATCGATATCTTCTTTAGTATTAAAGGGTCCGATGCTTAGTCTGACAGTTCCATGAATTTTATCTGTACCCAGACCTTCATGCAGAAGGGGAGCGCATTGAAGGCCGGTCCGGCAAGCAATATTGTAATCCACATCGAGCATGGTCCCGACATCACCTGAATCAAAACCATGAATGTTAAAACTGAGTACTGGGTTTTGATTGATTGGATTTTCAGCGCAATAGGTAGTCACATTTTCAATGTCCTGTAAGCTTGTTCTTAAATGATCCCATAAATCGATTTCACGGTTATGAAGATTTTCTACCCCATGCTCAAGGATCCAACGCACACCCGCATTCAGCCCTGCGACACCGATTATATTTAGCGTGCCACATTCAAGCCGGTAAGGAAATTCTTCGAGGTGAGTGCGTTGAGCTGATCGTACACCTGTACCACCATATCTGGTGTACTTTACCGGTACACCATCTTTTACATAAGATCCTCCAATGCCGGTGGGACCCATCAGGCATTTATGACCGGTAAAAATAAAAGCATCAATGTTCATTTGTTTAACATCAATGCCCACAGCCCCGGCACTCTGGCTACCATCCACGACAAATAAAACGTCCTTTTCTTTGCATATTCTGCCAATCTCCGTTACCGGCTGTATCGTACCAATCACGTTGGAACTGTGATTAACCACAACCATTTTCGTATTCGGACGGATTGCCTTTTTAATATCATCCGGGTCCACATAACCATGAGAATCGAATGGAATATATGTAACTTCAATTTTTCCATCCATTGACAAATGATATAAAGGGCGAAGAACGGAGTTATGTTCAAGCATTGTGGTGATAACATGATCACCTGGTTCAGCCAGACCCTGGAGTATCATGTTGAGTGAGTCTGAAGCATTGTAACTGAATGTAAGCCTGTTCAGATCGTCTCCATTAAACAGGTCAGCCAGCATTTTCCGGGTTTGCATTACTACTTCTTCGGTTTCAATGGCAGCATCAAATCCCGATCTGCCCGGACTGACGCCATGTTTCCGGTAAAAGTCATTCATAAATGTATATACTGACTCGGGTTTCGGGAAAGTAGTCGCTGAGTTGTCAAGGTAGATCATAGAATAAATATGAAAGGGTTGTATTTTATATATTGAATTGTAATATCAGAGAATCAGTGCATCTGCAACGATCTCAGCAAGTGTTTTTACCTGTACGCCAAGTTTATATTGGACATTGAGCTGAGTAAGTTGATCAACGCAATTATGGCATGGGGAAACCACGATCTTTGCTCTGGTTTTTCTTATTTGTTCAGCTTTAATCCCCCCGGCTTTTATACGCCGGTCATTATATTCACTCATCGCAAGCTGCCCCCCACCTCCACCACAACAAAAATTATCAATCCCGTGGGGAGACATTTCCCGGAAATCGGAAATGAATTCATTTAGAATATACCGTTGTTCATTCACGATGCCACCGGATCTTACCAGGTTGCAGGGATCATGAAGCGTGACTGCATCTTTTATTTTTTCACGGTCCAGCCTGATCCTTCCTTCCCTAAGGTAATTTGCTATACATTCAGTCGAAGTTTCCATGCAGACAGGGAATATCTTTTTCATGTAATTCGGTGATTCCCAACGCATCACCCGGGTTCCGTGACCGCATTCTGCCAAAACAAGCTTCTTTGCACCAATCCTTTCCGTTTCATTCCATAAACGTTGGGCTATTTCCTTTGCTTCATCCAGATTTCCCGAAAAATATCCATAGTTTGTTATATCATACATCTGGCTTGACAGGGTCCAACTTTCACCTGCTGCATAGAAGATCTTTGCCATAGCAGATATTGAAAGCGGAAAGAATTTCGGTTCGCGAGGATTTAATGTATAGAGAACCTCTTTCCCGGGTTCATTGAGTGGAATTCCGGTATTGGAATCATGCACCTCATCAATGAGTTCCTCTTCCATCCATTTCAGCGTTTCGGTAAAATCGGATGTTGAAATGCCCATATTGTTACCCGTTTCAATAGCAGTGTTGACCGTTGACTGCAGACTATCCGGTACCAACCCCATGTCGGCAAGCATTATCCGCCCGGTTTTTACTACCCAGGCGATATCTACTCCCACGGAGCAATGAAGGGTGCATCTTCCGCATAATGTACATGCTCCGTAAAGCAAATCGACCATTTCCTGACTGGTTTTCCGGTTGAGTTCCTGACTGCCATTAAGCCAAGGTATAATTTTTCCTGGCAGCGTATTGTATCTTCTGTATATTGATCCAACCAGATCAACTTTCCTTGCAGGAATGAAACGATCATCACCTGTTGATAGATAATAAAGGCAGCTCTCACCACAGAGTCCGCAATGCACGCAACTATTCAAATAAGTACTAAGTCTTGTTTCATTTTTATCTGATAGGGATCTCAGACCTTTCTGAACTTTTTCAGGAGTAATCGCTTCCAGCATATTATTTCTTATAGTTATTAACCGGAGGCCAAACACCGCGCCTTCCATAAAAATTTCCAAGCTGAGTTCTTGCAGCAAAAAAATAGAGCAGATGCTTAAGTTTGCCGACAGGAATATAAAGTAACAGTAATGAAAGAAAAATAAAGTAGGACGGAAAGAGTGACCCCTTGATTATTACAACTAATGTGACAATCTGGAATAAAGTAACCAGTAAATTTGAGAGATAATCATCAGGGGAAGAGAGGTGTCTGAGTTTACCTGTTACAATTCTTTTGATCAAGATCCCTGTTCCACATCCAATGCTGATCAATATTCCACTTCCGATAATTATCAAAAGATATGGAGGAAGAATTATTCTTAATATCATCACTGGGATTAACCCAAAGGAAAGGAAAGTTCCAGTGTGATAACAAATACCTGCTATATAAGTCGGAAGATGAAGGTATGCTGATTCCTTTTTTACCGGGTTCAATGCACCTGTAAACGAGTACCGGATACCTTTTTTGACATTCCCTGCAGGAATTGAAAAATCTTCAGGTAAACCACGCTGAACAAGTCTGAACAGGTTGAAAACCAACCAAATAAGAAAGAAACTTGCGGAAAATACTAAAACCCAATGGTACCAACTCATTATTAAACTTTTTTAAACGCAGCCATCGGGTTTAGGTAAGCCGGCAATCTTACAAGCTCCTCGTGCCGGGCCCAGCGGGAATAACTCATAAATTTCCCGGAGTTTCAAACCGGTTTCCTGGCAAATGGAGCGTATCATTGGTGCCAGCCCTTTTTCTTCCCAGTTTCTACGTATGATCTTAACAACCGTCCAGTGTTTTTCATTCAGATCACTGATACCATCATGCATGGCAAAAAGTTTGGCAACTTCTTCATTCCACTGTTCAGGTTTGGTGAGAAATCCATCCCCATCTACCTCAAATTGTTTTCCTTCAATTTCTATTATAGGCATATATTTATTGTTTTAGAGTGATAACCAAGATTCAGGATAGTTTTTTCCGGGCAGAGTAGTATTTAATTTAAATTCATTTATGTGCCGGTTATAAGAATAGTCTTTCCCCCATTCCTTATGATTTCCAGATATTTGTCTTAGTGATTCTCCGATGAATCTTACTTCATCGTCTGTCATGGTTGGATGCAAGGATAATCTCACCCATCCCGGTTTTTCTGACAGATCCCCGTTGTTTATTTTATCTGTGATCTTTCGTGATTTCTCATGACTGACATTAAGGAGATAATGTCCATACGTTCCGGCACAAGCACATCCTCCACGAACCTGTATTCCAAAACGGTCATTTAAAAGGGAAACCAGTAAATTATAATGGATTGAATCAATATAAAACGAAATTACTCCGAGTCGTTCCGAAATATTATCCGCAAGAATATGCAATCCGGGTACATGCTGAAACTCCCGGAATGCGATCTCCAAAAGTTCATTTTCGCGAAGGCAAATGTTTTCAACACCCATTTTATTTTTCAGTTCAATACATAAAGCAGTACGGATTGCCTGGATGAATCCCGGGGTTCCACCATCCTCACGGATCTCAATATCATCAATGAACTTATATTCACCCCATGCATTGGTCCAATCAACCGTTCCCCCTCCTGGTTGATCAGGAGCTTTATTATTATAAAGATTGGAATCGAATATAAGAACACCTGATGATCCTGGTCCACCTAAGAACTTATGAGGTGAAAAGAATATCGCATCCAGTTTTTTCAAAGGATCAGATGGGTGCATATTCATTGTATCATAGGGAGCTGAGGCTGCAAAATCAATAAAGGCAAGCCCACCGTACTGATGCATTAACCTGGCCATTTCATGATAGGGAGTTCTTATCCCCGTTACATTAGAACATGCAGTAAATGACCCTATTTTAAACTTCCTGTCCTTGTACTTTTTCAGCGAATCTTCTAAATTGTTCAGGTCTATTGTAAGATCACTCCCGGGTTCGATAACCACAACATCCGTATCGGTTTCGTACCAAGAGGTATGATTTGAATGATGTTCCATGTGTGTGATAAAAACAACAGGTTTTTCCCGTTCTTTCCTCATTTTACATTCTTCGTATAGAGAACAGGGTTTCAGGCCGATGATACGTTGGAATTTAACTATGGCTCCGGTCATGCCAAACCCGGTATTGAGTATTACATCCTCCTTCCCTGCATTAACATGCTCCTTGATCTTTTTCTGCGCCAGATGGTAGGTTTGGGTCATCAACCTTCCATTCTCACTGGTTTCAGTGTGTGTATTTCCTATAAACGGACCAATTTCACTGGAGATTATTTTTTCAATTGGCGCATACAGTCTTCCGCTTGCAATCCAATCTGCATAGATCATTTTTTTGCGACCGTATGGAGTAGTAAATTCCTGCCTGTGACCAATAGTATTTTTTCGGAAAGTATTAAAATATCTTTCAAGGCTCATTTAAGATCAATTGGTTAAGGACAACAACAGGTATTAGCAGCCTCACGGTATTCGAATTCGAGGTAATGCATAATAGCATTCGTGATAATTTCGTCCGTAGTTTGAATAATAGTTATGTTTCTATCCTGAACGGTTTTTTCACCGGAAGGGTCTATTCTTCTTGCCAGTACAAGTGAACAATCCGAAACCGCAGAGCTTAGCTGATTTGTATCTGTTCCGGCAGCATTGCTTTTCCAGCGGAGATCTTCATGTACGATTTCACCTAAAGCAAGTGTCACGATCATGTAACCCTTAGCAAGTTCAAAGTCAGGTGCAACATAAATTCCGTCATTGGTTGGTATGGCAATTTTCATATTCTTAGTATTTCAAATAAATGATGGGTCAATTACAGTTGTCAAAATTAGCAACTCCCTGTGCGGTTTTAGGCTGATATTGTGTGAGATGAACAACATATAAATGTGATAATCATAATATCATTAGAGAATAAAAAACACAAGTAGAAGAAATAAACAACACATAAAACATGTGATATATTACACGCCTATATAGTGGTATTTTTCGCATCTTTGTGCGTAAATATGCGTAATCAGTTGAGATAGGATAAAATGTTCCCAGGTGAAATAAAAGATAAGATTCATTGCAGTGATTGTAGTGTAAAATCTTGTGCAGCCGCTGTACTTGGTTTTGAGGAACTTGAGCTAATTACTCAAAACAGCATGGAGGCGGAATTCCATAAAGGAGATATCCTGATCCATGAAGGGTCACTGAATTCCAATATTATCTATTTGAAATCAGGATTGGTAAAGGAATATGTAAAAACCCCAGGGGATAAAGAACAAATACTACAAATCATCAAAAAATTCTCCTACTTAGGTTTACAATCACTTTTTGGCGACAAGGCAAATCATTATTCCTATGCGGCGCTTGAAAATATAAAGGTATGTTACATTGACGTCAACCTTTTCAACAAGCTGATCAAAAAAAACGGTGAGTTTGCTTACCAGATTTTAGTTTCGGTTTCACGCGACAGCCTGAACAATTTTCATCGGTTCATGAGCCAGTCGCAGAAAAAAACTTATGGTAAGGTGGCTGATGCAATCCTCTATTTTGCGAAGATAGTGTATGAAAGTACCGAATTTGACCTTCCTTTTACCCGGCAGGAACTTGCCGATCTTATCGGTATTTCAAGAGAAAGCGCTACCCGTGTTTTACTCAAACTGAGGGAAGATGGAGTAGTGGGGGTTATTGACCGGCATATCACCATAAATAATATGGAGTTGCTTCAGCAGATCAGCAGAAATGGGTGACTAGAAGAAAATTATTAGTTCATGGAATAATTTATAATGGATTTGTTTAGTAAAAATATTTACAAATTTTCTCAAAATCTTTTTTTTTTGATTCAACATTTTTATTTTTGTTTACCGGACTTTTTTTACCGGAATTCTTTAGAGGTTTAATATCCAATAGAAAATGATTTTTCTAACCATATCCATTATTTATGAGATATATTATTTTACTCTGTCTTCTTATTATCCCGGCTTTTTACATGGAGGGAAAACCGGTTTCTGAGCATTATGCCAGGAAAATTGCAACAAACTATTATTCCCGATCCGCTTCTGCAGCAACAGATGATATTTCTATTGCAAAAACTATTCGCATACGATCTGATGAGGTGACCACAATCTATATTTTCAATTTTACCACAGGTGGATTTGTAATAGTGTCTGCAGATGATGCCGTGATCCCGATATTAGGGTATTCCCCAAAGGGAGTATTCAGCATCGACAATATGCCTTCCAACATTGATGAGTGGATCAAGAATTACAGCAGACAAATCCTCCAGCTATCCATGAGAAACTCTTCTCACCTTCAGAAGAAAACAGATTATTGGGAAAGGATTATCAACAAGGAGTTTCCGAAAGAAGTAAAATCAGTTTCCCCCTTACTGTCAACTACATGGAACCAAGATTGTTATTATAACAATTTTTGTCCTGTGGCCTCAACGGGACCATGTGAAAGGGCGTATGCCGGTTGTGTAGCCACTGCTATGGCTCAGGTGATGCGTTATCATAGCTATCCGTCAAAAGGAAGCGGAACACACGGATTTGAACATGATCTATATGGTTACCTGCATGCCGATTTTGGGAATACTGTTTATGAATGGACAAATATGCCTGAGTTTTTAAATATAAACAGTAATCAAGCAGATATTGAAGCAGTGTCGATTCTAATCTATCACTGTGGAGTTGCGGTTGATATGGATTATGGTCCCACTGGTTCCTCTGCAGGACTCGATTTGGTCCGTGAAGCACTGGTGAATTATTTTAATTACCTCGGAACAGCTAAGATAGAATTAAAGAGTAATTACTCAAATGAGGAATGGGCTGATCTGTTGCGAAATAACCTAGACGCTTCCTTGCCAGTGTTATATAGAGGAGCGGACGATGAAAATGAAAATGGTCATCTTTTCGTTATTGACGGGTATCAAGAACAGGGTAGTTATTTCGATCATTTTCATATCAACTGGGGATGGGGCGGGCAGAATGACGGGTTTTATTACATTTATAACCTGGCCCCCCCAGGATCCGTTCAATTTAACTACTATCAGTATGCAATCGTGAACATTGAACCAATTCTGATAAATCCGTTACCGATCAGCAAAGATTTTCAGGATAACGATATTAACTCCGGAGGGTGGACAGTAGCGGCAATTGAAAACTCATGGCTTGGATATTTCCCTTGGTATGTTGATTTTTATAATAATAAATACTATGCTAAAGTTTCAGCCTATTTATCTTCTACGTATTATCCATCGGAGAGTTGGCTTATCTCTCCGAAATTCCGGAATAATCTTAGACGCAAGATATATTTATCGTTTGATAATGCAACTAAGTGGCCCGGGCCTGCCCTACAAACACTCATTTCACTTGATTGGGATGGAAATGAGTCAAACGTGACGTCTGCTTCATGGCATGTTTTATCTCCGGTATTGTCTCCGGGCGATTGGAAGTTTGTAAATTCCGGAGTTCTCGACCTGTCAGGTTACATTGGCTCCAATATTCATATTGCTTTCCGTTATACTTCCACAAATTGGGAAGCGGCAACTTGGGAAATTGATAATATTCGAATTTATGAAAATACTATTGGAATTGAAGAAATGGATAAGGGCGACAGCCTTGATATCAGTCTTTATCCAAATCCGGGCTCAATATCTATGACGATCGAATCCAGATTCCTTAAAGGTGAGTTGAATCTGAGTTTGGTCACTGTTACCGGAGAAAAGGTGTTGGACCAAAAGGTCGATTTTTCAGGAAAGTACAACCTCGATATTTCCTCTCTTCCGGTTGGATTGTACCTGCTTTCACTCCAAAGGGTTGACGGGCAACGGTTCAGCTACCGAATGGTAAAAACAGAATGAAATTTTTTTAATATTGCCTCAAGCGAATTTTATAGAGCCAGTAGGCTATCTATGAAGGAATACAAAGTTTGGGCAAGAGCTATCGAAATACTTCATAACAAAACGGTTATCTATTCGCCGGCTTTCCAGATGAATGAATCTGTCAGTTTTTGGAACGAGCAATCATCAATTTATTTTTTTGCAAAATAATGGTTAGTTGATTACGTTCGAAATCTTCAAAATCGTCTCTGACTGATTGTTTATACTTGGTGCTTACCTCAAAATTACAACAATTTGATTAGCAATATATTGTCGTTGAAAAATTGAAATAGTTTCAATAATGTAGTGGTATTAGAAATTTTATAAAAGATATTAACAAGTTGACCAGGTATTCCCAAGAAGTCCTGATGGTACTTACAGGCCAAACGCAGGTCAAAGCACAGGCTTTTTCGATTGGCCCGGCATTGATATTCGAGCACCTATGGCAAGAGTTGGAAATTTCTTCGATCATCCATAACCTTCTCGAGAATCGCAAATATTCGTTTGATATTGAACGGGCCATTTTTTTGACTGTCTTGCATCGTTTGTTTATTAGTGGCAGTGACCGCCAGTGTGAGCGGTGGAAAGAAGCACAGCGTGTGGAAGGAGCCGATTCCTTGTCGATGCACCACTTGTATCGTGCCATGCGTTTCCTTGGAGAAGATATCGATGACCAACTGGGAAAAACACCTTTTACCAACCGCTGCGTAAAGGATCTTATTGAAGAAAAGTTATTCGTTCACAGGGCTGATCTGTTTTCAGGTTTAAGTATGGTTTTCTTCGATACCACGAGTATCTATTTTGAAGGCGACGCAGGGGAAGAAACCGGTTCCCTTGGTCATAGCAAAGACCATAGACCCGATTTGCACCAGATGATTGTGGGGGCATTACTGAATGAAAAAGGGGAACCCATTTGTTGTGAGCTTTGGCCGGGAAACACGGCTGATGTCAGTTCGTTGATCCCAGTTGTCGACCGCATACGGATTCGTTTTGGTATAACCGATTTTTGCATTGTAGCCGACCGGGGAATGATCAGTGAAAAAACCATCACACAACTTGAAAAAAGAGGGATCTATTATATCCTTGGTGTACGGATGCATAAACAAAAAATCGTTCGTGAAGAAGTTCTCCCCAGAGGAGGCCGTTTTGAAGAAGTACGCCTCGAAGACGAATGGGATGACTTTGATCCGTTAAAAGTAAACGAGGTATGGGTTGATGAAAGACGGTACATCGTGTGCAAAAATGAGCGTCAGGCAAGAAAAGACGAAGCCGCACGCAATGCGATTTTGGAATCCCTGGAAGAAAAACTACAATCCGGCGCCAAATCCCTGATTGGAAACAAGGGTTTTAAAAAGTATCTGGCTGTTAAAAAGAATTCGGTTACGATTGACAAGAAAAAAATTGAAGAAGAAAAACGATTTGACGGTAAATGGGTTTTAACGACCAATTCCACGCTGACAACTGCTGATGTGGCGATTCAATACAAAGAACTTTGGCAGGTTGAACAGGTTTTTGGTGATATGAAAAGTATCCTGGATACGCGTCCGGTTTACCACCAACTCGATGAAACCATAAAAGGACATGTGTTTTGCAGCTTCCTTGCACTTGTTTTGCGAAAAGAACTCGATAAGAGACTTGAAGCAATCGGGTTGGATCTTGAATGGAATGATATATACGGAATCTGCTTTCACTACAAGAAGTTGTACTTAATGAAGACAAAAACAGAACTATCGCCATTCGGACATCTCCCCAGGGAAATTGTTTCAATATCTTCAGAGCAATTGGTGCAGCCCTTCCACAAACAATAAGAGAAATCGAATGAAATAAGAAAAATCATTGTAGATTATATTCTATGAAACGCACTATGTAGTGCCAACAAAATAAATAGGGTCTGGTGAATTACTCAAACTTTTATTGTAGTTAAAAATCTGTCCGATAGATAAAAACAGTGGTAATGATTTTTTAAGAGTCGGTTTTTGATCAGCTTTAAAAAAGAAAACAAAAAATCCTGACTGAATTTAATCAGGTTCATCACAAACATGATACAAGCGATCCAACTTTCGGATGTTTTATCAGCACGGGCACGTATTTTGCTTAGTCCGTAACCGTTTTTACCTTGTCCGAACTTCCCTTCGATTTGATTTCTGATTCCATTTTCTATTTTCTGTTTCCTTTTTTGATATGGACTCAGGGATTCATTTGGCGGGCGTCCCAGAGGTTTTCCACTAAATCGGATACCTCTTTCTTTCAGCCAATTCCGATTTTCCCGCGTTCCATAAATTTTATCAGTAATCACAACCTCCGGATAAAAACCATTGGCCTCTTTGTACGCTTCAACCTGGCTTTGCAAATCTGTACTTTCATTATATGCATTCCAGTTCAATGTATTAATCCTGACAAATCCTTCTTGTAAGCTCACCCCAAGTTTAGCTCCAAATTCAACCTGTGCTTTATCTTTACCCCTGACAATCGGTCTCACATAGGGTTGATATATGTTTACAATCCGGTCAGCAATACTATGTGTACTGCTCTTGTACATTTTCATTTGCTGTTCATAGATATGTTGGATAACAAAATATAATTTTTGATCTTGGTGATTCAATGGAAAATGCCGATCTTCCGCTTTATCCAATAACTTGTCTGTGGTCTTCAGATTCCGGCGCAAATATCGCAGTTGCTTTCCAATGGCCTTGTGGATCTCTCTTTTTGTCTTGTGCTTTTTCTTTGCACCATTAAATCGGTTGTTCGTATATATACCTTGATAAAAAATCATTTACTGGGAAAATTAAATCCATAATGTCGGGAAGAGAATCGATGGTGAAAATGACCAGGAGAAAGGGTCAGAAACTTAAAAATATTGCTATGACGACAGTGAGACAAATTGTGACATTTATGGAGAAAAGCATTTTTAGAAGTTCACCGTTTACAGAGTAATAATAAAACTTGTCATCTTTTCCGTCGATTCGGCGTGTATATTTCCCTTGTGCAATCTAAGTATCTGACGGGAAAGACTTAGTCCGATTCCCGATCCATGTTCCTTGGTAGTATAGAAAGGTATAAATATTTTTTCTATTGAATCTGCAGGAATTGGTTCGCCATTGTTGGCGATACGGATCAACGTGCGATTTTGTTTTGATATTTCAAAGGATACAACGATTCTTCGATTTTCCGGAATCTCTTCCATTGCCTCCATGGCATTGTTTAGTATATTAATGATTACCTGTGTCAGTAATTTTTTATCGGCAGTAATCTCTTTCATTTTTAGATCGATGGTTAACTCAAACCGGATCTTGAGAATCTCCAACTTATCTCGTAAGAGCAGTCGGATCTGTTCAAACCACTCCTCAACCTGAAAAGATGTGAATTCGGGCTTTGGGATTCGTGTCAGCTTCCGGTAGCTGTTTACGAAATTGACCAGCCCATTTCCGCGTTCCTCAATGGTATCCAGTCCCTGAATTACATTCTCGATAGTTTCCCTGTCAACCTTGTCGGGTTGGATTGGGTTGCCGTTTTCGATGAAGAATTGTCGTAATGTACCGGTAAGTGAGACAATAGGAGCGATGCTGTTCATGATTTCATGGGTCAAAACCCGGATCAGCTTTTGCCAGGAATCGAGTTCTTTCTCATCGAGTTCATGACGGATATCCTGAAGGGAAATAAGCTTGGACACCTTATCCCCGAAACGAATCTCTTTTGACTGAATCAGCAGGCTAATTAGGGATTCGCCGGTAAACCGTTTGTAGATTTGAGTCTCTCCGGGATGTATTAGCATAAGGATATTGAACAATTCAGGATTTCTTGAGGGAAAAAGATGCAATGGAGTATATACCGGGATTCCCGCATATTCAAAGGCTTTATTATTCATTATCTCCACTTCGCTGTTTTGGTTCATTGCCATTAATCCTATGGAGGCATGTTGTATGAAGGCCTGGTAATATTTTTCGAGATATTCATTCTGAATCTTTATTTCTTTAATTTTTGCATTCAGGTTGTTCAGGCTTTGATAAAGCTGGCTTAGTGACCGCTGCTTTATAGAAGTTGGAAAATTCAGAGAAGAGTCTTCATTATTTATCGCCTCAAAGAAGAATGCAATTTGTCGATTTGTACGATTGAAATTGCGGATGATGAATATTGCAACAAAGGGTACGGGGAAGAGAAGTAACAGGTACCATGGGTCCTGATAACCGGAGGTAAAATAACCGGTCAGAATCGAAGAAAGAACAATAATGCAGATGCTGACAATAGTCGTCAGTGTAATCCTTTTATAGCCCATATTTCTTCATTTTTTTGTATAAAGTTGTCCGTGAAATTCCCAGGTTTTTTGCAGCTATACTGAGGTTTTGTCTGGGTGTTTTCAGTTCTTTCATGATTGTTCTTTTTTCCATCTCTTCCAAGGTCAGTATTTCATTGGTAGTGACTTGATTGGGTAAATTCAGGTAAAGATCTTTTGGGCCAATTTTATTGTCCTCACATAAGATTACCGCCTTCTCAATGGTATGTTGTAATTCCCTGATATTTCCCGGCCACGGATATTTCCTTAGCCGGTCGATTGCCCCCGGCTCAATATTCAGGCAGTTTTTCTTATATTTGAGTCCATATTTTCTCGTGAAAAAATTAGCAAGTAATTCAATGTCCTCAACACGTTCGCGTAACGGGGGAAGTTCAATCTGTATCGTATTGACCCTATAAAGCAGATCCTGCCGGAATGTGCTATCCTGAATCATCTGAAGCAAGTTTTTATTAGTGGTACAGATAAGCCTTATATCAACAGGGTATTCTATATTGGAACCTACCGGAATTACTACTCTGTTTTGTAAAACATTAAGCAACTTTGACTGAAGATTTAATGGAAGATTTCCGATTTCATCAAGCAGCAAGGTCCCTTTATTCGCCAGCATGATCTTACCGGTCCTGTTTTCATGGGCATCGGTAAAAGATCCTTTTGTATGCCCGAACATCTCACTTTCAAAGAGGGTTTCGGCCACTGATCCCAGATCAACAGTCACGAGCAATTCGTTGTGCCGGTCCGAAAGCCGGTGAATTTCTTTGGCAATCAACTCCTTTCCGGTTCCATTTTCGCCCGTAATCATAATATTGGCATCCGTTCTGGCAACTTTTTTTATAAGGTCCAGGATTTGTTGCATGGAGGGTGAAACACCAATTATCATACGATTATCACGGTTTAGTTCATTTTTTAATTCCTGTTCACGCTTAATCAAATTGCCAACCGTGAGATTTGATTTGCGCAATTTAAGAGCAGCTTTCAATGTTGCCAGAAGCTTTTCATTTTCCCAGGGTTTTAAAATGAAATCTGCAGCACCTTCATGAGTGGCTTTCACGGCAGTCTCAATATCGCCGTAAGCCGTGAATATAACCACTTCAATATCCGGTTTTCGCTTCTTGATCTCACGGAGCCAATACATTCCTTCATTTCCTGAGCTTTCGCCAGCCTTAAAATTCATGTCCAGAAGTATTACATCAATATTCCGGTTCTCTATTTCATGAATTATAGAATTGGGATTGGAGATTGTGAAAACTTCCAGAAATTCAAACTTTAATAAGATGCGTAATGCATTTAAAACACTCTTGTTGTCATCTACGATGAGCAAACTACCCTCTTTTATTTTTTCACCCATATTGATATATAAAATAAGAGCAAATGTACAATAAGGTTACAAATGATTGTTCAATATATTTACAATATAGTTTATGGAAATATTGTAACATATTGTATGTTAGCATAGTAATAGATTTGGCATGAAAATTGTTAAAATAGGAAAAACCAAATATAACAATAATGATAAAAACAGTTAATCTCACAAAAAGGTTTAAGACCGATGAAATTGAAACCACCGCTCTTAATGATGTAAACATGGAGGTCAAAAAAGGTGAATTCATTGCCATTATGGGACCTTCCGGCTGTGGAAAATCAACCTTACTCAACATTCTTGGGATGCTTGATAATGCTAATGAAGGTAATTACATTTTCAATGGTGTTGATGTTTCAAAGTATAAAGAGGGCAAGCGCACTCAATATCGCAAAGGCAATATTCAGTTCGTATTTCAAAGCTTCAATCTGATTGACGAACTAAATGTGTATGAGAATGTGGAGTTACCGCTTCTTTATCTGAAGGTCTCCGGAGCTGACCGAAAAAAAATGGTTCTGGAGATCCTTGAAAGAATGAAGATCAGCCACCGGAAAAAGCACTTTCCCCAGCAACTGTCGGGGGGGCAGCAGCAGCGCGTAGCCATTGCCCGTGCAGTTGTTCCATCCCCTCAACTGATTCTGGCTGACGAGCCGACCGGGAATCTTGATTCCAAAAATGGAATTGAGGTCATGAACCTTCTTTCGGAGTTGAACAAACAGGGAACCACGATCGTTATGGTAACCCACTCACAACGAGATGCCGCTTTTGCGCACAGAGTGATCAATTTGTTTGATGGTCAGATTGTTAGCGAAGAAATGGCTAACAGTCTGCAATCTTTATAATTATGAAGTGGTTCCGGATCAACCTGCTCCTTATTCAAATGGTAGTTTTCAGCCAGGTACCCCTGCTGGCGCAGATACCCTGGACGCTTGACCAGTGTATCAACTATGCATGGGAAAACAATTTTCAGGTGCATAGCCAGGAAATAGGCGTTAAGATCCGGAAAACGGATTACAAACAGGCCATGAATGAGCTTTATCCAAGTCTCATTTTTCAAACTTCGTACGATCAGTATTTTGGCCGCAGTATCGATCCTTCCACTAATTCATACATCGATGTAAAATTCTTCAACAACAGTTATGGTCTTTCAACCTCAGTGGATCTTTTCAATGGATTTATGAAACTCAATACCATCTCCATGCAGCGATTGAATTTTGAGGCAGAAAAAAGCAAATTGCAACAGGTAAGGAATGAGGTGGCTTTTACCGTTATCAACAGTTATTTTAATGTTTTATTACAACTGGGTCTTTCAGAAATTGCCAATGAAAATTTCCAGCTTTCACGCTCTCAGCTCGATTTTACTACGAAATTTGTTGAGCTCGGCAGAAAGCCGGGCACCGATCTCTTGGAAACGGAAGCAACCCTGGCCTCCGACAGTTTCTTACTCGTTCAGTCCTATAACTTGCTTGACCAGGCAATGCTTGGGCTAAAATACCAGATGAACTACACTTTAACCGACAGCCTTACCATTGATACTCTGGTCCCCTCGATTTTTGCTGGATCGATTGACACCCTGTCCATGGAGGAACTCTTTAACGTAGCCTCCTCTGCATTGCCTGACATTTCGTATGCAAGGAATATTTTGCTGGCCGCCAAAAAGGAAGTACAGGTAAGCAAGGGGGCTTTTTCTCCCCGGCTTGGATTTTACGCCGGCTGGAATTCCCAGTACATGGAAACGAACCGTGACTCCCTTGACAGGATCATTCCGTTTTCCAACCAGATATCGAACAACTCCAATGAATATCTCGGTTTTGGACTTGAAATTCCACTGTTCTCCAGATTCTCAAAAAATACCTCCCTGAGCAAATCGAAACTCAGATATCAACAGGCAAAATTCCAATACGACGACATTTCCTATAAACTGATGATGGGCGTTGAAAAATCGCTTACCGAATGGAGAGCCGCCAGGGCTGAGTATGAATCTTCTCTAAGTCAGTTGGCTAAAAACCTTAAGGCCTATGAAGCGGCTGAGAAAAAATTGGATAATGGGCTCATCAATATCATTGAATTCTATATCCAGAAAAATAAATGGATCGGGGCAAAAACCGAAGTCCTGCGAACAGGCCTGCAGGTACTTCTTAAAGAAAGATATATCCGGTTCCTGATGACAGGGACGTTGTTGAGCGGGAAATAGATCGTGATGAAAAATTAAAAATTAAACTTTCAAGCGTAATAAACGGAACATGGAAAATCAACAAACATCCGGTATGGACAAGGTACTTAAGGAAAAGAGATGGATTAAGAAAAAGTACTGGAAGTTTATTATCGGGGGGACAGTGCTGCTGACAGTTATCCTGTTCTTCATCTTCAGGGACTGGACCAGCACGGTCAGAGTGGATAAGGAACGAATTACCATGGCCCCTGTTTTCATGGGTGTATTTAATGATTATATCACCAATGATGGAAATGCGGCTCCAATTTCAACCGTATTCCTTGATGCCTATGAGGGAGGGAAGGTGGAAGAGATCCTGCTGGAGGAGGGTACAATGTTGCATATGGGAGATGTCATCATCCGTTTGAGCAATAATGATATTAATCTTAATATTCTCAATAGTGAAGCGCAACTGGCAGAAAAAGCAAACTTTCTCAGGGAGGTACGGATACGGATGGAACAAGAAAAACATTCGCTTGAGAGGGAGATCTTGAATGCACGGTTTGACCTTGTAGCAAAGAAGAGAACCTATGAACAGAACAAGGAACTATTTAAAGATTTGTTGATCTCCCGCGATGAATTTTTAAGGTCGGATGAAGCGTATCAACTGGCAGATAAAACCCAGGAACTTGTTCTTCTGCGACAGAAACAGGATTCCTCCTTCCGGTCCCTGCAAATTGAGCAGATTACCGAAAATCTTAAAAACATGCAGATGAACCTTGCCCTTGTGAAACAGCAACAGGATTACCTGAATGTGAAGTCCCCTGTCGACGGGCAACTTGGAAGCCTGATGGTAGAGGTTGGACAGTCAATTCCCCGTGGCTTCAGGATCGGACAAATCAATATCCTGACTTCTTATAAAATAGAAGCTGATGTCGACGAACATTACATCGACCGGATCAGGACCGGATTAACCGGCTATATAGAGCGTCCGAATGATACTCTTCAACTGGAGATCAAGAAGGTTTACCCCGAAGTCCGTAACGGACGGTTTAAAATTGATCTTGTATTTACGGGCAAACTGCCGGAGAATATAAGAATTGGTCAATCGTACTTTATTAAACTCAAACTGGGACAGGCCGTTGAAGCCATTCAGATTCCACAGGGAGGCTTTTATCAGGTAACGGGAGGGCAATGGATTTTCGTGGTGGATAAAAGCAGTCAGTTCGCAATAAAAAGAAATATCAAAATTGGCAGGAAAAATCCACAGTATTATGAAGTATTAGACGGACTGGCGCCCGGAGAGCAAGTGATTGTTTCGGATTATACGATATTCGGGAATAATGATAAAGTTGAACTGAAGTAATTTGAAATCCTTCCCGATGTCATTTTTAAGAATGATTCTATACAATTAAAATATTTGTCGCTGATCATCCTGTTGAATTGCTGAAATACTAATCTATGAATAAAACTTGATGTTATGAATTGGAATCCTTCCCGTTTATTGTTTACCGGAATGTTGGCCATAATAATTTCATGCCAGGGGAACCATATGAAGATAGATGAAAAAAAACTATCTGAAGAGATCCTTCAGCAAGAAAAGGAAGAGGCCGAACGGATGGAACAGGATAACAAGCTGGCAGATTCATTGAAAAAACTCCCTCCCGGATTCAGGTTCAGTGAGGACCGGTCGGTCGATCCGGCTCATCTTCCTGTCGTGATCGATATTGCCGGAAGCCTGAATAACATCAGGGATTTTTCCTTGTCGGATATAGCCTCAAAAATTACCTATATACGCATTGAAAAAGTCCCCGACAGCAGCTTCGCCAGGGAAATGAAATTCAAATATTACCTGATGGATAAAAACATAATCGCGGTAAACCCCTCAGGAATTCTGCTCTATTCCAGGGAAGGGAAATATTTAACTATGGTAGTGAAAAATGAATTTACCGGCATGGAAATTACAGCCAATGGAATCACGGTCAATAGCGATAATACCTTTATCGGAGGGGGGAATTCAGTTTGGGCAAACGGGAACAGCTTGTTTTACAAATATAGCAATAGCCTTACCGGTCAATCCTATATAATGGAATATGATTGCTCGCAGGTTCCGATAAGCTTTTCCAATAAGTTTGATCCGGAAAAATCTAAACGGATCACAGGACTGGGAAATGTTACTGTCGACCTGAATCCGGGAAATAATCAACCATCACGGAAAGGTTCAGCCAATGGAATTTTGGGTGCCGGAATGGATTTTATATACCAGGGAGTGGGACCGTTTTTACTGGACCGTAATACCTATGTTAGCCGACTGGGAAATGATTTTGGTATCGGAGGTAATTATATGATGTGTATCTTTAATAAGCAGGGTGATACCCTGACCACGTTTACTCAATTTGAAAAACTGACAAACTTTTCGAAACCGCTTTCGAGAGGTACTGATGACGGAGAGCAATATGAGAATAATGGAAAGTTGTTTTTCAGGAATTCCTTTAACGATACTGTTTTTCAGGTTATACCCCCCAACCGCCTTTTACCATTGTATGTATTAAATCTGGGGAGGTACAAGTTGTCGAAAAAAGAGGGGATGGATCCCGATTTCGATCTCAACGGAAAAATAATTCCCGAAAGTTGGGCCGAAGGCAGGAATTTCATTTTTATAACATTTACAAAAGATAGTTACAATTGTCCTAAAACCAGAAAAAACAAACAATTGAAACTATACTATGCCTTGTATTCGAAAAAAAGTCATAAACTTTTTATCGTTAAAAGGGATCCTTATCAGTATGATCCAGAAATTCTTATCAACAACCTTGATGGCGGTGTCCCAGTCTGGCCATCGTCATATATGATCGGGAATAACGATGAAATACTGGTCTCCCTTAAAGGAAGTGAACTCAAAATATGGGTAAAATCGGAGCAGTTCACCCGGTCAACGGCGCCTGCCGGCAGGAAGAATGAACTCAAAAAACTTGCCCAATCAGTATCCGATGATGAAGATATCCTTATGATCGTACAATAATCATTTAACAGGTGGTCAATCAATTCAGAATCATATTAAGAAACTTTTTTCATAAACCGGTTTATTCCTTTATTACATTTACCGGGTTTACCATCGGGGTTGCGGCGAGCCTGCTGATCTATCTGTGGATCAGGAACGAACTGGATTTTGAAAAATTCCATCCCGATTATAATCGGATCTACCGGGTGCTGACCCTCGCCAGGGAAGGGGATGAGGTGGTCAAATCAACCGGTTGCTATCGACCGCTGGCAAAATCATTAAAACTTACCTATCCGCAGATAGAAAATGCAACATACCTGAATTTCGATTCTGAAGATTCACCATTTATGAGGCAGCAGGGGGGGGAGAAGATTGAAGCCCGCTGCATGAGCACCAACGATGATTTCTTTGCAGTTTTCAAGGGATTTGCATTTCTGGAGGGAACTCCGGAAAAGGCTTTTTCGAATCCATCGAACATTGTGTTATCGGAGATGGTTGCCCGGAAGCTCTTTGGTAAGGAGCAGGCACTTGGCAAAACAATCATCAGCAATAAATACAAGGAACTGGTTTATACAGTGAGTGGAGTCGTGAAGATTCCGGCTCAGAGTCACATCGATTTCGGATGCCTCATTCCTGAATCCAACAGGCAGTATAGCTATCTTACCACCAGTTGGGTAGATAGAACCGCCCATGTATACATCAAACTGGCCAAGAATGCCCTGATCGATAATCAGTTTATGGACCGGATTACAAATCATCTTAGCAGGATTTCCAGATTCTCAGATAAGCTTATGTTTCAGCCCCTGACCGAAATTCACTTGCACACGGATTATCAAACCAATCTTTTCGATAAGAACATCAGCAGCTATAAATATGTCGTGATCTTCTCAGGGCTTGCCATTCTGATCATCCTGATGTCGGTGCTGAACTTTTCCATCTTGTCTGTTGCCCGGTCATCGGAACGGGCAACAGAAATCGGCATGAAGAAGGTCTGTGGGGCCGGACGTACTGAAATCATTCGTCATTTCATGGGCGAGGCTATTTTCCAAACCCTCGTTGCAACGATCGTTGCCATATGCATTATCTGGTTGATTCTCCCCTGGTTCAACAGTTTTACCGGTCAGAGCCTTTCCCTGACATTCTCCTTTGGGTTGATCGTCAGTCTTTGTCTGCTGACGATACTGGCAGGAATTTTGGCAGGAATTTATCCGTCATTATACCTGGCTTCCCTCAAACCAATGAATATTTTCCACGGTGGAACTCAGTCCGGGTCCGGAAGAAATTTTGCACGGGCGCTGGTCGTGATACAGTTCAGCATAGCTACCTTCTTCATCATTGCTACATTCATTTTTGTAAAACAACTGAATTATATTCAGGGCAAAGATCTTGGGTTCGACAGAAAAAATATAGTAGTGATCCCGACTGGATTATGGTATGAAAACAAGGCATTCAAAGAAGAATTACTCCGGAATCCAAATATTTTAGGAGTCTCTGCCACTACATATGCCCCGGTTGATTTTAACTGGCATATAAGTCTGGCGGTCCGGCATACCAATCGCATCGATAGTGTCAGGGGATCCTTGATTTGGGTGGATGAGGATTTTTTAAAAACCTATAAGCTTCAATTAGTCAAGGGTCAGTTTCTTCAAATGGATTTTGAAAGTTTCTGGGAAGCAGTGAAGGCTGATTCCAGTAAAAAAGTTGGTATAGAAAGCGGTTTAACCTTACCCGCTGTCATCAACGAAACCGCTGAAAAGGCGTTTGGGTTTGTCAATCCGATTGGGGAGCGGATCGGGGATTTCGTGATCGTAGGCGTGGTGAAGGACTTTCATTTTCGTCCGCTTCATTATCCTATCGGGCCGTTGGTCATGACCAACAATCCTGAAAACATTATGACAATGAATATCCGGATAGCGGAAAATAACCGTTTAGAAACCCTGAAATTTATCAGCCATACATACAGAAAAAGCAGGAATTCCAGAAGCTTTTCATTTAGCTATTTTGATGAATTGCTCCTGCAAAAATATAAGGACGAAATAAGATTGCGGAACCTCACATTATTGTTTTCATTACTGGCTGTCATCATCTCATTACTGGGTATTCTGGGCATGTCGGTTTACTCCTGTGACAGTCGTACCAGGGAGATTGGGATCCGTAAAGCAAACGGCGCTTCCAGCGCCGGGATTCTGGTCATGCTGAATAAGGATTTCCTGAAATGGGTAGTTGTCGCATTTATCATTACATGTCCCGTTGCATGGTATGTCCTCTATCGGTGGCTCGATGGCTTTGCATACAAAACCGAAATGAGCTGGTGGATCTTTGCGCTGGCCGGCTTATTGGAATTGGGAATTGCCTTTCTGACCGTGAGCTGGAAAAGTTGGAAAGCAGCAACTGCCAATCCGGTTGAAAGCTTGAAATGTGAATGATCTTGCAAAAAACATACAGATTCACTTTAAGTAGAAATTATGTTTAAAAATTATTTTAAAATCGCCTTCAGGAATCTGATATCTCAAAAATTCTATTCGTTTATTAATATTGTGGGTTTGTCAATTGGCATTACCGCATGCATCCTCGTTGCTCTTTATATCAAGCAGGATTTAAGCTATGACAAGTACCATAAAAATGCCAGACAGATTTATCGTATCGGGTTTAGCATTACCCAATCAGGTGTTACTGATTACAGCGCCCAAACACCGGCCTTGCTCGGTCCCACACTTAAAGAACTGTACCCTGAGATTAAAAAGCTTTCACGCATTTATTTTTCTGACCGTAAACTTGTGAAAGCCGGAGACAAGAAATATTATGAAGATAGAATTTCCTATGCCGATTCGGCTTTCTTCGATATTTTCTCCTATCAGGCGGTTACCGGAAACATAACACAGTTCCTTAGAAAACCAAATAGTATCATATTAACCGAATCAGCCGCCCGGAGATATTTCGGGAAGGAAAACCCGTTGGGTAAAATAATTGAAATCAATAACAAGTATAATTTTGAAGTTGCAGGAGTTATTAGTGATGTTCCTATAAACTCCCATTTCAAGTTTGATCTCATAGCAACTTATCCTTCGCTTGAAAATCAGCCGGAAGGAATTTATTTACCGCAATGGGGCGCAACTTTCGGATCCTATACTTATATGCTGGTTGAAAAAGGATTTGATCCGAAAACTTTTGAAAAAAAGACTGAGAAATTTTTTAAAAATCACACAGATATACAAAGCGAAGATTGGAGAGTCGTTGCCCGTCCTCTGTTGGATATACATCTTAATTCTCATTCAGAAGATGAAATAGAAGAAAACAGCTCTATGTCCAGGATTTTTATTATCAGCTCTATCGCTCTGTTTATCCTGCTACTGGCTTGTATCAACTTTGTGAATCTTTCTACCGCAAGATCCTCTACACGCATTGTTGAAATTGGAATGCGAAAAGTTCTTGGCGCCATCAAATTTCAATTGGTACAACAATTTCTGGGAGAATCGGTACTGCTATCAATGGCTTCTCTTGTAATTTCAATGATTGCAGTCATACTTCTAATACCCTCTTTTTCGATCTTAATCGGAACTGAAATCGGATTTGATTTTAGCAGCCATTGGACAATGATATTATTAATCGTTGGCGGTGTTCTGTTTGTTGGTTTGCTGGCAGGCATTTATCCAGCTTTTTATTTTTCTTCTTATCCTCCGATCAGGGTTATAAAAGGAAATATTTCTTCTGGTAATATTGGAAAACAAAGTACTTCATTCTTACGTAAGGGATTGGTCGTCCTTCAGTTTTCCATCTCAATTATTCTTATTGCCGGAACAATCACAGTTGATCTCCAACTCAATTATTTGCGTAATTATAATATGGGATTTGACAAGGAGTATATGATAGTTATTCCTGCTCATGAGAAGGTTGGCGGTAATTATAAAACCATAAAAAATGAATTGAAAAACATTCCGGGTGTGATTAGTGTAACAGCCGGCAGAGGGGCGCCGGTGAACAGCAATAATATTGGCACTGAGTGCAGACCTAATGGTGTGAGCAATAATCATGGGATTTTCAGGATAGAGGTAAATTCAGTGGATTATGATTACATGAATCATTTCGGAGTAAAGATGGTTGCCGGACGGAATTTCTATGAGGAATTTTCAAGTGACTTCCCCGACGCAATGGTTATCAATGAAAAGATGGTCAGGAGCCTTGGCTTGAAAAATGCACAAGACGCTATCGGCAAATCTTATTTTATTTCATTAAATGAATACAAACCAAAGATCATCGGAGTGGTGAAGGACTTTAATTCCAACTCGCTTCATGATGAAATGATTGCTCAGGTATTTATGATCAACCCAAATTGGTTCAAGGAGTTCATTATAAAAGTAAACTCGACAGATGTTCCTTCAACGATCAATGGTGTAAAGAATTTATGGACAAAGTTCTTTCCGCAATATCCGTTTGAATATAAGTTTCTGGATGAATCCATAGATAAAATGTACAAATCAGAGGAAAAGTATTCAAAGGTGATCTCAGCATTTAGTGTGGTTGCATTATTCATCGCCTGTCTGGGATTATTGGGATTAGCTTCATTTGTAACCGAACAGCGTAAAAAGGAGATTGGTATCAGAAAAGTACAAGGCGCATCCGTAAAAAGTATTGTTCAACTTGTTTCCGCCGATTTTATGATTCTTGTATTAATTGCAAATGTTATTGCCTGGCCTGTAGCTTATTACTTTATGAACAAATGGCTTCTTGATTTTGCGTATAAAATTGATATCAGTATATGGATTTTTCTTATTGCGGGGGGATTGGCTTTTCTGATTGCATTTTTTACGGTCTGCTTTCAGGCCGTCAAGGCTGCGATCGCCAATCCCGTGAATAGTTTGAGGTATGAATAAAAATTAATTCTTTCCAATTAGCGTGATTGTTAAATTACATATTTTTTCTTTCAAACACATGAACCACCACCTGAAATTAGCTATCCGAAACCTGTTGCGACAACGAACGGGGAGTTTAATCAACATCATTGGGTTTTCGATAAGTCTGGCAGTCTGCCTGGTTATCCTGCTGTTCATACAGTATGAACTCTCGTTTGATAAGCACAACAAAAACTACAGCCAGATATACCGATTGCTGAAAAGCGAGGATGGAGAGCGTATGTCAAATCATCCCATTGTTTTCTTTAAAGCTCTCCAGGATAATATTCCCGAGTTGCAGCAAGGGACCACAGTTTTTTTCAGAGGAGGTTCAGCGGAATTTGTAAAGTGTAACGATAACAATTTTTTCTTCAACGGTATAGTTTTTACAACCCCGAAGTTCTTCCATGTTTTTACTATAGATTTTATTAAAGGAAGCCCTCAAAATTCACTTTCAGGCGCCAACAAAGTTGTATTGACCGAAAGCGCTGCCCGGAAAATGTTTGGGAAAGCCAATCCGACCGGTCAGATCATAAAGTATTTAAACATGTATGATTTAGAGGTAACCGGTATTATTAAAGACATTCCGGAAACTTCGCATTTTCCGGTGGATATGCTCGTTTCAGCAGAAACACAAAAAAGTATAAACAAATTCATGACCGAATCATGGAATAATTCCTCGACCAGTTTTTACTATTTGCTTCCGGTTTCAACCAACCTTTCTCAACTGGAACAAAAAATCAGGACTCAGTTTATGATCTCGTGCGGTCTGAAAAATATGAAAACCGTTTACCAGTTGCAGCCACTTTCAAAAATTCATTTGTACTCAACCGATACGCTCTGGGATACAGCTATAAAAGGAGATATCCGGGTGGTGAAGGCATTTGCGATCATTGCTTTCTTTATACTTTGTATTGCTTGTTTTAATTATATAAATCTTTCATTGGCGTTATCCGAGAAGAGCGATCTTTTTACTGGAATTCAAAAAGCCATGGGAGCTGACAATAAGAATATATTTGCATCGGCTTTTACCGAAAGCCTTTTGCTGGTTGTGATTTGTTCATTTCTGGCAATATTTGTTACCGTCTTGGTTATTCCCTCTTTTAACCGGATGATGGGAACGTCACTACAGGTTTCTATTGCAAAGAGCGGTGTATTTTTTACGCTTATAATACTTGGGGTTTTCGCTGTACTTATCCCTTCATCATTCCAATCATGGTTTCGCATGCATATCAATCCATCTGATATCTTATCAAGTAAAAGGATTAAGCTTTTCTCCAAAGCAAATAGGGGATATTCATGGTTCTCGCGCTCACTGACGATTTTGCAGCTCACCATTTCGATTGTGCTGATAACAGGCGTAATTGTTGTATACAAACAAACCGCTTTTGTAATGGATCAGCAACTTGGTTTTAACAAATCCCAACTTCTGGAAATTAGCACACCCGGGGATGAAAACACAGTCAGCAGATACAGACTCCTTAAAGATCAGCTTACAAAACTGCCTGAAGTGAAGGACTTTGGGGCTTCATGGAACTCACCTGCGGAGAATATCAACAATTACGGATATCTGGAAATCAATAATAACGGAAAAAAGACACAGGTACTGTTCGGACAACTACCCATGGATGCCGGATACCTGAACGTTCTGGGAGTTACGTTTCTTTCGGGAAAAGGCCTGGATCCATCGCTGAGTTCCGATAGCAGCAGAATCATCATCAATAAAGCAGGAATGGATGCATTGGGTTTAAAAAATCCTATTGGACAAAAAGTCAAAAACCTGTTTTTCGATGATAAAGTTAAAACCTTTGAGATTGCGGGGGTTATTGAAAATATTCAATATGAGTCGCTTCAGGAAACAACCCAGCCGGCTTGTTTTTATTTGTGTCAATGTGATTTTACAAAAGTGATCGTTCGTTTAAACCCGGGTAACATTCCCGAAAGCCTGAAAAAGGTGGAAGGCGTCTGGAACAGCATCGAACCGGGAGTGCCTTTTCAGTATGAGTTTTTTAACGATAAGCTGCAATCGAATTACAAAAGAGAAATACGGACCAAAAATGTTCTGACCAGCATGGCATTAATTGCAATCCTGATTTCTATGCTTGGTGTTTTTGGACTGGGAACATTCATTGCACAAAGTCGCATAAAAGAAATCGGCATCCGTAAAGTCAACGGCGCCAACGCAACTGAAATATTGGTCATGCTCAACAAGGATTTTATTAAATGGGTCTCTATCGCCTTTGTGATCGCCCTGCCTGTAGCCTTGTATGCCATGCATCAATGGCTTGAAAACTTTGCTTATAAAACAAACTTAAGCTGGTGGATCTTTGCACTGGCAGGTATTCTCGTGATGGGGATTGCCTTGCTTACCGTGAGTTGGCAAAGTTGGCGTGTTGCAGTACAGAACCCGGTAGAAGCATTAAAGTACGAATGAAAGGGGGAGCCATTGACCCCCTAACCATTATAATCTATGACTATGAAAGATTTGCAATTTGTCCTGAGACTTTTAAAACGTAATCCACTCATTTCTGTCGTAAATGTGATCGGGCTTGGAATAGCATTAACGGCTGTAATACTCACCTTTACCTATATCCGTTACGAGTTGAGTTACGACAAGCATTTTACAACCAAAGACAGGGTAGTGAGACTATATAGCCGGGTAACCGATAACACTAGTATTACAGTACATGGGATTTCCCTGCGTAATGCTTATACTCAGCTTCCGGAAAGAGTACCCGAAGTTGAGTCGGCTGTGCAGTTATATGGTGGATGGCAAACATCTGTTCAGGACAAGGAAAATAAAATAGGAAATATCTGGATCTTCTATGCTGACAATGAGATTTTTAAAGTATTCGGACTTACCCTCCGTTTTGGTGATGCAAAAACCGCTCTGATAGGCAAGAAAAGTGCAGTGATCACCACTTCTCTTGCCGAGAAACTTTTTAAATCAATTAATTGCATCGGAAGAACCATCGAATCGGATGGCGAAAAAGTGATCATTACCGGGGTTATGGATGAAATTCCTAAAAACTCACATTTGAATTTCGACATATTGATTTCCTTATCTACGCTCAATCTTGAATGGTTTGGAGGCCTCGAATTTCAAACATACTATTTACTTAAATCCAATATTGATCAAAAAACAGCAGGAGCTAAGATTGCAGCGGCCAATAATATTCTAATGCAGGATTGGGCCAAGGCTACGAACTCTAAAGTACAATCGGGTGTTGAACCTCTTACAGATTTATATATACATTCTGCTGCAAGTTCATATATCCCCAACCATGGTAGCCTTAAACAAATGCTGATTGTCGGACTGATTGCATTGTTTGTGCTGCTCACCGCATTGCTCAGCTACATCAATTTGTACATCATGCAAGGCGAGAAACGCATTGCCGAAATATCAACTCGAACTATGTTTGGCGCCACTAAAGCTAACATCGCTAAGATGTTTTTTATTGAAACAGCTATCATTTTCCTTATTTCTGCCATTTTAGCATTTATAGTAACCTTTAAATCAATGCCCTATATATCAAACTTGTTGCAATCGAAAGTCGATCTTTCTGATCTGTTTTCAGTTTGGGGCATTATTTCAATTGTGGTTGTATTGATCGTTCTTTTGATTATTGCATCAGGTTATCCTGTACTCTATCTTTCAAGAATGAAATATACATTAGGATTAAGGGGAAAGATTTCAAACACAGGAAACAACAACCGGCTTTCGATCGCGTCGGTTTTCGTACAATTCACCGTCGTCGCTTTTTTCATCAGTTGTGTCGTCATTATTACGTCGCAATTAGAGCATATGCACAAAGTGCCTTTGGGGTTCGAAAAGAATAATGTTACCGTGATCAGCAACTGCAGTAATCCTATCTCAAAAAAGTATGAAAGTGCAAAAACTGAATTATTGAAATTGCCTTTCGTCACTGCAGTCTGTGGTGGCGAACATTTATTGGGCGGGGGATGTAGCGGCCAGTATATCAGAAATACATGGGATGGGGAAAATAGTAACAAAGCGATCAATGAGTACCGTGAAAGACCCGGTTTTGGCGAACTTATGCAGTTTCAACTGATTGATGGGCGTTTTTTTCGCGAATCCATGGTCGATAGCCAAGCTGTTGTTGTCAATGAATCGGCAATCAATTTGTTGGGTTTAAAGCCAAAAGCCGGGCAAACCGTCATTTATAATGATAAACGGGTTGAGATTATCGGGGTAGTGAAAGATTTCTACTACATGTCTAACCCGGGTGAACCCATTGAACCCTTAGTCATTGCGAATTGTTTTTGGGGAACTCCCAATATCTATATTCGAAGCAACAATCCATTAACCGGGAATCAATTGACTCAAATCAAGGCTATCCTTCTTGGCTTTGATAAAAATTTCATTTTTAACCATAATGCACTGTCGGATTTTTTTGATAGGATGTATATGAAAGAAAACCGGCTTGCAAAGATGGTATTCATTGGAGGGGCACAAGTGGTTATCATCAGTTTGATAAGCTTATTAGCGCTGACTATTCTTAAGATCTCACGCCGTACCAGGGAAATTGGGATTCGTAAAGTGAATGGCAGTTCTGTTGGGCAGGTTATATCCGGCTTGTTAAAAGAAACTTTAATTATTGTTTTCATTGCCATAATCGTTGCTTCAATTGTAAGTTATATTGTTATGGACCGATGGCTGAACGATTATGCGGAACGCATCCACTTGCACCCGGGATATTTTATAGTAAGCGGTTTGTTTGTGTTAGCCATATCCGTTGTTGCCACCATCTGGCAAGCCTGGCGGGCAGCAACGAGAAATCCAGTGGAGGCGCTGAGGTATGAGTGAATTAATGTTTCATATTATCCAAAGTCAGTTACCCCAAAAAATGCCTCATCAACCGTTGAGAATGACTTAAAAGGAATTCGCAAAAAGTTCAATTCGAAGACAAATTATGAATTATTTTAATTCTTAGGGAAGGCCAATAAAATCAAGTATTTTCCTTTAAAAGGATATAATATCCTGTCTCAATTCCGAAATTTTACCCTCTTATTTCCGTAAATCGGAATAACTATTTCCTATTATCGGAATAGCAAAATTCCTGATTATTTTTCTTGATAAAAACGATTTCTGATTTTAATTTTATTAACTTAATTCAGAGCCGTTGATTATGATCTCAAAATACATTGTAACACATAATTTTTAATCGTTTGCTGGCCGGCAAATGTTGCTTGTTTAATTATGCATAAAAAAGGAGGTTGCCTATGTGCATATTTTATCTTGCTGGATGAGTACGTTCCAATGAATTCATCCTGATTACATTATTAATTTTTCATTAACTTAAACTTTATCATCATGAAAAAGTATTCATTGATTTTATTGTTTGCACTTATGTGTTCGGTGGGATTCCCACAAAGATTTGAAGTTGTCACTTCCGATCCCAACATTCCCTTTAAACGTCATTACTCTTATTCAATAGAGCAAGGATACAGAGATGGTCAACCACGTCAGGTGGTGGCAGGAAATCAGACCGACTGGCTGGTCAACAGCAAAGATATTAAAGGAAATGCCATCAACGGCGCGATCTTTTCACCGGGACGGGGCTTTGAATTAACCAATGAAACAGCCAACATTCTTCTTACGGACTTCATCGTTACTCCCGATGGTGAAAATTCACAATTTGCAGCCGGAACCGGTATCTATTTTCCATCAGGTCCGACGGGCGTGGGTTATGTTTTCCTTGGCATTTATGAAAGGGAAACCATGCAATTGACCTATCTTGTCTATTTTGATCTTCTGTATTCATACGGAGTTCAGGATCGGGGAAATACGGCAGGAACAAGGATTAAATATTCCGCAAGCCAGGATGCCTATTATATCAGCGGTATCATGGTCGATCGCACTTTTGTGGGTATGAACATAAACAATCTGGATTGCTACTCGCAGGGTTTCATTATGAAAGTCACCCGGCCCTATACCCTGGCAAATGTCGTGGTTTTTGATCCTGATCCATTACCAGATCCTAAACTTGCAAGGATGTGTTCAGTGAATGATATTGAGATATTTCCCGACGAAAACGCAGTTGTTTTCACCGGTGTGAATACGGAATCTGAATTTCCGGGTTATTACCACCCGATGGTCGGGAGAGTCAACATGGACCTTGGTCTCGAGTGGTGTTATATTTATGAATTTCCCGGACTGCGTTATTCCGGTATTGATATTGAAGTGGGAGTTGCGGACGAAACCTATTTCGTATTATGCAATTCTGAAGAAAGACCATTTGCAATAATGGAACTGGGCCAGAACGGGTTAATACTTCAACCACCTGAAAAATATACTTTTGGCATTCCTGACTGTAGCAATCCGATAAGCGATGAACTCCCTGCCATAGCCCGTGGACATATCATGCATAATTCAATTGACGGTGGATTGATTGTTACCGGGAATTCCTATATCTTAAGTCCCGATGGTAATTACTATCAGGGACTCTTCAGCTATAACATACCAGTTGCCGGCGATTTAGGAAATGGCGATCCATGGTATGGTACCTATTCCTGTGATCCTGTTCCGTTAGGAAGTCAGCGGACACTCACAAGCTGGTGGGCTCCCGAAAACTCCTTATACAGGAAAGGCAATCTTTATATTGTGGGATCGTACAATCCTAACGATGGTTCGAATACTTATGGTTATAATTACATCGATGTCAGCGGGTTTGACATTTCGGATCCTCATTGTTACCTGACAGGCACCGTCGGAATAGAAGGTATTAATACTCATCAAATGAAAAAACCGGCATTTAATATCGAAACTAAAGGCCATAAAATGGAAGGTTTCGTTTATGCATGGGATCCGGAACCGAATCAGGAATGTCCTCCTGCTGACGTAAAATCCACTTTATCAGTCGGAGAAAAAGGTATAAATGGCAACAGTATTTGGAAATATGAAGGAATTGATAAAGGTGGAATTCATGCCATCCTCTATGCAGAAACACCCGGCAACTATCAAATCAGCGTATTCGATGTCACCGGGAAGAAAATCATTTCCAAAGAATATTATGTTAATGGACAAAAATCTGTTTACCTGAAATTCAATCCGGGCAATCAGTTATATATGATCAGTGTAAACAATGGAATTAAGTCTGAAAGTTTAAAAGTGTTTGGTGTCAGATAGTGTGTGTTGCTTGTTTGTTGAGTTGAAAAACCCTGTTGGTATTCCACAGGGTTTTTTTTATTAACAGACTGACAATATACAACGGGGTAGAATCCCCTTTATGGAAATTATGGATATTTACAGCGCACCTTCATCATATGCCCTTTCGCCATGTAGTGCAACATCGAGCCCCTCTTTTTCATCTTGTTCGGAAACCTTCACCGGGGTTATGTAATTGATAATGATCAGCATAACATAGGTAAAAACGAATGCATAGATAGCGGCGCCAGTCACGGCCAGCAACTCTTTGCCGAAGAAGGCCGACCCGCCGAAGATAAGTCCATCGTTTCCTGCGGCATTCATGGCCTTGGAAGCAAAAACGCCGAGCAGAATCGTCCCAAGGACTCCTCCAACTCCATGTACTCCCCAAACATCAAGGGCATCATCCCATTTCATACGGTTTTTAAATTTTACGGCTAAATAGCAAAGCAATCCGGCGGCAATACCGATCAGAGGAGATGACCAGATCGGAACATAGCCGGCACAGGGTGTAATAGTGGCAAGCCCTGCGATGGAACCCGTAAGTAATCCGACGAATTTTGGCTTGCGTTCCCTGAACCATTCCACAAAAAACCATGTAACCGTGGCAAAAGAGGCTGCGATATCGGTGTTTAGGAATGCCAGTGAGGTGACAAAGTCCACGGCTACTTCACTTCCGGCGTTAAAACCATACCATCCGAACCAGAGTAGTCCACTGCCAATGGCAACCAGGGGAATGCTGTTGGGTGTGGAATTTTTAACTGATCTCGCTCCTATATAGAAGACCGATGCTAGCGCGGCAAACCCGGCTGTGACATGAACTACAATTCCTCCTGCAAAGTCGATGACTCCCCACTGGGCAAGAAGTCCACCACCCCAGATCATATGTACAAACGGGTAATAAACCAGGATTTGCCAGACGGTAAGGAAAATGAAATAAGCTTTAAAATTGACCCTGTTTACAAAGGCCCCGGTGATGAGAGCAGGAGTGATGATGGCAAACATCATCTGGTAGGCCACAAAAACGAATTCCGGAATTTTTCCATTCGAGTACATTGAATTGATTCCTATTCCGTGGAGAAAAGCCTTATCGAGATTTCCGATGATGCCTCCTGCTCCACCACTGAAGCAAAGTGAATACCCGAAAATAATCCATAGGACAGTTGTCCATCCAAGGGAGAAAAAACTCTGGATCATGATACCAAGAATATTACGTTTGGTAGCGAGACCGCCATAAAAGAGCGCCAATCCGGGCGTCATCAGCATTACGAGGCTGCAGGCAAGCAGCATAAAGCCAGTTGAACCAGTTTCTAACATACGTTTTAGTTTATAGGTTAATTATAAAGAAATTCCAAAGACGATATAGAATTTATTCTGTAAGGGATTTGCAATGAGTGATGCCTGGATGGGGATGGCATACTTTTCAGTTACCGGAATGGCTTTTGAGACCTTGATCCCGATGTTCGTGAAACCGGGTTTTGTATTAGCATAATAACCGATCTCATTCCTGCTGGTGTTCGGGTTGTTGATGGTTGCTCCGATAAAAGCTTGAAGATCGAATCCTTTAATGTTCTTTTTATATCCCAGTTCAAGATAGGTGGAATACTGGATCCCGTCTTCAGCAAATGTTGAATCATTTAACTGTTTCATCTTACGGGCATCATTGCCATAAAAGTTAACTGCCACCATGAAGGTCAGCGGAATTTTTTTTGTTCCGTGGAATATAATGGCTCCTTCAAACACATGACCGGTGCTATCCTGTGTATAGCAGAAATACTGGTCTTTCTTCCCTGTATTGAGTTCGGGGAAGAAGTAATCGGTCACCATCAGGGTCAGCATCCCTTTAAAAGTGTAGCTGACAAACAGGTCAACTTCCTGGTTTGCGGTTTGGCTGAACGTATAAGCTCCCCAACCACCTATCGTGAACAGGTGATTTGCATTTCCCACATTCAATTTCAGGACAGGCTGAATACTTGGACCCGCCCCTCCGAGGTTAAGTCCACGCCAGATGTAGCGACTCATCAGGTCGGCTCCGATCTGGAGATCGGCAGAATATTTCACGGAATCCTGAGAAAAACCAACACCTGTACAGAGCAGCAAGGCGGTTGTCAGTAACAGGAAGAACCTTTTCATAAGCAGTTTAATTTTATACTGCAAAAAAAAGATTCCTCTGCGAATTCTGGAATAGAGGAATTGCGTAATTTCTCCTACGTAAAACCCTTATAGCTCAGCCAGGTTGTTCCGGATGGCAAATTTCACCATATCTACCGTACTGTGGAAATGGTATTTTTGCATAATGTTATTCTTGTGAGTCTCCACGGTTCTCACGCTGATGCTCAATTTCTCAGAGATCTCCTGATTTGAGAATCCTTCGGCATAGAGGCGAAGTATCTCGCTTTCACGGGCCGTGAGAAGATGAGATTTGGAAATGGATTCCGGAGCAAGGGTTTTTTTAACGGAATGGGAATAGATTCGCGTGATGATCTGGGCGATGCTATGGCTGAAATACTGTTCTCCTTTAAAAAGTGTGCGTATAGCCTTGAAAAGTTCGGCCTTTGTGGTATCCTGTTTGGGCAGGTAACCACAGGCTCCTGCCCGGAGAGCATTAAAAATATAATCTTCGCTGATATACATGGAGAGAACCAGAACCCGGATGGAGGGATAAATCTCCTTGATTTTACGGATCAGTTCGATACCGGATTTTCCCGGTAGCGAAAGGTCGGTGATGACCACATCCGGAGTTGATTTTCTGACCAGGTCAAGGGCATGCGAATAATCGGAAGCACAACCGCAAAGCAGGATATCATCTGCTTCGTGAAGCATATTGGTAAGTCCGTCCCGGATGATTTGGTGGTCGTCGACCAGTATGGTTTTAATAGGTGAGTTCATTTTTGTTTTGGGATTTTTACACGGATCGTGGTGCCCTTTCCAGGTTCTGATTCAACCGAAAAAGTTCCACCCAGCAGAGTCGCCCTTTCCCGCATATTGGAAAGCCCGTTTCCTTTGTTTACCTGGCCAGTGTCAAATCCGATCCCGTCATCTTCGAGGATGAAGATCAGGGATTCCCGGGCTTCGATCAGTTGCATGGAAATATTGCCGGCTCCGGCATGCTTAAGAATATTGTGAATCCCTTCCTGAGCAATCCGAAAAAGATATACCGATATTTTACCAGAAAGTGCATAGGTAAAATTTGCATCAAATTCCACTTCTTTACCGGTTTGTCTTCCAATGTCGCCGCATAGGTTTCGCAGCGCGGTTTCCAGTCCCAATTCGTCGAGAGCTGCCGGCATCAGGTCATTCGAAATCCTCCGTAGTTCCTCAACGATAGAATACAATCCTGATTTGGTTTCATTCAGAGTTTTCCGCAGGCAGGAATGATCCTCCCCATTACAATTTTCAAGCTGTAGCTTTATCCCTACCATTTTCTGTCCCAGTCCATCATGGAGTTCGCGTGAAATCCTCCTGCGTTCCATCTCCTGGCCATCGAACAAAGCCAGAATCCTTTTTTGCCGTTCTTCCTTCAATTGGTCCGACATGGTATTAAAAGTCTCCGCCAGGGAGCCAATTTCATCCCGCGAACGGATCGGTACCTTGTGGTTGAAGTCGCCTTCTCCCAACCTTGTGGCAGCATTTTTTAGCTGGATGATGGGATGAGTGACCATTTTGGTTATTATTTGTGCAATCCCCATGATAAAAATGGAGATAATGAGTGATACCAGCAGGATATCATTTCTAAGGCCGGTCACGGGAACCATAGCCTCTTCATAATCAATCTCTGCAATCACAGCCCAATGCAAACCAGGAACCGAAAGCGGTTCATATGCGCTAAAGACACGAATTCCCCGGTAATCATCAGTTACTGATGATCCTGTCTGACCCTTTAATGCCATTGAAGTTACCCCTGAAATAACAGGTACCCTGAGGATCGAACCCTGTAGAAACCGGGAGGCGCTTCTCATCCGTAAATCTCCTCCAACCAGATATGCCTCTCCCGACTGACCCAGGCCGATACGACTGTTGTCCTGCAACATGATCCGGTTGATTTCCGTAGAAGGTATCTCGAGAATAACGGTTCCCGGAGTGCCGGATATTCCTCCTCTGACCGAACACCCGATCAGGCAGACGGGGATGGAATCTTTTCCGGATTTGAAAAACAGGTCGGTGATCGCCACATCGGTTTTATGGGTTGTTTTAGAGAGGATCCAACTAATCTGTTCGCCAAGAGCTGGTGTAATTCCGGAAAGAGAAGATGAATCGGCAATAAAAATCCGTTGACTTAAAGGATCATTCAAAACAAGATACAGGTTTGAAAAGTCATAGGCGAGATAAAAATTCCGGAGATATTTCATATCCAAATCCTTGCCTGTTATGGGTTGCGGGGATGAAGGCCTTCTGGAAATAACCCGGACCGTTGTTTCATGCCGGCTTAAGCTTTTCAGATTCCGGATCTTCTCAGCAAAAAAAAACTCCATCTGTTGCTTTTTAACTGCCCGCACCGAAATCAGCTGGTCCATTGTGCGGACCATGATGGCCTTTTTCGCACTGTAAAAGGAGTAGGTGCCAACAATCAGAACCGTTGAAAGACCTACAAGCAGGAAGAGCAGGAGTAATTTTGTCGTGATGGAGTAGCGGGGAAATTTCATATTGGCTTGTCTGTGACAAAGATACACAAATTTACCTTGTCGATAATTGCATTCAACGCCTTGATTCAATACAGTGTTATTTAATCCGGTAGCTTTGTGTGAATGATTATGGCTCAATTGTTTCAGTGTATCCATTCCTGAAGTCGAATGCCTTCTTTGCATTCCATCATGAGCCTAATGTATTTATTACTGATCAATCCAGGAAAAAATATTTTCAAAACAATCATCACCCCATACAACTAATTTCGAAAATGTATTGTCATTGTAATGTTGAATATTTCTTTTTTATATATTCTGTGTCTGGAAAATCTGCCTGACTCATAATATAAATGTAAATAATAGATTCAGAACATCAAGTATTTTATGGCAATTCAGTCCATGCATAAACAGCGCAGTTCCCCGCTGCAGTTGTTCGAACAAAATTTTAGTCCCCTCATTGATCAGAGTAAGAATATCATTATCCATTACCGTTTTTGCAATGCCAGAACAAAAAGAAAGCATTTTAATACGATAAATATCGTTTCCGTAAATGGCTGCAGTACTCCTGAGGAGTTCGGGAAACGGTTGACCGGACTCATTGAACCATCCCTGGAAGATCTTTTTCAGTGGCTTAAAGGGGTTCATCAAACCTATTGGAAGGCACATCTCGCTTATATAAGTGAGAAAGTTGAGAAATTGACGTGTATAATCACCGATGAAAAATTTGTATTCCAGGATGATGAATCCGGTCTGATACACGAACACCATTTTAAATCGTTCAATAATTGTAAAGTGTATGGTCCGCATCAGAATGAGCTTCATATTTTCAGACAGTACATCCGTTTTAAAGCGGTAAAATTCGCTGAAGTATGGTTGGAAGTATTGTTTGGAACCATCGACAGTCTTGATCTTATGTATGAACTGTTGATAGGATCCTTAGAGACTTCTCCCGGACCACCGCCTACTTCAGTAATTCACAATAAAACCGGAAACGGTATAAAATCCGATCTAACCGTCCCACAACTTGCATATTTCTTCAGGATTCTGGCAAAGACGAATATTATCGAAATTTCCGCCCGCCGTAATAATGACCTGATCAATTGGATAACTGAGAATTTTCAGTCCAAAAACCGTGAAATCATCAAAAAAACCTCCTTGCGGAACAAATATTTTACTCCCGATTTGCAAGCACTTGATTATTGGGAACAAAAAATCAAAGAATGGCTTACCATGATCCGTGATGAACGTAGCAACCTTTTAAAATAGTACAGTATCCGCACCTAATTTTATTGCTTGCTCTAAATCATTGATTTTGTAGTAGGTAGAAGAATTCAGACGTATTACTTTACCGTATTTACAAAAATTTCCCGTTCTTTGCACCTATGCCCCTCTACCTTTCCTCTCTCAATTCAGGAAGCAATGGAAACTGTTATTATATCGGCAACGGCCAGGTGGCCGTATTGATCGATGCCGGTATCTCATGTCGTGAAACGGAACGTAGGATGATCCGGCTGGGTTTGTCTGTCCGGAGTATAAAAGCGATTTTTATTTCTCATGAACATACCGATCATACACGTGGGACGGAGGTGCTTTCCAGAAAATACAGGATTCCCGTTTACATTACCGATGCAACGTACCGCAACAGCCGGATGAACCTGGACCCACAGCTAGTGAAGTCTTTTTCCGCAAGAATCCCTGTTAATATCGGTGATCTTTGTGTGAACCCGTTCTTAAAACAGCATGATGCCTCCGAGCCGCACAGTTTTACAGTTAGCGGAAACAGTATCACCGTGGGTGTTTTTACTGATATCGGAACAGGATGTAACCAGGTGGAGTTCCATCTCAGCCAGTGCCATGCAGCCTTTCTGGAGTCAAACTATGATGAAAAAATGCTGGAAAGAGGCCGTTATCCCCAGTATCTGAAACGGCGTATCCGCGGGGGAAGGGGACACCTCTCGAACGACCAGGCATTGGAACTCTTCAACACTCACAGGTCGCCTTTTATTCAGTTACTGGTGCTTTCCCATCTTTCAGCAGTAAACAACCATCCTCAACTGGTGCAAGATCTCTTCAGCAGACATTCAAACGGAATAAAAATCATAGTTGCATCGAGGTATGAGGAGACGGAGTTGTATTGTGTTCAGTAATAGCTTAGCATGCCCTTCTTAACTGTGTTTGTGAAATTTCAATCGTTTTTCTGACCAAGAGAGATTCCTTTAATAATAGCAACATTGTCAATTGTTGTCATAATTTTGATTTTTCCATCTACCACGCTTGGAACAATTTTCAGGTTTAGACCGCTTACCGTTTCAACCTATTTTCTTTTATTATTAATTGTAGCTATTTACATTGTCGCAGCGGAAATTGCTAAAACAATTTTTTATAAGAGAGTGAAATTCTGAAATGGAATCTTTATCTAACCCTAAAACAAATTTGTTAAGCAATATATTTTTATGAGTTGTAATCCTGGAGTAATGTATTTTAATTTTTTTATTGTAAATTTGCGAGTCTTTTTCTCCTACGGGGATTATAACTAAGTTCCGGGTATGAAAATTTTTCTGAAATTGTTGGTCACTTTAATGCCGGCGGTATTTTTCATGCCGGGCTTGTATGCCCAAAAAATGATTCTTTCGGCCGGTGGTGAGGCCGAAGGCGGAGGGGGTAATATTTCCTGGAGTATAGGGCAGGCGGCTTATTCGGTTTGGGCCGATGCAGAAGGTACCCTTACTGAAGGGGTACAACAGCCTTATGAGATCTTCATTAGTCCGGGACTTCAGGAATTTCAACCAGAATCCTTGTGCATCATCTTCCCTAATCCGACAACCGGAAATGTCAACCTGAAAATTCTTGACCCTAAGCTTAAAAAGATAAGTTACTGTATTTACGATACCGAAGGCCGACAGTTGCATAAAATGGCCGTTGGGATTGCAGAGACCACTATTTCAATGGATGACCTTAAACCCGACACTTATTTTCTGGTTATACAGGAAATGGATCGGGCAATAATGACCTATAAAATCATTAAAAGATGAAGAAGTTTTTTTCACTCCTGGGCTTTATACTCCTGGCTGTTATGGTCGTGGCACAGTCTCCACGGAAACTGAGTTACCAGGCGGTGATCAGGAATGCACAGGGAAAACTTGTCCAGAATACAGATGTCGGAATGCGATTCAGTATTCTACAGGGTTCTTCAACGGGGTTGGTCGTATACAGCGAAACTCAAAGTGCTCCCACAAATGTAAATGGACTGGTCTCGATTGAGATTGGCAATGGTACTACCGAACGGAGTTTCGACAGCATTAACTGGGCTATGGGACCTTATTTCCTGAAGAGCGAAACTGATCCGGCCGGAGGAACCAACTATTCCATTACCGGGGTTAGCCAATTGCTGAGTGTACCGTATGCACTTTATGCTGAAAAAGCCAATGTGGATGGTTCCGAAACAAAAATTCTGGCAGGGACCAGCATCTCGGTACTGGGCAAAGGAACCATCTCCGATCCTTACGTGATCGGTTATGCCGAAGTTCCGTCAAACAATAAAATTACGTTGACAAGCTCTCAGACCTGGACTGTACCTTCCTCCGTTTCCAAGATCAAGATCGAACTCTGGGGTTCTTCGGGAGGTGGAGGCGGCGCCGGCGCCTATTCCTATTCATACAATTTAAACAAGGGGGGCGACGGTGGAAGTGGCGGATTCGTTCAACAGCTTATGGATGTTATACCCGATCAGCAATTTAATGTAGTAATAGGGATAGGTGGAAATTCCGGTTCCAATGCTACCTATACCGGCTACTATTGGTACGGAGATTCCAGCGGCAGCGATGGAAGCTCTTCCTGGTTCGGCTCCTTGAAAGCCGACGGAGGGAAGGGAGGAAAGAAGGGAAGTTTTGCTCCCGCCACCGTTCACGGGAATGCAGGCACAGGTAATATCGGTCCGGTAAGTGCCTATGCCGGAGTTTCAAATTCGAACATTTTGGATGTTTGGCAGGGACTGGATCGGTCCTATCTCGGCGAACGGATACTGACCTCAAAACCCGGACGAGGTGGTTCTATACAAAACTATTCTTCAAGTACTCAACCCACTTCCGGCGAAAACGGATACGCTGTCATCACCTTCTTTGAATAAAAAGACAAGACTTACCTTGTCATGATCATGCAGAAAGCTACAAAAACAGGGCTCCTCATCTTTCTGATCTGCCTGCTGTTTCTGGCATGTACCCTTCGTTCTGGACTGGTCATCGACACCTCCTTCTTTCCAAGGTTTACTTTACTGTCACTCATTTTACTAATCGCATGGATATCCGGGGTACAACGCATGATCCACATCAATTACCCCATTTTTGAAACTTTCTTCATCCTGTTTTTTATTTGGTCCATGCTGAGCGTTTTCTGGTCGATTGAACCCACAGAGGCTCTGTTGCAGTCGCTGCTGGTATTTTTATCCCTGACGCTCTTTCTGGTCGTTTCGGCCCTGGCCGGAAGATATCCTGAATTCGAAAGCCTTTTTATCAGGACCTATATGCTCTTGTTGCTGTTCTCTTTTTTGCTGGCTTTCCTGAAAATGTTGTACCTGCCGTTTTACGATCCTTACCGTATCATCTCTATTTCCGCCAATAATAATCTTTATTCCGGTTTCCTACTGATCTCCTTACCCTTTGTTATTTCAGGATATAAACTGTTAAAGGGGCCATGGAAAATCCTGACGATGGGAACGGGGATACTGGCTTTCTTTTTTATCATTATTATCCAGACCCGGGCTGCCTATCTCGGTACTTTAACTGCCCTGCTGATTGTTCTCCTTTTCCTGAAGATCAGATACCCACAGGTATATTCCAAACGGAATGTCCTCCCTGGATTGATCTCCCTTTGTCTTCTAGGAAGCGGGATCTTTGTATTCACACTATCGCTTGATCATACACGCAGGCAGTATTTCCTGCAGAAGATCATGATTTGGGAATACTTCAGGTCGTATGAGGAACTCCAGGCCAAAAATATCCGGAGATTGCAGCAACCCATTCCCGAAGATCATAGCAAAATGGCTGCTTTCGACTATTCTGAGCGTTACTACTCCAACGCCAACCTACGCATGATCTTCTGGGAGAAATCGCTGGGATTAATGGCCGGCCGGCCGTTTACGGGGGTAGGGGCAGGCAACTGGAAGCTGGCCATCCCTTCGGTAAAAGATCCTCCCAATCCCGAACATACAATAGGCAACTTCACGTACGGCGAGCCCCATAATGAATGGATACGGATCATATCAGAACTGGGTATTATAGGATTTATTCTGGCACTCTTTGTTTTTTTTCTTCCCCCTGCTTTCGTTTTATACCGCATCCTTTTCAAAGATCCCAAGCCTCCCCCCGAAGCCCTTTTCTATGCGGCTTTCGTTGTTGGGTTTTATGTATTTGCTGTCTTTGATTTTCCCCTGCGAAGGATAGAACATAATATTGTACTTTGGTCCGTTTTTGCCTTTATGCTTAACAATGTCCCTATGCCGGCGATCCGTACCGGCTATTCCTTTGTACCTGGCAGATGGTTCTCTTTGACTGTTTTTTGTCTGCTTATATTTTCATCAGTATTTGCTGCTTTCCGGTTGAGGGGAGAATACTATACCCTGCAGGTATTCCGAAATGAAAGAAAAAACGATAAGAAGGTGGTAACCGGTTGCCATAAGGCTGAAAATACTTTTTATCACATCACTCCCAACACCCTTCCCATTTCCTGGTTCGAAGGGGTGGCCTGTTTCCGTCTTGGCGATTATCAGCTTGCCGGGAAATGTTTCGAGAGGGCCATGAAAATAACCCCTTACGAAGTCAGAGTGCTCAATGATTACGGGGCTACTTTATTTCAACAAGGCAAGACCCAGAAAGCCATAAAAACTCTTCAGGAGGCCAAATATATCGACCCGTTTTTCGATGATGCCCGTTTCAACCTGGGCGCCATCTATTTCCTCACCGGGCAAACCCTTAAAGCCCGGCAGGAGATCATGCCCTGCCGCGAATCACAGAAAAAACATGATTTTCTGGAGGAGATGAAATAGAACGGAAAGGGAATAAACTTGACTCTCGCCAATCTACCTATCAGAACAACGTCCCAGTTCGGATCCTTTGCAGAAAAAATATTCTGCAATTAAGGATAAAACACTCCCTCTCTCTCCTTCATTATATGACAAGTGGCGAAGAAAATATCTTCAGGATGGAATTGATAGTTAAAAAATCATTACACGCCGATTGATCCTGCTGTTCATGATATTCAATATATGATTGTCAGTACCCCAGCGTTTGTTTCATTTTTTTCAGAAGGTTTACGACCAATTTGCCCTGGGCTTTTTTCTGAGCCTGATCCTGTGGATAGAGCGTGGATTCTGATATTACCATGCAATCGGTGACAGGATCGTAAGCTGCAATGCGGTATCGTTATCAAGATAGGGAAGGGTGGTTTTATTCATCTGGTTTTTCACGAGTATCTCATCCCTGATAAATTCATGGTAGGTCTTCAATTTTTCTTCAAATCGGGAAATCTTTATTTAAAGTCGTCCTTTTATGCTCCGAGAAAAGTGCTAAAGATCAAGGTTAAAATCCAGCAAGACATCGAGAGCATGCCAATCCGCCTCATGGTATTATAAGTCAAATGAAAGTCCGGAGATCCGATTTGGCGGAAGTAGCGCGGGAATAATCGAAAATGGATAATACAAGCGTCCACCGTAATGACAGCCACAAACAGATGTTTGACAGCTAAAATAATATTATAACCATCTTGGTAGTCAATGGTTAGGGCAATACCGCTGATGATTAAGAGTACGAGGCCAGCCCAGGTCATAATGCAGATTCCCCGGGCAATCCGTCCCCGTTTTAATCGTTTCTCATCGGTTTTTATATTAAGCATGATTATACTTGAGACGACAGCGCCGACAAAACCAAGAACCATGCCAACTGCATGTAAAATTTCAAAAACCTTCATTATCTTCTCCTTTCATTTCTTAAACCTTCAGTTTGCAAATGGGAACCATCCAATTAGTTTATGGAGCAGGTGTTTGGGTCGGATCGACAAATACACGCATTGCAAGCTCTTTGTCAAGGTGGTAAATGCCATCACCTTTTTCACCGAGGAGCTTGATCTTGTCTATGATCTCGGTGGCGTTACTTTCCTCTTCGATTTGTTCGTCAATGAACCATTGGAGCATGCTGACGGTAGCATGGTCTTTTTCGGAAACGGCTACTTCATAACAGTTGCCAATCATGTCAGTTACAACACATTCATGCTTGTAAGTTTCTTCAAACATATGCAGAAGGCTTTTCCATGATTTATCGACGGCCGCTATCGGTTCGAGCCTGATCTCCCCTGAACGGCTCAACACAAAATCATAGATCTTCAGGGCATGGGTGTTCTCTTCCTGGAACTGAACACGCATCCAGTTGGCAAATCCCTTCAAGCCCTTACTTTCGCACCATGCTGACATGGACAGGTATAAGTACGCTGACCAAAATTCAGCATTCACCTGTTTGTTAAGTACTTCTTCAATTTTTTTGTTGACTTTCATATATGTTTCTGATTTTATTTTAAGCAGTAACTGGGTTATCTACAAATTTACAATATTTTCCTGACCGGAATTCCTAAAAACTGTTTAACGCCATCTAAGCAAAAAAATATTTTAATCCAATGGGCGCTCCACAGATTGATGATGCGTCAATGTATAGAGTAATTCTTTTTTATTATCTGTAACAGCTAAAAATTAATCCGGAACTTTATGATGTCAAAAAATGCGGTTTTGTAAGAATCCCCGATCTGCAGCTCCCGGCCAGCGAGAATAACCTGCTGGTTTTCTATCCTCTGGATTTTATCCAGTGCAATAAGAAACGATTTATGTATGCGGATAAACCGACCTGCAGGCAATGTTTCTTCCATCTTTTTAAATGTCATCAGTGCCATGATCATGCTAGTAGTGGTATGAATTCCCAGATATTCTTTCATTCCTTCGATGTATAAAATTTCTGAAAGATCAATTCGATGGATTTTCTTGCCCTCTTTGACAAAAATAAAATCGTCGGGTAATTGACGAACTGAAGTATTATTAGCCAAGTCAAATCCCGGATGACCTTTTAAACAGGCTTTGTTCACAGCCGCGATAAACCGGGTAAAGCTGTATGGTTTGAGTAAATAATCACAAACATCAAATTCATAGCTTTTCAAAGCATATTGGTCAAACGCACTTGTAATAATAACCTTAGGGCCGTTCTTAATGGTTTCAAGAAGCTGGATTCCTGTGAGTTCATCCATCTGAATATCCAGAAAAAGAAGGTTTACAGTATGGTTATTTAAAAGATCCAATGCCTCAACCGGATTGGTGTAGCTCCCTGCCAATGACAGGAACGGAACTTTAGCAATATAGCTTTCAAGTTTCCTGATAGCAAGAGGTTCGTCATCTATGGCAACGCATATAATGTTCATAGCGTTTTGATGTTTAATTTTACTTCATAAGTTGAGGCAGCGTCAGATTGGTCTAAGTGATACTGCCCGGGATAGAGAAGATCAAGACGCCTCTTCACATTAATGAGTCCAACTCCACCAAATTTGTCTTGTGCAGCAGTATTCAAAGGTTTGACTGAATTTTTCACGAACAGGGTAACGATTCCGCCTGTGATCTGTACCCTAATGCTTATTCCCGTTTCAACGTTTTGCCTGTCAAAATGCTTGAAAGCATTTTCAACAAAAGGAATAAGAAGCATGGGAGCAATGGTGAGTCCGTCAGGGGAACCCCATATAGAGAATTCAATTTTTTCCGGGTGGGTAAGTCTTAGCTGCTGGATCCCGATATAGCTTCGGAGATATTTAATCTCCTTACTCAGCGGGACCTTATCCGAACTGGAATCGTACAGCATATATCGCATGATATCCGAAAGAAGTAGTAAGGCATCGGCGGCATTATTTGGATCGGCAGGGATCAGAGCGTGTATATTGTTCAGGGAGTTGAAAAGGAAGTGTGGATTGATCTGCATCCTTAGCAGGGCTAATTCACTTGTTTTATTCTGGTTTTCAAGCTCCAATGTATGTTGCTGACTTCTAAACCACTGCTTGAAAAGTTTTATTATTATAGCCAACAAGACTAAAGCATAAACATAGATACCAAAATATGCGATGGAGACAAAGTTCCAGTATGCGAATGTTTTCGGTAGAGGAACCTTATTAAATATGGGATATAAAATATAATAGTTATAGTATCTTTCAAAAAGAACAACGATGATGCTGATGCTGACAAACAGCATAAAAAAAAGGATATATCGATGTTTCATTAAGAATACAGGAACCAGACAATACAAATGGAAATAAACAAGCATCATATTCAAAGGCAATGATAAAGTAATCCACAGCAAGGCGGACCATATATTCCTCTCCTCCTGCGAAAGGGTTATAAGGGCCAGAACAGACAGAATGTACACCAGCCAGAAAAGAGTGTGCTGGAAAAATCTCGTTGACCTTTTATCCGTAAAAAAACCTTTTTGCATAATGCAAAGTAAATCACTTTTATGAAGTTTATTACAAAGTAATCGAGCAATCCGGTCACCTATTCAACGAAAGGATGGATTCGATCTACCAACAGCTTCCCGGTTTCTTAAAGCATGTTGGTTGAATTTATCCGGTCACTGGTTGAAAAAATCATAATTCCTCAAATTAAGTAAATATTTTTATTGAATAATTATATTATCAGACCTGTAATAAGTAACTATTTCCGGATGGAGAATCTGACCTTGACCACGATGGGGATCAAAAATTATTCCTTCGGTTTATTCATCCGGAGTTCAAGGCAACAGAAAAAGCATTGATAAGTTATAAAAACCGAATTCCATGAAAACAACACTGATCACTCTTTTTGTTATTTTTCTGATAGCTGCAATATCCGATGCGCAGGACACCATATGTGATTTTGACGGGAATGTATACCATAAGGTGGTTATCGGACAGCAAACCTGGTTGAAGGAAAATCTCAAGTCACTGCATTATTCCGACGGTACTGTAATATCCGGTGCAACAGCTTACAACAATGATGACTCATTGGCGAATATTTTCGGCCGGCTTTATAAATGGAGTGCTGCCATGCATGGTTCAACCACGATTGCTTCACAGGGGGCTTGTCCGTCGGGTTGGCATGTTCCATCCGACCTGGAATTCCAGGAGTTGGAAACATTTCTCGGCGGAGCCTACATCGCCGGGGATGAAATGAAAGATACTACTCAGGGAATGTGGAACAACCTGAGCCAGCAGGCAACGAACAGCAGCGGATTCACGGCCCGCCCGGGGGGAGAGTATGATGCCCATGATCTGATGATATACCAACTGATCCATGAGTATGCGGTATTCTGGACTTCCACCGAGATCAATTCACAATTGGCAAACCAACGGTATATCGGCGGACTCGATCCAGGTTGCCATCAGTATAACTGGTATAAAAGTATGAAATATTCGGTGCGTTGTATTCGAGATGCTGGTACAGGCATTGACCAGACGCTACGAAAGCAGAAAATTCGCATTTCAAATCCTGTAGGTATTATGTTAAAAATCATCAACCCCGAAAACATCGGGATATCTTCATTTGAAATGTTGAACTTGAACGGACAAAAAATATTTCAGAAATATTTTACTGAAAATCCCGAGTTCATATACCTGACAGATATTCCTCCCGGAATTTATATTGCAAGAATTCATACAGATGATGGGGTTTTAACGCTAAAAGTTGTTAAAAGTTCAATCTATTGAAGACTTTTCATGGAATTATCGGAGAAAGTAAATCCTCTAATTAATAAGACTTTTTATTGACGTCATATAATTCCATTATCCGATAGGTTTAAGTATCCATCATCGCAAAAAAAACCGCTCCATTTCTGAAGCGGTTATAACCCATGAAAAAAACCTATGCTATGTTATCAGAATCAATTTGGGAGTTTCCGCGATTATTTCATAACCGATCATTCCCAACTATTATTTTACTTTAATAAGCAATGAGTTTAACTATTTGGACTGCCGTGTCGGTTTCAACTCTTAACAAGTATAAACCGGGAGATATAGCTGATGATTTTCCATTTATTTCCGACAGGTTCACTGCGTGTCGACCCGGTTCAAGATTCATATACAATGCTGTTCCGATAAACTGACCATCAAGCGAAGTGGTTGTCATCCTGACGTCAGATTTTTGATAGAGATCGAACGTAATTTTACTTTTGTTGTTAATGGGATTAGGAAAAATCTTCAGGTTAATTTCAGAATGACTTTGCGTATTTTCGTGAATTCCTACGCCAACTTCCCTGACCTGGAATGCAGGATGAGAAATCTCCTCAGTAATATTAGATGACTCATCCATCAGTACAATTTTCAAATCGATAAATGTTGTATCTACACATGAATTAATAACAGACGTCAAATCACCGATAAAATATTGACCGTACTGAAAAATTGAATCAAAAAATTCGGGTTTCTCCTGTACTTGAATAGGAGTCCAGGTTTCTTCATTGTACTTTTTATAATATGAATAAACGTTGGAAATATTGTAAATTTCTCCATTTATGAAATCAGCCGCGCTGAAATGAAGGGATGCTTGTTCATTTGAGGTAAACGATTCGCATATAATACCATCACTCCTCAGTATTTTAAAAGAGGTCAAAACAGGGGGATTTGGATCCGAACTGGGGATATTAAAATTGTTTTGTGAGGTAATTTTTCCTTGTAAACCCCTGATATAATAATTACTGTCGGTTATAGAAAACGAGTAAGGGCCGGAGCCGGGAATGGTATAAGGTTGTTCGAATCTGAACAGGGTGTCGGATTGTAAAACATCCGTTCCCTGTTTTATGTAATACATGCTCGAATAATCATCCAATGTCCGGGTTTCATTGCTTTGTCCGAAGACATCCGAATAATTGAAAATGGATGTTTCATCATTGACGCTATACGTACTAATAAATGGCGTTGAATTCCCAAAGGATACAACTGAATTACCTGGAACATTATAATCTGGTTTTGCCGGAGGATAAAACCAGCTAAACTGTATAGTGTCACCGGTTGTGATGTAAAATAATTTCCCTCTTATGTTTTTTTCCGGAGCACCATATTCCGGGACAGTTTCCCAAAAATCAACTTCACCGACAAGATTATCAAGATCGGAATTTCTAAAAACGTTATTCATATATACAATGAGGGTATCCCGATTGTGTGAAGGATAGTCTGTATTATAACTTGTAAAAGCAGTATTCATCCAAAAGTAAGGATCATCACGCAATCTTGAAATAATCCCGGGACCAAATGTCAGATAATCATTCTTTGCGCTTGGAGATTCAAAAAAGACATTGGTCATTTTTGTGTACACATCCGGATTGCTCTCAAGAACGGTATCAGCAGAAATGCCATCGAGATGACCAAGATCAAGAACATACATAGTTCCTTCTTTTTTAACATTGCTTTGTCCGACGATAATATTATAGCCGGGATTGACATCAGAGAATCTGACATAATCTTTTTCAAAACCGCCGATACTGACTGTAGCTGACTGAAAAACAAAAGGGGACGGAAACTCAACACTGATTAGTTTGTCATTTGTTATCAGAGTGGTATCGTCTGGTAAAAGAAGAACATGGTTTTCATCCATTCCGTGAAAATAAAGATAATGATTTGCAGTCTCTGTCAGGTTTATTGTCGTATCGATATCAGACACAACATTCAATCCGTGAAGAAATACATACATTTCGTCCCCGGAATTTATAAAATCATATGTGTTCACGAATATATCATACAATCCTTCCTCAACATCTATTTCTCCCACCGTATGTCCGCCCGACCAGCTAAAATCCATACTGACATAACTTTTACTTTCACTGGTCATGTATATATTGAATGTCATGATATCAAACCGGAGTGTTACATGATGAAGTGTTCTTGGGGCTGTATTGCTCATTGTTCCTGAACCCTGATTTTCCGGGATATTATGATTTTTAAAAATCTTTACATCCGGTCTCAGATCTCCGGTTAAGCTCCTGGCGCTGACAGAAGAAATAATTGCGTTTTTGTTTCTTATAAATGTGTTTTTTGTACCATCGCCACTCTCATACGTCTCATATGATTGGCTCATAGCATTACCCATCAATAAAAAGTAACTGAAGATCATGAGTAGTTTTTTCATAAATCGATTTTTGTTTTTAGATTTAACATGAATTAAAATGAATAATTGTTGTCAAAGTCCTTTTAATCGCATGAGCAAATATATATTTTGAAACAGGATACCTCCTAATTTTTATGGTAATAAAATGGTAGATGATAATAATTTATTATTCTTTTGACAACGATAGCTTAACCAATTGTATAATAATATATTAAATTACAAAATAAGCATTTCTGTAATTCAAACTGAGGTGAATAAGATGGTATAAAGGAAAAAGTTGATAAATTTCAGAGCGGATTATATGCTTCGGATGAAATCTTCCAGGGTAATATCTTTATCGATCATCAGTTTTTTCCGGATATGATAACGAGTTGTTTTAACCGATTCCGGGAGAATATTAAGCATTTTTGCTATCTCCTTATTTCGGAGATTGATTTTTAGGTAAGCGCAAATTCTCAACTCATTTTCTGTAAGATCAGGACAACGTTTCTTAATATCCTTGAAGAAATTCTGATGAACTTTTTCAAACATTTCTTTGAAATAAGCCCAATCCTTATCCTGATTGAGGCTTTCTTTAAGGAGTTGTTTGAGAAGATTATAGGGTTCCTGTCCGATGGTATCCTTCCGGTAGTATTCTTCATTCAACACTGAAATATTGACAAGGATTTCATTTTTTGAAATCAATTGCAGTGATGTTGTTGTCAATTCTTTGTATTTCGCTTCCAGCTCCGCCATTAAGCGAAGATTCTCGAGGTGATTGATTTTTTGATCGGTGATAAGTTTTTCATTCAGATGAAGATTTTCCATTTCTTTCAGCCTGACAGATTTTTTCAGATTTTTATATGCAAGCCTGATCAAAAGTCCAATCAGTATAACAAAGACTACGAATAATCCGAAAGAGATTATCAGGAACAGCGTTTGTTTTTGTTTTACTTTATATTTTTCTTCAAGAATTTTTGTTTCAAGGTCTTTTTTTTGAATATTATATTTCCATTGAAGATCAGCGATTTGCTTCCGGGTATTTCCATTAAGGATGGAATTCTGAGTGGTGATGAATTCTTTATAGTACTCCATGGAGCGTTTATAATCGCCGGTTTTTGCATAAATATCCGAAAGAGTTTCAAGGGCTGACATTTCCCCTCCCCTTAATCCGATTTTTCTGAAAATCGCCAGCCCTTTATCAACATACTCTTTTGCGTTTTTAATATCTCCTTCATCAAAAAATAAAGCGCCGCGGTTGAACATTGCAGATCCATATAGTCTTTGATTATTCATTATCTCAGATAGGACCAATGCCTGGGTCAGAAATGAAGAAGCTTGTTTAATATCTTTGTTTTTCCTGCAGGCATTACTCATGTTTATGTATGTGGCGACAATCTGTACTGAATCCTGAATCTTCCGGAAGGTTTTCAGCGCCTCCTGGTAATAATAGTTTGCTTTTGCCATATTCGTTTTTTCAACATAACAACCTGCAATATTCAGATTAATTACGGCTTGTTCTCGTTCTTCTCCGAGAGCATCGAATATTTCATTGGCTTTGGTATAATATGAGATCGCATCATCATATTCTTTCAAATTGATATAAACCAATCCTAATCCATTATATACAACTCCGATATCGTGTTTATCCCCATTTTCTTCAAATATCATTAATGCATCCTTGAGAGCAACCATGGCCATATAGTAATCATCCTTTTTGAGATAGAAATTGGCCATCAGATTTTTAATCTTGGCGATCAGGATCATATTTTTCAGTTGAATGGCAATTATTCTTGCTTTTTCACAATAATGCAGCACACTATCGGGTTTTTCCAGGTCGATCAAGCAGGAAGCCATATCATAATATAATTTGGCTTGTGCATTGGTATCGCTCAAGGTTTTGGCAAGCACAATGGCTTTATTTATATAAATCATCCGTTGAACAGGAATCTTGTAATGATTGTTCTTTATGGAATCTAATAATCCACTTAAAGTATTTTTTTGAATCACAGTTGCTTGATTATCCTGTTTATCATGATGTTCGATTTTAAACCAAAAAATCAACAGTACTATTCCCGTCAGGATTGAGATAATTAAGGCTATACGGTAATTTTTTCTGATGCCTTTCAATTTCTGAAACTTAAGAAAATATAAACCATCCGGAAATATCGTTTGAGCAACAAATCTAATCAATTTAAGGAATTTGCTAAAATCCGCAGGGTATCAGGACAGGAAAACAGATATGATTTTTTTATCTGATGCCCGGAAATCCAAATAAATTATTTTCCCTTTTAATATTTAAAACAGGTTAAGGATTTAATTAGTTAAGGTCAGGTGGTTTTATTGTCCAGGTAAATTGGGTAATTCATTTTCGGGGAGACACTGAGATATTTCAAGACACGGTTTTTCATAGTCAACATTCTCTATATTCAAGCCTGATCTCAGAGTTTCATCAAAGGGAGAAATAGTCGTTCCAGTTTTTTATTGATCTCATCAACAGAACAGTTGTAATTATTAATAATAATGGCAAATCCTATTGTTTTATTGGAGTTTGTTCTTAAATACCCGGCAAGACTCTTGACCCGCGACATGGTCCCTGTCTTTGCTCTCAAATGTCCTTCCACGGCTGTTTCTTTGAACTTGTTTCTTAACGTTCCGGTAGTTCCGGCAAGGGGAAGTGAGTTGTAAAAGATATCGAAATAGGGTGATCGTTTCATGGTCTGCAATACAAAGACCAGTTGCCGGACTGTGACTGCATTGTAACGTGAAATCCCGCATCCGTCAAATATATAAAGCCCTCCGGTATCCATCCCCCTGGCTTTCCAGAATTCAGAAATTGCATGCGCACCCGATTCATCACTTCCGTTGTGATACTTTGCCAGACCAAGATGTTTGATGAGGTGTTCGGCAAATAAATTATTACTTTCCTGATTCGTTATGGAAACTAAAGTCCCGATGGAAGGGGAAAAAGAAAAACCAATATTGGTCCGGCTTCCTTCAAAAGTCTTGAGTTTGCTGGTGTCGCGGAGATTCTCAAGGTCAGCCGCCCGGCCGGTCACATATATCCCGTTCTTTTCAAGGTGCTTGTAAAATTCAGCGGCGGCAGTTTCCGGTGGATTGGGGATGGGAGCATAACAAAGGATCTCTTTTTTCCCTTTCGGAATCCAGCCCTGTATATATTTTACGTATCCCAGGGGATCTCCGATAATAAAAATATTCTCTTCGGGAATATTTGCTTCTGTGGTAAGATTGTAAACCTTCAGTTCCGGGATAAACGGCTGCAGACGACCGGCAGAGACGGAATAGGGGCCCCTGAAATTTGAATTGAACTTGATCTCATAGATATTACCGTATATACTTAAACCGGAAGCCGCCGCTCCGTATGCACTGTTCAACTCACCCCAGGACCAGGTATATGGTATTGGGAAACGTTGAAAAATATTCCCGTCGCCGATTATATTCCCGTCAATGGTATCGATTCCAAGCTCTTTTACTGATGCAGTCCAGCGGCTAAATGCTTTTTCCGGAGCGAAGGTCGGATCTCCTCCTCCCTTGATAAACAGGTTACCTTTTAAAGTCCGGCCGGTTATTTCACCATTATATTGTAATGTAGTTCCAAAACTTTTATTCGCACCAAAGACTTCAAGGGCAGTCGATGTTGTAAGTACCTTAATAACGGAGGCAGGAACCAGACTCAAATCACTGTTGAAGGAAAATAAAGACCGGGTTTTTGGCAAGGTCAGATCAAGAAATAACATTCCGATCCCGGCATTCCGGAGTGTGCTGTCCTTGATCAGACTGTCTGCCGACTCAATGAACAACGTCAGCGCTTCTTTCTTCTTAACGATTAAAGAACTATCGGCAGATTTTACTTCAGTCTTTCTTTTTCCGTCCGGTTTACAGGATGGGAATAACTGGAGCAAAATTACAATTGGCAGAAATAATAAAATTTTCTTCATCCTGTAATGACTTTTTTCTTTGCTTTACTTTGCCATACGGCATTCCAACTGAGATCTTTGTCTTCATCATCACCGGTTCCGGGCATTTTAAAATCAGTTTGAACATCTGAAACCCATGCTTTAAAACAAAATGCATTCAGCCCGTCGTTAAAAGGACTTAGCGTGACTAAAAAATAGTCTGCATTCAGTCCGTCGGAATCACGCAGTCCAAATTGCATTGGAATGCTGTCCGGTTTGGGGTCGTACAAAATGGCGTCTATATGCAAACCCGTATTGTCGTATAAAAATCTTACTTCGGTTGAAAAGGTCGCCGGTTTTCCATTAAAAGGGACTCTCTGAATAAAATCTACGGCAGGAGAGGTTGCTTGCCAGGCGGGTTCATCCAGGATTCCGTCAATTTTTATAGAAAAGGAAGTAGGTAAAGCAGTAGTTGACTTTTTATTTTCCTGCCCGAAAACCGTAATCAGTGAAAGTATCAGAACAACCAGGAAAATTGAGTTTTTCATTGGATCACTCGGCTGTAGGGTTCCATGAATCAAATAATTTCAATAATTCAATATGAATTGACGAATTTGTCGCCAGGATCTCTTTCCCGAAAATATAATTCTGATCCCCCCTAAAGTCGCTGACCCGTCCCCCGGCATTCTTTACCAAAAGCGTCCCTGCGCAAACATCCCACGGACTCAACCCATATTCGTAAAAGCCGTCAAACCGCCCGCAGGCTACGTAAGCCAAATCGGCAGCCGCTGAACCGAGACGACGAATACCGCGGCTGTTCTGCATCAGATACCGGAAAAGATCAAGGTATTCATCCAAACGCCCATAATCATAGTAAGGAAATCCGGTAGCGAGAAGAGAATCTGTTAATTTTTTTGTCGGCGAAACTTTTATTGGCTCGCGATTAAGGAAAGAGGGACCTGATTTCCAGGTATGGAAACACTCTTTGTGATTTATTTCATAAACGACTCCAAGAAGGACATCGGTGCCTTGCAGAAGACCGATACTGATGGAGTAGATGGGGACTCCGTGAATAAAATTAGTCGTTCCATCCAGCGGGTCAACCACCCAGGTGAATTCCCCTGAAGGAAGACTATCGTTCTCTTCGGCTATGAAACCTGATCCGGGTAATAACCCGGAGAGCCGGTTTACAAGAAGCTCTTCAGATGATTTATCGACATAGGTGACAAAGTTATGCAGACTTTTTGTTTCAATGTCTTTGGCTTTTAACTGTTTCACCTCCCGGTGAATAATATCTCCGGTCTCAATGACCAGAGAACAAACCTGGGTAGTCAGTTTTTCAAGATTCATTTGTTAGTTATAGTTTTTTTTGAATGGAATGGATCTTGCCGGTGGCCCGGATCTGGTCTTATAGAAATAGATAAAACCAGTAACTCCAAGAAGAATCAGCACAACTGCAATGATCTCAGCCTGGGTCAATTTAAATCCCGCAAATTCATAGACGGAATTTATGCGGATTTTTTCAATTAAAAACCGTTCAAGACCATTTAAAATCAGATAAATAGAAAACAGGAAGCCGGGGATCTTCAAGTGTTTTCTGATGGACCATAGGACCAGGAAAATTATGAAACATAGTATGGTTTCATAAAGGGGTGTCGGGTAAACCGGATTCGCCAGCATAAAACAATGATCCCCGCTACATGACTGCATTTTAATTCCCTCATCAATGACATTATGTGGGTATTGGAAACTCCACATCCAATCGGGTAAAAATCCAAGTCCGGATGGCTTAGGATGGTTATTGTTTATCCCCCAGCATCCGTCTCCGGCAAGTTGGCAACCAATCCGGCCAATTCCATAAGCTAAAATCAGGGAAGGAGCAATGGCATCCGCAATATGCGGAAATTTAATTTTATTCCTGTGTGCGTAATATACTACTGCAAAGGCTGCAACGATCAATCCTCCATAAAAAGTAAGGCCGCTGAAAGAAAAAATACTTCCCATCGGATCTCGGATGAGGGCGTCAATATTTTCAAACAAATCGAAAATTTTAGAACCAAGAATTCCGAAGATGGCAGCGACAAATACAATATTTCCGGTTAACTGAAAGGGATGGATGGTTATCTCTTCCGAAACCGGCGGGTTTAGCCGTTTCTTTTTTTTCTGGTAATATGCAAAATATCCAAATCCAACCGCAAGGACTAATCCACTAATCAAACTTCCTTTTCCCGAAAGTATAAAATCTTGTGGATCCCCATTAAAACTTGAATAATCGATGATCAGACCTATCAGTTTCCACCCGAGAAGAAATCCAAGAAATGAAGAAAAAACCAACTCGGGGATACTTGCAGGCGCTCCTTTCAAGACGGTCTTCTTATGAGCCGGTATCTGGCCCGCCTTTTCCTTTCTTTTCAGCTCAAAATATAGCACAATTGCTCCGAAAAGAAATGCCAGGGCCAGCATGAGACCGTAGCTTTGGATCGGGATGTTGAGATTTATCCCAAACAGGTAGTTAAAAAGATCACTGATCCGCGGGAACATAAGGACAATTTATTTTATTAAATAACATCCATCATCATCGATCTGGTCGAGACGGATTTTCATAATTTGGTTTACCCACTCAGGTTTGAAAAAAGTCTTTACCCTGATATAGTTTTCAGTAAAACCATGCATAAAACCCGTTACATTATTTGATTCCCATAAAACGGCCCCATCCCTTCCTGAGTTTTCCTGATAGAAAGATCTTTTTTTATCGGCAGAGAGAGCATGCAGACGATCACTTCTCTCTTTATTCATCATATCCGGTATTTGATTGCCGCATTTTGACGCTAAAGTATTCTCTCTTTTTGAGTAGGTAAAAACATGCATGTAAGAAATCGATAATGTTTCAAGGAACCGGTAAGTGTCGATAAAATCATCCTCGGTTTCTCCGGGAAAACCAACAATAACATCGGTTGCAATGCAGGCCAGGGGGAGAAGAGACCGGATTTTGTCAACCCGTTGCTGATAAAGTTCTCTTTCGTATTTCCGGTGCATTGCTCTAAGAATTTTATTTGATCCTGATTGTAGCGGTATATGAAAATGAGGTTGGAATATTTTTGAGTTTGCTACCCGGTCAATTATTTGATCGGTTAAAAGGTCAGGTTCAATAGATGAGATCCGGAAACGCTGAACCGCATTTTGATTATCAAGCTCAGAAAGAAGGTTAAGAAAAGTTTCTCCCTGTTGGGCGCCGAAATCACCAATATTGACACCTGTTAATACGATTTCTTTAACACCGTTCCCTGCAATTTTTTCAACGGATCTTAGAACATTGGCAATCGAATCGCTGCGACTCTTTCCCCTGGCAAGCGGGATCGTGCAGTACGAACAAAAATAATCACATCCGTCCTGGATTTTTAAAAAAGTGCGGGTACGATCGCCATAGGAGTATGAGGGAATGAAAGATTCGTTTATTTGTTTCTCATTAATCATCCGGCTTTTGGAACACTTGCAGCCCTTAGGATTCTCCAATTCCTGGAAAAGCCGGAATTTATCAGAATGACCCAGTACCAGCTCGACGCCATCCATTTCCCGTAACTCATCTGGCTTTAATTCAGAGAAACAACCGATTACCGCTATTTGAGCCTGGGGATTCAGCTTGTGAGCCTGACGGATTGCAGCGCGACATTTTTTTTCTGCGACTGCCGTCACTGCACAGGAACTGATCACATATACGTCGGCTTTTTCATGAAAACCGGTCAGGGTCCACCCATTTTCTTTGAATTCCCTGGAAAGAGAAGATGCTTCTGCAAAATTAACTTTGCATCCGAAATGATGAAATGCAATTGTTCCGGGGCTCATGATTGCAAAGATATGAACTTAGAACTATATGAATTAAGAATCAATTAGGAATTAAGGATATGGTTTTATGGGTCGTATAGTGAATATGCATTTGATCCTGATCTTTTTAGGTTAGAAGGATATAAATAGGAATGAAAAATATTGTTATTTTTGCCATGATTAAATTCAACCTATGAAAAAACTTGCCGTTGTTGCTCTTGGTGGAAATGCATTGCTTCGTGGCGATCAGAAAGGGACCATTGACGATCAGGAAGCAAATGCTTACTCGACGGCAGAATCGCTGGTGAAATTGTTGAAGAGGGACTATAATATTGTCATTACACATGGAAATGGTCCTCAGGTTGGAAATATTATGCTCGCAAATGCCGCCGGGCATAAGTTGTGTGGTATTCCGGAGATGCCATTGGACATTTGTGTCGCTTATAGTCAGGGATTTATCGGCTATATTATTGAACAACAGCTGAAAAATGTTCTCGAGTTGCATGATATGGAGCGGGATATCGTCACGATTGCCACTCAGGTGCTGGTTAACAGGGATGATCCTGCTTTTTTGCATCCGACCAAACCGATTGGGCCTTTCTATACCAGGGAGGAATCCGACAAGATGAAAAATGAGACAGGGTCTGTTTATGCTGAAGACCCCCGTGGAAGAGGATGGCGCAAAGTGGTCGCTTCACCAAAACCATTGGTAATCATCAATAAAAAAACAATCGAAAGGATTGCGCGGGAAGGCCAGATAGTCATTGCCGTTGGGGGAGGAGGGATCCCGGTATTTTATGTACAGCCGAATAAATTACAGGGGATCGATGCCGTCATTGATAAAGATGCTGCATCATCACTTCTGGCAAGTCAGATCAATGCTGATAAATTTTTTATCCTTACCGATATTCCAAAAGTATGTATTAATTATAATACGCCACAGGAAAAATCGCTCGACAGAATAACGATTGCGGAAGCTAAACGATATCTTGAAGAAGGACAATTCCCCGAAGGGAGTATGGGTCCAAAAATCAGGGCGGCAATTCACTTTGTCGAACATTCAGGAAAGGATACCATCATCACGAAAACTACGATGCTTGGAATTGATAACGGGGGAACCAGGATTACGCTGGTTTAAAGATCATCTTTCTGATACATAGTCCTTCAATTTTCTTTAATTCTTTTTCCAGTTTTCTGAATTCCTTCACATCCCCGGTCAATTCAAGAAGAATTAATCCGCTTTTGGAATATTCTTGCTCATTTATTTCATGGAGTCCGAGACGGGTTTTAATCGAACATCCAAATTTTGTCAGCAGGAATTGAACCTCATCAATCCGATTCGACCTTTCCGGAATATACACACCCAAAATCCAGGTATCTTGCATGTTAGGTTTGTTTTGAAACGTTTTGTTTTATAACGATATGATTTGTAAATTTTATCGAAAATGAAGCCCCTCCATCACTTGTATATTGAATATCTCCATCGATTTGTTCAATAAGAATCCTGATGATGAACATTCCAAATGTTTTTTGATGATGAAGGCTGAAATCATCCCGGAGACCGATGCCATTATCTTTTACTGTCAGAATAAAATAACCATTTTCGATCTTTTGTAAACGGAGTATTATTAACCCCTGTTCGCTATGAGGAAATGCATATTTCAGTGCATTTGTCAACAATTCATTGGTGATTAGTCCCAGGGGAAGGGCAGTTTCGATGGAAATATCAACCGGATCCAGTTGGCATTGAAGCTGAATCGTCTTTTCGCTGAAGGCACTCAGAATAATTGTAGCCAGATCATGCAGATATTTATCCAATGGGATTATATCCAGATTTTCCGAATAATAAAGCTGTTCATGGATCAAGGCCATGGAACGGATCCTTAATTCAATATCTTTCATGATCTGGTGAAGCTCCGGGTTCGGATGGTTTTCTACTTGCAGGTTGAGCAGACTTATGACAATGGCAAGATTATTCTTTACGCGGTGGTGGATTTCACGTAACATCACCTCCTTTTGTTCAGCATTTCTCAGTTTTAGTTCCTCCACCTCTTTTTCTTTTGAACGATCGCGGATGATGGTGATCACTTGTACAACCTTATGGTCTTTGAAAATGGGAACCATACGCGTTTCCGTGTGAATCGTTTTATCCTTAAGGTCGAATAGCTGTTCTGTGACCTGGATTGTTGCAGTGGTGAAGACCTCGTTAATATCCGTAATTGTTTCCTCCGATATCAGAGGATAAACATTGGAGATTTCTTTGCCGCGGCAATCCATTGAAAACCCTTGCCGGAGATGTTCTTTTTTAAACGCCGTATTTAGAATGACAAACTTTTTATTCTCATCTACGACATATATCCAGTCTGGAATGGAATCAAGCGTTTCTTCATATTGTTGCGCAACTCTTTGATGATTTTCCTCTGCACAACGCCTTTCTTTGATTTCGGATTGCAGTTTTTTATTATTTTCAATCAGTACTTTTTGATGAATGAAATTCTTCCGGTTAAGGCTTTGTATAAGGTAAGCGAGAAAATAACCCAGGGAAGAGATGGAGACAACAAAGAACAGATTATTTATGAACAGTGATCGATTTACATGAAAAGTTCCATTCACCAAGGTTGCAAGGATATAGGCAAATAATTGTAAGCTGCCAATTAAAATCAGGATCCTGAGAGAAAGCCGAAAGAAAATAAAAAAACCGATGATGGTCAGCATGACCCAGGCATAATAAAACTCATATCCTTTTTGCGAAGGTTTGGAAGTAGCTCCAACAAGAAAAATTGTGATACACAATAAAACATTTATGGCAATGTAAACCAGATCAAGATGTTTTCTTAAAGGTTTTATATCCATTGCAACAATGGAGAATAGAAGAAACGGAACCACGGTTCCGAAACGCAGGTAGTAGGCTGTTTCCGATTTATCAAGAAAGAAAAATGAACCAACCAGTGCAAAAACAACAAACAGCAGGGAAGTAAAACCCAAACCGTAACGCATGTTTTGCAGGGAGGATTCCAGATAATAGTAGTAGAATTCTTTGTTCAAATCCTTTTTTGAACGTCCTTCCATCAATCAGCAATTAAGTGGTAAACAGCATCCGTTGAATTTCCAGACCGCCGATTTTCTTCAACTCCGCTTCGAGTTTATCACATTCAACAGAACTTCCTGCAAGCTGGAGAATGATCACTCCAACGCGACTGCAAATATTCTCAGTTACTTCATGAAACCCCAGACGTGTTTTGATGACATGGTCATATCGGGACAGTATTTTCTGGGTAACCCCTGATTCCTTGATTCGGTCGGTAATGAGCAGACCGAGGATCCTGATTTCACTCATTTGATTAACGTATAAATGTTAAAAATAGAGATCGCGTTTTCCTTGACGGAGCATTTCGATCTTTTCCATCAAATTCTTTTTAAAAGGATCATCTTCCATTTCTTTCAGTTTCTCTTCGAGCAGTTTATACCCTTTTTCCTTTGTCGGGGGCGGAGCATAGTCTTCAAGATATTCCATCATGGTCAGCAAGGCATTAGGCTGACAGAACCGTTTTATAAATCCGGGAACAGAAAACTCCATAAAATGCTCTCCGGTACGACCCAGCCGGTAACAAGCCGTGCAGAATGACGGGATATATTTGTGGTCAATCAGATCTTCCATGATCTCATTCAGACTCCGGCTATCATTGATCTGGAATTGCTCCAGGTCAATATCCTGGCCTTCGGTTTCTTTTTGTTTTGAATATCCGCCCAATTCAAGATTGGTTCCGCCGTCAATTTGGGAAACGCCAAACTGCATTATTTCATTCCTGACCGAGGCGGGTTCCCGTGCGGTCAGTATCAATCCTGTATAGGGAACGGCAAGTCGCAGGATGGCAACCAGACGCGTAAACTCAGCATCACTGACGAGGTAAGATTTTGATATGTTTAACTGGGAGGCGTATTGTATTCTTGGAAAAGAGATCGTATGGGGACCAACATTGTAAACCGCTTCAAGATGGTTTGTATGCCTGACCAAACCCATAACTTCAAACCGCCAATCATAGAGTCCAAAAAGAGCTCCGATGCCAACATCGTCAATCCCGGCCTCCTGAGCACGGTCTAATGCCGTCAGTCTCCACTCAAAATTTCGTTTAATTCCTCCCTGATGTACGATCCGGTATGTTTCTTCGTGGTAAGTTTCCTGGAATATCTGATAGGTTCCGATATGCGCGTCTTTGATGATCCGGAAACCATCAACGTCCATGGGAGCAGCATTGATGTTAACCCTGCGGATCTCACCCTTGCCACTTTTCACCGAATAAACTGTACGAACGGTATCGGCAATAAAATGTGCATCATATTTTGGGTGTTCTCCATAGACAAGGATTAGTCTTTTTTGTCCCGAGTCTTCCAGTGCCTTTACCGAACTGATCAATTCTTCTGTGGTCAAGGTGACGCGCTTGATCTGTTTATTGGAGACTTTAAAGCCACAATAAGCGCAGTTATTGATACATTGATTTCCGATATATAATGGGGCAAATAAAACAATACGCTGACCGTAAACCTTCTCTTTTAATTTTCTTGCTCCCTGTTTGATTTCTTCGATGGATTGGGGATCCGTAGCATTGATCAGCGCTGCAGTCTCTTTAAGGGTAAGCCTGTTTTTATCCAAAGATTTGGCAATGATCTCACGCACAAGTTCAGGGGAAGTTGAAGTAGTGTTTATAATCTCCCAGAGTTCGTCCGGATCGATGAAGGGTTTCATCCTTTGATCCTTAATTCTAAGTTTTTCAGGTCTGAATACCATTTTATGGATGTCTTATACTTACCACAAAGTTAGTTAAAAAACAGAAAAATTGCTCAGTTTTTATGCCGGGTCCGTTCTGACAGGAACACCCCTCCGATCACTAATGCAATCCCGATGATTTTCTGGATGTTAAAGGATTCGAGGGAAAATAAGAAGGCAAAAAGGCCAGTAAAAACCGGTATCAGGTTGGAGAAGATATTGGACTTGTTGATACCGATGAGTTTGATGGAATGGGTAAAAAAAACAAACGAAAGGGAGGATGCGAGGATGGCGAGCAGAAGGAAGGAAGATACTATTCTGACATTCAACCGGACAGCAGCTATCTCCCCGGCTTCGAAGATCAGGAACAGGGGAAGAAAAAGAAAGATACCTACCAGGTTCTGATAAGCGATCAGTATTATTGCGGAGTATTTCACGACAAGTTTTTTTAACATTGCCGAATAGAATAAGGAAGCCAGGACGGCCCCAAAAAGGAATACGATACCCAGGTAGCCCGTTTCGGGAGTATATCCTTTATGAAAAAGCATGATGACAATACCCCCAAAGGAGACCACGATCCCCACAAAATTCATGAAACCCAGCTTTTCCCTTGCAAAAAGGTAGGCCACGATAGGGGAGAAGAGTGGAATAGTGGCAATGATCACTGAAGCGATCGTGGAACTGGAAAATTTCAGCCCGTAATTTTCACCAAGAAAATAGAGGAAGGGATTAAAAACCGCACTGAGGAGGATCAGCGGGATATCTTTCCGGTCTATCTTTCTTTCCAACCGGAAGAGAAAGATGACAAAGAAGAGGAAGCTGGCCGAAATGATCAACCGGAAAAAAATGATCGTGACGGGCTGAAAATACTTCAGCAGGAATGAAGTCCAGATGAACGACATTCCCCAGAAGACCATGGCTGCCAGGGCAAAGAAATAGTCCGGTACGTGCAGTCTTTTCAAAGTCCTGCAAAAATAAGATTTTTTTTGTGCTTTTAATCTCGGGGGCGAATTTCCTATCTCAGAGCGTCGTGAGGAGCGGGCGGGAAATAAGAATTCAGTATAATTGACTACTTCAATTTTTCAAAATACTTATCAATTTCGTCATTCAATATGATTTGATTGATATTAGAAGTGTCGATACCAAGAATACTCCGACCTGTCATTTTAAACAGATGCTTTATACGAAGCCGGAAAACGCACTTGTATCCTCATCTATGTCAAAAAAATACCGGATCTTGCGGCTTACTTATACTTTTAGGTCCAACCCTGTTGTATATTGGTCTTACTGCCTTCGGCAGGAAGACCACCCTCAAGTGTAAAAATTAAGGATATTATCATTGAGATCCTTATTATCGTTTTTGCAGTAACACTTTCAATTTGGTTAGAGGGTTGGAGTAAACACAGACGCCAACAAAAAGAAGTACAGGAATTTTTACTGGATTTGAAAGATGATTTGAATAATGATATAGAAAACATGAATATACAAACAAATAAACTTTCTGAAGATATAAAAAAGAATACTTGTTTAAAATTCCTTACAAAATCACGAGTCGATAGTTTTGAGTTAACAAAATCTCAGTTTGGTATATCAATGAGCTATATATATAGAAAAACCAGTGAAGGAAATTATGAGGGGTTTAAATCAAGTGGAAAAATAGGATTCATTGAAAATAAAAAGCTTAAAAAATTAATTCTTGAATATTTTCAGGAAAGTATGCCATTATTGGGTGAAAGCGAAAAAAAATTCAATTCACAAGTAGATAGACTTGCGGATCTATTGAGTCAAAATGGAGACAAAATGGAATGGTTCTTACACCCATCTTTTAAAACGAATGTAGACTTCTTTATTCAAGATGCTGAATCCAATATAAATGCATACAGAGCCTTCACAAAACAAGCAATGCAGATAATCGAAGAAATCGACCAACAAACAAAGAAATGAAACGGCCAACAATAAATAGGACTTCGTATGGCACGTAGTACCCAGCATGAAGTCCAGGTTGAACAAAATCACTATGGCGCAGGTTTCCTATGCACTTTACGCCAGAAGCTTCAGTTTAGTGGCATCCGGATTCTGGAGATTCCTTTTTAGTGTTTTTCCTCTTTCAAGAAGCCCTTCGCCTGGCTCTCCAAAATCCTTTCCATCATCTTCGACTTCCCCGCCAATTCACTGCACACACTCCTGTCCGGGCAATAATACTGTTGCGGGGGCATCTGTAAAAGATGCTCGTGACCGAAGGGATACGAATAATATTTTCTGATTTTTTTTCCATGGGCGAAAGAATACAATTATTCTGCTCCTTCGTACCAGGCAATATGCATCAGACCGGAGGCTTACTAATGTTTACCGACCCTTTACGTTTGTATTCCAGAAAGATAATGTTAACATATTAATTTGACAAGTCACTATTATTAAAGTCTGAGCAAGAATACTGGGCCCTCTAACAATTATAAAAGTTTGAGTAATTCTCCAGACCTTATGTAGTATGGCAAAAGTCCGTTGAAGTTTACAGTGTTCCTTTTTTGCAGGAATTCCTCTTAAACAATCCCTGATTACCAATATTGTAAGTAAAACCAACCTCAGCTTTTAGGTTCAGGAAATTAAAAAAATCTGTAGACCAAGCCTTAGCCAGGTTCCGGAATCCAATGCTCGATCCTATTTCGATTAAAAAATTTAACCGTTTAAATATCGGGATGTCTATACCTGCGCCGGTGGCAACCCCAAAATCTGTACGAACAAAATCCTCTGAGGCTTTTCCTTCTCTTGTTATTGATTTATTTGTTGTACCATGCCAACTATTAAGTGTTCCATTGATTTTTGAATTAGTTAGTTGGCCTACATATGGACCAACATAGACAAACCATTTGAGATGCTTTCCGAAGACGAATTGAGGTAAAATATATAGATTCAAATATCCGATAGAATATGAATATTGGGCATGATCACCGTTGTTTGGACCACCCCATCTTGAATCAACAGAAAAAGAGTGGGATATATATTCAATTTCAAATCCCATATTAAACATTCCCGGGGTTCTTTCTCTTAATGAAATTGCTACAACCCAGGAATTATTGTCAATTGAATAGGTTGTCGGTCCTAATTCCTTGTCTATTGTAAAAAAGTAATTGTAACCACTTTTTATTCCAATTTGAATTTGTCCGAAAGAACATATACTTAATAACATAATAAGCACGAAAAAATAAAATTGTCTCATATTGTTTGTTTTTGATCGTTGTTTCGATAATGGATCTCAGATGACAAAATTTTCGGCAGCAAAAATGGTCTTGAACATGATATTTCACCCGCTGAGCGGCATTGCAAATGCCGCTCAGCTAAGAATTGCTTTAACAATAAAAAAAAGCAAAATAAACCTTCAATAATAAGAAAATGATCATCAATGATATAAAGACAGATCATAGGCCCATAATATTTTCCTATCACAACAAAGATATAATTAAAAATATATTATTCCAAACAATGAATAGTAATACTATTAATATCATCTATGATCAGTGTCGTGTTATCAAAATTTTCTCATAAAAATTAAAACCCGCATTCAGTGGCTACTTTTCTCTGCAACCGTCTTTATGTGACAACAAAAGAAAGTCAGGATTAATATACTCCTCCCCAGGATGGGAGAGGTAGGGAAAGGGCTTCTTAGTTTGGGAAGGCCTATAGGGGGTTGATCATTCGGAGAAAAGTGATATAAATGCAGCAAAAACAAGTAAATGTAAAATATTTCCCGAAATATTTCCAGTTTATTGTAACATTTCTTAAACTGCAGGGTCTTTTGGCTAAAATTCGTGATTTTGGAAGCGACATACGTTAACATTCACCATGATTTGATTGCGAACTGTCGTAAGGGGGATCGGAGATCACAATTGAAAATTTATAAATTATATTACAAAGCCATGTATAATACAAGTCTCCGGATTGTCAACGATACTGCAGAAGCTGAAGATATTATGCAGGAATCCTTTCTTGATGCATTCCGCCGGATCGACACTTATACGGGCGAAGGTAGTTTTGGTAGTTGGCTTAAAAGGATAGTTATTAATAAATCTCTGGATGCCTTGCGAAAGAATCCGGAAACCTTGTCATTAGAAGAGTCTCAGCTTGATTTCCCGGAACCCGATGATGATAATAATGAAGAGGATATCAGGATTCAGGTAAAAGAGGTAAAAGAGGCAATCAAAATGTTACCTCAAGAGTACAAGATAATCATATCCTTGTTTCTCCTGGAAGGATATGATCATGAAGAGATTTCCGGAATATTGAATATCTCGAACAATTTGTCGAGGACACGATTTTCAAGAGCAAAGCAAAAATTACTTTCTCTATTGAGAGAGAATAAAATGAAAAAGGCCTTCTTATATAATTAGATATGAGAGATATTGAAAAATTTTTCGAAACCCATCGTTCAGAATTTGATGATTGCGAGCCGAAACCGGATCATTTTACACGGTTTGAAAAGCGCCTGAATGATGCACAAGCAGGAAGAACGATCAAGCTAAAACACCCCGTACTTTTTAAAATTGCCGCGTTACTTCTTTTACTCATAACCCTGTCGGTATTTGTTTTTGATATGAAAACACATTCGTTCCGTACATTGTTGGGGATAGCATATGCCTCTGCCGAACTGCCATACGAGGTAAAAGAAGCAATGCAATATTATGATGGGCAGGCCATTCAACAGTTGGATGAAATCAATAAATTATCCGGGTCAAGCCGGCAGGCAAAAGATTTTAATCTGACTGTCATCCATGAAATGCAATCGCTCGATGACAATACAGTCACTTTAAAAAAGGCTTTTTCTGAGAATCCCGGTAATGAACGTATTCTTGCAGCTTTAATTCAAAACCAACAAATGAAAGAAACAGTCACAAAAACTATTCTTTTACAACTAAATCAATCGAAAAGATAATTACTAACCTATGAAATATCCATGCAAACTCCGTTTACAAAAACCATGGATATTCTATGTGGACATAAAAAAATAAAATAATTAACCTATGAAAACTTTAATCAAAATAACAGTATTTACGCTATTGATCATTCTTTTACTCGGATTAAAAGGTGCAAACGCCCATGATGAATACACCAAAGTCATCAAAAAAGAATTCCCGATTCCTCCCGATGGCCAGCTGATCATCAATAACAAATTCGGGAAAGTACATTGTAACAACTGGGATAAAAATGCGGTTTCATTCGAAATCACAGTTACGGCCGATGCTGTTAGCGAAAAAGCTGCAACGCAAATGCTCGATCAAGTCGATTTCGTTTTCAACATCTATCCCACCCAGGTCGAAGCCAAGACAAGATTTAGTGAAAATGGAAGTCGGGAAAAGTCCAATATAAGAATTGATTACGTGGTCAATATGCCCGTGGGTGTCAATCTCAATCTGACCAATAAATTCGGCGATATCTATATTAATGAGATCATGGGGAGTACAAAAATTATCCTGGGTTTTGGAAATCTGGAAGCAAATAAGCTGGGCAATTCCGATAATCAACTGGAGATGGAATTCAGTAAAGCCAATGTGAATTGGATCAAAGGTGCCGTAGTCAACCTGAAATATTCTGAAATGGATATTCAATATGCAGGAAGCCTTTACCTGGATTCGAAATTTTCAAATTTGGAGGCGAGTAAAATCATTTCCTTGAATATGAATTTTGAAGGAGGAACCCTTGACATGGAAAATTCTTCCAGCGTGAAAAGCAAATCGAAATTTTCCACCCTCGATATTGGCCGGATTGATAAAAGTCTGAACCTGGACATTCAATATGGGAATTGCCATATTCATGAGATGCCGGTTGATTTTACGTCTATTGTCATCAATAATAAATTTGGCGATGTTTCAATTGGTATTGATGAAAAGGCAAGTTATCGGTTGGATGCTGAGTTAAAATTCTGTGATCTGGATTATGCCTCCGAACACTCAAAATTTTCGCTCCGTTCCATCTCTCCTACGGAAAAAATCCTGAAAGGGACCATCGGAACGGAGAATGAAAACCCTGAAGCGAAAGTTCAGGTACGTAGTGAATATGGTAATGTTTCTTTGAAATAGAAAATGGATGGGAAATCTATCTGTTTAAAAAGTAACCCTGTTTAAATTTATACGTCAAACTTAAAAATTCAACTTATGAAAACCACAAAATTATTTTCAATCATTTTATCTTTCTGCCTGTTCATGTGTGTATCGACCTTTTCTGCCGGCTGTCACATGAGAGATTTCCGTGGAGATGGAAATGTTGTCAAGCAGGATCGTAAAGTTTCATCGTTTAATGGACTTGAGATATCCGGCGCTTTTGAGATAATCTTAAACCAGGGAGATATAGAAGCAGTAACTGTTGAAGCTGATGAAAACATTTTACCATACATTCGTACGGAGGTGGTAAATGGAACGCTGATTATTGAAACAAAAGACAAACCTTTTCACCATGCAACCCGGATGAAAGTATATATCACGATAAAGGGATTGAAAAGTATAGATCTGAGCGGCGCCATCGACTTACAGACGCAAAACAGACTCAATTTATCCGACTTGGAAATAGATGTTAGCGGAGCTTCCAATGCAAATTTAGATATTGCTGTTCAGAAACTCAGCCTGGATGGAAGTGGCGCAAGTAAATTGATCTTCAAGGGTTCTGCGGTTGAGGTGAAGATGGATTTATCCGGAGCATCGAATATTTATGCTTTTGATATGCCTGTTGAGAACTATACTATTAGTTTAAGTGGCGCCGGAAAGGCAGAGATCAATGTTCTGAAAAAACTCTCCGTTGAAATCTCGGGGGCCGGATCAATAAAATATAAAGGATCGCCCGCTATGATTGACGAGGACGTTTCGGGAGCCGGAACTATTAAAAAGGTTGAATAATCAATGAACAATTCAAATTCAGGGGCTCCGTAAGGAGCCTTTTTATTTTTTCTCTATGGTTTGATCGATCATTCTTAGCAAATCGCTCTCTGAGATTATTGGAATTCCTGTTTTTTCAGCTTTCTTCCGTTTTTCCGGACCCATGTTTGAACCGGCGATCAGGTAATTGGTTTTTGAGGAGATTGAACCGGCATTCTTTCCTCCGTGCTCTTCTATGATCCTTTTCAGGTCATCTCTTGAGAATATTTCAAAAACACCACTGACGACAAAAATAAGTCCTTTCAGCCGATCGCTTTTTGTAGTGACCATCGATGGATTGATCACGAATTGAAGGCCGGCGATTTTTAACCGGTCGATGATAATCTTGTTTTTAGGATCCTTGAAATATTGAAGAATGCTTTGGGCAATTTTTTCGCCGACTTCTTCGACTTCCATAAGTGCCGGGAAGTCCGCAATCATTAACGAATCGATGGTATGAAAATAAAGCGCTATCTTTTTTGCAATCGTCTCACCGACAAAACGGATCCCCAGCGCATAGAGAACCCGTTCAAAACCAATATTCTTTGAATTTTCAATGCCTTGTAGGATATTTTGTACGGTCTTTTCCCTAAAACTGATCCTTCTCTCTTTTTTATCATCGATAGCTTTGTACACTTTTGAGATACCAATTAACTTGTCAAAAGAGAGATCATATAGATCTGCAATATGGTGAACAAGTCCTTTTTCAAACAGGATCTCGATTTTTCCTTCTCCGAGACTTTCTATATTCATGGCCCGGCGACTAATAAAATGCTCGAGTTTCCCTTTTATTTGTGGAGGACAATTGGAATCATTAGGGCAATACCAGGCAGATTCACCTTCCTGCCTGACGAGTAAACTATCGCATTCAGGGCAGGTTTTAATGAATTCAAGAGGTTGTGAACCGGACGACCGTTTATCAATATCGACACCCGTTATCTTTGGAATGATTTCGCCGCCTTTCTCTACAAAGACAGTATCGTTGATCCGGATACCGAGATTATTCATGACATCGGCATTGTGTAATGTTGCGCGTTTGACAATGGTACCTGCAAGGAAAATGGGTTGAAGGTTAGCTACCGGGGTAACGGTACCCGTTCTGCCTATCTGGAAGTCGACAGAAAGCACCCGGGTAGAAACCCGTTCTGCTTTAAATTTATAGGCAATGGCCCATCGGGGAGATTTTGCTGTTGAACCCAGGAGCTCCTGCTGATGGATATTATTGACTTTAATAACGACTCCGTCGATGTTAAAGGGGAGATCGTACCTGGCGGTATTCCATGTTTTGATGTATTCGAAAATATCTTCAATTCCCTTACACCGGACCACAAACTCCGAGATCCTGAATCCCCACGATTTTGCAGCCATAAGGCATTCATAATGGGTTGCGAAGGGGGCGCTTCCGGCAAGAAAATAGTAGAGGAAACAATCAAGTTTGCGTTTTGAAACCTCAGAAGAATCCTGCATTTTGATGCTTCCCGAAGCTGCATTTCTTGGATTGGCAAACACCTCTTCGCCATCTTCAAGTCTTTGTTCATTCAATTGTTTGAAACTTGAATGAGGCATGTAGATCTCCCCCCTTATTTCAAAATTATCCGGAAAATTGCGACCATGCAACCGTAAAGGAATACTCCGGATGGTCTTAATGTTTTCGGTTACATCATCGCCCCGAATTCCATCTCCGCGGGTAACTGCCTGTAAAAGTTTGCCATTTTGGTAGGTAAGTCCGATGGCAACTCCATCGATTTTCAATTCACAAACGTATTCCACTTCCCCATCGATCAATTTGTGAATACGGTCATCAAAATCTCTTATTTCCAGTTCTGAATATGTATTTGCCAGAGAGAGCATCGCATATTTATGAACGACCTGCCGGAACTCTTTTGTGATTGTTCCTCCGACATGCTGTGTTGGTGAATCAGGTTCGGCAAGGTCGGGATATTCCTTCTCCAGATAGATCAACTCCTCCAGGAGCATGTCATACTCAAAATCGGTAATCTCCGGATTTGAAAGTACATAGTATTTGTAATTGTGATTCCGGATTTCATCCGATAACTGGGCTATTCGTTTTTGAGCATTCAACCTGTCCATACATCATTTTTTTCCCAACAGGCCAAACCTGATTTTCAGAACCGTCCGGGTATATCGAATAATCTCATTCTTTAAATTTGTTTTTGAGAGACCGCCCTTACGGTTCTCATATACGACAGGCACTTCAAGGATGAATCTTTTTTTCTTCTGCATTACATATAAAAATCGGATATAGTAATCGCCATAGCCGTAAAAGATAGATTCCAGGTCGGTATTTTCAAGAATTTCCTTTTTAAAAGCATAAAAACCGCTGAGATTATCGGTGGTCTTTACTCTTAATGTATAATGGATGAACTTATTAAAGATCTTGCTTCCGATATAGCGTCCATAGGAAGTGTCCATTCCACCTCCGATGACATAGCGGGAACCGGAGGCAATATCGAAAAAATCAGTGATCTTAACCAGCAGGGGGATCAGTTTCGGGGGATGGTTGAAATCGGTGTCCATCACAAGAATCCTGTCGCCCGTGGCATTTCTGATCCCATGAAGGATGGCGGTGGCAAGTCCTTTCTCCTCCTTCCGCAATAAAGGCCGGATCCTGGGATTTTCTGAAAAGTTTTGTAAAAGATGATCGTAAGTGCCGTCGGGACTGTTATCATCCACGATGATGATTTCAAAATCGATGGTCTCTTTTCCGAGGATTGATAAGATCTCATCGATCAGCAGGACGATGGAATCCTTCTCATTATAGGTCGGAAGTATGATGGATAACCTCATTTTGAAATTTTATCGACAGCATTCAGGAATGTCTTTGAAATATGGATGATATCTTCTTTGGTCATCTCCACAAAGGTAGGCAGACTGATACCTTCCCGACTGATCATTTTCGAATTAGTGAACCTTTGGCGGGCGAATTCTGACGACTGGTAAAAGGGCATGTAGTGAATCGGATAAAATACAGGACGTGAATCGATCTGTTCTTCCTTTAATTCTGCCATGACCGCATCCCGCTGTTCTTCTGAAAACCCTTTGATCCTGACCGTCAGCATCCAGTTTACGGGGTTGTTACCATGGGTCGACTGAAAGAGAATCCCCGGATGAGTTCCCAGGTTCTTCTTATAGGTTTCATATATATTCCGGCGAATAGACAGCAGTTCGCCGAGCTGTTCCATCTGGGCAAAACCCAGGGCAGCCTGCAGGTTTGTCATCCGGTAATTGAATCCCAGGTGATCATACCAGTACTTCTTCTTCCGGTTCATCCCGTGGTCTCTTAAAATCCGCATCCGGTCGGCCAGTTCATCATTATCGGTGATGCACATTCCTCCTTCCCCGGTGGTGATGATCTTATTTCCGAAAAAACTAAAAATCCCTATATCCCCGAATGTCCCGACTTTTTTATTGCCAATACTTGCTCCCGTTGCTTCCGCGCAATCTTCAACGACCACCAGTTTGTGTTCCATTGCGATCTTCATAATTGTTTCCATATCAGCGGGATTTCCGTATAGATGGACCGGGACAATTCCTCTGGTTTTATTGGTCAGATTAGCTAAAATACTGTTGCAGTCAATATTCCAGTCCTCCGGATCGACGTCGGTAAGTACCGGAATGGCATGGCAATATCTGACACTGTTTGCTGTGGCGATAAAGGTAAGATCCGGAACAATAACTTCATCTTCTTCATGTATGCCGGCTGCTGAAAGAGCCAGGTGTAACGCAATGGTACCGTTATGGGTAGCAATGGCATGTTTGACGCCATGGTAACCGGCAAACTCTTTTTCGAAATGATCTATGTAGGGTCCGATGGAGCTGACCCAACCTGAATCAAGAGCATCGAGTACATATTTTTTTTCATTGCCACGGAAGGAGGGTTGAGCAATGGTGAGTTTTTTTCGATTCATGGGTTCAATTTATTTTTTTCGGAAAAAAATAGCAGTTCCGGTAAATATAAATAGTACGATTCTTATTAACAGGATTCAGCCAATGAACAGCCCGGTCAATGAAACCGGGAGTTATCTTAGTTTCATATACAATGTATGGAAAGTATTTTCTGGCTTTGGCGATCATCGCCTGCAAATCGTTCTTTCCGGTAAACAGGAAAAATCCGGGATATTCATTTGCCGGTCGCATCGCGGCATGGATCAATAATGAATCCGGACTATGATCCCCGGATTGTTCACTCCAACAAACCGACCATTGACGAAGATAAAATTTTGGAATTTGTTCCGGAGAACCTTCTTCGTCAATTGCTATCAGATTCTGGATGTCGGGATATTTTGCGAGGTAACACATGCTTTCGACCCGCGATTTTTTTGAATAGGAGAAGGTTAAAACGATAAGTAAAATACTGTTTATCATCCAGAAAAATACAAGTGAACCCAAATAAAGCTTTTTATGGCTTGTCCAAAATTTGGAATGATCAATGAATTCCTGCCACCCGATTGTTCCGATGATAATTAGAAAAGGTAACATCGGAAAAATAAAACGCTCCTGCTTGTTTGGGTAATAGGAGTGGGCGATAAAAAAAAGGATGACCGGAACGACAATGATCAGGCACTTCTTCCATTTCAGGATAAATCCGAACAGGAGATAGATGCTGACCGGCGGGATCAGAACCCCGAGTATGACAAGAAAATAATTATACCAGGGTAAAGTGATATAATCATTCCTTTCCGTTAAACATACAGTAATGTATTTAATAAGTTCTGCGAAAGGATGACCCCAGATGACGAAATCGATTCCTCCCTGAATCAGGATAACCGGAAGAAAAGATCCAATAATAAGACCGCCAAGTTCTTTCCACTTTCTACTGAAAAGGATCACAAAACCAATACCGATAGGGAAAAATACGGTTTGCGGTCGAATATTAAATGCTAATCCAAAAAATAATCCCGAAAGGAAATAATTTAAAAATTTATTCGTGTCATTATCAGAGCGAATTATAAACCAGAAACCCAGAATCAGAAAGGGGATACAGGTGACTTCAACGAGGTTGCGGACACTGGCCCAAGGCATGAACCATAATATCGCCAAAAGCAATCCGGCAATCCGGGCGGATTTTTTATTACTCAGCTTCTCTGTAATCCGATACCCAAAATAGACCGTTATCAAAGAAAATAATGCGTGCAACAATCTGACAAAAAACATTTTTGCCTGGGGGTCATTAATACCCGATAATTTAAGGAGGGAAAAAAGTAGAAAATGCAAGCCCGGATAAAACATGTTATGCCCTGTCGGACCCGTATTGCCCTGACTTCCGGGTAGCCAGTAGTTATAATCATAACCATCAACCCAGGACTGGGCGGATTCAATAACAATGAAATGGTCATCAAACATCCCCCAACCCTTTGCGAAAATCACTGCAAGGAGACGAAAAAGAATTGCAAGTCCCATGATTAGAAACAGAGGCCGGTCATCCCACTGTTGTCGTATCCGATTAATCATTTATCCAGGTTTCGGTCATTTCCTATCTGTCAGGCAAGCATAATCCATTCGTAATAATAGTAGCCATAATCCACTGGATTTAAGCACATAACGGGAATTTGCGCCTCATTGAACATTAACCGTTCATCCCAAGCGGAAAGGCTAAAACCGGGGACATCGATATTTGGCCTTGTCATAATCATGATCATATCCGCATGATTTTTCACTGCATAAGAAATTACTTGTTCGGGAAAAGCAGCAACCTTATCCGCTTTAGCTAACTCATAGGGAATTTTTTCCTCATCAAAACTTTCCGAAATTTGTTTAGTAATTATTTGTAACCGGCTATTTAAAGCAAAGTCTTTTTCAACGGCCTGGAATAAATGTATTCTTGAGTTAAAAAGTTTAGCCATTAGTTTGGCCCATTGAACTTTTTGCCGGGGTTCGAGGTCATTATGGATTGGGAATACAATATCCTTGTAGCCATCCCTGAAAGACCTTTTTTGTACGACAATAACGGGTACCAATGATTCAATGACAACCCTGAGAGCGTAACTTCCAAAAAGATGTTGCAATCCTTTTTTGCCATGCGTGCCAAGCACCATCAGGTTTGCATTGATCTTTCCGACAATTTCATTGATCGTGGAAAAAATGCTTCCTTCAACGGCCATCGTATCCACCTTTACCTGGTACTTCTTTTCATAATAAGTCTTGTATTCTTTAAGTCGTTTTTCTATATAATCGATGCCGACATTTTTCTTTTTAAGAGAGGATTTTGTTTCCCGGTTGATGATATGCAGGATACAGACTTTATAATTTAGAAATTGAGCCAATTTCACTCCATGAGAAATTGCATTTCCACACACTTCAGAGAAATCGGTGGGGATCAGGACGATGTTGTTGTATTTTGTTTCTTTTTTAGCTTTTGTTGCCATGTTTTTTGATTTGAGATTATATTTGACAATAAATCGATTATTGAGGAAGTTTTAATAACTCTCTGATTGCATTCAGGTTGTTTTGTTTCTGTTCGTTTCGAAGAGTGGCGGCTGATTTTGTAAAATAAGTATGGTTGGAAAGAAAATGAACCTGGATATCGAGCCATTCTTTCAAAGAGGTTTTTCTATCCTTATAAAGATCCCACTCAAGCTGCAGTTGAAAAGAATGGATGAAAAAATCTTTACGACCCAGGTAATCAAGATCTGCATCGCATAAAATCCCTTCTTGATTTGTCTTTGCATATTGGGGCAATCGGGTAACCTCGATCAATTCCGTGACAATATTGATTTCATCAGGTAAATACCCAAAAGAAGGAAGAATCTCCTTCGCGAGAACACAAGAAATTTCTTCATGGTTTTCATAATCCGTCATCATTCCCGCATCATGGTATAGAGCAGCAGTCAAAAGCAGGTTGAGTTCTGCACCAATGACTCCTTCCATCTGTGCAAATTGAATAACCGATTCATAGACGCTTTGCGTATGCTCGATGTTATGATAATACAAAGTCGGGGAAAGTTCTTGCGCCAGTCTTGAAAGAATATATTTTTTCGCTTTTTTAAAATCCATGAGGATGCAGCTATTTTTTTGTAAAAATAGAAAAAAACAAAGAAAGAATAACAAGGAAAACCATGGATATGGTGAGGATCGACAATAAATCAAAAAAAGATTAAAAAAAGATCGATTAAAAGTTTTTCAATCTTGCGATAGTTGCAGGAGGGTCGGGTGAGTTGAAGATTGTATTTCCCGCAACCAGAACATCAACACCGGATTCAATTAATTTATATCCATTATCAACTGTAACGCCTCCATCGACTTCAATCAGGGAAGAAGCATTTTTTCGAAGGATCATTTCCTTTAACCGCCGGGTCTTGGGATATGTATTTTCGATGAACTTCTGACCGCCAAAACCAGGATTTACCGACATGAGTAAAACCAAATCCACATCACAAAGGATATCCTCTAAAAGGTCAACATTGGTAGCCGGATTCAGTACGACACCGGCTTTTATCCCCATGTTTTTAATCGCATAAACCGTTCGGTGAAGGTTTTTGCATGTCTCGTAATGGACACTGATCACTCCGGCGCCGGCTTTTTGGAAACGTTCAAGGTATCGGTCAGGGTCGATAATCATCAGATGAACATCGAGGGGTTTTTGTGCAACGCGATGGATCTTTTCAATGATCGGGAAACCAAAGGAAATGTTCGGGACAAATACGCCATCCATGATATCCAGATGAAACCAATCCGCATCGCTCTTATTAAGCATTTCAATATCTTCTTGCAGGTTTAGAAAATTAGCTGAAAGAAGAGATGGGGCGACGAGGTGATCCATTTCAGGTGTGTTTATCCAAGGTAGGTTTTAAGGATTTTGCTTCTGGAAGTATGTTTTAACCTTCGGATTGCCTTTTCCTTGATTTGACGAACCCGTTCGCGGGTAAGGTCAAATTTCTCACCAATTTCTTCCAATGTCATGGGATGGCTGCCGTTAAGACCAAAATAAAGTCTAATGACGTCCGCTTCCCTTTGTGTGAGCGTAGAGACAGCACGTTCAATCTCTCTTTTCAGGGATTCGTAAAGCAGACCGTTATCGGGCGTAGTATTTTCTTCGCTTCTCAGTACATCGTACATCGTATTGTCTTCATCCTGAATGAGGGGAGCATCCATAGATACATGACGACCGGAATTTCGCAAAGATTCTTTTACTTCATTTTCAGAAACCTCGAGCATATTTGCAATTTCATCTGCATTAGGTTCCCGTTCATATTGCTGCTCAAGGTGAGCGTATGCTTTATTTATTTTATTAATTGATCCGATCTTGTTAAGGGGAAGTCGTACAATTCGCGATTGTTCTGCAAGAGCCTGGAGTATTGACTGACGGATCCACCATACGGCATAGGAAATGAACTTAAATCCCCTGGTTTCATCAAACCGTTGTGCAGCTTTGATTAAACCCAGATTTCCTTCGTTAATGAGATCGGGGAGACTTAATCCCTGATTTTGATATTGTTTGGAAACGGAAACAACAAACCGAAGATTAGCTTTGGTCAACTTTTCCAATGCTGTCATATCCCCGAGTTTGATCCGTTGAGCCAGGGCTACTTCTTCATCCGCCGTGATCAGTTCCACTTTTCCGATTTCCTGAAGGTATTTATCAAGCGAAGCGGTTTCACGGTTTGTGACCTGTTTTGTAATTTTTAACTGCCTCATGCGACTGTTAAATAAAGTTGCAGAAAATTATTTAATATAACGTTTACGAAGAAGTTATAACTAAAGTTACAAAAATTACTCTCTCTTTGAATTTTTCGACTCATATTTTTGTTCTGTCTTGCCTTCTGGTTTGGGAAGTAATACTTTTCGTGACAATTTCATTTTTCCTGATTTGGGATCGATATCGATGAGTTTTACTTCTACCTCATCTCCAACTTTAAGAGCATCCTCAACCTTTTCAAGACGTCTCCACTCAATCTCTGAGATATGTAACAAACCATCCTGATTTGGTAGAATTTCAATGAAAGCGCCAAAGGGCATGATATTTTTAACTTTTCCTTTATATATTTCTCCAACTTCCGGTACGGCGACAATCCGTTTGATTTTTTCAACGACGGCATTTTTTGCCTCAACATTATCCGCAACAATATCAACAACGCCAAAATCTCCTACTTCTTCAATTACGATCGTTGTTCCGGTTTCCCGCTGCATTTCCTGAATAACCTTTCCTCCGGGACCAATAATAGCTCCGATAAATTCCTTTGGAACCTTCATTTGGAATATCCTTGGTACAAAGGGTTTAAAGTCGGGGCGAGGTTCAGCGATGGTCTTCTCAATTTCATTCAGAATGTGAAGTCTTCCGGCTTTTGACTGCGCAAGAGCTTCCTCCAGGATTTTATAGGATAATCCTTCGACCTTGATATCCATCTGGCAGGCGGTTATACCGTCGCGCGTACCACAAACTTTGAAATCCATATCTCCCAGATGATCTTCGTCGCCAAGAATATCGGATAATACTGCATACTTCCCGGTTTCAGGGTCGGCAATGAGTCCCATCGCAATTCCTGAGACCGGTTTCCGAATTTTTACTCCGGCATCCATAAGCGCCATCGTTCCTGCACAAACAGTCGCCATTGAAGATGAGCCATTCGATTCGAGTATATCCGATACGATCCGAATCGTGTATAAGTTTTCTTCCGGTGGGGGAAGGACGTTTTTCAGAGCGCGCATGGCAAGATTCCCGTGACCAATTTCACGACGGCCGGTGCTTCGGATAGGTTTGATTTCCCCCGTGGCAAAGGAAGGAAAATTATAATGCAGAATAAAGCTGATCTTTTCTTCAATAACGACTCCGTCAATAATTTGCGAATCAAGCTTCGTGCCTAATGTCACGGTAGTCAGTGATTGTGTTTCACCCCGCGTAAATATAGCTGAACCATGAGCGGCAGGCAAATAGTTGGTTTCGCTCCAAATCGGACGAATTTCGTCGAGTTTGCGTCCGTCCACCCGTTTCCGGGTTTTCAAGGTGGCATTGCGAATTGCTTCTTTTTCTATATCATGATAGTACCGGTCGATAAGAGGTTGCTTTTTTTCCTTTTCTTCTTCCGGTAAAGTAGTGACGAATTCCTCTTTTATGTTTTCAAGTATTTTTTTACGATCCTGCTTGCCGGGAATTCCATTACATGCCATTTCATATATTTTCGAATAGGTCGCTGTCCGCAGGGTCTCTTTAAATTCAGGATCGTTCGTTTCGTGTGTATAGGATCGTTTTGTAATTGATTTTTCAACGAGGGTAGCCAACTCAATCTGTGCTGTGCATTGTAACTTTATGGCTTCATGAGCAAATTTTAATGCTTCCAGCATATCGGTTTCCGATACTTCTCTCATCTCCCCTTCAACCATTACGATATTTTCAAGAGAGGCTGCGACCATAATATCTATATCTGAATTGACCAGTTCAGAGATCGTTGGATTGATGACGAATTGACCATTGATTCTACCAACTCTGACTTCAGAAATAGGACCAAGAAAAGGAATATCGCTGACAGCAAGTGCCGAAGAGGCAGCCAGGCAAGCCAGTGCATCAGGAAGAACATTTTTATCGGCAGAAATGAGCGTTATAATTACCTGGACTTCTGCATGAAAATCATCGGGAAAAAGGGGACGTAGAGCGCGATCAACGAGGCGTGAAATCAATACTTCATAGTCGGAGGGGCGGGCTTCACGTTTGAAAAATCCTCCCGGAAATCTTCCTGCAGCAGCATATTTTTCACGATATTCAACGGAGAGCGGCATAAAGTCGACATTTTCTTTGGCTTCATGCATAGCGACTACGGTGGCCAGGAGCATGGTATCTCCCATTTTGACGACAACGGACCCATCAGCCTGCTTGGCTAATTTGCCGGTTTCCAGGATGATTTCCCTGCCATCATCAAGTTTAAGTGTTTTTGAAATTCCAATCATATGTCTATTTTCTATCGGATATTAAAAGAGGCAATTTGTTGAATTGCCTCTTTTCTTGTAAAAACAGGAAAAATATTACTATTTTCTCAGATTCAACTTTTTAATAATGGAACGATAGCGTTCAATATCGGTTGCTTTTAAATAATCAAGCAATCTTCTGCGCTTTCCAACCATCCGAACGAGAGATCTTTCTGTAACAAGATCTTTCTTGTTGATTTTTTGGTGTTCTGTAAGGTGCTTGATTTTCATGGTAAACATGGCAACCTGTGCTTCAGACGAACCGGTGTCGAATTCGGATTTTCCGTAATCTTTAAATGCCTTTTTCTTTACTTCGGAAGTTAAATTCATTGTGCTTTAATTGGAGATGTCATTCAATAATGAAAAATAGTTTTTCTAAATGGGCTGCAAAATTATAAATTTCTTTTAAGAACACCAAATTATTCTTTAGTTGTAGTCCAAATATTTTATTGCATTCCAATACCTTTTCACCCGAAAATTCAAAATGAAATATCTGTACAAATATCGGTCATAAAAACCGTGAGTGAACTGGATATTCTCCCGATTTTTCCAAGACAAGCTATTCACCCTTAATTTAAACAAGTTACCCATGTGATTAAGCAATCAAGAAGATCTGCAACCTGCCAAAAGGACATTTGGAATAGATTTTGACAGAGCCCCTATCAGTGACATTGTGTCATTGATCTAAAGCAATTAACGATGGAAAACATTAAAGAAGAATTTAAAGTTAAAGGGGAAGAGCTTGTCGAGAAAATCAAACAGCTCATTCATGAAGGGAATGTCAGGAGACTGATCATTAAAGATGAAGAAGGGAAAGTGTACCTTGAGATACCGGTGACCATCGGTGTTATTGGTGCAATTATAGCCCCGATGATAGTTGCTGTTGCAGCGATCGCAGCCGTGGTGGCAAATTTCAAGGTGGAAGTGATCAGAGACAAAGAGCCGGAAAAAGAAGAGAAGAAAGATCCCGATAAGAAAAAGGTCTAACCTGACAAGAATATCGTGAAAGACATCTCTGCTTGAAAATGAAGCATATTCAGGCCATTTAGTGTTTTTGCCCCTTGTGCTTTTCCCTTTTTCAGAAAAAGGGTTTCTTCGGGATTGTATACCAGGTCAATGAGAAGGTGCCGGGGAGTTATCTGTTCATATGGAATTAAAGGAAAGGTTTCAATATCAGGAAACATTCCCAATGGGGTTGCATTGATGATTAAGGTAGCGTTTAATATTTCGCTAATACTGAGTTTCTTATACGAAATACTATTTTTAGTATGAGGAGTCCGTGAAACGAATTTGAAATATATGCCAAGATCACGTAATACTTTAGCGATTGCAAGGGAGCCCCCCCCTGAACCTAAAATCAATGCATGACGATGGTTCAGAATATGCGGAAAGGCTTTCCGGAATCCTTCGGCATCGGTATTATATCCCTTTAGCCGAAGCTCTCCGGAATTCCTGCTGATCTGAATAGTGTTGACAGCGCCAATTTCAATGGCATCTTTATCCATTTCATCGAGCAGTTTAATAATTGAAATTTTATAAGGAATGGTGACGTTTAATCCATAAAGATCCGGTTGGGTCGAAATCCATTCCCTGAATCCGGTAAGAGCAGGTTTTGGAAAGAGTTCATACCTGCAATCGGTGAATCCTTCCTCTTTGAATTTTTTATCAAAAAACTTTTTCGACCATGAATGGGTGAGGGGATAACCTGTCAGGCCGAAGCGTCGCATGTGACCGGCTACTTAGGTTGATATTTTTTAAATTTCAACGGAAGGAACTGAAAAAATGTATCGCCCCTTAAACCCAGGCGCAGAGTTTCAAGAGGAATGATTTCCGAAGGAGGAATATTCCCAAGGTTAACGTTCGCACCAAAATTTTTAATGAACCAAACCTGTTGTGATTTTAGAGGAGCTTCCCAAATTATCTTGTCGCTTTGAACCTTCACCAGAATTTTATTGATTAAGGATACATGGGCTTTCCCTGTAGGACGGTAAATTCCAACATTACCGCTTTCTCTGGCCTCTCCAATCACTTTGACAGATCCGGCTTGTAATTCTTTTTGCATCATTTCAATCCAGCGGTTAGGAGCGATCAGGATACCGGATTCTTTTGATCCGACTTCCGATACAACGGTATAATCTTTTGAAAGTTTATGGATGTATTCACATTTAACGTCATGATCCATCAACATCGAACCGTCTGAAATCTCAACAGTATCCAATCCAAGTCTGTCTATATATTTGCGAAATCCATCAAACTGGTCTCGGATTATAAAAGCTTCAAAAAGGGTACCCCCAACATAAACTTTTATTTTTGCATTTTGGTAGAGTTTTATTTTCTCTATGACATTTTTGCTTACGACAGAGGTTCCAAAGCCAAGTTTAACGAAATCGGTATAATCACTTGAAATGCTTATAAAGTCTTCTGCTTCACGGATACTTAGAGATTTGTCCATGACCATTGCAATACCGGTTTGACGGGGTTTTAAGGTTCTTTCTGGTAAATAAGGGAGTTGAGCGTTTATCATAAGGTCTGGTATTTGTTATTTTTTAAACGATTCAATAATTTCAATCACAGAGGGATGATTTTTTGCTTCCGGAAAGGTTTTAAACAGTCGTTTGTGACCTTCAAAATCCATAGTCAGGGCTGTTGATAAGGTTTCACCAGCTTGTTTAACTTTCCCTTCCTGGTAAAGATAGTAGGCCATCCCGTATAAGAAATCGGGATGTTTTTTATGCCAGCGAAGACCTTCAGCCAGGATCTCATATGCTTTTCTGAAGTCTTTCATATCGGCATAGACAACCGACAGATCAAGCCATATTTCTGGATCCTCAGGGTCAAGCTCAATTACTTTACGGTAAGAAGCAATCCCTTCATCAATTTTTGCCAGCTTAATTTGCAGATCGCCAAGAATGAACCAATTCTCAGGGAGTGTTGGAGCCAGTTTTATGGCTTTTTTAATATAGGGTAATCCAGTTTGAGGTTTTCCTAATTCATCATAGGAAATCCCGACTCCCAGCCAGGCATCAGCAAATTCAGGATCAAGAGTAAGGGCTTTTTTATAATATTCAAGGGAAGAGTCAAACCTTCTCAGTTTCTCATAACATTCAGCGATGTAGTAATAAGTAACCGGTTCGGGATCTTCATAGTACAAAGTTTCAAGATAAATTTCAATTGCTTTCTCGTAATTATTCAGGCTGGCGAAACAGTTTGCTTTGTTAAAATAAGCAGAAGCAAAGGTTTCGTCAATAGCAATTACATAATCATACGCATCAATCGCATTTTCAAAAAGTTCCTGATTGCTGTATGCAATGCCAAGATTGAACCAGGCAGCCTTGGAATAAGGTTGTTTGTCCAGGAAATTCTGAAGAAAAGCAATTCCTTCCTCGGTGCGTTGTGAAACCTCGTAACAAAATGATAATTCAAATAATACGGATTCATTTTCCGGATCTGCATCATTGGCTTTCAACAGATATTCGATCGCTTTATCATAATTTCCCAAGTTCTCATACTCGTACGCGATATTTGTAAACAAATCATCAAGGTAATCAACTCCGCCTATGGCATTTTCAAACTCTTCAATCGCCTTTTCCGGTTTTTCAAGCTGGCTGTATATAGTGCCTTTAGCAAAATGGATTTCAGGATCAACAGAGCCGGTCTTATCTAATTCCTTCATAATTAAAACGGCCTTTTCACTGATTCCGGCATTGATGAAATACTGAGCTTGCTTCAGCAGTAATTCAGCACAACCCGGATGCTGTATCAGGGACTGTTCAATACTCTGCTTTACCTTTGGAAGGTCGTGTTGAAAAAAATAGTAGTCTATAATGTCTTCAAATTCATTAACATCATAAAAATATTGATCCTCTTGCAGAATCATATTTTCGAAACGTTTCACGAGTGCAATCGTTTCCTGATCAAAAAAAGATTCAAATGATTCTTCCATGAAGATTTCTGTTCCCGATATAAGAAGCCCGGTGTGGCTGCAAAGTTAATAAAATTACTTTACCTGACCTTAACTTCAGTCAGAGATTTGACTTTTTTTTAACATTAAAGAATAAGTGTAGCGAAAAATTATACATTTGCCGAAAAAGCAAATAATGCCCCTTATCAAGTCAATTTCAGGTATCAGAGGGACGATTGGAGGAGTTCCCGGGGAAGGATTAACTCCGGTTGATATTGTTCGTTTTACTGCCTCCTATGCAACCTGGCTTAAAGATTCGACCGTCCGGAAAAGGATTACCGTGATGGTCGGACGAGATGCCAGAGTTTCCGGTAGAATGGTTAATGATTTGGTTGTCGGTACATTGATCGGAATGGGGATTGATGTGGTTGATATCGGAATGACCACTACCCCAACGACGGAAATTGCTGTTACGGAGAACAAAGCACAAGGTGGGATTATCATTACTGCCAGCCATAATCCTAAGCAGTGGAATGCTTTAAAATTTTTAAATGAACAAGGAGAATTTCTTTCCGCTGAGGATGGGAAAAAGATCCTTACTCTCTCGGAGCAGGAAAAGTATTTATTTGCCGGGGTTCAACAACTGGGTTGCTATTCGGTCGATGATACCTTCATCCAAAAGCATATTGAAAGAATTCTTCACCTTCCGCTTGTCGATCCTGAGCTAATAAAAAAAGCACATTTCCGGGTCGCTGTGGATGCCGTCAACAGTACCGGGGGAATCGCCATACCTCTTTTACTAAAAGCTTTGGGAGTTAATAAAGTTGACCTGCTTTATTGCGATCCGACGGGTGAGTTCCCTCATAATCCGGAGCCTTTGCCGGAACATATTCATGAACTCTGCCAATTTGTTAATAAAAACAAGGCGGATATTGGATTTGTCGTAGATCCTGACGTTGACCGGCTGGCTATCGTCAATGAAGTTGGAGAACCTTTTGGAGAAGAATACACGCTGGTAGCCATATCCGATTATATTCTCGGAAATGAAAAAGGGAATACAGTCTCCAACCTTTCCTCAACGCAGGCATTAAAAATTGTGACTGAAAAACATGGAGGTAAATATTTTGCGTCAGCCGTTGGCGAAGTGAATGTCGTTGAAATGATGAAACAAAAAAAAGCGGTGATAGGAGGGGAGGGAAATGGGGGCGTGATATATCCGGCATTACATTACGGACGGGACGCTCTTGTGGGGATTGCTTTATTTCTGACTTTTATGGCGAAAACCGGAATGAAATGTTCGACCCTTAGGTACCAATATCCTGATTTTTTTCTTTCAAAAAATAAAATCGAATTCTCACCCGAAATGGATATCGATGGAATACTGGAAATGATCGTAAAAAAGTACCATTCCAGACCCATCACTACGATCGATGGCGTAAAAATTCATTTCGATCATGAATGGGTTCATCTGAGAAGATCAAATACAGAACCCATTGTCAGGATATATGCAGAGAGCGATATGCTCGCGAAGGCGGAGAATCTTGCAAAGAAGATTTTGAATGATTTTAAGGACATCCTCAATGGCCGTTAATTAATATGCCCAGGAAAAAAAAGAAAAAAAGCCGGAAACCTCTCCGTTATAAGACCATCACACTAAAAATAACGGCTCAGCAAAAAAAATCGCTGGTTAATTTTAGCCGATCCCGTCGCACAACGCCAAACAAGATTATCAAAAAAGCCATCCGTCCTTTTCTCCAGAATTATTTGCATCTGGAAGTAAATAACTATCATGAGAAGGTTAACCAGCTTGAACTGTTTAAGTTGGATTAAAGAAGTCGTCTATTTATTCGGGATGTAGGATTCGTAAGGAGTCCGGTTTAAAATTGAACGTCCGAGGGTTACTTCGTCGGTGTGCTCAAGTTCATCGCCAATCGAAATCCCACGGGCAATTGTTGTAACTTTCACCTCAAATTCCTTTAACTTTTTATATAAATAAAAGTTTGTTGTATCTCCTTCGATGGTTGTAGGCAAAGCCAGAATGATTTCACGGACATTCGAATGAGAAATACGACGCACTAAGGATTCCAGATTCAGGTCTGACGGACCAATCCCTTCCATGGGGGAAATAATGCCCCCGAGTACATGGTAAACCCCACTGAATTGCGCGGTATTTTCAATGGCAATGACATCCCGGATATCCTCAACAACACAGATCTGGGTATGATCTCTTCGGGGGCTGGAACAAATGTCACAACGTTCATTATCGGAAATATTCCCGCAATCGATGCAATAAACTATTTCATTCCGCATTCTGATGATGGAGGAACCGAAAAATTCTACCTCCTCGGCATTCCGCCTTAACAAATGAAGCGCCATACGCAGCGCAGTTTTTCTGCCAATTCCTGGTAATTTGGCAAGTTCATTGACTGCACTTTCAAGTAATTTTGATGGAACAGTATACAAGAAAAATTATTATTTACTTTGCAAAAGTAATTATTTCAGCATTTATGTTCCGTATTTTTTCAATGTTCATTCTCCTTTTCCTTTTCATAGGTTCGGTCTATAGCCAGGATACGATAAATTCAATAAATACGAAAGGACATAAAGAAGGATTTTGGAGAAAATCCGACTCCACCGGAAATAAGATTTATGAAGGGCGTTTCATCGATGGCATTCCAACTGGTGAATTTCGATATTTCTATCCCAATGGAAAGATAAAGACGACCTCTATATATTATGATCATGGTAAAAGAGTAAAGTCTATCTCCTATTTTTCCAATGGAATGAAAATGGCGACCGGGAACTATCTGAATGAAAAGAAAGATAGTATCTGGCAATTCTTCAGCCAGTTTGATGGGATCCTGGTATCGGAAGAAGAATACAGGAATGGTTTTAAATCAGGACTCTCCAAAACATTTTTTCTTCAAGGCGGAATAGCTCAACTATCAACCTGGAAGGATGGAATCAAAGAAGGTTTATGGGAAGAATATTATACGGATGGAAAAATTAAGTTTCGGGGAACCTTCATGAATAATGAAAAAGAAGGTCCTTTTCAGGCTTTTTATTCATCAGGTAAACCTCTTTTCTTCGGACAATATTCTCAAGGACATCAAAACGGAATCTGGACTTACTATGAGGAAAATGGAACAATTTCGAAACAGGAAACCTACGATAATGGGATGTTAGTTATTCCTAAAAATTAGCTTTCCCTCTTTTTCATCCACAACAATTCCTGAATCCCTGCTGACTTTCCCTTCCAGGATCATTCTTGAAAGTTCATTAAGAACATGTTTCTGGATCACTCTTTTTATAGGCCGGGCTCCAAACTGCGGATCATAGCCAATTGCGGAAATAAGTGCAATGGCCTTTTTTGTGGCTTTGATATGGATGTCATTCTTTTCTAACATCCGTTGAACGAGGTTTAACTGCAATTCGACAACCTTTGTAATTTCTTCTTTTGACAGAGGTTGAAACATAATAATTTCATCAACTCTGTTTAGGAATTCGGGACGAATACTTTTCTTTAACAGTTCAAAAACCTGTTCCCGTGTCCTATTGATCAGTTCATCGCGGTTCTTATCAGTCAATTTTTCCAGATTCTCCTGAATAATTTGGGAACCGATATTGGAAGTCATGATAATGATCGTATTTTTGAAATCGACGGTACGGCCTTTATTATCGGTCAGCCGACCGTCATCAAGGACTTGTAAAAGAATATTGAAAACATCAGGATGCGCCTTCTCGATCTCATCCAGTAATACGACTGAATATGGTTTTCTACGGACTGCTTCGGTTAATTGTCCACTTTCTTCGTATCCCACGTATCCCGGAGGTGCTCCAATTAATCTTGAAACCGTATGTCTTTCCTGGTACTCCGACATATCGACCCGCACCATACTATTTTCATTATTGAAAAGAAATTCGGCCAGCGCTTTTGCCAGTTCGGTCTTACCAACCCCCGTGGTGCCCAGAAAGATGAAAGACCCTACCGGACGTTTCTGATCCTGAAGTCCGGCCCTGCTGCGCCGGATTGCGTCGGAAACCGCAGTAATTGCTTCATCCTGACCAATCACCCGCATATGTAATTCAGCCTCAAGGTTCAGAAGTTTTTCACGTTCGCTTTGAAGCATACGGCTGACCGGTATTCCGGTCCATTTCGAGACGATCTCTGCGATCTCTTCGGCTCCCACTTCTTCATTAACCAGAGGAGAATCTTTCTGGATTTCCGATAATTTTGCTTTGAATTCTTCTATTGCTTTTTCCGATTGGGGTATTTTACCATAACGGATCTCGGCAACTTTACCAAGATCTCCGCTGCGATTCGCCTGATCAGCCTCAAGCTTAAGAGATTCTATCTCATTTTTTTTTGTTTGGATATGTTCAACAATCTCTTTTTCTGCTTGCCATTTTGCTCTGAGATTGTTCCTTTCATCATTCAGATTCGCGATCTCTTCATTCAATACTGTCAATCTTTCCTTATCATTTTCTCTTTTGAAAGCCTCCCGCTCAATTTCAAGTTGACGCATTTTGCGTTCTATCTTTTCAAGGTCTTCAGGTAAAGAATTGATTTCAAGTCTCAGTTTTGATGCAGCTTCATCAATCAGGTCAATGGCCTTATCAGGAAGAAACCGATCTGAAATGTATCGTTGCGATAACTCAACAGCAGCGATGATGGCTTCATCTTTTATCCGGACATGATGATGAGTTTCATAGCGTTCTTTCAATCCCCTCAGTATCGAAATTGCATCTATGGTAGATGGTTCGCTAACCATAACAGGCTGAAACCGTCGTTCGAGGGCTTTGTCTTTTTCAAAGTATTTCTGGTATTCTTTCAGCGTGGTAGCGCCGATGGCTCTTAATTCTCCCCGGGCAAGCGCCGGTTTTAAAATGTTGGCTGCATCCATAGCACCTTCGCCTGCACCGGCGCCAACCAAGGTATGGATCTCGTCAATAAATAGAATTATTTCCCCATCGGATGTAATTACCTCTTTTATTACACTCTTCAGTCGCTCCTCAAATTCTCCTTTGTATTTTGCACCGGCGATCAGAGCTCCAAGATCAAGAGAAAAGATTTGTTTTGTTTTAAGGTTTTCGGGAACATCTCCGTCTATTATTCGATGAGCAAGTCCTTCGGCGATGGCTGTTTTTCCTACCCCCGGCTCCCCGATGAGAATCGGATTATTTTTGGTCCGCCGGGAGAGAATCTGAAGAATACGCCGGATCTCTTCGTCCCTGCCGATCACCGGATCAAGTTTTCCGTTACGGGCGAGGTCATTCAGGTTCCTGGCATATTTCATCAATGAATTATAAGTGTCTTCTGCAGTTTGACTCTTCACATTACTTCCTTGCCGCAGTTGCCGGATAGCCGTTTTGAGGTCCTTTTCATTCAAACCGTTGTCTTTCAGCAAACGTGATGTTGAATCATTAGAAACGAGGATACCTAAAAGAAGATGTTCGATGGAAACAAATTCATCATTCATTTCCTTGGCGAACGATACTGCTTTTTGCATTGTTTTTGAAGCATCGGTTGAGAGAAATGCCTCTCCGCCACTAACTTTTGGATATGATTCCAGCATTTTATCCAAGGCTTTGGTAAAAAGAGGCAGATTGACATTCAGCTTTTTAAGCAGAAATGGAACGACATTCTCATCAACGGTCAACATTCCCTTAAGCAAATGAGCATTTTCAATTGCCTGATTTTGGTGCGCTTGCGCAATCTCCTGGGCCTTCTGGACCGACTCTTGCGCTTTGATTGTAAAATTGTTCAGATTCATTTGTCAATAATTCAATGATCAAATAGAATATCCATTATTATCATCATCTCTTTGAAATAACGACGTTGATATGGATATTTCATAATATATTTCCTTTCAGTTTCTTAAATCTTATCAAATAATTTACCAATCCGAAAGATAAGAAGTTTTGTCATGAAAATTAAAATGTTTCAGCCGTTTTGACCATTAAACGTAAAAACACTAAAGTTTTTGTTTTTACGTTTCTCTCCTTATCCGGTACAAGTGAAGATTTAAAAGAAATTCTTATTTTTACGCCCGAATTCGACTCCATGAAATATTTCAGTCTTTTATTTTTTTGCTTTCTTGCCCAAACTACCTTCTGCCAGCTTAGATGTATTGTAGCTCCTGCCGATACCATCGCCTGTTTTCATGACAGCATTGCTTTTACTACGACGGTCACGGGAAACGGAACGGATACTGTAACTTACCGCTGGCAAAGAAACGACGAATATATGACGGAGGAAACGGATACTATACTTATCTTCCCTTCCCTGGATGTTGCTGATACTGCTACTTATCGTTGTATTGTAAAATCTGGCGCCGATTCGGCGATAAGTAATGATGCTAAACTCAGAATGCATCCGAAAATGAACTTTGATACTTTATACCGCTATAACGAATTAGGATGCAGGGGGATTTGTAAAGGTCAGTTTAAGACATTGGTTTCCGGAGGTTTGCCACCCTATACTTACAATTGGAACGGAGGGCATTCTCAGGATACAATCGTTTTTGGATTATGTCCGGGAAAATATTGGCTTTTTGTTACCGATGCAAACAAATGTACCATCGACAGTTCCTATTTTGTCGATGCGCTGAAATCTCCAAAAATTGAAATTACGGTGTTACCCGACACTTTTGTTTACATTTCGAAGCCTATTATAGATATTTCATTTCCTGATTCCATCTTTCCATATCTTATCAACTGGACCTGGGATTTCCGGGATTCCGTGAAAATTCCAAATGTTAATCCGGCATCTCACGCCTTCGCCAACCCAGGTACTTATTCCGTCAAGCTCCAGGTAACTGATATTAATGGTTGTGACACAGTTATCTATAAAGATGTCGTCGTTAAGGTCATTGAACTGTTTTTTCCAAATGTTTTCACTCCAAATGGCGATGAATGGAATCAGACATTTGAGATCAGGGAGAAAAAAGGGGATGAGGTGAGCACAGAAGAGCTTGATTTACAAGAAGTTTATTTAAGTAATGAGTTTGTGGTTATCGACCGTTGGGGGAAAAAGGTTTACAGTAAAAGCAATTATAAGAGCGGCGACTGGGATGGTGGAAATCTCTCCGACGGGGTTTATTTTTATGTTTTCAAAGGAATTGGTCAATATGGTGATGACGTATACCATGGATCGGTCACCATACTCCGGTAATATCCGTTATCTTAAAATCAGACCAAGATAAAATGACGGTTTTGTCAATTTAATCCTGAGACTTTCATTCGTATACATTCCCGAGAGTAACTCTTTGATATCCTTATTGTTTCTTGCTTTATTAATCACCATGTTAAAGAGTCCGGGTGAATGGGATAGCTTTTGAAGTATTGTGCTTACACGGAGTTCTTTGCCCAACCGGTTCTGCAATTTTCGGTCATATTCAGAAAGATCTAATTCTGAGAAGCTGTTTTTTAAAAAGCAATTCCTGATAACCTGACTCGCACACTCTCCGCTCGACATGGCATTGCCGATACCTTCGCCCGAAAAGGGATCCACCAGGAAGGCAGCATCCCCCAACAAAAGAAAACGGTCACCCGATCTTTTCATTGAAAATGTCCCAAGTGGCAGGGAATGTGCCTCCGGCTTACCAGCCGGCAATGAATCACAGAAACGGGGAACCAGATAGGGATGGTTCTTTATCAAATCAAGGAAAAGTCTTGAAAGATTGATCTTTTTTCTGACAATTTGCTGCTGAAGCATACCCAGGCCGACATTGGCAAGTCCATCAGTACCTTTAAAAATCCATAGGTAACCGGGTAATAGTTCCCGCAAAAAGAGAAGCTCAATAAAATTATCCGGATGAAGTCCGGTAACATTCCTATAATAAGATCTAATCCCAACACAATAGCGGGACTTTGGAATTACGCGCGATATAAGTGAACGGACGACGGAATGAACTCCGTCGGCTCCGGCAACAAGCTTACTTCGGAGTTCTCCCTTATCTGTCGTAATAAGAGCGAAATCCTTATTTATGGAAATTCCGGAGATTTTTGTATCCTGAAAGACCGTGATATTCCTGTAATTGCCAAGCTTCTTAAAAAGGAATTCATCAAACTTATCTCTCCGGCAAATATAGCCTGGCGATTCATGCCCCGTTATCGTATTTGAAACAAAAGGCAAATCAAGTTCCTTCAGGTTCGGAGCGACAAACCGTATGCCCAGGGAAGGTTCTTTTTCAACATTGTCGAGGAAATCCCGGTAAATTGGTTCAGGAAGGCGTTTGAGGATGTTCAGAACTTTACCGCTTAATGCATCTCCGCAGATTTTTTTTCGCGGGAATGTCTCTTTTTCAACTACCGCGATGTTTAAACCTGAAGATGCAAGGTTTAAAGCTAAAGTACATCCCGCAGGGCCGGCTCCAGCAATGATCAGATCATACATCTCCGTTGAACTTTTTCTCACTGCAAACTTAGGTTTTCCACGATGTTTTTGTACTACTTTTGTTAAAAACATTTTCTATGAGGATTGAAAAGCGATTCAGTATGGTCATCCGATATTTTTTAGAAACCCAACCCATAGCCGAGACGGAGCTGGTTTATAAAAGCTCTTACGAACTTGCTGTTGCTGTGATTCTCTCTGCCCAATGTACCGATAAACGGGTTAACATGATCACTCCTGAATTCTTCAAATGGTTTCCTGATGCCGTTACGCTCTCAAAGGCTAAGCCTTATGAGGTGTTAAACCTCATAAAGAGTTGTTCCTATCCGAATAACAAGACCAGGAATTTGATCGGCATGGCAAAAGTATTAATAGCTGATTATCAGGGTGTCATGCCTTCTGATATCGAGGATCTTCAAAAGCTTCCCGGAGTAGGACGTAAAACTGCCAATGTGATTGCCGCTGTTATTTATAACAAACCCACGATGGCTGTAGATACTCATGTTCACCGGGTAGCAGCAAGGATCGGATTGACCAGGAATGCGACGACCCCACTAAAAACGGAACAGCAACTGGTCAAACATATTCCACAGAAACTAATTCCTCTGTCGCATCATTGGTTAATTTTGCATGGCCGGTATATTTGCCAGGCTCGTAAACCGAAGTGTTCAGAATGTGGAATAACATCGCTGTGTAAATTCTATGAAAATCAAAAGAAATCTAAAAGTTGTTGATAACTCAAGAGCCAATATAGAATACGAACGGTGATAAATTTTTATTTTTGATTCGTGATATTTTTATTGTTTAATGTATTACCTTTTCCTTCTATTACGGATAAAGCAAATATAGCGACCCGATCGGCGAAGCCGGTAATTAAACTTCTTGAAAATCACGAATAAATAACAATAGAACTATTACAAAAGCTGCTTATTTAACAAAGATATATTATGACAAATGAAGTTAATAAAGAAAAGCTGAAGGCTTTACAGCTTACCATGGATAAGCTCGATAAGACATACGGAAAAGGAACGATTATGCGGTTAGGAGATAATCCCATTGACCCGGTCGACTTTATACGTACCGGATCGATCGGTTTGGACACTGCACTTGGGATCGGTGGGTTGCCCAAAGGAAGAGTTATTGAAATTTATGGACCCGAATCCTCCGGTAAAACAACTCTTGCACTTCATGCTATTGCCGAATCACAGAAAAATGGAGGAATAGCTGCATTTATTGATGCCGAGCATGCATTTGACCGGTTTTATGCTCAGAAACTTGGGATCGATGTTGAAAATTTGCTGGTTTCCCAACCCGATAACGGAGAACAGGCGCTTGAGATTGCAGATAACCTGATCCGCTCGGGAGCGATCGATATTATCGTTATCGATTCTGTTGCTGCCCTGACGCCAAAAAGTGAGATTGAAGGCGAAATGGGAGATTCAAAAATGGGACTTCAGGCAAGACTTATGTCGCAGGCTTTACGTAAACTCACTTCCACCATAAGTAAAACAGCTACTTGTTGCATTTTCATCAATCAACTTCGTGAAAAAATCGGAGTGATGTTCGGGAATCCGGAGACTACAACAGGAGGGAATGCCTTGAAGTTTTACGCATCTGTCCGTCTTGATATCCGTAAGTTGACACAGATTAAAGATGGCGAGGAGGCGGTTGGTAATCGCGTAAGAGTTAAAGTTGTAAAGAATAAAGTAGCGCCCCCATTCAGGAAAGCGGAATTTGATATAATTTTCGGGGAAGGAATTTCGAGGTGTTATGAAATAATTGATATTGCTGTAGAACAAAATATTATTAAAAAAAGCGGATCCTGGTTCAGTTACGGGGATACAAAACTTGGACAAGGGAGGGATGCTGTTAAAAAAGTCCTTCAGGATAATCCGGAGTTATCCGATGAACTGGAAAGTAAAATTAAAGAAGCTCTGAAAAAACTAAAATAAATGTTTTATCGAATACAGGTTTGGCTCTTTTTCTCTTTATTGGCACTGCTTGCTTGCAACCGGGGAGGAGATGGATTTAAATCAAAAAACAGTATAGATTCAGCCCGATTGGTTTTAGAAAATCTCAATCAAAAAATAGCTGAAGATGAAAAAGATCCTGATCTATATCAAGCCCGATCAAAATTCTACCTTTCTGATCATCAATTTGACAATGCACTGAAAGATATCAACAAGGCAATATCTTTAGATCCAAAAAAACCGAATCATTATGTTGCACTGTCTGAAATCTATTTGCTCATGGGGCAAATTCAGGATGCGACAGATGCCTTAACGAAAGCGCTAAATCTGGATCCTTCAAGTAACCTTGCTCTTTTAAAAATGGCGAAGTTAAATTTGATTATCCGGAATTATCCTAAGACCTATGAGTACATCCAAAAGGTTCTTTCCCTGAAGGAAATGAATCCGGAAGCTTATTTTATCAGAGCGATAACCTTTCTGGAAACGGGTGATACGGGTAAGGCAGTGGTTGATCTTCGAAAAGCAATTGATCAGAATCAGGGGTATTATGAGGCTTATTTGCAAATCGGCCAATTGTTTTCCATGAAAAATGATCCGATTGCTGCTGATTACCTGAAGAACGCACTGTCGCTTCGTCCTAATAGCAAGGAAGCCTTGTACTCTCTTGGAATGTTTTACCAGAAGACAAATCAATACTACAAAGCAATCGAAGTCTATAAACGATTGCAAAAAGCGGATACTGCGTTTCGAAACGCTCCTTATAATATCGGGTATATTTATTTGGTTTATCTGAAAGATTACCCTCTGGCAATATCTTTCTTTTCTACGGCAATAAAAAAAGATTCCGCATACTTTGAAGCTTTTTTTAATCGAGGATATGCTTTTGAATTAATGGGAAACTATGAAAATGCATCCGCTGATTATAAGCAGGCATTAAAAATTGAAGTAAATTATCCGAATGCTGTTGAAGGGATGAATAGATTGGATCATTTAAGGATCAGGAAGTAAGATCTTTACGGATTTGCCGGAGTTCTTCCCTAAGTGCGTCACACGACGCTTTCAATCTGGTATAAAGTTCCCGAAGTCCGTCTTCTTCTTTGTTTTTCGCGAACTCATCCAATTTACGGGAAAGTTCAACCGTAGCCGGATCCATAAAATTAGCCACCACGCCTTTCAAACTGTGAGCATTGAACTTAAGTTGAACAAAATCCTTCTCGTTTATATTTTTCTCAATATTCGTGAATCGTTCCTGATACTCGGATTCAAAAATATCAATGATCTCTACGATTATGTCTTTTTCAAAATACTGAAAATTCTCTTCAAATTTTATTCGATCAATCATAGGTTGATTTTTATTACAAAGATAAAAAAGATATCAAGGAAGGATAAAGGTCATTCGATTCAAAAATCCTGTGACGGCTCCTCATTCTGAAACAGATAGTTGTGGATAGCCGTCATCGCATCTAACAAACGGTATCCAAAACGGGTTTTAAACAGATATTTACAATCCCTAACGGCATTCTCCTTAAATGCTTTAAGGGGTTTTTGATATAATAAAAGAAAATCCTTTAGATCCTGATAGATATCGGTTATACATTCAGCTAAACTTCCCCTGATTGGTTCCAACTCGTTGTTTGTATCATGATCGATATAGTAAAAAATTTCACATTCAGACAGCTTCTGGCGGAGGTTATTGAACATTTCTTCCCATTGCTCCACCGTCAGATAATGTTCTGTCATACTCTCATCTTCTACAATTATATCAGGTAGCAAAGAAGCTTTAAGATAGATCAGCGGGAGAATTTTTTGAAGATAGTTGAGAAATTCAACAAGTGTATAATTTTGTGAGTTTTCCAGAAAATAGCAATATTCATTTGTTACTGTAATCATTTCCAGCACTTTGCGAGAAAAAACAGGGTCGTCTGTCATTCGTGTCTCAGTCTGATTCATGTATTGGTGCAAGTTATACTAAACCATTAAAAAAAGTACCGAAGAATTAAAACGGTATCGATTATAATTTCATAGAAGTTTTAATCTTAGAAATTTTTTCATCAAGAGCATGGTCAGTTTGATAAAATTCGGAGGCGTCTCTCAATGACTCATGGACTGAAAAATAAAATTTAATTTTTGGTTCTGTTCCCGACGGTCTTACACTTATAATACTGCCATCTTCCAGGAAAAACTGCAATACATTTGAAGGAGGAAGATCAATGATGGTTTCAGTCCCGGAGAGCAAATCCTTATCTTTCAGAGAGAGGTAATCCTTGATTCTGATTACGTTAGATTCATTGATTATAAGTGGCGGATTGTTACGGAATTCAAACATCATTTGCTGGATTTCTTCAGCTCCGCTCTTCCCCTTCCTTACGACAGAAATCAACTGTTCCTTGTATATTCCAAACTTCAGATAGATATCAATGAGGAGATCAAAGAGCGTTTTCCCTTGATCAGCCACCCATGAAGCGCATTCGGCTATCATTGCGCAAGCGCTAACCGCATCTTTATCCCGAACGAAATCACCAATCATATATCCGTAACTTTCTTCACCACCCAGGATATACTCCATTTTCCCTTCATTTTTTCTGACGATGTCGGCAATAAATTTAAAGCCGGTCAGAACTGAAAAATAAGTCACGCCAAAGGAGATTGTTATTTTTCGAAGAAGATCCGTCGTTACAATGGTGCTGACGATGTACTGATTTCCGTTTAATTTCCCAAGCTCTTTCCACCGAAGGAGCATATAATAAAAGAGCAAGGAGGCGGTCTGATTTCCGTTAAGCAAGATGATCTCATCCCTGCTGTTTCGGATTGCAATCCCAACTCTATCGGCGTCCGGATCAGTTGCCATAATCAGGTCGGCGTGAATTTCTTCAGCTTTTATAATAGCCAGGTTAAGCGCATCGTGTTCTTCAGGATTAGGAGATTTTACAGTAGGAAAATTTCCATCGGCAGTAGCTTGTTCCTTTACAACGGTCACATTCCGAAAACCAGATTGCCGGAGAATTTCGGGTACTAATTTCCGGCCGGCACCATGAAGGGGTGTATAAACAATTTTTATGTCCTTCTGGTTGATAACAGCCTCGGGAGATAAGGATAAGGAGCGGATTTTCTGAAGATATAGATCGTCAATTTCTTTTCCAATCGTTTTTATATTTACTTCCACTCCTGTCCATTTTACTTCGTCGACAGAAGTTATTTTTTGAACTTCGTTGATAACATTGGTGTCATGAGGAGCAATGAATTGAGCACCGTCATCCCAATATGCTTTATAACCATTATATTCTTTTGGGTTATGGGATGCCGTAATCATGATTCCGCTCTGGCAATGCAAGTGACGAATAGCAAAAGAGAGTTCCGGAGTCGGACGAAGATCATCAAAGAGATATACAAGAAATCCATTGGCAGATAACACTTCAGCCGTGATTTTCGCAAAGTAGCGACTGTTGTGCCTGCTATCATAGGAAATAGCCATTTTGATGGGATGTATCTCAGGAAACATTATCTTGAGATAATTGGCTAGTCCCTGTGTGGCCATTCCAACGGTATATTTATTCATTCGGTTTGTCCCGGCACCCATTATGCCACGGAGCCCACCTGTGCCGAACTCCAGATCGCGATAAAATGCATCCGTCAATTCAGCAGGGTTATTATGAATAAGTTCATGGACCGTTTCTTTTGTCTTCTCGTCAAAATTTCCAACCAGCCAGGATTCTGCTTTTTCTAATATCATCGGGTCTATGCTCATTTGTATTGGGATTGGTAAGATAAAATATAGAAAATTTAAATACGAAGTGTTTTAGAATAACCGGAAAAAATATGAGTGATCATTAGTAAATAGGCAATGAGGGTTAACGGCAATAACCGGAGTCATTATTGTTATATCAACATTTTTAAACATTCTTCCAGGCTATTTTTCCAATATGGGATCTCAATGGAATACTGTGTTTTTATTTTCGATTTATTCAGCACACTGTAAAAAGGTCTGGACGCCGGAAGAGGGTAGTCTTTGGTTTCGATGGGATTAACCTTGCAGTTGGATCCTGAAAATTCAATGATCGTCTTAGCAAAATCATACCAGGATGCCACCCCTTCATCGGAATAATGAAATATTTCAACTCCCTTATGATCCTGAAGTTTTGGAACGATTTCCAATATCGTTTTAGCTAAATCCCTGGCATAGGTAGGGCAGCCAATCTGATCAAAGACTATATTAAGCGTTTTCCTTTCCTGACCATATTTTAATATAGTTTTAACGAAATTATTTCCAAAAGAGGAATAGAGCCAGGAAGTTCGGAGAATAATTCCGTTTCGACAATTGCTGAGCATTTGTTTTTCTCCCGCATATTTTGATTTTGCGTAAACAGAAACCGGATCGGGAACATCGGTTTCAATATAGGGTTTGTAATTTTTTCCATTAAATATATAATCTGAAGAGATATGGAGAAGAAGGCTCTCAAACCTATTACAAGCGTTGGATAGATTCCTTACGGCAAGGGAATTGATTTTAAATGCAAGATCAGATTCTTGTTCAGCTTTATCAACGGCGGTATAGGCCGCACAGTTTATCACCACATCGGGATGAAGCGTATGAAAAAACTCAGACACGGCAATCCTGTCGGTGATATCTAATTCTTCAATATCGGTAAAAGTAAATGAATATGCAGAACGATCAAGACTGAGCAATTTTAGTTCGTTGCCCAATTGCCCTTTTGCACCGGTTACCAGAATTTTCATTTCTTAATTATTATTTCGTCCTATCAACCTATGATTATTTACCCATTTAATACAATTGTTTTGAAATATGCTATGGTTCTCTTCAATCCTTCTTCCAGTGGAATTTTAGGTTCCCAGCCCAATTCTTTCCTGGCAAGGTCGATATTTGGCTGGCGTTGAGTCGGATCGTCGGCAGGAAGCTCCCGATATACTAATTTCGATTTAGAACCGGTTAATTGAATAATCATTTCAGCAAGTTCGGCGATCGTAAATTCATTCGGATTGCCTATGTTTACCGGCCCGATAAATTCTTCACGGGAGTTCATCAGACGGACCATTCCGTCAATCAAGTCATCAACATAGCAGAAACTGCGCGTCTGGGAACCATTGCCATAAATGGTAATATCATTTCCAAGGATAGCCTGGACAATAAAGTTTGAAACAACACGACCATCGTTCGGGTGCATTCTGGGGCCATAGGTGTTGAATATCCGCATAATTTTGATCCGGATATTATTTTGCTTATGGTAATTGATAAACAGCGTTTCGGCGGCCCTTTTCCCTTCATCATAACAGGCCCTGGGACCGATGGGATTCACATGTCCCCAATAGGATTCAATCTGCGGATGAACCTCAGGATCCCCATAAACCTCGCTGGTGGAGGCTTGAAGTATCCTTGCCTTTATGCGTTTCGCTAACCCAAGCATGTTAATGGCGCCCATAACGGAAGTTTTGACTGTTTTAATGGCATTGTACTGATAATGGATGGGGGAGGCGGGACAGGCCAGGTTATATATTTCATCAACTTCAATAAAGAAAGGCATAGTTACATCGTGCCGAACGAGTTCGAAATAGGGGTTTTTTAATAAATGCACCACATTTTGTTTTTGACCTGTGAAATAATTATCCAGGCAAACCACTTCATTCCCATCGCGCAGCAGACGTTCGCATAAGTGTGATCCAAGGAATCCGGCGCCACCGGTGACGAGTATCTTTTTTTTGATCATAGGACTAATTTTAAACAGAAATTAGAAACCCAACAGTCTATGAAAAAACTGTCAGGTTCTCAATCTTCTGTCATGAATTAATTGCTTGTATTTACGCCAATGCAGAAATAGTGGAAACCAATTTTTTTCATTTCAGGTATTTCATAGATATTCCTCCCATCGAAAATTACCGGAGATTTTAAAAGTTTACGGATAATTTTAAAATTCGGGAATTTAAATTCCGGCCATTCGGTAACCAAGACAAGGCAATCAGCATCAATCAATGCATCATACTGATCTTCTGCATAATCAATGGTATCTCCAAGAATGCGTTTTGCTTCATTCATGGCAACAGGATCATATGCTTTAACTTTTGCTCCTGAGTCGATGAGTTTTCTGATAATAACAAGGGAAGGAGCTTCGCGCATGTCATCGGTTTGAGGTTTAAAAGATAATCCCCACAAAGCAATAGTTTTTCCTTTAATGTTTCCTCCGAAAAACTTCATGACTTTATGATATAAAACGGTTTTCTGATCATCATTGACCGCTTCAACTGCTTTTAAAACACGCAAAGGGTATTTGTATTCGCCGGCGGTCCGGATCAGCGCTTTAACATCTTTTGGAAAACAGGAGCCTCCATAACCTACACCCGGATAAATAAATTTTGTACCGATCCTGGAATCGGATCCAATACCTTTTCTGACCATATTGATATCTGCACCAACGATTTCACAAAGGTTTGCTATATCGTTCATAAAGCTAATCTTTGTGGCAAGCATGGAATTAGCGGCATATTTGGTTATTTCAGCCGAAGTGATGTTCATGAAAATGATAGGATGACCATTCAGCGTAAATGGTTTGTATAAAGATTTAATAAGTTCTTCTGCCCGAAGTGAGTCGCATCCTACAACGATACGGTCAGGTTTCAGAAAATCATCGATGGCGGCGCCTTCTTTTAGAAATTCAGGGTTAGAAGCAACATCAAATTCAATCTGAACTCCGCGTTTATCTAATTCGGATTGTACTGTTTTCCTGACTTTCTCAGCGGTACCAACCGGTACGGTACTCTTGGTAACAATTAGCAAATAGTCCTTCATGTATTTTCCACATTCAGCGGCAACACTGAGAACATATTGCAGATCGGCGCTACCATCTTCATCGGGAGGAGTTCCGACGGCGCTAAAAATCACTTCACAATCTCCCAGGGCCTCTGCGAGGTTTGTTGTGAATTGTAAACGATCTTTTTTCATGTTCCGGTGAACCATTTCTTCCAGTCCGGGTTCATAAATAGGAATGATCCCATTTTTTAACTTTTCGATCTTTTTCTGATCAATGTCAACACAGGTGACATCAATGCCAACTTCCGCAAAACAAGTTCCGGTTACCAGGCCCACATAACCGGATCCGACGATTGTAACTTTCATAGAATAAGGATTTTTTTGAATTGAGAACAAATATAGATGAAAAAAATAAAATATTCTCAAAAGTATCGTTTCTACAAATTGTATCCGATGATTATGGGGATTTCTTGGCTCCCAATCAAAGATTCAACTTCGTTTGAATTTCCCGGATATCCTTTTTTATCTGTCTGACTGATTCAATAATCTCATAGACGTTGTTTGCAGGATTTTCAGGAATTTTAGGGCTGATATAATGGATAAACTGCCAGATTTCCCGGATATCCTTCACCATAATATCAAAAGGTTGATATAAAGGGTTTAGTGAATGCAGAACCAACTTCCCTTCCGTTTTGATTTTATTTTCAACGACTTTGAAGATCACACCCTCTTCCAGTGTCAGGATGATATATGCATCTTTATCGCGGATGGTTGTCCAGTCCTGGACAAAAACACCGGTTACCCAGGCTCCATGGATGATGGGCAACATCGAATCGCCACTTATCTGGAAGGTACGGTATTTTTTTTGTTTTGAAAGAAAAGGCAGGCGGAAGGTGGGGAGGATACTGATATATTCGGGATCGGCGTAACCATTCGCATATCCTGCTTTCGCTTTCTCCGAAACCAATTCAATGTTCTCTTCGTTATCCGGATTTACCGTTGTTGCCAGCACCCGGAGGTTGCCTCCTTTCAGGAAGACGTCAAATCCCCGTTCCATCTGCCTGATCTGGCTTTCAGACATTTTTTGCAAATCCACTTTAATCAGTGTATCTATGGCAATGTTAAAATAGTTTGAAAACCGGATCAGCGCTTCTATAGCCGGCTGAGCGACTCCGTTCTCATATCCGCTCAGGGTCGACCGTTTCATATCCAGGGCTGTGGCTACATCATCCTGCGTACGTCCGTAACGTTTCCGCATAAATTTTATGTTTGAATTGAAATACATTTTTTGGAGTTTTAAAAATAATGATTATATTATCGTCTGAAAAATGATTAAAAACACGACAAATGTAATAAAAAAATAACGGAATTCAACTATTTTCTTTTTTATGATATTTTCACGCAACATAGTTCATCTCGACCTGGATACGTTCTTTGTCTCGGTAGAACGGCTGATCAGGCCTGAGTTGGCGGGGAAGCCCGTGATCATTGGCGGAATTTCCGACCGTGGAGTAGTAGCCAGCTGCAGCTATGAAGCGCGAAAGTTTGGCGTTCATTCGGCCATGCCGATGAAGATGGCGCGTGTTCTCTGCCGTGATGCGATCATCGTACGGGGAGACATGGAGTTATATTCGAACTACTCACATACCGTTACGGAAATCATTGCCGGGAAGGCGCCGCTGTATGAAAAGGCCTCCATCGACGAACATTACATTGATGTGACGGGGATGGACAGATTTTTTGGTGTGCTGAAATGGACCCACGAGTTGAGGGAGTGTATTATAAGAAACACCGGACTTCCGATATCATTTGGATTATCCATTAACAAGACTGTTTCAAAAATAGCCACTGGCGAGGCAAAACCCAATGGTGAGCTTTATGTGGAGCGTGATTCGGTACAACCTTTTTTGGCCCCGTTATCAATTCGTAAGATCCCGATGATCGGAGAGAAGACGTACCATCTTCTCCGCTCGATGGGTATTGTAAATATTGATACCCTGAGCCGTATCCCGGTGGAGATGATGGAACGGGTAATGGGAAAGAATGGTATCGTGATCTGGGAGAAGGCTAATGGCATTGATCAGACTCCCGTACGACCTTATTCCGAGGCCAAGTCGATAAGTACGGAGACCACCTTTGATCAGGACTCTATCGACATTGTCCGTATAAAGGAAATTCTGGTAAAGATGGTAGAGAAAATATCCTTCGAACTGCGCGACAAGCAGAAGCTGACCTCTTGTGTAACTGTAAAAATCCGCTACTCCAACTTCGACACACACACCCTTCAGAAGCAGATTCTTTACACCGCTTTCGACCATCAGCTTATTCCTGTGGTCAAGCAACTTTTCAACCGTCTCTACCAGCGTCGCATGTTGATTCGTCTTATTGGCGTTCGTTTCAGCGGACTTGTTTCCGGAAATCCGCAACTCAACATGTTCGACGATAACCTGGAAATGATCAATCTCTATCAGGCACTCGACAGAATACGCCGTAAGTACGGACAGAAATCGGTAAGGAGGGGTGTGGCTGTGAAAGGTAGCGAGGTGACGAAATAACAAATATGTATTTAAACTGTCACTCATATTACTCCCTGCGCTACGGCACCTTGTCGATCGAAAAGCTCGTTGAAGAAGCGGTGCGCTGTGGAGTGAAAGCACTGGCACTCACCGATATCAACAACTCCACAGGAATCATGGACTTTGTGAAAATCGCGAAGAAGGATGGGATCAAACCCATTGCCGGGATTGAATTCCGCCGGGACGACGAGCTTCTGTATGTGGGTTTGGCCCGTAATAACGAAGGATTCCGCGAACTGAACGAATTTCTGAGCAATCACGACCCAAAACATCATCCGCTTCCCGATCTGGCGCCTGAATTCAATAACGCGATCATCATATACCCATTTCAAGATAACGAAATTTCGAAATTCCGTCCCATCACTTCCTCACTGCTTGTTAATACTTTCATTGGGGTTCGTCCCTCTGATCTGAACCGCCTTATTCTTTCCCGCAGTCGCCACCCCATAGACCGAATGGTGATTTTTTTGCCTGTGACTTTACTGGATGAAAAGACCTATGAACTTCACAGGAACTTCAGGGCAGTGGATAAAAATATTTTGCTGAGCCGTCTGGAACCGGGAGATACGGCTTCGCCCGGAGAGGTAATGTTGCCCCTGGATGAGTTGCTCGATCTATATCGTGAATTCCCCGGCATCATCCGCAATACCGAAAAAATACTGGAAAGTTTCACCATCGGCTTCGACTATAAATCCTGCAAAAACAAAAAAAGTTTCACGGGCAACATCTCCGACGATCATGTATTGCTTGAGAAACTTGCGCTCGACGGTTTGGAATACCGCTACGGGAAGCAGAACAGGGAAGCAGAACAACGCATACGTCATGAACTTGATATCATCTCCGCGATGGGTTTTGCCGCCTATTTCCTGATTGCCTGGGATATCGTCCGCTATTCCATGTCTCGGGGATTTTATCATGTGGGACGAGGCAGCGGTGCCAACAGCATCGTGGCCTATTGTTTGAAGATTACAGATGTTGATCCAATCGATCTTGACCTCTATTTTGAACGGTTCATTAACCCGAAAAGGACCTCACCTCCCGATTTCGATATCGATTATTCCTGGAAAGAACGAGATGAAGTTCTTGACTACATATTTAAAAGATACGGGCATGAACATACCGCGCTGTTGGGAGCTATGTCGACTTTCCGCGATAAGTCGATCTACCGTGAACTGGGGAAAGTGCATGGATTGCCTAAGCAGGAGATCGATGCTTTCCTGAAACACCCGGAGGAAGCGATCAATCAGAATAATATAATCCGGAAAATCAGTGAGTTGGGAGAGATGATGGCAGGTTTTCCCAATATTCGCAGCATTCATGCCGGCGGGGTGCTGATCTCGGAAAACCCCATTACATGTTACACGGCACTGGATATGCCTCCGAAAGGTTTTCCGACAACACAGTTTGATATGTACATTGCGGAAGATATCGGTTTTGAGAAGCTCGATATCCTTAGCCAGCGGGGGATAGGGCATATTTATGAAGCGGCGGAAATCGTTAAGAAAAACCGCGGGATCTCCGTAGATACACACCGCATACAGAAATTCAAGCAAGATGAGAAGGTAAAAGATCTGTTGAGAAAAGGGAGGACCATAGGTTGCTTTTATGTGGAGAGTCCGGCGATGCGTGGGCTATTAAAGAAACTTCATTGTGATAATTATCGCACCCTGGTCGCAGCCAGTTCCATCATTCGTCCGGGCGTTGCCCGCTCCGGGATGATGCGAGAGTATATATTCCGGTTTCATAACCCCGGAAAGTTCAGCTATTTGCACCCGGTCATGGAAGTGCAGTTAAAAGAGACTTACGGGGTAATGGTTTACCAGGAGGACGTACTGAAAATATGTCATCATTTTGCCGGGCTTGACCTGGCCGATGCCGATGTGCTACGACGGGCAATGAGTGGAAAATACCGGTCAAAGAAAGAACTGCACCGGATTATCGACAAATTTTTCGGGAATTGCAGGAAATCAGGATATCCGGAGGAGATCACGAAAGAAGTTTGGCGTCAGATAGAGTCCTTTGCAGGGTATTCTTTTTCCAAAGCCCATTCTGCTTCCTATGCCGTGGAAAGCTATCAGAGTCTCTTTTTAAAAGCTCATTTTCCGTTAGAATTTATGGTTGGAGTGATCAACAATTTCGGAGGTTTCTATCCAGGCTGGGTGTACTTTAACGAAGCCAGAAATTGGGGTGCCAGGATGCATTTACCCTGCGTAAACCGGAGCGAATACAAGACTTCCATCCGGGGGAAAGATATTTTCCTGGGGTTCATTCATGTGATTAACCTTGAAGCCGGTATTGGGAAGGCGATATCCGAAGAACGTAAGACTTGTGACGCAGAATGTAAGACGAAAGATGAAAAGCAAATGGTATTTACCGACTACCGGCTACCGGCTACCAACTGCCCACCGGAAGAGAGACCATATGCAGGCCTTGAAGATTTTATTCATCGCGTGCCCGTCACACTTGATCAGATGATTATTCTGATCCGGGTTGGAGCTTTCCGCTTTACCGGAAAAACCAAGGCATTACTGCTATGGGAAGCTCATATGTTACTCTCAAAAAGCCGGTTAGCGTTACATAGTGGTGAAATGGCAACAAAGCGAAGTGGCGAAAAATATCAATCGAAGATTCAATTATCAATCGAAGATCCGTTTTTCAGTGCTTCTCCCAAAAAATTCAAACTTCCCGAGCTCTGGCAAACCCGGCTCGAAGAAATATATGACGAAATCGAACTCCTGGGTTGGCCCGTGACCCATACCTGGTTTGATCTGCTTGAAACCTCTTTCCGCGGAGAGATCATGGCTGCGGAAATGGTAAATTATGTGGGAAAAGCCGTAAGAATGCTGGGACTGCTTGTTACGATAAAATATGTACGAACGGTCAGGAGGGATTGGATGCACTTCGGTACTTTCATTGATGTAAAAGGAGAGTTTTTTGATACGGTTCATTTCCCTAAGTCGGTGAATGAATATCCCTTTCGGGGAGATGGAGTGTACCTTGTGCGGGGGAAGATCGTTGAAGAATTCGGGTTCCCCAGCCTGCAGGTAGAGAAGATGGCTAAAATGCCTTTACATCCCGATCCGAGAAGTTAATTTTTGGATCCGGATAGCGGTATGATTTTAAATTCCATCAATCCGTGATCCGGTAATGATCAAACAACTCTGTTTTAAGTCCTAAAAACCGCTGGCGCTCAATCTTTGCTTGTTTCATATGCCCATAATTGGTTGCAGTAAAGAGGACCGGACTCGTCATATTTCCCATTAATCTTTGCAGGAAAGAGAATTTTCGGTAGAAACGGGTTCGTGCCAGAATTTTTCCAATCTGTAACTCCAATGGAGTCATGTTTTTTGGTTTAAATACAACCGTATTGTGATCATAGTATTTCCAGTTGTCAGTAAGCAGGCGTCCAGCACGTTTCAGATCCTCGTAGGTTTTTGTTCCGGGGTAAGGGGTGAGAATATTGAAGGAAACCGTACTTATTTTTGCTTTGATCAGAAATTTAACGGTTTCCCGAAAAACCTTCTTTGTATCCGAATCAAATCCGAAAATCATGGAGGCATGAATAAGGATACCCATTTTTTTGATCTTTTTTATCGTCAGTTTCAGCTCCTCATTATTTTTCATTGATTTCTTCAGCGTCTTTTGTTGTGTTTCATCTACGCTCTCTAACCCGATAAAAAGGATCTTACAACCACTATCGGCAGCAAGCTGCAACAACTCGGTTTCTTGCAAAAAGGAGATGGAAGCTTGACCCACCCATTTGATGTTTAATGGAATCAGAGTTCTGAACAGCTCTTTGGCATACTTCGGATGGCCGATGATATTGTCATCAAGGAACATGAAATTCTTTGAACCGGAATTCACAATATCCTTAACGACATTCTCAATTGGAATATGACGGATAGTTTTTCCAAAAAGATCAGTAACACAGCAGAAATCGCAATTATAAGGGCATCCACGGGTTGTCATGATCGGGACAATGCTGAATAATCTCTTTTTGATTATCTTTTTAAAGTCTTTGTTAACATAGCGTGTCAAATCAGGATGAGGATTATGATATCGTTGGTTCAATTTTCCGGCAGCATAATCCAGGAGAAGATCCTCCCAAACGCCTTCTGCTTCTCCTACTACTACCGAATCAGCGTGCTCAAGAGCCTCTTCGGGTAAAATTGTCGGGTGCACGCCACCCATAATTACCGTCTTGTTTCGTTTCCGAAATTCATTGGCAATTTCATAAGCGCGGGGAGCATTTGCAGTCATACAACTTATACCCACCAGATCACAGGGTTCTTCCAGGTTGACCGGAATCACCTCTTCCTCCACAATCTTTACTTCATGTTCCTTAGGCGTAAGACCCTCCAGGATATAAAGCGCCAGTTGGGGCATCATGAGTTCTTTGACAGTCCTTTTATTATCGCTTACCGCCGGTGATATCAACAATATTTTCATGTCCTTTAATTATGTTGACCGATGGCAAAGGGGTGTGAAGTGATCACGTCGATGTTCTTGTGGATCAGTTTGTGAATGTTCTTTAGATAGGTTTTTTCATCGGCAGAGCAAAACGATAAAGCAGTTCCGGATTTACCAGCCCTGCCCGTTCTTCCGATGCGGTGAACATAAGTCTCCGCCTGCTCCGGGATTTCATAATTAATGACATGGGTAAGTTTATCCACATCAATTCCACGTGAAGCTACATCGGTGGCAACAAGCACACGGATGCTGCGGTTTTTAAAGTCTTTCAACGCCTTATCGCGCGCACTCTGTGATTTGTTCCCATGGATGGACTGAGCTTTGATTCCATTCCGGATTAAATCCTTAACTACTTTATCGGCTCCATGTTTGGTGCGGGTAAATACCAGAACATTTTTTAAAGTGTCATTTTTCAGGATATGGGTAAGAAGAAGCTTTTTATTTTCCTTCTTAACATGATATACCGACTGCGAGACGAGAATCGGAGGAAGTGAATCAGGAGACAGGTTCAACTGAACCGGATTATTTAAAAGAGAGGATGCCAGTTTCCGGATCTCGGCCGGTGCCGTAGCAGCAAATAAGAGCGTCTGTTTTCTCTGAGGCAATTTTCCTGTAATTTTTTTAATATCATTTATAAAACCCATATCGAGCATGCGATCAGACTCATCGAGAACAAGATATTCCACTTTTCCGAGATGGATAAATCCCTGATTCATCAGGTCAAGCAATCTTCCGGGGGTTGCAACAACGATATCAACCCCTTTTTGTAGTGCCTGAGTTTGAACTCGTTGTGAAACACCACCATAAATTGTCACCAGGCGGGTATTAATACCTCTGCCGAATGCAATAAATTCTTCACTGATCTGGGCAGCAAGTTCACGGGTAGGCGCCAGGATAAGCGCCCTGACGGCTCTGCGCTGTGAACGGTCTTTTTCCGTTTCCAGCAATTGCAAAAGAGGAAGCGCGAAAGCAGCGGTTTTACCGGTTCCTGTCTGTGCGCATCCGAAAATATCTCTTCCCTGTAAGATCGACGGGATTGCTTGTTCCTGAATTGGGGTAGGGCTCAGGTACCCTTTCTTATGAATGGCTTGTAATAAAGGTTCAATAAGATTTAAGTTTTCAAATTTCATTTAATGTTTGTTTAAATATGTACACTATTATTACTCTCCGGATGGAGCATAAAGATCACCAGGTTCCGGACAGCTTTCAAAAACTGTACGTTGGGCTGAATTGTAAAGAAGGGGTAATTACAAACAGATTGAGATACAATCTTTCAAAAGGATGTGCAAAGATAAACAATTTATAAGATAAATTGCTAAATATTTTAATACTCATGCAGGAATCGCATTCAAAAGACGCCTCGGATCAATCTCAATTACCAGGAGATGTTTAAAAAAAATCATCTCAGGAAACATTCAGCATCTCATCAAGACCGGCAATTTTAAAGGTCTTTTTAATAAACGGGTTTGAATTGATAATGAAAAAATTCCCTTTTTTAATTTTTTTTGCCGTGGAAATACATATCCGAATGAAGGAAGAAGCAATGTAATTAACTTCTTCCATGTTGAAAACGATATTGTAATCGGCCGGTAATTCTGAGTTGGGATCAATGATTTCCTCTATTCTACTCGTGATCTGATCAGAAACTTTCAAACTGACATTGGTATCCAGACGGCCTGTAAATTTACAGACCAGTTTCTTTTCGTTTGGATAATGATGAAATTTTATCATGGGTAAAAAGATTATTTGTTTTATTATGTCGCAATTACATTCTTATGAACTTTATGCTGTCTCATGCCAATTCCGTGGGTTAAGTTTTTACGAATATAAGGAAAAATATATACTTCTGGAAATGAAGCAGAAAACTTTAACTTTTTTTTATTCGATTGTTTTCAGATAAAAAATTTATTCTATATTTGTTCATTGAGGTAGAGTAACTGTTTTCAAGCGTTAAATTCTTTAATACATTTCCTTTTTCATTAATTAATTTGTATTAATTAAGTAATAATCAGTAAATAATAACTTAAAACTAAAACTATGGACGCTCCAAAATGGTGTAATTTATGTAAACGTAATGTTGTTCCTGTGAAGAAATTCAACTGGCTTGTCTTCATTTTCCTATGTGGAATTTTTTACCTTCCATATTATTTTTTCTTTGCACATGCAAAATGCCCTATCTGTCAAGGTGAAAACTTTTCACCAGCCAAGGCATCTGAACTTGAGGAAAACGCTTAGAAAAAATAAATGGAGGATGATTCTTTCTCATCATCCTCCTTGCCAATTTGATCGAACATATAAAATCTTTGGAATAAGAATTTGTTCCAGGTGTTTGGGTGTTTTTTGTGGATTTATTCTGACATTAGGAATATTTCACTATGTTGATTCAAATCAACTTTCGATATTTTTCTTGGGTTATTTATTGTCATTGCCCGCCATCGTGACATTCCTAATTCATGAATTGCGTTATGCTCGCATAACAAATTTCTTCAGGATGATAACCGGATCAGGATTGGGTTATACCCTGGCAGTTATTATGACTTTCTTATTTGACGGTCATTGTTTTAATGGGATTTTATTATTATTCTATCTATTATTACTCGAAATTATAGTTGCATTTATCCTTAATAAAAAGAAAAGGTTAATCCCATTTATTAAAGAATACGAAGATGCCGTACTATAACTACAACGATTATAATATTTTCTATGAGGATCAGGGATATGGAACCACTCTTTTTTTTGTTCACGAATGGAATTCATCCTCCTTTTCTTTCCGGAAAATCAACCTTAAATATCTTGTAAAAAAAATCCGGGTTGTTTGTATTGATCTTCCGGGATATGGGAATTCCGAATTAGTCAAAGATCTTCAATTCAAAGATTTTTCAGATATTCTCATCGGAGTGATGGATCATTTAAAAATTCAGAAATGCACATTGATGGGATTTTGTCTCGGTTCGACCATTATTCTGGATTTTTATCAAAAATATCCTGAACGTGTCAAATTTTTGATTCTTATCGAACCGGTACTGAAATTTCCAAAAATTCTTGTCCCTCTTCTAATTCCCAGATTCGGAGTTGCCTTCCTCAAATATTTGGCACAACATCGTTTTCTTTTCTCCCTGATCGGCTCGCAATTGATTGGAGAAGATAAAAGACTTAATAATAATGTTTTCAAAGGTATTGGGAGGGTAGATCCAAAAATATCGAAAATTTATCTGCAATTGCTATACAGACAAAATAGATTTCAAAATTATCGCACCTTAAACTCCGAAACACAAAACCATTGCATTTGCATCTCTGGTGAAAATACACTTCCTCTTTTTAAAAGAAATGCGGCTTACCTCTTAAATCATTTCAATATTCAGGATTGTTTTGTTTTAAATGATACCCGGCATTTTGCCCTGTTAGAGCAACCGGTTAAAATTTCCGATATTATTCTTAAATATTTAAAGATTATTGATGTTTGAACAAAAGATAATTCAGTTTACAACTTTTTTTAAAAATATTTTTCCTCCTGCAAAAGAGTATTTATTCTTTAGTAAAAAAGAACATCACCCTTTCCAGCCAACGGAATTCGACTATTGTGAAAATAATGCCTGGTGGCTTTCCGAGATCTCCATGCTTGCTTACGATACTCCTTTTTTTGTCGAACAAGCCATGACTTCCGCTGGATTTCGGCATGTCGGTTCTTTGAAGAAACAATCTCATTCCTGCTTTATATTCGAGCAGGATGATTTTATCATCATTGCATTTCGGGGTACGCAACTTCACGGTAGGAATGGAATTTCTGATTATCTGACGGATATTCAGGTGAGGCAACACTCACTTTCTAATGGAATTCAGGTGCATCGGGGATTCTACAAGGCGTTTCAGGAAGTGTTTCCGGGAAGTGGAATGTTGGAGGAAATAATCACTGGTTTGTCACCTGACAAACCAATCTGGATTACCGGGCACAGTATGGGAGGGGCGTTAGCCTTGTTGACCGCCAATTCAATTAAAGATCGTCCGGTACTTGTTTATACTTTTGGATCTCCTAAAGTTGGAAATAAATGTTTTGTCGACTCCCTCACTTTCAGGCATCATCGTATCGTTAACCAGGGGGACCCTGTTCCGACCCTTCCTCCAAATATTCATATAGGTAAGGAGATAGAAGGTTATTATCATTATGGTGAACTTAAGACGATGAAGATAATAGACCTGCCGAAAACAAACAGGATTTTTAAAAATATTTCGGGTTTTATGGATAGCCCGGCAAACAAATATGCTTTTTTTGCTCATTCCCCGATTGTTTATTGCCTGAACGCAAAAACCGATCTGAATGAGCCGGATACATTCTTCCGTTAAGAAGGTTAAGTAACTCAAAACATGTTTTCCATGGAGAAGCAAAAACAAATAAGCGATTATTTTTTCATTTCCAAACCCAAACTTGATTACAAAGCGATCGTGGGTTGGGTTCTTGGGTTACTTTTTATCCTGCTGGTCGTTTTCCTGATTTTTAAAACCGGATGGGGTTTTAATCTGATTTATCTGACGGGAATCGGAGTATTATTATATTTCCTTTATTTTCAAAGGTATCAGACAAAAATGGAAATGTATAATAACCGGCCGGCGGACCATCAAATTGATGAATGGATCGAACAAAATATGCTCAACGTAATTGATCACACCATCGAAAAATTCGGAATTGATGAAAATGACGTAACGATACTGAAAGCCCCTTCCCTGATTATTTGTTTTCCAATGAAGAGCGCAAAAAGGCTGGGAAGCGATGGTGTTTTGCGTTATCTTGAGTGGAGATTCAACCTGTTTTTTTTCATGGAGGACAGTATCCTGTATTATCATGGAATTTATAATCATCTCGATAGCAAAATCAGGACCGGGGAATCACAAAGAATTTTTTATAAAGATATTACCAATGTGAAAGTCAGCCGGGTGGAAAACCACTTGATCTTCGAACTTCGCGGAACAGGTATCTCGCTTGATTGTTATAACGTGATGCCTGTCCGGGGAAATAACCGCACCAACGATGTCGAAGATACCGCCAGAAGACTGGAACGTTTTTTGCTTAGTACAAAGTACAAAACAACTTAAATCTCCCTATACTGATGGAAACTAAAAAGGGTATTATAAAGAGTATTAAAAATGCATTGACTGAACAGCGCTTTGATCTCACGACAAAGAATGGCTTGACTAAAGCTGCTTCAACACTTGAAAAATTCGGTTGGGTAATAAGCCCGGTAGGCTGGTTGGTGTATAAAGCCTTCTCTCCTGAGGTCACGACCCATAAACAAGTGGAGGCCGCAGAAAGGATTATCGAAACCTGCAAACAGCAAGGAGTAAAGAAGATCGTATTAAATGTTTCACACAAAGCCGGACTTGCTCTTCAGGCTACCCTCAAGGGACTGCCAATCAGTTCAAATATCGGAAATAACAGTAATATGGAAATCGAAATTGAATTTTAGTTCCGAGACTTTTTCCGGCTGTTACCGGTTTCCTGATCTTTCCTTTGTTTTATTTCAAGCCCAAGGCTTCAATTCCCTGCTCATAAACAATATCAACGGGAATATTTGCTGTCTTCAAACGATCCAGTTCTGCCTGAAGCGATTCATGAATTTTACCATTCGTTTCGAGGTAGGCTTTGGCGTTTACATAATCGCCGTCGCCTTCAAAAATGAGAATTTTCGAAGCCCATTCATTCATCGCCAGACGGATTTTTTCGAAGTTCACTTTATACGTTCCGTCGGGAAGACGTTCGAAGGCGCCTTTCTCCTCAAAAAAGTTAAAGCACATCATGTTTGCTTTCCCATGTGCGCTGGCCGCGCCAAATCGTACTGACCGGAACAGACCGGCCATATAAGTGACAAAACAATCTTCCACGGTAATATCACTGATCTCTCCTGCCCCAATAAGGTTTGTTGCCAGGTAGAGGCCCAGGATATCGGCTTTTGCCTCTTCAAAAGAGGAATATTGTTCCCTGAGCGCTTCCCTAACATTCCCCTTCCCGTTTATCGTATTCTTGATACCCAGTCCATGAGCGACTTCATGAAACATTACGTTGGAAAAGAAAGCATCGAATTTGACATTCCCACGTTGTAAAGAATCAATGAGGATCCCGGAAATAGGGATCATAATTTTATCAAATTTAGCATGCATTGCATTTTTTAACTGAAGACGTCGTGATCCTTTTTTTAACTGAACCTGTTCGTCATTGGGTAAATTGATGGCGATGGTTTTGCTGCCTGCGTTCGACTGTCCCGAAACGTATAAAAGATCATAAGCGTTGAGGTCAGAATCGGTACCTGGTTTCTCTTTTTTGTACTTGGCATCAACGGGTAAATTTGCTTGCAGTTTAGGAAGGAATTTGGCGAACTTTGCCAGTTTCATACTCCAATCTTTATCTTTCAGCAGAAGAACTCCTTCGTAGGCTGCCTTGTATCCGAAAAGCTGATCCTCATAGTTTTCAATAGGTCCGACCACAAAGTCAATCGTATTCGACTTCATATCCATCCATGCCATATCGCTGGCAAAATAGTCGTCGGTCAAAAATGCCAGGGCTCTTAATTCAAGATATTTTTTCAGTCCGGCGTCTTCGGCCAGTAAAGCAGCTTGTTTGAGAAGGCCGGCCGCTTTATCGATCTGTTCTTTATATGCCTCATGATACCAGACACATTGCAAGGTCTTATCGGAATTACGCCTTATCAAGGTATAAAGGCTGGTTTTATTTTTATCATTCCACTTTTCAAATTCCTCTTTATTCATATCGGGCGGGTAATAATTAGCACCTGCAGGTTTTTCGCCAAATCCCGGAATAAAAGGTTTATCTCCATTTAACCGCTCCCAGGGGCCGTAGTTTATCTCGGCAAATTTCCGTTGAAGGCTATCCTTGATAGTGTCGAAGAACGTTTGTTTATCGTTCAGGATCTGTTTCCAATAGAGATCATCGACGATTTTTGCTACCTCAATAAGGAGCGGGATCATTTGCTTCTCTTTCACCGTCAGTTTGCCGAAATCAGCCGTAAGTTTGACAATGGCAAACTCATCGATCTTGGATTTTAATATGGAATCGTTCTTGCCGAGGGAGCTATTTCCCGTTCTGATGCCCTGATTGCATCCTGAAAAGAAAATTGTGGTGGCCAGAAGGGTCATAACATATAATATCGGATTATTTCTCATATATAAGATGGTTAAGGATTTAAACACAGGCGAAATTATGGAAAATGGATGAATGACCGAAATGAAAAACAACATTTCTTTTAAAATTAATTTATATGCCAATTTTTGTATCGGATTCTTTCGTAGGTTTGTATATCAAAAAGTTTTTATATTGAATAAAACTTAAAATCAAAGAATTATGAACGGAACTGTTATCTCTATTCTCATTGCCATCGTGATCCTTCTTTTTTTTGCAGGGATTCGAATCGTTCGTCCTACCAGTCGTGGATTGATAGAGCGTTTTGGGAAATACAATCGTTTTTCGAATCCGGGATTTCATTGGATTATCCCGGGAATTGAAAAAATGTACCTGGTTAATATCACCGAAAAGATGATCAATGCCGAACCGCAGGAAATTATTACAAACGATAATTTGAATGCCCGTGTTGATGCCCAGGTCTATTTTAAAATAAAATCAGCTGAAGATCAAGTAAAAAATTCACAATATAATGTGAATAGTATTGAATATCAGATCGTAAATCTCGCACGGACTACGCTGCGTAATATCATCGGTACAATGACGCTGAAATCAGCAAACAGCGAACGAGGAAAGATCAACAAAGAGCTTCACAGCACTTTGCTGGTTGAAACCGCCAACTGGGGTATTGAGATCATCCGGACGGAGTTGAAGGAAATTGACCCTCCCAAAGATGTTCAGGAAACGATGAATAAGATCGTTAAAGCGGAGAATGAAAAAATCGCCGCCATTGATTATGCGACTGCCACCGAAACAAGGGCCGATGGTGAGAAACGCGCCGAGATTCGCAAGGCGGAAGGTATCAAGCAGGCGGCCATCCTGAAAGCTGAAGGAGATGCACAGGCAATTGCCCTGGTGAATGAAGCTGCTGAAAAATATTTTATTGGGAATGCCCAGATCTTAAGAAAAGTTCAGGCCATGGAAACCGCTTTGAAAGATAATGCAAAAATTGTTGTTCCGGTAGGTTCCGATCTTGTGAATGTTCTTGGGGAAATGGCCGGAATTATCCCGATCAAGAGCAAATCGTCGGAATAGGAATAGAAAAAAATTGGTGGAATTCTTTACGAAATTATTTTATTATCCCTTTTTTGATAAGAATTTCCAGAATTTCGGGAAGCATATCGGAAGCTGCTTTCATTCCGGCCTGATATGCTTCCATATTTTTTTTACCGCTCATATAAGGGATCTTTTTCAGATCGGGAGAAATCAATATATCCGCATCATCTAATGTTTTCTCCTTTAATTTATCAGCCATCAGGATTATAGATCTTAATCCGACCTTTAAAAAATTATCGACCTCTGTAAGGCTGTCAAGATCGGCCATGATATCAACGGCAATAATAACCTCTGCACCGGATGCCCTGGCAATATCAGTCGGGACATTGTTCAATATACCTCCATCAATAAGGATAAGACCATACATTTCCACAGGTTCAAATATCATGGGAATAGCGCTGGAAGCATTGACAGATGCCGCAACAGGACCTGAAGATAATGATATTGATTTCCCATTCATCAGGTCAGTTGCCACTGCCACAAACGGAATCTTAAGATCTTCAATGTTATCGGTATGGCAATTCTTACGAATGAATTTCTGATACTTTTTGCCTGAAACAAATCCTTCGTTTGATCTGAATAGGGAAAAATCAAATATATTAGAAGCTTTTGTTGAACCAACCAGGGGTATTAATGAGTCGGCATTGGGATTGTCGGCATACAAACAACCAACCATGCTTCCGACACTGGCCCCGACAATGAAATCGATAGGAATTCCCGCATCCTCAAGAACTTTTAATACCCCGAGATGAGCCATCCCATGAAAAGCCCCTCCGCCAAGGACAAGAGCTACCCTGGGCTTTTTCTCAAGTTTCCTTGGAGGAGGCATCATCTTTGGATTGTCAATAACCATAAACTGTTCTGTACATGCCAGTAACAAAAGTGTAACAATAGCAATAATAATACTGTTCTTCATAGTTTTTTTTAATACCGGTAAGACTCATCCAGATCAATTATTAACCGAAAGTAAAGTAAAAAAGAAACAGGTTCCGTTATCAGGTTCGGATTCGACCCAGATTGAACCTTCATTCTTCTCCGTCATTTCTTTGCAAAGCGAAAGCCCCATTCCGGTTCCACGCTCATTATCTGTACCTCTGGTTGAGAATACCCCATCCTCCGTGAACAGTCTGGCCATTACTTGCGAAGGAATACCTACGCCATTGTCTTTTACCGAAACAGTTATATATTTCTCTTCTGCTTTGGAATTTATTTCAATAAGTCCACCTTGCCTTGTAAATTTGATAGCATTGGATAGCAGGTTTCGCAAAATGGATTGAACCATGTTATTGTCCGCGAAAACAAAAACTTGTTTGTCGACAGCATTGCTGAGTCGTATCTCTTTTTTCATAGCGTTTGCAAGAAGGATATTGACAACCATATTTACTTCCTGGAAAAGATTGATCTTTTCCATTTGTAAGGGTATGCGACCCAATTGCAATCTTGACCAGGTCAAAAGATCTTCTAACAGTTCCAAGGATCCTCGCGATATCTGTTGTAGGGTCCCTATATACTTGATCAGATCAGGATTATTACTGGTGGCGGACTCTTCAGCCGCTAAATCAGCGAATCCCATCAAGGCATTAAATGGACTCCGTAAATCATGAGCAATTATTGAAATGAAACGATCTTTACTTTTATTCAACTCTTGTAACTCCCGGGTCAATCGTTTTTGATCTTCCTCGGTTTGCACACGCTGGGTGATATCTCTGAATACTGCAACATTAATTTTTCTGTGTTTGATGGGAAGCGGATGTACCTGAATCTCGACTTGCAATAAAATCCCGTTTTTTGTCATTATCGGAAGGATGCAATACGACTCGACGGTTATCTTAAAAAATTCTTTAGCTTTATTCTGATACTCACCGGGAATAAGCATAGAGATGCTTTTTCCTTTCAATTCCGACTCGGAATATCCTGTCAATTCAATGAATTTATGATTGAAATCAAGGATCATACTTTTATTATAAAACAGTACGCCTTCAAAAATTGAGTTACTGAGTTGTTTGAATCGTTGATAACGTTTGCGTTGGTAATAGTTTAAAAGAAGTACGATAGAAATAATCAATAGAAAAATAATACCCGATGCTAAAAAATAAATTGTGTATGTAGTATTCTGTTGCTTGAGAATTCTCGCCTGATTTTCAGTTTCATTAAATTCAATGGCATGCTGGATATCCGTGTACCTGTTTACAATAAGTTGATTATCGATCGAATCCGAAATATCATTATAATGGCTGTAAAACATTTTTAATGAATCAAACTGGTTAAAGACCATGTATTTATTCAGGATAGCCCGATAACAGGCTTTAATGGACAAAAGGTCATGCAAGGAATCGCTAAGGGTTAATGCTTTTTGGTAAATATCGTTCGCTTTTTGTGGGTGATTCTGTTTTAGAAAAAAATCTCCCATTGCAAGATAAACTTCTGGCATTTTATTAAAATCATAGATTTTCCTAAACATAACCAGGGCGCTGTCAAAATGCCGGATTGCTTCCTGGTTTTTATTTTCAGCCGAATATATTTTTCCAAGCAGATAATGAGTTCCTGCAATTGTCCTTTTAAAGTCGTATTGAAGGTTTTGATTCTGTATATTTCCCTGAAGAAGCAATGGTAATGCTTTATTCAGAAATGATTCCGCTTCCTGGAACTGATTTTTCCTGAAGTATTCACTTCCGAAATAATAGTAGGAATGACCAATCAAGGCAGGTGTTCCAAGGCTGATGCGCATTCTTAGCGCCTTTTCGAAAAAGAAAAAGGCCGAATCGCTTTCATCGGTTTTCTGTTTAATTAACCCAAGATTGTTCAGTACGACCGCTTCTCCGAACGGGTTCCCATAAGATATAAAAATCTCTTCAGCCCAGCGATAATATCTCTGGGCCAATGTGTAATTCATGAAATAGAAGTAGCAATTCCCAATTTCAATAAGGATATAGCCGGTTCTTAACGGAGACTTCACATCAATAAAAAGTTGGTAACTGTTTAACAGATATTTCAGGCCATTATAATAATCAAGACCAAGGATATAAGATTTTCCTATTTCATAACTGATGTCGGCGGCAAATGAGATTTCATGATATTTCAAGGACAGGTTATAAATCTCTTGAAAATAAGCGATGGCCTTCGGAAGATCTTTTTTCTTCATCTCTCTTCCTCGTTCCAGGAGGATATTCAAGTCTTTTTGATCTTCGAATGATAAAATATTCTCAGACGAACTCTTCGAACTGACAGTTTGTTGTGAACGGGGCTTTTCGCCGGCAATGATAAAAGTGGGTGAACATAGAAAGAGTAGAATGAGAACTAAGATTACCATTGACCGTTGACAGAAGTGCCTGATCATTTTGAAACCGTTTCTTTTATATTTTTATCCTGGGCAGAATAAAGTTCAATAGTTGAAACGTCGATTCTTCAATACTGAGCTGATCAGTCCGTACTTCAATATCCGGTTTTACCGGTTTTTCAAAGGGAGAATCAATACCGGTGAAATTTTTAATTTCTCCGCGACGAGCTTTTGAATAGAGCCCCTTCACATCTCTTGTTTCGCAAATATCAAAGGAGGCATTAATGAAAATTTCAATAAAATTTTCAGGACCTATGATGTTTTTTGCCATGTTCCGGATCTCTTCCGTAGGACTGATAAAGCAATTAATGGTAATGATCCCGCAATCCAGAAATAGTTTTGATATTTCAGCGATTCTCCGGATATTCTCGTAACGGTCAGCCTCGGAGAATGAAAGGTTGTTATTGATACCCGATCGGATATTATCTCCATCTAAAACCTGCGTGAGATATCCGAGGTCGAACAAATTCTCTTCAAGATGTTTTGCCAGAGTGGTTTTTCCGGCACCGGATAAACCGGTCATCCAGATAACTCTTGACCGTTGGTTCAATAACTTTTCCTTATCCGGTCGTTGCAGTAATTTATGAAAAGTCGGGTGCAGATTATTTGTATTATTCACAATTTCAATTTTTCATTATCATCAACCGGCAAAGATAATAAATACACTATTTTACATCGATAATACTTTCCATGCGAATATCGGATGAAGAAGCACCAACCTGGATGATGAACTTCCCCTTTTCAACTTCAAAAACCTTTTTATCAGGGACCCAGTAAGCCAATTCCCTCACCGGAATTTGAATTTTTATTGTTTTTGTTGTACCCGCCGGCAAAAATACCCTTCGAAAACCTTTCAGAGAATGAATGGGAACAGGAACGGAGGCTTTCATATCCCTGATATAAACCTGAACCACTTCCTCGCCATCGTTCTTTCCGGAATTTGAGACGGATATTTTCAAATTAACCGTATCCTCCGTTGAATAGGTTGGTTTGTCGGTCGTTAAAATATCATAAGCAAAAGTCGTATAACTGAGTCCATATCCAAAAGGATAGAGCGATTTTCCATGAAAATAGCGGTAAGTCCTTTTATCCATAGAATAATTTTCGAAAGGAGGGAGGTCATTTGTTGACCGGTAAAAAGTGACAGGGAGCCTGCCGGATGGGTTTACCTTTCCGAATAAAATGTCAGCCAGGGCATTTCCGCCCTGTTCTCCCGGATACCAGGCAAACAGGATGGCATCCGCGATATTTAATATTTCAGTTAATGCAATAGCGCTTCCGCCGGTGACTATCACAATAAGGGGTTTATCTTTTATTTTCTCCCGCATCAATTGTAAAAATTTTACCTGGTTCCGGGGTAGTTCAATATTGGAACGGTCGCCTCCTTCCGGGTTGTACATGGCTTCTCCTTCTTCTCCTTCAAACAGGCTGGTCAAGCCTACACAGGCGATGACGAAATCGGCCCCTGAAGCCTGCCAGAACCCCTGAAAAAGAGTGTCATTATTATACAAATAACCCTGGTTGCTTTCAACGACTGTTCCGGCATCCACCCGGTCGATAATTCCTTCAAGAAAAGTGACCATATGACCGGATATCCCGTTATAATTTCCCAGTAGCGCGTTCATATCACCGGCAGTTGGACCAACTACAAAAAGATTTTTAAGTTTTTCTTTGTCCAAAGGAAGAACGCCATTGTTCTTTAACAGAACGATTGATTTGGCGGCAGTTTCATAAGCCAGTTTCTGATGGGCGTCACTGTTTACCCGGAGAGGCGAAATGGTATCGAAGGGGCTGTTTTTATCCGGGAAAAGCAGTCCAAGCCGGGCCCGTGTTTTTAGTAAATATTTTAAATCCTGATCAATCGTTGCCTCCTCAACCAGTCCTTTCTCCACTGCTTCCGGAAGGTATTGATAAATGTATCCGCAATTCAGGCTGACGCCTGCTTTGGCTGCCATAGCCGCAGCTTCCGCCCTTGTAGCGACCGTTTTATGACGCAGCCAGATATCATCCAATGCCCAGCAATCGGAAACGATATGGCCTTTAAAACCCCATGCATCCCGCAATAAACCGGTCAGTAAGAAAGCGCTTCCGCAGCAAGGTTCGTCATATACCCGGTTGTACGCGCACATAACGGATTCAACTCCCGCATCGATGCATGCCCTGAAGGCGGGAAGGTAAGTTTCACGAAAGTCCCTGTCGTTGGGGAGTGCGTTGAACATATGCCTTGTCTTTTCAGGACCGCTGTGAACGACAAAGTGTTTGGCACAGGCCGATACTTTCAAATAGTACGGATCATCACCCTGAAGTCCTTTTACAAAGGCAGCGCCCATTCTGGAGGTAAGATAAGGATCTTCTCCGTATGTTTCCTGACCGCGTCCCCACCGGGGATCTCTGAAAATATTAATGTTCGGGGTCCAGAAGCTCAGGCCGGTATATTGCCGGCGGTTGCCTTTTCTGATGGCCGCGTTGTGCTTTGCCCGTGCTTCATCTGAAATCGCAGTCGCTACGCGATACGCCAGGCTGTCGTCGAAGGTGGCTGCCAGAGCGATAGCCTGCGGAAAAACCGTGGCTTTCCCCGCCCTGCCCACACCATGCAGACATTCGTTCCACCAGTTGTACTCCTGAATGCCAAAGCGTTCTATTGCCGGGCTGTTGTAAAGCATCAGGGAGCTCTTTTCCGATATGGACAACCGGGATATCAGGTCGTCGATCCGCTTGTCGTCCGGAAGTGCCGGGTTCTGATAGGGGAGTTGGGTAAAACCGGGAACTGAGAAAAAGAGAAAAACCATTATGGAGAAGAATCTATTACGCATGGGCTTGATTTGTTGATCCGGAATAAACAATATTACAAAAAAATCTGCTTGATGTGACTGATTTTACTCTTTATCGCATGACGTTACTAATATGTAAGGTTAATGATTTCAAAATATTTATGAATAAAATCATGCTGAACATATCACCTTTCCTTCCCTAAGCCGATTAAGCAATAATTGACCAGTTAATATCCATTACACTTTTACCGGGATTTGTATGAAAGCAAGATTCTGTATATGATTTTAAACTTTATGAAGAGGTCTGTTATAATTATTTACAAATTGATTAGTATCCTGTTTTTTCTGATTCTTCATCAATTCTCTGTTTGTCAGGAAATTATTACCGGCGGCAATGTTTCCGGAACATGGAAGGCTGATAGCTCTCCCTATATGGTATATGGAAATATTTCCATCCCCAATGATTCTTCCCTTACCATAGAACCCGGTGTGAACGTCGTGTTCTACGGTCCTCATTGTATTTCTGTACTGGGAAGACTTATCGCTATTGGATCATCGACAGATTCTATATTCTTTTCAATTAATGATACAACAGGCTTCTGTGACACGACAAGTAACCATGGAGGATGGCATGGAATCAGGATTCTCAATACTGATCCGGTTGATACTTCCATTCTCAGGTACTGTGATTTATCATATGGGAAAGCCACAGGGGGCGGAGTGGAAGCCGGGAAAGGAGGGGTAATCTATACATCGGGTACAACTCATGTCGTAATTGAAAATTCCACTTTTCATAATAACCTTGTCACGAGAGCCGGTGGGGCGATCTATTGTACTTCAGGAAGTTCCTTGGTTATCAGAAATAACCGACTGATGTATAATAAATCTTATTATGAAGGAGGCGCTATCTATGTGGGGGAAGATTGTGATATTCTGGTCGAATCGAATGCCATAGCATTCAACATGGCCTATTTTATTATTTATGACGGGAGTTTCGCTGTTGAAGGAGGATCCGGCGGAGGTATCTATGTTACCGATCCCTTTTCTGTTCAGAACGGAGTGGTAATCGTCAATAATTTTCTTTATAACAATATGTCCATTAACGGAGGCGGAATATATGAAAGCTGCAAAGAAGTTTTTATTTCAGGTAATGCAGTATGTAACAACAGCAGAAATGGTATAATGAACGGGCATGGAATGGGGAAAGGGAAATACTTCAACAATACAATCTGCAATAATAGTCCCAATGCAGGGATAATAGTCTGGTCACAATCGCTCCGGATTGAAAATAATGTCGTGTGGGGAAATGTAGATAATTACAGTCCGGGCACACAGATTTTTTATTATAATCATGGACAGGTGCCGGAGGTATTTTATTCCGATGTACAAAATGGATACCCGGGAGAAGGAAATATTGACGAAGTCCCTGAATTTGTCAATCCGGCAGAAGGAGCCGGGATTTCATTCAATTCTTTCGAAGCCGATTGGTCGCTGAAGAGTAATTCCCCTTGTATAAATAAAGGAAAGCCGGATACTTCAGGAATGGTTCTTCCTTTCGTCGATATTGCAGGAAATCCACGTATATACGGAAACAGGATTGAAATGGGAGCCTATGAAAACCAATATGTCGCCTTTTTAACGCTGGAAATGGATCCTGACTCTGTTACAGTATATATAATGCCGAATCCCTGCGCGGAGTATTTTTCGATACTCTTTAATGAGGTAAATGGTCAAACCGGGAAACTTTCAATTTACAATTCCTGTGGAAAACCGGTACTTGAAAGCGATATAGTTTCACGTAAACAAAACAGAATCTATATGGGAGATCTTCCTGATGGAATTTATTTTGGAACAGGTCGGTTTAAATCAAAAGTCCACAAATTTCTGATTGTGAAAAACAGATGACATTACTTAAACAATTAATTATAGAAAGGACGGTATTGAAAATTAATGACCAAAACTTAATCATCATGAAAATTCAAATTCAATACTCATGAAAGATCGGTACTGGAACTGTTTACAAGATCCGCACAATAAAACGACAGATATTCCAAATCACTATTAATTTAAATTATCAGCCCATGAAAAGAGCAAGTTATTTTTTAGTTTTAATCGGGATTATTTTCCTGATTCAATTGAACTCCTGTCATAAAGACACAAAAAGTTTAAAATCGCCGGTTCAGATCATCGACGCCAATAAAGTTACAAAGCTCATTCTTGATTTCCGCACCCGGTTGATGAGTAAATCATCAGTGACAATGACTCTCGACAGTGTGGAATGGTATCTGGAAGGACTTTTAAATTTTGAGAAGGCAAACAATTATCATGAGAACACTTCGGTATTTGTTAAAGATTCCATAAGTGTCAATTGCTATGATGGAAGTATACCCATGGATGAAATCGATACCGCATACGCTTACTTTCAGGGAAAACTACAAGCATTTAAAACATCGCAAAACGACAGTTCTTTCAAGATCAACATAGTTGATCTATCAATTAAAAAAAGCTCAGTCAAAACCAGTAATTACGTAGAAATAATAATGACAGCCGGAGGAGGTATTGGTGATCAGATTCGATATCAGAAATTCATTCCCCCTGAATCGTGGTATTTTTATACATGGCCCGGCAGGTGCGATCCCAACGCTCCTATTATTTATCATGGAGCAAGTTATGAACTGACATGGCGGTTCAATAGTCCGCTCTATACCCTTATATCCGGTTATTTTATTAATGTTGAAGAGAAGACCGTGGCCCCGTTAGCGAATCCTTCTTTGCCGGGGCATCCCAATCCGGGTCCTTATGGGCAATATATGATTTTTTACGCTGAGGTCCCCCAATCTTTCGATCCGTGCATCGGAACAGATGAACTGAATTATTATCTGAGTACTTATGATTATATAGTCGAAAAATACAAGCCGGGTAGAAAATTGATTAGCGGAATGAATGTTTCTGGAAATATATCAATCGGTTATCCAAACTATATCAAGTGGTATCAGTATGATCTTCAATATGGTGATTTTATCCCTTATGAAAATGACCGTTAGACTCAAAGAGGGTGACTCGACTTTTGAGTCATCCTCTTTTTTTTTTGCGCTCAGGCAGGGCAGGACTGATCAACGTATAAAACACGGTGATTCTATAATGGAGCAACTTGATAAAATGAAAGTTTTCAGATACGTGATCATAGGGAGCTCTTCAGTTAAAACAAATATGTTTTAATTGCACGGTTTAAACAGCTCAGTCACGATGAGTTAAACGGGATACATGAATATCCCGTCTCGTTATAGGACCGCCACCATGCGGTTCAGGAATCTTTAATGGTACATGGTCATCGCAATAACTACCCTGAGTAGCTACTTTATCACAACGTTTTCCATTTTGTAAAACCTTAATACAAACTGATTTTTTTTTCTCTTCCATAATGATCAGTTTTGTTAACTTCATGAGTGTAAGTACGAACTTAATATCATCAGCGGAGTGATCCCAAGCATGAACAATCCGGTGGCAAAAACAATCTGGGTGGTGAAAACAAATCGTGCCTTCTTTTTGTTGGCATCTTCAATACTGATAAATGTCCTTTTCCATGTTCTGATTTTCCCATCAACTAAATTTAAATAATTCTCCTCATTCAGATCGGCTTCATTCAGTTTAAGCAAATCATCGATTTCTGTTTCAAATTCAGCGAATGTCGGCATTCCGAATATCTTGATCAATCGCATAGAATATATACTCAGGATGATCGATATCAATAGTAGTACAATTGCAATCATATAACCCCAGATACTTATCAAACTGATGGAACTCAGATAATTCAGAACATCTCTTTTACAGAAGGTTATCAGAACACCTAATAATACACCGGCGAATCCGGCTAGCTGTTGTGCTTTAATATCCAGATGGTTAAATACATCCAGCTTGTCTTTGTACTCTTCTTCGCATGCTTTAAGAACATGTTCCTGTATTTTCTCTTTTATACTCATCTGATGTATCTGACTTAAGTTAATAATGATTCAATTGGTTTTAATCTGGTTTTTTAATATCCTGGTGATCTGAACTTGCCGGCAATTTATTTATAGGTATTTATCAGGTAAAGATACACTAAAAATTTGTAAAATCAGCAAGTTCGGATTTTTATTTTGTACGCTGATTAAAGAACCTTGCTCGCGGTATTCAGGAGTAAATAAGAAAGACAATCTATATGTTTAATATTAAGGATTTTTTTCAAATTTGATCCACACGGGATTGTTCGTTCGCCTGTAGCGGTCTTTGGAAAATTATTACTTTTGCAATCCCAAACTGAACCTGCTATGTTTAAGATCACGCAACATCCGATACTGGATATCCGGGAAACAGAAAAATCCACTTTTTTATTTGAAGGAAAAGAAGTCACGGGCGACAAAGGCTTTACCATTGCAGCAGCCCTCCACCAATCGGGGCATCCGGTTCACAGCCACAGTCTGAAAAATCGTGAACGGAGCCTTGAATGCGGCATTGGGAAGTGCGGCGCTTGCGAAATGCTGGTCGATGGCCAGGTAAAACGCATCTGTATTACCCCGGTCGACGGGGTCCATGAGGTAAAAGAGATCCCGCATGATTTTGCTCCCTACAAGATACCTGTAAAGAGAGATGTCCCCGTCAACGTGTATAAAACGACCGTGGCTATTATCGGGGCAGGTCCTGCAGGACTTGCCGCACGTGAGGAGCTGAACAGGCACGGAGTAAGGAATATTGTCATCGACAACAACGATAAGATCGGCGGGCAGTTCCTGATGCAGACGCACCAGTTTTTCTTTTTTGAGAAGGTCAGGAAGTTCGGCGGGATGCGTGGTTTCGACATCGCCCGGACGCTTGCCGGGGATAACCACGAAGGTATCTTCCTGAACTCTACGGTATGGGATATCTTTGACGGTGGCCGGATTGCCGTGAAGAACATACGCACGGAAGAGATCTATTACGTTGACGCCGAGTACCTGATCGTGGCGACGGGTGCCGTGCCCTTCATGCCCGCTTTTGAGAACGACGACCTGCCCGGTGTGTTCACGGCAGCGGTGGTGCAGAAAATGATGAACCTGGAGCTTACTTTACTGGGAAAGAATATCCTGACCGTCGGTGCAGGGAACATCGGATACCTCACTTCTTATCAACTCATGCAGGCCGGGGCCAGGGTTAAAGCCATTGTGGAGGCCTTGCCTGTGGAAGGCGGGTTCCCGGTGCAGGCTAACAGGGTTCGGCGGTTAGGCATTCCAATCCTGACTTCGCACATCCTGCTGAAAGCTATACCGAATAAAAACCACGATGGAATCACAGGGGCGGTGATCGCCGGATGCCGCGACTTCAAACCCATACCCGGAACGGAAAAGGTGATCGACGGCATCGATGCCATCAATATCTGTACGGGTCTGGTGCAGGACGATCAGTTGCTCATCAAGGGCAACGAAGTCTTTGGAAGGCGGTGTTTCGGAGCGGGAGACTCCATACGCATCGGCGAGGGAACCAGTGCCGTGCTCCGCGGCCGGCAGTCGGCGTTCGACGTGTTGCAGGAGATGGGCGAACGGATCAACTATAACGAATACCTTGCCCTTTCGAAGGAGTATATCGATTCGCAACAGCATCCGGTGAAGGTATTGGAGGATCCCGATCTTCCCACCCCCGAAAGGATGAACGAAAAAGGCTTTGTCCTCATCGACTGCCTTTACGGTTTTGCCTGCAACCCATGTGCCTTTGCCTGTCCACACGGAGCGATCACAAAATCGTCGACCAGCACTGTGCCCGTGATCGATTTCGGGAAGTGCATCGGATGCATGGATTGTGTCTACCAGTGTCCGGGACTGGCCATATTCGGATACAACCTTAAAAAGGACTGGCTTTTCCTGCCGATCGAATATGAAGTGGCAGAGAAATCGGAATGCTTCCTGGTCGACAACCAGGGAAAGAAACTGGGTGAAGGCATCGTGGAAAAGGTCCTTCGCAAGCCCAACAAGACCAATATCGCCCGGGTGCGTTCACTGGAATTCCATGGCGAAAAGCTGAGCAGTGTCAGAGGATTCATTGTAAAACAGGACTATCCCGGACCAATAGCATTCAGGCCATACAGTGGGAAAACCAGGGAAGCCACCTATATATGTCATTGCGACGATGTAACCCTGGAGGAGATCCTGGAGACGATCGGAGAACGAAAGTTCATCTCCGTCGACGAGGTGAAGCATACTACGCGTCTTGGAATGGGCGCCTGCCGGGGCAAACGCTGCATCAAACGGCTGAAATCCACCCTGCAGGGCACCGGGATCTCTGTCGTAGGGGAACCCACTCCCCGTGGCCCCCTGTCGAACCAGGTGGTCATGGGCGAACTTTACCCCCGGCTTGTGCATGAAAAAGTAATTACCGGTATAAGCGGGAACAAACCCCAAAAGATCCGGGTGAAATCGATCGTGGCCGGCGGCGGCATCGGCGGAAGCGCCCTGTTTCGCTATCTGGGCGAGGCAGGGATGGATCCGTTACTGATCAACTTCGGACGCGGCTCCTCCTGGCGCAACATCGCGGGCGGACGGCCCAGTTTTTCCCTGCCTGAGCTTTCGGACATTGCCGTGCACAACCATGAAATTTTCAAGGAATTGCAGAAGCTCCGCAACATCGACTACCGGCCGGGACTGTACGTGACTTTTGCCCATGATGATGCGATTTACCGGGCGCTGGCCGAATCGATGTCGTGGTCGGATGCCTTCATGGTCGAGCCGAAAGATTATCCCAAAGAGATATCACCGCACATCAATCCCGGCCTGCAAGGCTATAAGGCTGCACTGGTCACCCGCGATTGCTGGCAGGCTACCCCAGGCAGGGTGATCGACCTGGTTCGGCGCATCGGCATACAAAATGGCGGCAGGGTGGAGGAGGATTGCAAGCTCATCGATGTGAACCGTACCGGCGATAAATACATGGTTCTGGTTCAGAACCACCTGCATGAATATGTGGAATACGAGACCGGGATATTCATCAATGCCATGGGATCTGAAGGCGAGAGATTTGCCCGGATGCTCGGCATTGAAACCGGACTTTACCCGGTGAAACACCAGGCCTTCATCACACGCAGGCTGCCGATGCTCGGTGTGAACGGCTCACCGCTCCCCATGCTGATCGACCGCAGAAGATACAAAGGATTCATCGCGGTGTATGGACAGCAATTAGCCGAAACCGGGCAGATCATCGGGTGCGCATCCCCGGCCGTTGAACCCATGGAATCGGGGAAGAACCTGAAGGTCAATACCGGCGATTTCGTTGAGATAGCGGCGGAGATCTTCACCAACTGGATCCCCGATCTAACCTCCGTAGGATTCCAGGCAGTCTGGGCAGGATATTACGTGGAACCACGCATGATCATCGACCCCGAACTCGGTCTGTTTTTAGGGCTGAGGGGGCAGGGTTTCATGCTGGGCCAGTACCTGGCAAAACTCTATGTCGACAAGTTGCTTGGAAAACCCTCCCCGGCATATTTCGACCGCCTGAAACTAAGCGGCGACGGAATGCCGGAAAAAGCTTTTAAGTAAAATCTTTTTTGCTTCACAGTCTATCAGGCTCAGGCTGATCGATCAGATCGACAAGGATAAAGTGCATAAATTTGGCTTCCAGTACAACCAGGGATCACCGATGGCCTTCTATAAAGGCCCCTTGCTGAAGGTTCCAAATCCTCCTGCCAATTAAATCGAAGCTTCTGTAGTGTTTTCATAGGTGTTAGTTTGAGATTGTCGGAGCAATCCGGTGGGCTTTATTACTTTTTTAGTTTTGTATTGATATTATTGTAATTTTACATATTGCTAATATTATCCATATTGAATGGCGGCTACATAATCGTTACCCAACATAATAAAAGAACGCTATAAAAAACAGGGATGATCAACCAAAGTGATAAATTGTACAATTATAGATTAGAAAAACTGAAGTCCGGAAATCATTTTAAAAAATACAGAGCAGATTCAGAAAAGATGGTTAACTGAATAGAAACTAAAAATGAATGTATTATGAAAACTATTTTGAGATTAGTAAGAACATTTCTTGTGATTTTGTTGCTGGGGGTATTTGCATCCTGCCATAAGTCAGATACATCAGATCCCGGAATAATCGTGATAAACCCATTTAGCAATGGCGGGAATGAGAGGAATATGATTGTGGTAATCAGCGATCTGCATCTTGGTGCCGATACCTCGTATGCTGAGTGCAAAGTTAACCTTGGGCCTCTTGAAAAACTGCTTAAACAGATAAAAGCGGCTTCAAATGTTAAAGAACTTGTTATCGCCGGAGATCTGGTTGATGAATGGTTTGTTCCGGCTACAACAGATACTTACGAGGGAATGGGTCAGGCTGATTTTGTACAGCGTCTTGCGACAACAAACAAAGGCGTGTTTGATGCTTTAAACAGTATCATTCAGGAAGGGAAAATTTTAGTTACGTATGTGCCGGGAAACCATGATCTGGCAATTACGGCAGCAAATATTGAACTTATCCTTCCGGGGGTAAATCAGGCACGGGATAATGTATTGGGGTTAGGTACTTATTCGCCGGTTGACTGCCCAAAAATAGCTATTGAGCATGGCCACCGCTACAATATTTTCTGTGCACCCGATCCGTTTTCAAATCAGGATATTGCCCCGGGCACCATAATGCCTCCCGGTTATTTTTATACAAGAATAGCTGCACTCTGTGAAAAACAAAAAAACCCGCCACCCGGAGATACATTACCCGTTGTTACCCCAAATAGTTCGGGGGATGCTAGCCAGAATTTGTTGTTTCAATATTGGAATACATGGGCAATATCCGTGAATATGTTCCCCATCACCTACAGATTTGATGAGAAAATCATTGTTACAAACATGAATGGATTTACGGGTAATTATTCAGTGAACGATCTTGTTCCTTACCAGTCGACTCCCGGCGGATTTATCGATGTGTATCTTTACCATGGTATTCAGGAGAATTGGGAAGCAAGGCAGACATACAATCATGTGGCTGTACACAGTACAACTACGCATGCAATCGATTCGGTATTGTCAAATACCGACATCGACAACCAGGCAAATTTGCAGTACTTTATGAACCCTTCCTCCGATAAAAGAATTGTTGTATTTGGTCATACTCACCAGCCCAGAATGGTTGAGGATGTAAGTTATGATGGTAAAAAATGTATTTATGCGAATTCCGGAACCTGGATTGACGTTAATCCAAAGCAAACTACCATGAATTTCGTCGTTATAACCCCGCAGAACACTGATGAATCTTCACAAACTTATGTGAAACTATACAATTTTGAAAATGAAGTTGTAACACAAATGGCTGTTAGCTCGACACGCTATTAGCGGTAAGCAGGTATATGTTTTGCGTTTGATATTCTGATTCATCCGATGAGCCTATCCCCTTTGCAACAATCGAAATATTGGGAAAAGGTATTGGTTGACCGCTACTACCTCCTGGGCTTGAGCCTTCATGAATTCCGGCTTTTTGAAGGCAACCATCGCTCGCTTGTTGAGGTTAAGCTGGCTGATGATGCTCCAAAAACTATAGAAAAAGCACTTGGAGATCAATTGACCGAAAAGCATTCGACGATAAGGTCTGTTGGCGGTAACGGGGGAGAACGCTCAAACATACATGCTGGTCACGGGGGCAGAAAAGAAGAAACAGGAAAAGATGCAGAGTGATTTTTTTCGCGTGGTTGCTCACTATATTGAGGAGAATTATTCGAAACCAACAGACTTGTCGCTTATTCTTGCAGCTTTGCCTGAACATCATAACCTTTTCAAAAGGTTAACAAAAATTCATTGTTGTTGTCCAAGGGTGTTGCCATTAACCCAGCCTCTGTTTCATCAGATAAACTGATGACGTTGGCCTGGGAAATCATGGAACCGGAGTATTTACTGAAACTTGACCGAATGGCTGATAAATATAAGCAGGCCAAGGCAAATGTCAAAGGCAGTGATGATATTAAGGAAGTAGCCAAAACCATGCTCGCCAGCTCCGGAGTTCCTTCCTGATACCGGCTGATATTCAAAACTTCCAGATTAGGAAAGACGGAAGAGTAAAAGCGGATGGCCTCGTCATCTGACTGGATTTGACAAGATAATGATTAGCGCTCTCGGGTAAATCGAATGGCTGAGGGAAAATCAGATATTGGGAGAAACACTAGTAATAGAAAAAGAGGAAACTCGATAATTGTACAAATACGGTTATTGCCAGAAATAAATACAACTTTCTCAGAATTCTGATATCATCAAATGCCCATTTTTCCAACAAGGCATAATATCCCGTGCCATCAATAGCTGCAAATGTCAAAATAGCAGTTAGTCCGGGTAATAATGAACATGTAATCATCCTTACATAGATTAAACCTCTACTTGAAATATGTATAACCATAGCTATGATCCTTTCAATTACGCCCATCCATTGCGTTGATAAATTAGATGATATTTTTTGCTCCATATTCTCTGAGTGCTTTTCAAGGGGTGTTCCAATGAATGGATTTCCAATAAAAGGAAGAACAATGGATTCTACGGCTCCAGCGGCCATACCAAATCCAATAAGCTGAGGCAAAGTCAGAAAAGGTACGACAAACAGAAAAAAGATATAAGCTGATCCTAATTCAGAAAATGCCGAAATAAAACCCTGAGTGAATCCAAGCCATTTATTAGAAAGTCTTTTGTGGAGAAATTTCACGACGAGTAAATGATATAAAGGCATTTTGAGTAATGCAACTCCAATTATCTACGATAAAATACCCCAACCAAGAATCAGTTTGAGGGGAACATCAAAATAATGTACAAGAAAATAAATAAGAATAATTCCTACCAAAATAGAGACGACAGATGGGAGATGTTTTTTAAGTGAAAACTCTATCTGTTTCATAAGTCTGTACGCGCAATTTTAAAAATTCCCGGGATCTTTAATCTTTCGAGTGAGTATACGGGCTGTTTTATTTCTCTGAAATTTTACAGCCTTATACACCTCGAACCAAGCAATTGTCAGCAAACCTGCGGCAATACAAATAAGCGTGTCTGCAATTCCTAAACTTTCGAATTGAAACATTTCCAGTAAAAATGGAATTTGCATAATGAGGACCATAAAAAGAATAGCCTCTCCAATGACCCACATGGCTGCATTATTTCGGATGGTCAGCAATGCGAAAATACTTCTTGACCAGGAGCGGTTCGAAATGATAAATGCAATGTTTGCAATAATGAGTGTAAGGAATGACATGGCCCGGACCTGTCCTTCACTATGTCCCTTGTAATAGCTGTATAAATAGATGCCAATGACAAAAATCAGTATTCCGAGCAACTCTGTATAATGGGTCCTCAGGTAAAATGTATGAATGATGTAACTTATTCCCAAAGTTGTGTAATGCTTTCTGAAATCAGAGGATTGACCTTTGTAGCCTAAAAACATATTCACAGTTTAATTCTTGAAAAATGAAGACGAACAGACTTTCAAAGACGCTTACAGCCGCGTTGAATGCTCAAATGACGAAAGAAGCTCACGCGTCACAAATATATTTATCCTACGGTTCATGGATCAGCAATCTGGGATTCGGTGGCATAGCCAATTTTCTTTTCAGGCACGCACAGGAGGAGCGCAACCACATGATGAAACTTCTGGAATACATTTTAAAACGAGGTGCGGAGGTTCACATAACTGCGATTCCTGCTCCCCATGACACTCCGGCAAGCATCAATAGTTGCTTTGAAAAGATATTTGAACACGAAGTTGATAATACGAAGGCTATTTATGCCCTGGTAAAAATGAGCCTTGAGGAACAGGACTGGTCAACCTGGAACCTCCTGCAATGGTTTGTCAAGGAACAAACAGAAGAAGAAACACTTGCAATGACCTTACTGAACAAATTGAAAATTGCAGGTGGCGAAAAGGTCAGCAGTATTGCGCTTTATTCTTTTGACAGGGATTTGGAAAAAACTCCGGATACTGCCACTTCAGCACAGGAAGTAACCGCAGAAAAATCGTAAAGGCAATGTTTAGTGAAAGGAAAATATTATGACTACAAAACAAATTGTTCTGGCCTCAAGACCAAAGGGAGTACCCACTCTGACAAATTTCAGATTCGAAAATTTTACGTTACCTGATTTACAGAAGGGTAAAGTGCTTCTGAAAGGTTTGTATTATTCTGTTGACCCCTATTTGCGTGGCAGGATGAACGATGCAAAATCCTATGTTCCACCCTTTGAGGTAGGTAAGCCGATTGAAGGCAGTGTAATGGCCAGGGTGATCGAAAGTAAAACAGATCGTTTTAAAAAAGACGATCTGGTTGCAGGAATGCTGCCCTGGAGCATGGAATGCATTGCGGATGCAAAAGGGCTGCAAAAAATTGATTCTCCCGGTAACCACCCAAGCTATCATTTAGGTATACTGGGAATGACTGGTCTTACTGCTTATTTTGGATTCTTGGATATCGGCAAACCAAAATCAGCAGAAACAGTCGTAGTGTCGGGCGCTGCCGGAGCAGTCGGCCTGGTGGTCGGGCAAATTGCCAAGATAAAGGGTTGTCATGTAACTGGTATTGCCGGGTCTGATGAAAAAATAAGATTATTGAAAGAGGAATTTGGTTTTGACGGTGCCATCAATTACAAAAACACCGTTGATATAAAGAAAGCCGTTGCAGAACAATGCCCTGATGGTGTGGATATTTATTACGATAATGTAGGTGGCGAAATTTCTGATGCAGTCATTGCCAATATCAACAAGTGGGCTAGGATCATTATTTGCGGGCAAATTTCGTCCTATAATGATACAAAGGCTCCCATCGGTCCTCGTCCGCAGTCTGCACTTCTCATGAAAAGTGCCTTGATGCAAGGCTTTCTTGTAGGTAACTATATCTCTCGTTTTCCTGAAGGTGTTCTGCAGTTGTCAGAGTGGCTGAGGGCCGGAAAGTTAAAATACAGAGAAACGATTTTAAAAGGATTTGACAGGCTTCCTGATGCTTTTATAAGTCTTTTTGAAGGGGGAAATACAGGAAAAATGCTTGTTGAAAATTGATTAATATGAATGAAAACGAAAATGAAATGAAAAACTCGAAAATAAATCGGTTTTTATTACCGGAGGGTTGTCAGGTATTGGCCTGGCATGTGCCATTGCGGCAGCCAAAGAGGGTGCCAATGTAGCAATAGCCGATCTGAAATCTGTAGCGGGTAACATTGTTATGGAAGATGTAATAAAATTCAATCCCAAAGCCATTTTCATTGAATGTGATGTTTCGGTATTTGCCCGGGTTCAGGAAGCCATTCAAAAGGTGGTAAGCACCTTTGGAACCATCGATGTTGCGCTCAACAACTCGGGAATCGGAGGCGAATTTAATAAAGTAGGTGACATGACCGAACCGCAATGGCTCAAAGTAACCGGGGTGAACTTAATCGGTGTATTCAATTGCATGAAGCATGAGTTGACTCAAATGTCAAAGCAAAAGAAAGGTGTGATTGTTAATATGTCCTCCATTTTGGGTAAAATTGGTTTCGCCAATTCATCGCATTACGTGGCGTCAAAACATGGCATTATCGGACTTACACAATCGGCAGCGCTGGAATATGCGCAGGAAGGGATACGAGTCAATGCTGTTTGTCCCGGGTTTATTGAAACGCCGTTGCTCACCAATGCAGGTATAACTGAAAATACAGATATTCAAAAATATATCATCGGTTTGCATCCGATGAAACGTTTGGGAAAATCCGAAGAGGTTGCCTCCGCGTTTATTTTTCTGGCTTCTGATGAAAGTTCATTTATGACGGGCACTGCTCTCGAAATTGAGGGTGGTTATCTGGCACAATAGTCAAAATAAAAACAGGAACTTCACCAGGGTGGTCAAATTCCTCCGGCCGGAATGCGAACAGGTGAGCGCTTTTTTAGGTATAGATTTCAATTATCTTGGATAAGTTAAGATCTATTTTAAAAAAAGCCTTAAAGGCTGTTTTATGGGTGGTCATCATCATTGTGACTACATTCATATTGGCTGCTGCAATAATCCAGATTCCCGGAATTCAAAACAAGATCGTACAATATGCCACATCTTTTGTCAGCAATAAAACACATTCTCGTGTTGAGATAAAAAATATAAGCATTTCTTTTCCCAAAGCAGTTGTTATTGAGGGCCTTTTTCTGGAAGACCTTAAAAAGGATACATTATTGTACGCCGGAAAGGTGAAAATAAATATAGCACTTTTCGACCTGCTCTCGAGTAAGATTTCCATAAACTCGTTCGCATTGGATGTGGTAAATCTCAATCTTTGCCGCACCAATGCAGATTCTCTTTTCAACTTTAACTTCCTGCTGGCCGCATTCAGTGATACCACCAATCAGACAAAGGTCAAGCCACAATCTCCATCCAAATGGACCTTCAGCATAGATAGAGTAAATCTGAAAAACATCCGGTTTCATTACGACGATGAATATGGAGGAATGAATGTAACTGCATTACTCGGGAATTTAAAATTAACAATTAATGAAATTGATTTCGGGAAATCCATTTATGGTATTGATGAACTGCTGATTGAAAGTCTTAAAGCAAATGTTCTGATAAAAAAAACAGCGATTGTCAGTGAAAAAAAATCAGATGGCGTTTTACCGAAAATAACGATAAATAAGATACGAATCAACAATTCAACAGTAAATTACGGAGATTCAATAAGCAATCAATCTGCAATTGCAGTAATAAACCTGTTCGAGTTAAAACAGGGATCCGTCGGTTTGCAAAAGAAAGCAGCTTTTACCCCCCCGGCAAATAATTGGAAAGTCAGGGTAAAAAGTATCCTTCTCGACGCTGATTCACTTGCCTACAAGGTTGGAAACAAGCCTGAAATAAAAAATGCATTTGATGCAAATAACTTGAAATATAGTCGTTTAAAACTTGAAGCGACAGACTTGCTTTTCTCTGCAGATACAACTGAAGTTTCGATAAAAAAAATCAGTGCAATTGACCGGAATAATTTCTCCATTACAAAATTTGAAACTGATTTCAGCATGGATCAGCATTCTATCACCGCAAAAAAACTGAAGGCAGAAACTTCCAATTCTTCCATTGTTGCTGATCTGAATATTAAATACACTTCTTTAACCTCATTAAAGGATTCCTTGCCATTCTTAGTCCTGAATTTAAACCTGGAAGATGTGCGCATCAAAAATTCTGATGTTCTCTATTTTAATCCGCAACTGATCAGGCAAACATTTTTTCAAAACAAGACGAACATTACCACCATTTCAGGAATTGTAAGTGGACGGATGAACAAATTGAAGGGAAAAAATATGGTTATCAAAACAGGAAACAGGACCATTCTGCAAACTGATTTCAGCATCACAGGGTTACCGGATGTTGAAACGGCGTATTTTATTTTTCCAAATCTTAAAATAATTTCTGGCAGGCGGGATGTTTTAATGATGGCCGGACCTTCAATACCACAAACCATCGAACTTCCGGAAAATATAATGATGAAGATTTTTTTCAAAGGAAAGTTTAAGTCCTTTGAATCAACCATAAGCATGGGCAGCAGTTTTGGATCAGCGAATCTTTTTGCCACAATCGATCCGAATCAAAATTTCATAAGCACTGTCAGTATCAGCAACTTCAATTTAGGCAGCTTGCTGAAAGATACTGCGATGTATGGCCCAGTTTCGTTAATCGCCGGAATAAAAGGGCATGGACTGGATAAAAATACGATCAGGGCTAAAATCGATGCTGAAGTATCGCAGATCTGCCTGAATAAATATACCTATCATAATTTAACTGTAGATGGCAATATCAGCGGACAAGGATTTGAAGGCAGGATAAATTTGAATGATAAAAATGCAGAATTTGAGTTTGACGGACTTGTAAATTTAAATCCCAACCAGGAACATTATAAATTCCGGCTGAATGTTAAGGGCGCTGATCTTCAAAAACTCAATTTGACCAAAGATGATATCAGGATAGGTTTTGTTGCAGCAGCGGATTTTAATGGTGGTGCTATAAATAAACTGAATGGCAATTCAGGAATTTCCAATTTGACGGTTGCCAAGGGAACGAAAATATATGTACTCGATTCCTTATTCTTTGCTTCGGTCAATGAACCGGGCAAAAGTGAACTTTATTTCAGTAGTGCACTCCTTGAGGTAAAATATTCCGGAAATATTTCTCCTGCCGATCTTCCGATTGAGCTTAACAATTTCATTCACAATTATTTTCCATTCTCAGATGTCATTCAATCAAAAAAGAGAAGCGCCTCATCGAATTTCAAATTTGAAATACAACTTCACAATCATCCCATTCTTTCTCAGGTTCTGTTGCCCCAGCTAAAGGAATTCGAGCCGGGCATCATTCAGGGGAGTTTTGATGGTGAGAAAAACGAACTAAAAATACATGCAACCATGAATAAAGTGGTTTATGGAACTAATGAAATTAGAGACTTTCTGCTGGATGCAAATGCGAATCCGACCGCATTGAACTATAAAATATCCGCCAGCAGCATTTCAAACACACAAATCAAATTGGACAACTTCCGGCTTGAAGGAAAACTGGCAGATAAAACCATATTTGCCAATGTATCGTCAGTCGATGATCATCTTAACAAAAAGCTTGTGATCCGCTCACAAATTACAAGGGATAACGTCATTTACAGGCTTGTACTCGACCCAAAGGAGTTCTACCTGATGAATAAACGCTGGGACATTGCCGCAGATAATTATATTGCATTCGGGAAAGAGGGGTTTTTGATCCATCACTTTTTTATAAATAATGCTGAAAGCCAAATTCAAATCACCTCTGTTCATGATCAGTTCAATGATGATTTGAACATATCGGTCAGGAATTTCATGCTTGATGACATTTCCCGGATCATTGAAAAAGACACCAGCCTGGTAAAAGGGAATGTTGATGGAAATGTACTGCTCAAAAGAGTGAACAACACCTATGGTATCATTGCTGATGCCAAAATAAGCAACCTGGTTGTTCGGGAAATTCCCATCGGAGATTTAACAGTCAAAGCCGACAACCCGACAGCCGACAGATTTGATATTGATGTGAATTTATCAGGGACTGACAACAATCTGACTGCGAAGGGCTATTACATACCCGATGGTGGCGATAATGCAATCAGCATAAAAACTGAGATTCAATCGCTTTCATTGAAAACAGTTGAGGCATTTTCAATGGGGCAAATAACCGAAGCATCCGGAATGCTTACCGGAGATTTTTTCATTCAGGGAGCGACCAATGCACCTGAAATTACAGGCGAACTCGTTTTCAATGATGCTTTTATAAATACTGCGGTGCTGAATAACCGGTTAGAATTAAAGCATGAAACCATAGAGTTTAACAAGGATGGAATTTATTTAAGCTCTTTTACTCTTTTAGATGCGGATAAGCATACCGCAATCATTGATGGCACTGTTCGAATGAACCATTTTACAGATTTCATTTTTGACTTGCATGTGACCACGAAGGACTTTTTATTATTTAATACAACTGTAAAAGACAATGAAATTTTCTTTGGCAGGATGGTCATTGACAGTAAGATTGATATAAACGGTCCGATGACTTTTCCAGTGTTGGTTGCAAAAATAAAAATGAAAAAAGGGTCAAACTTTACATTCGTTGTTCCCGAAGGAAAACTCACCACCTACAAAGGCGAAGATGTTGTGGAATTTATAGATTCTCTGAAACTTAATTCAATTTTATATAAAGACGAGAAAAAAGCACAACAAAAATCACGCATTACAGGATTTGATCTCTCCTCCGTGATTGAAATAGATAAACAGGCGACTTTACGGTTATTAATGGATCCTGCTTCCACTGATTCGCTTGTGGTGAAAGGTGAAGCTGCATTAAGTCTGACCATGGACCGGAGCGGAAAATTGAGCCTCACCGGAGCTTACAATTTAAACGAAGGAAGTTACCTGGTTTCATTTCAATCAATCATTAAAAGGAAATTTGATATTATTCCCGGCAGCACGATCATTTGGAACGGTGATCCCCTGGATGCGGAAATATCCATCAATGCAACCTATTCCGTTCGTGCCTCTCCCATTGACCTGGTGGCTGATCAGATGGCGGGAATAAGCGAAGTTGATAAAAGTGCCTTTAAGCAAACGTATCCCTTCTGGGTTCTGCTCAAACTACGCGGTGAAATTTTACATCCTGAAATTAGTTTCGAGATACAGCTACCCCCTAAGAATAAGGGAATTTTAGGCGGAGCAGTGAATGCAAAATTGAATTTGCTGAATGAAGATCCTTCCGCATTAAATAAACAGGTGTTTGCGCTACTGATATTGGGAAGGTTTATCCAGGAGAACCCTTTGCAAACGGATGCAAATGGCGGGGTATCGAATGTAGTCCGCTCTACTGTGGGCAATTTCCTGTCTGCGCAATTAAATCAGCTGAGCTCAAAGTTTGTACCCGGAGTCGAGTTAAATTTCGATATCCAATCCTATGATGATTATAGCTCGGGGCAAGCCCAGGGAAGGACACAGGTGGGAATCGGGCTAAAGAAACAGCTTTTCAATGAACGTGTATCTGTTCAGATAGGCGGCACCGTGGATGTGGAAGGAACCAAAGCAACTCAAAACTCGGCAAGCGATATTACCAGCGATGTTACCATAGAATATAAATTGTCGAAAGATGGCCGCTACCGGCTGAAAGGCTTCAGGAATAACCTTTATGAAGGCGCTATCGAAGGCCAGATAATTGAAACTGGAGTAGGTGTTTCTTATGTACGCGATTTCAATAAGTGGAAAGAATTATTCAGAGCACCAGCAAAAAAGAAAGTGATTGATCCGGAGAAACAAAAGTAATGACATCATCCATTAAAAATAAATACATTCAGATCATTATTTGCCTGGTTTTAGCATCATGCAGTGGTACAAAACATTTGCCCCCGGGTGAAAAACTTTATACCGGGGCGAAAATTAAACTTGAATCAGCAGAAAAAATTACAAACAAAAAGAATCGTCATTTTAAAACTACGGCTAAAAATGCTGTACGTCTCGAACCGAATAGTAAAATTTTAGGCTTGCGTCCAAAATTGTGGATGTATATGACAGGTGGCGAAAAACCGGAAAGCAAATTAAAAAAGTGGCTCAAAAAAAACGGGGAAGCTCCCGTGTTCCTGAGTAGTGTTAAACCTGCTGTAACATCTGCTATCATTGATGCTCAGTTATTCAACATCGGAATTTTCAGCAGTTTTACTGAATTCAAAACCATTGAAAAGAAACACACTGCAAAAGTAATTTACATTAGCCATATTCATGCCCCATTTAAAGTCAAAGAACTTATCTATGCTGTTTCCGACGACAGTATAAGCCGGATAATCATTACAGGAAAGAAAAAATCATTGATTAAAACAGGTGACGATTACAGTCTCGAAAACCTGAAAAAAGAGAGGATGCGAATTGATGATTTATTGAAAAACAACGGGTATTTCTATTTCAATCCCGACTATTTGCTTTTTAAAGCCGATACTTCCAATATATATCATGATGTAACATTCCGGCTTACTTTAAAAGACAGTATTCCGGAGAAAGTATTGACGGTGTACCGCATCAATAATGTGTTTATTGATCAGGATTATTCGCTGGACGAGGATGAGGCAGACAGACCTAAAGACACGCTAAGGTATCAGGGGAATTATTTCCTGGGAAAAAAATCAGAAATGAAGATCAGGCCAAAAGTCATTTCACGATCGGTTTATTTACAGAAAAATGAAATTTATTCAAGAATAAATCACAACATCACGCTTAACCGTTTGATGACGATGGGTAATTTCAAATTCGTCCGCATCAATTTTTCTGACAGCGATACTTCAGTTGCAGGATTTTTGGATGTAACTATTTTAATGACACCAATGCCGGAGCATACATTCAGGGCTGAAATGGAGCTTGTTTCAAAATCAAATAATTATATGGGGCCTCGGTTGAATACAAGTTTAATGAATAGAAATGCATTTAAAGGAGCAGAATTACTCAATGTTAGTCTGGCGGCATCATTCGAAGCACAATTGAGCGGGACAAATTTATTTTCTTATGCTTTCACTCCGCAGGTTGAGTTGTATTTACCACGTTTTCTTGTGCCTTTTAAAATTAAAAGCACAAACAGTTTGTACATTCCTAAAACACGTTTCTCGCTGTCGTTTAGTTATACGAAAAGAGTCGGTTATTTTGATATGCGCACATTTCAATTCATTTTTGGTTACAGGTGGAAAAAAGATATCAGACAAGAACATGAATTAAATCCAATAAATATAAGTTACACCACCCTTGCCAATAAAACAGCTGCATTCATTGAATTGCTCGCAACAAACCCCTTTTTAAAAAAAAGTTATGAAGAGCAATTCGTTGCAGGAGGTAATTACATATATACCTATAACGAACAGGTGATTCCCTTTAAAAAGATGCAATACTTTTTTCAACTATCAACCGAGACTGCAGGGAATATTTTTTCGCTGGGCTACCTGATTACCGGGAAAAAAGTATCAGCCGATAACCCTTCAAAGGTTGTCGGATCGGTTTATTCTCAATATGCCCGGTTAAGTGTTGATTGCCGCGGCTTTTACAATTTTAAAGACAATAATAAATTTGCATTGAGGTTTTTTGCGGGTGTTGGTGTCCCATATGGGAACTCTTCAGTCCTGCCATATACCAAACAGTTTTTCAGCGGAGGATCTAACAGTATTCGCGCATTTCATATCAATTCCGTAGGTCCCGGCAACTATAATCAGCATAACGACAGTATAGGGTTTATGCAATTGGGTGGCGATGTAAAACTGGAAATGAACGCGGAATATCGTTTTACAATTTATCGCTTTCTTAAAGGTGCCATATTTGCCGATGCCGGAAATATTTGGTCGCTAAAATCAAATCCTTCAACACCAGGTGGTCAGTTTTCCTGGTCTAGTTTCTATGATGAAATTGCTGTTGGGGCAGGCATTGGGTTAAGAATTGATGTCTCCTTTTTCATTATACGGTTCGATCTCGCAATCCCTTTGCGAAAGCCATGGCTTGAAAAGAACCACAGGTGGGTAATAAATCAGATCGACTTCGGGAGTCCTGCATGGAGAAGTGAGAACCTGATATTGAATGTAGCCATCGGGTATCCTTTTTAAAGAATGGTTGTGCCAGAGGTGTGAATGATGTAATTTATTCGCAAAATTGTGTAATGCTTTCTGAAATTAATGGCCCCACCTTTGTACCGTGAAAACCCAGTAACAAATTTATCTAAAAACGAAGTCAAGTGCTCTCCAAAGGATGAAATGTTGAAAAATAATTTATCTCTTTTGAAAATAGCGTTTAAAGGATGGTGGTCGAAAGATCCGTTCCGCGAAAGTGCAGTGATAGCCTATTACTCGATTTTTTCTTTACCGGGATTGCTGGTAGTCATCGTAACATTCGCCGGATATTTTTTTGGACGCGATGTGGTGAATAAGCAAATTACAGACCAAATCACTTCCATGTTAGGGGCGGAGACAGCCATTCAAATTCAGAACATGATTGTTCAGGCAAGCAAAATCCATAATTCTGTCTGGTTAACTGTAATCGGTTTGGTTATAATTATTATTGGTGCAACGGGAGTCTTCGCTCAGTTTCAGCAATCATTAAATGTCATTTGGGAAGTCAAGGTTGACACCACAAAGTCAGGTATCTGGAACGTGATCAAGGTTCGGATTTTTTCTTTTGGTCTGATCTTGGCTATCGCGTTTCTGCTGATTGTATCACTTGTAGTATCTACCATGTTATCGGCATTTGGCGTTTGGATTCTAAATCATTTTTCTGATTCGTTTCTTATTGTATTACAGGTGGTTAATTATATTTTTTCCTTTATAATCATTGCGATACTTTTTGCGCTCATGTTTAAAATATTTCCGGATGCAAAAATAAAATGGAAGGATGTGTGGATCGGTTCGCTGGTTACTACCTTTCTGTTTGAGATAGGGAAAGTTGGCTTGAGTTTGTACTTCTCAAAAGCAGACCCCGGTGTGGGATATGGCGCCGCAGGTTCGGTCATTTTAATTTTGCTTTGGGTTTCTTATTCTTCCATGCTGGTTTTGTACGGTGCAGAATTTACACACGCTTATGCTGTCAGGAATTCAGGGAAAGTAATTCCTACAGAAATTGCTAAAAAAGAAATTCAGCGGAGTATTAGGTAGGTAGCGGAAGCAGTTGCATAGGATCATTTGAGGATCCTCCTTTTATAATGATCGCTGCATATATCAATTGAATCTAGCAAAGATGAAAATTGCAGATACCAAATTAAAAAGGACACTTATTGGTGTGGCTGGGTCCTTGATTACAGCGGTTGTTGTTATTGTTGTTGTTAGTTTATTGATTTCACCCATTACCAAATACCTGGTCGAGAAGTATAGTGAGAAATACTCAGGGAGGCAGATTAAAATGAGCTCGCTTTATATAAACCCTTTTACCGGTTATGTCCATATAGGCAACCTGAATATATTTGAATCAAAAAAACTTTCTGCCTTTAAAAATGCCGACAGCATTTTTTTTTCAGCACAAGGAGTAACTGCTGATTTTGCCTTATTAAAATTGTTCAGGAAAACGATCGAAATATCAGAAATCAGTCTGGACCAGCCGAAGGGAATCATATTGCAGAATATCAAGGACCTGAATTTCAGTGACCTTATTAAATTGTTTACTCCGAAAAAGCCAAGTACAACTCCTGCAAAGTTCCATTTCAGTATTCTTAAAATTTCGATAAAAGATGGAATATTCTATTACCACGATATAGTAACTCAGATAGAATATTTTATAAAAGGAGTTAATATAGAAAGTGCCGGTAAACAGTGGGATACAGATACTATTGCCGCAACATTTTCTTTTCTGTCGGGACCCGGAAACGGCAGTATTAAAGGCCGTTTTTCAGTCAATTTCAAGAACCTGGATTACCGGCTAAGCACAATTGCTGATAAATTCGATTTAAATATTTTCGAACAATACCTTAAAGAGCTGGTCAACTACGGAAGCTTCAGAGCCAACCTTGATGCGGATATTACAGCAAAAGGAAATTTCAAGGACCAGGAAAATTTAACTGCCAGTGGTATGGTGGCAATTAACGATTTTCATTTCGGGAAAAATCCGAAAGACGATTATGCCTCATTCGACAAATTGTTGCTACAAATGCAACAGGTGAGCCCGAAGGATCATAAATACCTGTTCGATTCAATTTCCCTGAGTCATCCGTATTTCCGATATGAACGGTATGATCATTTGGATAACCTGGAGACCATGTTTGGAAAAAACGGGTCCAACATTTCAGCAGCATATGCAGAAAACGCCAGGTTTAACCTAATCCTTAAAATTGCGGATTATATAAAAGTACTCGTAAAGAATTTTTTACAAAGCTATTACAAGGTAAATCGCATAGCGATCTATCAAGGTGACATAACATACAATGATTTTGCTGTTAACGAAAAATTTTCCGTATCACTTAACCCTCTGTTTATTATTGCAGATTCCATTGATAAAAACCACAAGCGACTGGTTGTCGCACTGAAGTCGGGCATTAAACCCTATGGAAAGGTTACTGTTGACCTGAGCATAAATCCAAACAACGCCGGGGACTTTGACGGGCGCTATCATCTGCAGCGAATGCCTGTATCTGCTTTTAATCCTTATATGATCACTTATACATCTTTCCCAATGGACAGAGGTTCAATCGAATTTAACGGAAAATGGCATGTCAGGGACGGAAACATTCAAAGCATTAACCACCTTTTGGTAATAGGTCCGCGTGTAGGCAAGCGACAAAAAAATGCAAATAATAGCTGGATCCCGACGCCTTTTATCACGTTCCTTATCCGGCATGAAGGTAAGGTGATCGATTACGAAATTCCGGTAACGGGCAGTTTAAAGAATCCGAATTTTCATATTGTCCACCTGGTACTTGTGACCCTGGGAAATCTTTTCATCAGGACTGACACTTTCTCCAATAGGACACAGGTAAAAAACCTGGAAAATGAAATTGAAAAATTCCTCACTTTGAAATGGGACATACGACAGTGTACATTTAACCAAATGCAGGAAAAGTTTGTGAATAATCTGGCTGATTTCATGAAAGATAATCCGGATGCATCCATTACTGTTTATCCATTCACCTATGCAGAAAAAGAAATGGAATACATACAGTTTTATGAAGCCAAGAAGAAATTTTTCTTGGCCTCCAAAAACCTTAAAGCAGCCAATCTAAGTGAAAAAGATTCGTTGAAGATCGTTCAAATGTCAATTAAAGATTCTTTGTTCGGCCGGTTTCTAGATAAAAATACTGATCATGAGCTGGTTTTTACGATACAGGAAAAATGCAGCAATATTGTTGGTCTCGCTAATACGACAGCAAAGTTTAACCGGTTAAACAAAGAAAGAAAAGATGTATTCATGTTTACGTTCAATAAGGAATCGTTGGTTAGCCGCGTAAAAATGCATCGTTCTAAAAACAATATCCCATTCAATGGTTTTTCCTACTATAAAATTGTATACAAGGGTGTACTGCCAGAGTCGCTAATGAAATTGTACCGGCAAATGAATAAACTGAATAGTGAGGCCAACAGTGAAATTTCTGATAGTGTACCATAATTTTAGTTCTATCCCGGAATAATCTGAAATGCATCCAATAGTGCTTGAAAATGTTACTTTAAAAACGGAGGGTTACAAATGAATCAAACAACGAGAAAACTAATTAATTTCTGCATTTCATTGCTTGCAGTAATCAGCGTCGATGTCTCATTTGCCCAGCAAGTAAAAATCGTTTCTTCTTACGGGCAAGTCAACCAGGATGTAGGTTTTGATCAAATTAAAGCTGATAGGATGAAGGTGAAAGCTGATCGTGCAAAAGAACACCAAGATCTGCTTAATTCCCGGTATGATCTATCCAGAAAAACCTCACCGGATGTTGTCATGTCGGGTGGCAAACCCATACCCGTGGGCCCTACAGCTAAGCTTCAAGGTATAAACTGGGCAGATCTTGATAAGTTGAGTCCTGAGCAAATTAAATCGAAGAACATTTTTCCTTACAAACCATTGCCCTTTGCTGACCATGCCGAGGGTGGCATGCTTTTCCCTCCAATGATTACCGATACGCTTCCAAGGCTTGTTCGTTTCGATCTGGATTTTGATCTTCCGGAACATGTTTTACCTGATCGGGCAGCTCCCATTTATCTGACCACTCGTCCCGATTTGGGTGATGTATCGAAAGGCCGGTTAATTACCATCGATAATTACTACGAAATTTTTAATGGACTTTTAAATCCAAAACAACTTGAAGGATTACGATTGCTGGTCACCCAGTTTCCACAACAACAATATAATGCTACCGAAGACCGGCGAACCGATCGGCCAAGCCTGGGCGTTGCTTGTTTCGATTGTCATGCCAATGGACACACCAACGGGGCAAACCACCTGGTTGGGGACATAAGACCACAGGAGTTCAGACACCGGATAGAAACTCCTACTTTGCGGGGAGTAAGTATTCAGCGACTCTTCGGTTCGCAACGAGGTCTTAAATCAGTTGAAGATTTCACCGAATTCGAACAACGGGCAGCCTACTTTGATGGCGATCATGTAATGGCAGCAAAAAAGGGAGTTAACATTCTTGATCGTGGTTCGCAAGTTCATTTTATGGCAGAATTTATGGCGATTTTAGATTTTCCCCCTGCCCTCAAACTCAACATATATGGAGAATTGGATAAAACCAAAGCCACTCCGGCCGAATTGATGGGAGAAACTATTTTCAATGGGAAGGGACGATGTGCTTCTTGTCACTCAGCACCTTACTATACTGACAACAGCATGCACAATTTAAAGGCAGAACGATTTTATAAACAGGAAATGGTTAATGGCATGATGATGGCCCATGATGGTACCATCAAAACCTTCCCCTTAAGAGGCATCAAGGATTCGCCTCCCTATTTGCATGACGGAAGGTGTTTTACGTTGGAAGATGTTGTGGAATACTTCAACCTCATTCAGGAATTGCATCTGACAGCCCAGGAAAAGACAAATCTGGTTGCATTTCTGCGTGTATTATAATAGCATACGAAGGACTCAGGAATACTTTTGTAGCGGTTTAAAAACACTGTTCAGGAATGTATGAATCATGTAACTCTTTTCAAAAATCAGGTAACATAATTCAGGACAATATTGTGATTCGTTATGTATCAAAAATAAGAGTCCATGCCAAACCGCGCGGCACTCCGGTGGTATGAGAGGACAGTGAGTGAATTAATCCCTCACTTCCTACTCGATTCCTCCTTAAAAAGATAGGTGTTCTTTCTATTGGTACCATTAGAATAACGGGGCTAATTGGATATCTAAGAAAGAAGGTAATTGAAACTTATCTTTCACAATGCGTTGAACCTTTTTTCTCTTTGCGTGCCCGGTAAAGTTTTAATCCGCCATACCCGACACTGCCTGCCAGGATCACCAGGATACCCAATCCGCCATCAATGGGAGCGCCGACGGGAGTTCCGCCGTTATCGATAGGGCTCCCACCCGGGGGAGGAGGAACGGGAGGATCAGCAAGGGTGAGGAGGGAATAACCGAAAAAAACAACGGTCAGTATCAGGATTGTTCTAAACATCTTTTTCATGTCTCTTGGATAAAATATTTTAAAAAGTCAACTGATGCAGCGGACATCAATTCTCCAGATAGATCTTCCCCGAATAAACACCATCATTTGTAACGACCTTCACCACATAATATCCTTCGTCAATAATAGGAGTGATGCGGTTAAGCGTATTGCTAACAAGATGTCCCCGGTACAATTCCCTGCCGATCATATCAGAAATAAAAACATCTCCGGAGAGAACCGTTCCATTTGTTGACTTGATGTAAACAGATGAGCTGAAAGAATAAATCTGTACAGGATTGTCAATCTTCTTATCTTCAATACCGAAGGAAATATTGTTGAAATGGAGAACAAAACGGTTTGCATTACCGGGTGTATCGGAAGTGAATGTGTAAGAGGGATACAGTTTCAGGTCCTGCGTGGTACTTAGTTTCAGGTCTTCAAGACTGATTTTGATCGTCTCATCGAAACTCCCAAGATTTGTTGCAACAAGGGTATAATTGCCGGGAATGCTTGTTGAAAATCCCATGGGAACCGTGATGTTTTTTTGCGAGAACGGTAGTGCATTCACACTAACTTTTTTATTGTTCACCAGGGTGTATATCTGGGGCGCTTCCGCGAGTCCTGAATATTTCCATGCATCATACCCCGGTTCATAATCCTGTTTCCGGCAATCGTTAAAATAAACACTAAGTTCATCATTATAGGAATTTATGGTGCCTGAGGCAATGATTCTTAACAGGTTTGCCGGATCATCACTTACTTTAAGGAAATCCTCCCCATAATGAACCCTTGCATCATTATTCATTACGACAGTGCCATCCGATCCTGTATTATTATGTACGAAAAAACCTTGTTCCGGTGGACAATATTTCGAATGATCTCCCCCTCCACCTGTCGGATATACCTTATAGTTTCCTCCTGCCGGATTCCAGAACCAGGCCGTGGCTTCTACGCTCGTCCAGCTTCCGGTCAGAAGAGAAAGATCCACAGCGCTCGGATAAGGATTTCCAACAAGGTTCCATCCGTCATAACCGGGAATATAATCTGGAGACCAACCCGCCGGATTCCAAGTCCTCGAAACGGCTATGCTCTGATCTCCTGTATTCAGGGATCCTGAGAAATTTACGGTTGAATTTATTCCGTCCGACCAGATCCCATAACCAAGCATGGTTTGACCCAGCGTTGAATCAAGGCTGATGATATAATGGAAATGATGCGCCGGTTCGCTGTAATACATTACATAAAGACCCTGCAAGGGATTGGTCTGGGTAGTGGTAACAGGGAAACAGGTATAATGCCATGCATCCTGAGAAAGATAACGCTCCACTTTAGCCGTTCCTGTTCCTGCAAAACCATTATCGATAAAGGAAGCGGTTCCGATGTTATCTGATTTGAGAATAAGCGCATCAGATCCGTTCATTTCCGTACATCCGCAGACTGTCAGATCCATACCGGAATTAATGGTTAGGGTAGCCCCGTTTTGAATTGTCAGGTTGTCAGCATAATTACCGGTACTGCTAATGACAGGGTAAGGGGTCGCCCCATTCGGAATTTCTGCATTGATCGCCAGAATGCAACTGGGAACTGCTCCCGGGATCCAGTTTGATGCAGTATTCCAATCAGCATTTCCACCACCTTTCCATAGATTCCGGGTAATGGTGGCAGTTATTGCATAGAGATTTATTGCTCCAGCTATTGTAAGTGCTCTTCCGTAAAGTGTAGCCCCTGTGTTTAAGTTGATAATTCCGTTAGCGACTACAGTACCCCTGAAAACAGAACCATCTCCTAAACCGAATTCTCCGTTTATTTGCCAATACACATTTTTTGCCTGTGCTCCGTTAATCAAAAGAACATTTGAATTAGTGCCTGTTGAAAAAGCGCCATTTATCTTGAAAATAAATAAAGCATTGCAATCACCTTGCCCATTTAAAGTTAAATTTCCAGTTAATGTTGAAGCGGCTACCAGGCAGTAAACGTTTGGGGTAAGAACCTGGCCGCTTCCTAATGGAGTTCCTATAGTAGAACCGCAAGAAAGTCCGCTCAAAGAGCTATATGCAAGACCCACATCTGTTGCAGCTAATGCTGAAGTACCATCCACCACATGAATTTGTCCAACTACTGTTCCACCAGTAAAATCGAATGCCCCTGCATTAGTGCCAATATCACCTGTTACGTATGTTGCCCCAGTATTGGTAATTGCTCCAACTGCAGTAAATAGCGCAAAACCGGAAGCAGCCCCTAAGTCAGGCGCCTGTCCGAAGTTTACCTTCGGGAAATATAACAGAGTAACGGCTGTTATAATAAATAGAAATTTACTTTTCATCTTAATATTATTACTGGCAATTGGTTAACAATATTCCTGCCATAAGCATTGTTATAGCGATAATAAAAATTGATTTTTCGTTTTGTATGATTTTTATTGTTTCCGAATTTTTATTGAGTGATTTAAAAGGCACTGTTTAATGAATGTCTTGCAAAACAGTACCTTTTATTTATAAAATGCAGATGATTAATCTCCTGTCATAATCTTATGCAATTCTTCTTTGGTTTTGCCGAGTTTGATTTGAAGTTTTCCAAGCATTTCATCTTTCTTGCCTTCTTCAAACATCAGGTCATCGTCCGTTAATTTTGCAAATTTCTGTTTGAGTTTGCCTTTCTGCTCATTCCAGTTTCCTTTTGCCTCTGTTGTGTTCATTTCTTGAATTTTTAATTGTGAATGAATTTTCACAATTATTCAAAGATGCAACTATTAATAACGGAAAGCGTTACACATTTTTGGGAATAAGTTACATTATTCACACATTGATGCAGCTCGGCAAGCGATCCTGATGTATTCTCTGTTGGATCCTTGTAAGATCAATAATATCGAACCATTTTCTTACCTGACCAAAACTCTGACAGTAATCTTTGATCACTTGGTCAATCAACTACACACACTTTTGCCTTGGCAAAAATAATCAACCCTTAACCCTTGTAATAGATGCTCGTGGCCGGAGGTTTACTTTAAATTTAAAATACTTATTATATTTGCAGACCAAACGGTCGGTTTATGAACGATACAAGAGAACATATCCTCAAAACCTCTCTTTTACTGTTTTTACAGAAAAGCTATAGGGATGTTACAATGAGTGAAATAGTTAAAAAAACAGGACTTTCAAAAGGAGCTTTCTATCATTATTTTACCAGTAAGGAAGAACTGTTTAAGGAGATTGCATCTGATTTCTTATCGATGGGTGCAGTCGATTATTCATCTTTCAACAAAATTTCACTGAAAACATTTTACCGTCAATACATAAATTTTCTTAATAATTCACTGTTAGCAATGAATAGTTTGATTGCTGATTCAGGTGATAAAACTTTTAAATTCAATTTTTTCCTGATTTTGTTTGAAGTCGCAGGTCGTTTTCCGGAATTTCTTAAAAAGGAATCAGAACTGCACAAAAAAGATATTAATGCATGGAAAAAAATCATATCAGTTGCCCGCAAAAAAGGTGAGATCAAAACAGTTTCAACTGATGAAGAAATTGCCAATCTTTTTTTGTATTGCACCGATGGTGTGTTTCTTCGCTATGTAAACAACGATAAACCCAAAGCATACAAAGATTTTTTACTTATTACCTACGATACGATTTACAAAAATTTGAAAACCTGATTTTTTTTAGAATATCACAGACCGAATGTTCGGTTTGTGATCAAATATTTCACTAAACCCTTAAATTAAATCCAATGGATAATATCATAACAACAGAGAAACTGACTAAGAAATATAAGGACGTACTGGCTGTTTCTGAAATATCCCTGAATGTCCGTAAGGGTGAAATTTATGGCTTCTTAGGGCTTAATGGTGCCGGCAAAACCACTACCATCCGCATGTTGCTTGGTATGGTAAACCCTACTAAAGGTAAAGCATTCATTAATGGGAAACAGGTACATTCCGGAAGTGCTGATTTGTGGAAGGAAATAGGCTATTTGGTTGAAATCCCTTACTCATATCCCGACCTTACCGTTAGAGAAAATCTCGAAATCATACGGCAGCTTAGACTTATGAATGACAATAACGTTGTTGCAACAATTATGGATAAACTGAGACTAACTCAATATTCAAACCGAAAAGCTAAAAATTTATCACTTGGGAATGCACAACGCTTAGGGCTTGCCAAAGCATTAATTCACAATCCTAAGATCCTGATTCTCGATGAGCCTGCAAACGGTCTCGATCCTGCGGGTATTTATGAAATCAGAGAGTTGCTAATCGATCTGGCAAAAAATAAAGGTGTAACGATTTTTATTTCAAGTCATATTCTTGGTGAAATCTCACGGTTTTCGACCCGTATCGGAATTATACACGATGGCAAATTAATTCAGGAAATAAATACTCTCCAATTAGAACAACTCTGTCAGAAACGATTAAAAATAAATACAAGGAATAATAACTTAGCTAAATCCGTTTTGCATCAGTCAGGGATTATTGCTAAGGATACCGCGGATAATATGATTGAAATTGAAAACGAAGCAATAATCAATAACCCTGAATCTATCGCAACAATTTTAGTCAACAATCAAGTGCCACCATCACTTTTGAATGTGGTTGAAGAAGATTTAGAATCCTATTTTTTAAGAACAATTGGAGTAAAAGGGAAATAGCTATGAAAAATATCAGTATTGCACTTTGGACAGAGTATTTGAAAATTCGGAAATCAAAGATTTTTTTCACTACTCTGATTATTTTTACAATCATTCCCATGATGATTGGTCTAATGATGTTTGTTTCTAAGAATCCCGATATAGCTTCAAAATTAGGACTGATTGGAACAAAATCAAAAATGTTTGGCGAAAACGACTGGAAAGGTTATTTGGGACTGATGAGCCAGTTAATCGCTTCTATTGGACTTCTTGGCTTCGGGTTCGTTACTGCATGGGTTTTTGGCCGTGAACATTCCGACCGAACCATGAAAGATATTCTGGCTTTGCCTGTTGGCCGCCCATCCATTGTTTTTGCAAAATTCATTATTGTTTTTCTTTGGTGCTTAATCCTTACTGTTGTTACATTTTCTGTTGGAATCATTGTAGGACAAGTCATAGCCATACCCGGTTGGTCTCTTGCCTTATTTTCTGATTTCTCTAAATCCTTTTTCATTACTTACTTTCTTACATTATTTCTTTGTTCTCCGGTAGCTTATTTGGCTGGGTTTAGCAGGGGTATAATAGCTCCTTTGGGTTTTGTGCTGTTAACAATGATTTTTGCCCAGTTTATTGGATTGGTTGGTCTTGGCCCATTTTTCCCTTGGGCAATACCTGGTCTATACTCTGTCGCTAAAGACGAACCAGGTTTTCAACTTCATTTATCAAGCTATATTATTCTTGCATCAACCTTTGTTTTCGGATATTGGGCAACACTTCGCTGGTGGCAGCATGCTGACCATCATTGATTAACGTTCTGATTTTTTTTATAAAAATATTTTTTAATACTTGAGGTGTATATAGCTTAAAACAGTTCATTAACCCCAACCAAATGTATATTAATATAATAAATATAGTGGTAACTAATTACGGGCAAGTTTGTTCTATTACAAAAATTATTCCATTTCCAAATACATGGGATTATACTTATGGATACGGATGGAAGAAGTATACTGGAAAAATGAAAGATAATTTCTATTATAATTCTAAGATAACTTCAGAAATTACAATTTAAAAGTAAGTTGTAAGCGAGGCAACTACAAATTCAGATTTTCGGCAAATAAGAATGCAAGTAAATCTGCATCGTTAATTTCCAATTTGCAAAGAAACAGAATATTAAAGAACGTTATTTTCAAAGATCGTTTTTCTGTTTTCCGACCGACACGATTTACCGGATAATTTAACCACTTCGCACTTAAAAAGCAACCGGTCCGGGATTGCAGCAGCCAGCGCTTCATCATCAAGTACCTTTCATGAAGGTTAGCTTTTAATGGATCCTACTCCGCCTGTGGTGGGGGAATCACTCAGGCTTTCATAGTGTTTTCATAAGTGTCGAGAAGAGCCTGCCGGAGAGATCCGGCAGGCTCTTTTTCGTACTTTCAACCAATTCAAATGCATGTCCTCAATATTTGCCAATGGTGCAAAAACAGAAAAAATAAAAGTTTACGGCAATTGCGGGCAGTGTAAAACCAGGATAGAGAAGGCAGCCAAATCGGTGCAAGGGGTAACCAAAGCAATGTGGGTTGATAAAGATGAGATCCTGACCGTTACCTTTGATGACACAAAGACTTCGGTTTCAAAAATCGAAGAGGCAGTTGCAAAGGTCGGCCACGATACAGACCATGCTAAGGCAACCGATAAAACATATAACGCTTTGCCAGGCTGCTGTCAATATGATAGACCTGCAAAGAAATAATCCATGAGAAATTCAGATCGAAGCTTCATTAAAAACCTGGTGAGCCAGCGACATAGCGATTATTTGTTTTCGCTGACTCACTGTTTTTAGAAGGTCTTTATGGTTTGTCGTTTAAAATTTCACTATCAAAGCCAAAATTCCCAGAGCAACTAACACTATTCCTGTAATCCCTTTTTCATGGTGTTCCAGGAAATGTGATTTGAATGTTTTAACTCCCCTCATGCCCAGGTATACGAGAAGAAGCATGACCATAACGGTCGTCATAAGGTAGACCGCCGACACGATGAAAATCCCGATCCAACCAATCGTACCTGCCTGAAAATAGTAAGCTTCAATTTCAATACATGGTGTCAGAAACATGGCGATACTGAGTGAAGTGAGTATGGCAATCCAACGTGATCTCTTTTGACCCGGTTCAGTTTCCAATTGTTTCAAATCATGCGTGTGATGATGGTCGCTTCGAAAATCACGGAAAATATAAATCAATCCTAACCCGATCAGAATCGCAGGGGCAACTGTTTCCGAGATTACGGCATATTTCGTTGCAAGTTTATAGCCGATCAAACCGACCACAATTCCGATAATGATTGTGCTGAGTGTATGTGACACTCCGGTTATAACAGTAGCCCATAAGGTCTGAGAATGCGTCCATTTTTCCGTTTTCCCCACTGCAATCAAGGGCAGCCAATGGTTGGGGATTAAAGCATGAATTGTACTTAAAATAAAGCTTCCTATGAAGATCTGGTACATTGTTTTAGCTCATAAAAAGTGGAACTACAATGTTACCATTTTTTTTAGTGTGATTCATTCTCAGCTTGGACCATTAAAAAGCTATCAAAAAAATAGTGTCCTTTATTCTTCATTTCGGCGGTCGTAGTATTGCCGTCAGGAATTCCAACCTTTACAATGTATTTATCGGCCTGAACAAGAAGGCAAAGGAGTATCATGAGTATCTCTCTAAAATTGACAAAAATGGGAACTATTAGTAGATACATCGAGTATTTCCGTAAGATTACCCAGGAGCATCCGGATACCAATAGTTTCTACATGATGGACATCAACGAGCCGCTTGATGCCCGCAGGTCAACTATCAAATACCCCGCCCTGATCCTGACCAGCCTTTCCGGTAGCTTTGAAGCCTCGAACCTGGATAATATCCTGGATTCAGTTAACGGCGGCTTCATGATTCTCGGCCACATAGATCAGGTCAATAACTTTTTCGGAGAGATTCAACTTGTTTCAAAAATGAAGCAGATTGGGGCTGATGTCATTGCCCGTATGCTACATGATCACATGAAATGTGAACTGCTTGCCCTGAAAGCCTCCATAACTTTTGTAGGCCGCATCTCATTCAAAAAGTAACACTGGTAATCGCATTTGCCACATAAATCACAACTGTCGGCAACCTCAACGCATTTTTCAGTCACCGAAATTATATTTTCAGCAAGCGCTTCATAAAGTATCATCCTTCCCTGGGGATAGAAACTTACGAAATGTTTTTTCAAGCCGGAAGAACATACACCGCTACCAAGAAAATCGATTTTGCACATGGCATAATGACGGCAATTTTTTGCGGTTTTAAAATTTCGTTCATAGTTTCATTTTTAAGGATTATAGTTTGATTTCAGGACAAGTTTGAAAACATATCGCATTCATTTTTCTGTGACGTTATCGTTTTATCTATCTCTGATATTTACTAATGGTTAATTAAAATCTCACTTGGTTACTGAGCCAATAGTATTCAGCGGCTTCATGGAGCCAATAGTATACAAATGTCACAAATTCAATCAACAAGATAACTCGAAGGTATTAAGAATTAGTCACATTATAATAGCAAACAACCTAATCTTTCAAAATGAAGTGCAGATTATTCCCGTGCTAAGGTGTAAAACAAGATGTAGAAAAAAAACCTGTATAACAATGGAAGTAATACTTTTTGGGCACTCAACTATTATTTTTTAGGTAATCTGTAATATCAATTAAATGTGTTTTAGCCTTTATATTAGGCCTGATTTTGAAGAGGTGTTTTTTGATCTAATTTCAAGCCATATTTTCACTCTATGAGATTTCTGGAAAGAATATAAAGCCTACATTTGTACTTACAAACCATGCATTTATATGACTAAAGAAACAGCCATTAAACTATTCAATCAAAAGCAAGTCCGTTGTCATTGGGATAGCGAGCAGGAAAAATGGTATTTTTCGATTGTTGATGTAGTTGGTGTTCTTTCTGAAAGCGAAAATCCGCAAACATATTGGAGGGTCCTTAAAAAAAGGCTTTTGGGCGAAGGAAACGAAACCGTTACAAATTGTAACGCTTTGAAAATGCCCGCTGCCGATGGAAAAATGCGATTAACTGATGTTGCTGATACTGAACAACTTTTTCGATTAATCCAATCTGTTCCATCGCCAAAAGCAGAGCCTTTTAAAATTTGGCTTGCACGAGTTGGTAGCGAAAGAATTGACGAAATTGAAGATCCTGAAAAAGGTATTGATCGTTTGATGGAAACCTATTTACGAAAGGGATACTCAAAAGAATGGATCAACCAGCGACTTAAAAGTATTGAAGTTCGCAAAGAATTGACCGATGAATGGGAAAACAGAGGTGTTGAAAAAGGCCAGGAATTTGCCATTCTTACCGATGAGATCACCAAGGCGTGGAGCGGATTTTCGACAAAACAGTATAAACAATTCAAGAGCCTGAAAAAAGAAAATCTTCGCGACCACATGTCAAACCTTGAATTGGTTTTAAATATGCTGGCAGAAGCCACTACAACAGAAATTTCAAAGGAGAAGAAACCAGTTGGTTTTGAAAATAACAGGAAAATTGCAAAGCAGGGCGGGACTATTGCAGGAAATACACGCAAGGCGATTGAGGAAAAGTCAGGAAAGAAAATAGTTACCCGTCAAAATGCAAAGCAATTGACACAGAAGAAAAACAAGGAGTTGGAGAGTGGGGAGTAATCCTATGATACTTCCATGATACGATTTTCACTTCTCAGGGAACGCGATTAATTTGCCATCGTATTGGGATTCGAACCTGGGATCCAAAATGGATTCGAACCTATGATCCCATATACCGGACCCATCCTTTTTTTACGATTGCTCCGTGTGCGATTTTATGATTTGTTCCTGCAATTCAATGATCTTCTTTAAATCCTTCACTTTGTCCATCAATTCAAGTATCTGCTTTTCAGATTCAGGGTCTTTGATGTAAACCACCTCTGCTGAAGGTACAGGTATCGGGTCGCCGTTCTCAGCTGATTGACAATCTTTCACAGGTTCTTTCTGCCGCTTCCGTAAACGTGAGCAATACCATTGAGAATTGGTTCCCTTACATCGAAGAAGCACAGGAAACCTTTATAAAACCAGTGCTTGGCATCGGTCTATATGAGCAATTGCAGGATGCAATGGCTCTTGATCCTGTTCCTCAGGATGATGGAACAACCCTGGAAAATCTGGCAAGACTTCTGGAAATGGTCCGTAAGCCATTAGCGTTATATGCCTTGTGGCTCGGTGCCGATGAGTTCGGTGTCAGCGTTTCATCCCAAGGCATCCAAGTCATCGAGACCCAGACACATAAGACAGCGCCCCAGTATCGTGTACAGAATCTCAAGGAAAACTGGATCAGGCGTGCAAACACGGCGCTGGACCTTGTTCTTAAATTCCTTGATGAACACAGGGAGGATTATCCGGCCTACATCTGCCAGGATGCAGACTTATTCATCCGGAACACCCTGGAATTCAACAGTGAGGTGGATATACGCGAGAGCAGACGGGTTTTCGTAGCCCTCAAACCTGTCATCCGCTCTGTGGAAAGAAAGTATATACGACCTGCACTTTCTGCGGAATTGTTTGATGAGCTGAAGCAAGTTCTGCAATCAAACGCCGAAATGTCTGGGGAACAAAAGGCACTCATGGAGCTGATCCGTCCGGCGCTGGCACACCTGACCATGGCCCGGGCCCTGGTAGAAATCTCGATCGACGTTCTGGACTGGGGCATCTTTGATACCGCAGGCAACACCTTTGCGAACGTATCTTCCAAACAGGCCTCCAATAATGACCGGATTTCAATTATGGCCGAAGCCAATCAGAGGGATGGTGAAGCAGAACTGAAAGCCCTGCAGCAACTGCTGGATGAAACCGCAAGCGAAACGGTTTACCCGCTATACTTTCATTCTTCAAGGTACGCTGGGAAAGCCAATGCGGAAAAACGGATCGAATTTATCAACAAACCCGACAACTCATTTTTCCTTACATGAAATATCCAATGGAACCCGGTTCATTAACCTATCAATGTCAATTTTGGATATTCCATGTGACCATTAAAAAACAAATTATTGCCACATGAAACCAATAGACCTGATTCTCCAGGATGTTTTCGATGTGATCAAGATCATCGCAATTCCCCTGATCGGCTTTTTCCTGTATCAATTCTACAACGGTGTCACTTCCTTGAAGAAATCTGTCGATAAGCTGATCATCCAGATGCAGTGCCGTGAAACCTATTGCATTGAAAAGCATAAGGAGATCGGAGATCATTTGTGCCGGCATGACTCCGGGATCGAGGAAATGAAGGCAACCCTGGGTGATCATGGCGAAAGGATCTCCAAGGTGGAAGGACAACTCTCAAAATAACAGATATGAAAGAACGGATTTTCAAAAACTGGAAAACCACCCTGGCCGGCATTCTGATGCTCGGGGCAGGCTTGGTACTGGTCGGAATCGGCAAAGCCACCCTGACGGAATACGTGATATTTGCGCCGGTATGCTTTGCACTCATTTTTGTCAAAGACCCTTCATTCAAGCAATGATATGGCAAAAGTAGAACTGTTTGCCCCCAAGATCCTTGCCTATGAAGGCGGGTTTGTCAATGATATTACTGACAGGGGTGGAGCTACGAACATGGGCGTTACCCTTTCAACTTGGAGGAAGGTCGGATATGACAAAGATGGAGACGGTGATATCGACGCCGATGACATCCGTCTGCTTTCTAAGAAAGATTCAATCGCTGTTCTGAAGCTGAATTACTGGAACCGCTGGAAAGCGGACCAGATCAACAATCAGAGCATTGCCGAAATCCTGGTGGATTGGCTTTGGGGTAGCGGCAAATGGGGAATTGTCATTCCCCAGCGATTGCTCAAAGTGCCTGAGGATGGCATCGTCGGGCCTTCGACCCTTTATGCCGTGAATTCTTCTAACCAGCGAGGACTTCACGGTGCAATTTTCCAGGCCAGGGTATCTTTCATCCGGGACCTGGTCAATAACCATCCGGAACAACAAAAGTTCTTTAACGGATGGATGAACCGTTTGAACAAATTCAAATTCGTCGCATGATAAAACCGGGTTTTCTGATCCTGCTCCTGGTCGTTTCATTAATTGGGTGCATTTCTGAGCAAAGATGCCAGAAACAACGGTATCCACCTGCTGAAAGAACCGAAACGGTCGTTCAGCATGATACCGTCACCACCGTGAAAGATTCCCTGATCCCGCTTCCTGCCGATAGCGGCCTGATCCGGGCGCTGCTTGAATGCCGGGAAGGAAAAGTTGTAATCCGACAGATCGAGGAGATCAGGCTCGGGAAGAAAATCGTTCCTTTTATCGATCTCAAAAACAATGTTCTCACTGCCGGGGCAAAGATCGACAGCAGTTCGATTTATTTTGCCTGGAAAGAAACCCATATCCGGGAGTCAAAGATCCAGTTGAAAGTCATTGAGAAACCTGTCTATAAAGTGACCGGCTTCCAGAACTTCCTGATTTGGTCGGGCAAGATATTCTGGATGATTTTAATGGTGGTTATTGGAGTTGCATTGATCCGTGCATTCATCAAAAAGAAGCTTCCGATATGAATCTTGTCGAAATAGACCATATCCGGCGATCCCTTCCTTCTCAATGGAACGAGCTTTCCCGAAAGCAGCTTCTTTATGTTTCAAAGCTTTTCAGTGCCAAGCTCACTTTGATGGAATTCAGGGTAAAAGCCCTCTTTGTATTCCTTTCCATTAAAAGAAAGACATTACAACGGGTTGCTCCGGAAGATGCCTTTACCCTTTGTGAAAGTCTTGAATTCCTGAACAAGGAAGTCAACCTGACCAGGGACTTAATTCCGGTGATCAAAGCAGGCATGAGAAAGTTTTATGGTCCAGCCGATGCAATGGTTTACTGCACCTTCGGAGAGTTCACCCTGGCCTGCTCGGCTCTGGATGAGTTTCAAAAGACAGGAGAGGATAAGTATTTGGACGAACTGGTCGCTATTCTTTACCGCCCAAAGAAAGTCTTCTGGTCAATTCGGAAATATTTCACCGATAACCAGGATTCCCGGTCGAAGTTCAGGAACCGGGCTTTGAAGAAAAGAGCCAGAAAAATTGCTAGGGTTGATCATTGTGTCAAATACTCAATATACCTGTTCTTTAATGGCGTTCTGAATTCATTGCCCGGTCTATACCCTTATGTTTACCAGCAAAAGGGTGAAACCGACGACCAGGATAACGGATGGTCTTCCCTGATCATCTCCCTTGCCGATGGCAAAACCGATGATAAGAGTCTTGAAACAGTCATGAATTCCAACCTTTACAATGTCTTCATTGGCCTGAACAAGAAAGCCAGGGAATACCATGAATACCTTGATAAAATCGAGAGCCATGGCAGATATTAGCAGCTATATTGAGTATTTCAGGACCCTTGCCGGAGAGCATAAGGAGATCAATGACTTTTACATAATGGACATCAATGAGCCGTTGGATGCGCTTCGGTCAACTATCAAATACCCTGCCATGATCCTGACAAGTCTTTCAGGGACTTTTGAAGCCTCTAACCTCGATAATATCCTGGATTTTGTCAACGGAGGCTTCATGATTCTCGGTCACCTGGACCAGGTCGACAACTTCTCTGCTGAGATATAGCTTGTATCAAAGATGAAGCAGATCGGAACCAATATCATTGCCCGGATGCTATTTGATTATCTGAAATGTGAACCTCTTGCCCTTAAAGCTATTTCAGGGTTTAATATCAATTCAGTGAGCTATGAAATGCTGGGGCCAGTTTTTGATAATGATTTTGGGGTGATATATTCTTTTAAATTTCAGGATTGTCTGGATTTGGAATTTGATCCCAATAGATGGATAATGTTGTGAATATTCTTAGTTTCAGATGGCCATTCCAATTCAATAGTAACTGTTATTAGACATTAATTACTGACAAATAATTTTTAAAATGAAATTGAACTTTTCAGAAATTTTCCGATAATTGTGGAACTTTAAAAGAGCTGCCTAAAGAATCGGATTTTAGATGGGCAATATAGCATGATAAAGTTCTAAAGCTTTGTATAGCACATACATACATACATGAAATTTGGTGGCATCTTTATAAAATCCTTATCGCTTTCGCCACATCCTGATAAAATCCTTATAAATTCAATTGTAATTTTGCTCCGTTTGAAAAACGAAGTTAAATGATCGTAAAATTCGTAGGGGTAAAAACAAAATCTTTGGGGATGAATTTCACCCACGTGTATATTGGTTGGAGCCGTAATTGTTTTATTCAACATGGGATTCCAAATCTATTCACACATTAACCCTGAGAAATCCTAAAGTAAAAGACATTATGGACTGCTTTTTATTGATTTTAGAGTTTTTCAGTGGTTTAATCCTTCTCTTTGGACTTGGGAAATTGATAGGTCATTTACTTAAATTAGATAAATATATTGAAGATCAACAAAATAAAAAAAATAAATCATGAAAAAACCTACTGTGTTCAAATTAATTCTGGCATCATTGTTAATTTCGGTATTTATCATACCCTGTATGTCTCAAACAGAAGATACCCACCAGACAGAAAAAACCACAGGTAATCCGGTACTGTTCAGCGTGGGTGCCGACCTGGTCAGCCGTTATATATGGCGTGGAAAGGACTATGGGAATTCTCCCGCAGTTCAGCCGAATGTGGCGTTATCTCTTGCAGGCCTTAAAATCGGAGTATGGGGATCTTACGGAATTCTTTACCGCGATAGCCTGGGGAACTATGCCGAGATTGATCCCTATATCTCCTATACATGGAAATGGTTCACCATTGGGATCACCGATTACTTTAACCCTAACGGCATTACGCCGAACGAAGGAAACCGCTATTTTAACTATAACAACCATACGACTGGTCATTCCTTTGAAGGTAGCCTGACCTTTACCGGTCCTGAAAAATTTCCGTTACAGGTATATGTCGGAACCTTTTTTTACGGAGCAGATAAGGGGAAGGATTCATCAGGTGTCCTTGGGAAGGGAACCAGTAATAACTATTCAACGTACATTGAAGCCTCCTACCAATTTACTGTGAAGGGTATTGGTGTAAAACCGTTTATCGGGGGTATCCCTCTTGGCAGCGCCATTTATGGCCCGAGTGCCGGTGTAATAAATACCGGTTTGACGATCTCAAAATCAATCCGTATTTCAAAGGAATATGCGTTGCTGGTATTTGGATCCGTCATTGCAAATCCACAGGGGCAGAATGTCTTCCTTGTTTTTGGGGTATCCTTATAACCTGTTATGTCTGGTCGGTTGAATCAAATCCCCCGCAAGGGGGAGATCAACCTGGAGATCAGACCTGGTTAAATCAGAAAGCAGGATTATTTTTGCCTTGTTGGTCAGATTTTAATGAAAGTGTTAACCCAGATGAAATCTTTATAAAATCCTTATGCCCTTAAGATTAATAATATAAAACCCTTATATTTTCAATCATATCTTTGCATTTGTTAAAACGATTTGTCATGAACCCGGTAATTTTAGTGGTACCACCTCTCCTCCCTGAGGTAAATACTGCGACAGGATATATAATCGGCACAATTTTAGCGACATTTATACAGGAATACCTGTTATGTTCCTTTGTCATTCACGATAAATCATGAAGGAATCAGAATAGGATGGATCAACATTACAAATCAGGTAAGTATTCAATGGATCGCTGAAAAAGGAATATTACAGGCAAATTTTTGCCAGTGGGGTTTAATAATACCCAAAGATTGAGATAAAAAAATGACGGATAAAGGAAAATTCTGGAATAAATCAGTTTTAAGTGTCAATAATTAACCGAGATTAACATAACATACTATCAAATGAAAAACAAAGTTGTCAAATCGATGACCCTGCTTGTGGCCGCTCCGGCTCCATCAGGTGCGGTTGTCTCGAACGGGCCCGTAAGTTACCTGATCGGTGGTATTATAGCCCTGCTGATCATGGGTTACCTGGTATACACGTTAGTGCATCCTGATAAATTTTAAGAGATTGTTACATACATCACAAGTTATTCACTGGATTGACATTTGTCATTTTCAAAAACTCGGTGATGTTTATTTAAATTTAAAAATTTGTTCCCCAGAACTTTAACACAGAAACAATATGAATGAAATTATTCAGATCGTGTTTTTCATGATCGCACTTATTGCCCTGTCTCCATTGCTTGGTAAATTCATGGCAAAAGTCTTCAAGGGTGAAAACCATTTCATGAAGCCGGTTTTTGGCTGGCTGGAAAAATCAGTTTACAAGGTAGGCGGTATAAAAAGCGAGAAAGATATGAACTGGAAGACCTATACCTATGGGATCCTCCTTTTCAACCTGTTTGGCTTCGTATTCTTATTTCTTTTACAAATGCTACAGGCATATTTGCCCCTGAATACCGAAAAACTGCCTAATGTTTCATGGCACCTCTCGTTTAACACGGCTGCCAGCTTCATCACCAATACAAACTGGCAGTCCTACAGCGGTGAAAATACCCTGAGTTACCTGGTCCAGATGCTTGGACTGACCGTGCAGAATTTCGTCAGCGCGGCTACCGGAATCTCTGTATTGTTGGCCCTGGTTCGCGGATTGACGAGGAAGACCACTGAAAATCTTGGAAATTTCTGGGCTGATATGACCCGTTCTGTGGTTTACGTTTTATTGCCTTTGTCGATCGTACTTACCATGCTTTTTGTAGGCCAGGGAGCCGTACAGACTTTATCGCATTATGTCAAGGCAACTACCTTGCAAGGAACCGAACAGATTATTCCACTCGGGCCGGTAGCTTCACAAAGCGCCATCAAGCAACTTGGCACCAACGGGGGAGGTTTTTTTAATGCAAACGCTGCCCATCCGTTCGAAAGTCCGACCCCTTTCACCAATTTCCTGGAAATGCTTGGCCTGCTTATCATCTCAGGCGGCCTGGTATTTACCTATGGTCATTATGCAAAGTCCAAACGGCAGGCATGGGCGATATTTATTACCATGTTTGTCCTGTTTGCGGCGGGCCTGACTCTATCGCTCTGGTCTGAATATGGTCATAATAATGTATTGAATATTGCAGGTAACATGGAAGGAAAGGAAACCCGCTTCGGAGTGGCCAACAGTGTGCTTTTTTCAGTGGTTACCACCGATGCTTCATGCGGGGCAGTAAACTGCATGCACGATAGTTTATCTCCCTTATCCGGCCTGGTTTCCATGTTCAACATGATGCTGGGTGAAATTATTTTTGGCGGGGTTGGATCCGGACTCTACGGGATGGTGATATTCATACTCCTTACTGTTTTCATTGCCGGCCTTATGGTCGGCCGGACCCCGGAATATCTGGGGAAAAAAGTGGAAGCTTTTGAAGTTAAAATGGCTATTTTTGGGATACTGGCTTCCAGTGTCGTAATCAAATTATTCTCGGCTATTGCATGCACGGTGCCCGCGGGTCTGGCAGGCCTCAATAATGCTGGGCCTCACGGGCTTTCAGAAATACTTTATGCTTTCAGTTCGGCTGCCGGTAACAATGGGAGCGCATTTGCAGGGCTCAATGCAAACACTGTGTTTTATAACCTGATGATGGGATTCGGGATGATCATCGGGCGTTTTGGCGTTATTGTGCCGGTCATGGCCATTGCCGGGAGCATGGGAAAGAAAAAGATCACACCTGTATCATCCGGTACGTTTAAAACAGACAATTGGCTGTTCGTGCTTCTGTTATTAAGTGTGATCCTCATCGTTGGAGGTTTGACCTTTTTCCCTCCGCTGGCGTTAGGGCCAATTGTTGAACATTTTCTGATGAACCTGGGTGTTACCTATTAATTTTTTTCAAGAAATATAATTATGAAAAAACGAAATATAAGCCGATTATTCACGAGGGAGATTGCGGTACGTGCAATAAATGATTCCTTTTTTAAACTGAACCCGGTAGTCCTGGTAAAAAATCCGGTAATTTTTATTGTAGGGATCGGTGCCCTGATGACAACAGTAGTAATGCTGGTTGATATTTTTAGTGGTCATTTTTCCAACTTCAACTTTCAGATCACGATCTGGTTGTGGTTTACCGTGTTATTTGCCAATTTTGCCGAGGCCATTGCAGAAGGCCGCGGGAAGGCCCAGGCGGATAGTCTTCGTAAAAGCCGGACCGAGACAAAGGCACGCAGACTGGTAAATAATAAAGAAGAACTAGTCGTGGCCACTGATCTGAAAAAGGGTGATGTTGTCCTTTGTGCTGCAGGAGAGGTTATCCCGGCTGACGGAGATGTGATCGAAGGAATCGCCAGTGTTGATGAATCAGCCATTACAGGCGAATCAGCACCGGTCATTCGCGAAAGCGGTGGCGACCGTTGCGCTGTGACAGGGGGCACAAAAGTGATAAGTGACCAGATAACCATCAAGGTAACATCGGAACCAGGCAACACTTTTTTAGACCGGATGATCGCTTTGGTTGAAAGCGCCAAGCGTCAGAAAACACCTAACGAAATAGCTTTGATCATCCTGTTGTCAGGGCTAACCATTATTTTTCTGCTGGTGGTTGTTTGCATGCCCGCTTACTTTAGTTACAGTTTAAAAGCTTCAGGCATATCTGCGGATCATAACCTGACACTTCCCATACTGATTTCCCTGCTTGTATGCCTGATCCCAACAACGATCGGTGGACTTCTGAGTGCAATCGGCATAAGCGGGATGGACAGACTTTTGCGCAAGAATGTCATTGCGACCAGCGGAAAAGCCATCGAGGCAGCTGGGGATACGGATGTTCTGCTACTTGATAAAACCGGGACCATTACCCTGGGAAACCGTATGGCAACGGATTTCATTCCTGCCGAAGGGGTTACGGTGGAGGAACTTGCTGATGCTGCACAGTTTTCCTCACTGTCCGACGAAACACCCGAAGGACGGTCAATCGTTGTGCTTGCAAAAGAAAAATTCAATATCCGTGAAAGGGAAGTGCACCAGCTCCAGGCATCATTTATCCCTTTTTCTGCCCAAACCAGGATGAGCGGTGTTGATTTTAAAACTCCTGACGGAAATCTTCACCAGATCCGCAAAGGCGCGTCGGATTCCATTCGAACCTTTGTTCAAGGCAACAACGGATTTTTTCCGCAATCAATCCTCGATACGGTCTCCGGCCTGGCCCGGCTGGGAGCTACCCCACTGGTTGTTGCTGAAGACAACAAGGTTCTCGGTGTCATTCATCTCAAGGACATTGTCAAAGGGGGAATCAAACAACGCTTTGCCGAACTCAGGAAAATGGGCATTAAAACCATTATGATCACCGGCGATAACACCCTGACTGCTGCAGCCATTGCAGCGGAAGCAGGTGTTGATGATTTCATGGCCGAGGCCACACCAGAAGATAAACTTCATCGTATCCGTGAAGAACAGGCAAACGGGCATTTGGTTGGGATGATCGGCGATGGCACCAATGATGCACCGGCCCTGGCCCAGGCCGATGTGGGATTGGCCATGAACACCGGCACCCAGGCAGCCCGTGAAGCCGGGAATATGGTCGACCTGGACAGCAACCCGACTAAACTGATCGAAGTGGTTGAAACCGGGAAGCAATTGCTGATGACCCGGGGTGCGCTCACAACATTCAGCATTGCCAATGATGTGGCCAAATATTTTGCCATTATTCCTGCAATTGCCACATTGCTATATGTAACATCATCGGGAATAGCGCCGCTAAGTGTCCTCAATATCATGAAACTGGCCACGCCTGAAAGCGCTATCCTGAGCGCAGTCATATTTAATGCATTGATCATTATCGCCCTAATCCCGCTGGCTCTGAAAGGGGTGAAATACCGACCCATCTCTGCCAACCGGGTCCTTGCATTAAACATCCTGATATACGGGATCGGGGGTGTCATAATTCCCTTTTTCGGAATCAAGCTGATCGATATGTTCATTGTTTTCACACACCTGATCTAGGATCACGTTTTATTAATGATAAACAAAGATTTTTATGAAAACACAACTGATTATTGCATTAAAATTCTTATTGGTCATGACTATCCTGACGGGACTTGTTTACCCGCTTTTCATGACCGGACTGGCACAGCTTTGCTTTCACGATAAGGCAAACGGGAGCCTCGTAATGAATGATGGTAAAATTGCAGGTTCTGAATTAATCGGCCAAAAGTTCGACAGCAGCATCTATTTCTGGTCGAGACCCTCAGCCATTGATTATAACCCGGTACCTTCAGGTGCGTCCAACTTTGGACCAACCAGCGATAAACTGAAAAAGCAGGTTATTGAACGACAGACATTATTTGCAGCAAAGAATTCAATAACTGATATAGCAGCCATTCCCAAAGAAATGATTTTTGCATCCGGCAGCGGCCTTGATCCGCACATATCTCCGGAGGCTGCCTTATGCCAGTTGGAAAGAGTTGCATTTGCTAGAAATTTCAACACGGCACAGAAACAAAAAATTCAGCAACTCATCACAGACATGAAAGAGGGACCCCAGTATTTTTTATTCGGGGAACCAAGGATCAATGTTTTTAAATTAAATTTGGCAGTGGATAATATCAGGTAATGAATTACGACGATAACAGGCCGAATCCCGATCAAATTTTAGCTTCTCTGAAAAACGATGAAGAAAAAAGTAAAAAGGGCAGGCTGAACATTTTTTTTGGAATGTGCGCTGGTGTTGGCAAAACATACACCATGCTGCAAGTGGCACGAGCCGATAAATTGAAAGGCTGCGATGTTATCATCGGGTATGTTGAAACACATAATCGGCTGGAAACCACCCAACTTACAGAAGGTTTTGAAATAATTCCCCGTAAAACCTACCTGTACAAATCAACTCCCGTACAGGAAATGGATCTGGATGCCATCATCGCACGAAAACCCCGAATTGTGTTGGTCGACGAACTGGCTCACACCAATGCCCCTGGAAGCCGTCATACAAAAAGGTATCAAGATGTTCAGGAAATTCTTGAAAATGGCATCAATGTTTACACTACGTTAAATGTGCAACATCTTGAAAGCCGTTCCGAAACCGTTGCACAGATTACGGGTATAATTGTTCGTGAAACAATTCCGGATGAAATTTTCGAAAATGCCGATGAAGTTGAAGTGGTTGACTTACCTCCCGATGAATTGCTGCAACGGCTTTCTGATGGCAAGGTTTATTCTCCGGAACGATCTAAAGAAGCAATTGATAATTTCTTCCGCAAAGGAAATATTACCGCTTTACGCGAAATGGCTCTGCGTATTGTTGCCGACCGTGTTGACAAGCAGTTACATGATTACATGCAGCATAAGCGCATCAGGGGCCCCTGGAAATCGGGAATGCATCTTCTGGTGGCAGTAGGGCCAAGCCCTTACTCCGGTAAATTATTGCGTTGGGCAAAGACTCTTTCATATTCAATGGGTGCCAATCTCCAGGCACTCTATGTTGAAACCCTGCATAAACTAACTCCTAAAGAACGGGAACAACTTGATAAAAATATCAATCTCGCAAAACAATTGGGTATCAATGTGCGAATTATTACCAACAACAACATTGTAAAAGCCATTGTTGAATTCGCCCAAAAAGAAAACATTACACATATCATTATTGGGAAACCGCGGGTCCGGAATCTTTTTTCCATGCTCACGCTCGGCAGATTTGTAAACAGGCTGATCCGGTATAGCGGAAATATTGACGTTTACATTCTTGGTTCCGACAGTCTGGCAAAAGATAAATTCAGAGAAGCATTCTCTATCCCTCCGTTTACATCAAATATCCGACAATATCTTGTCATTCCGGTTTTTGTTATCCTGTCATCCTTCATCTGCTACCTTGTTAAAGATTATCTCGGCTACCAGGTTGTTTCTTTTATTTTATTGTTCCTGGTATCCATTCTGGCTCTTTTTTACGGCACGGGACCTATTTTGCTTGCCGCCACCCTGAGTGCTTTTATCTGGGATTATTTTTTTATCCCACCGCAATTTACCATGTATGTCGGAAAACCCGAAGACATGCTTATGCTTATCATGTTCTTTATCATTGCCCTGCTCAATGGAATTCTGACTTCGAGGGTTCGGCGCCAGGAGGAAAAAATCAGGATCCGTGAAGAGCGCACTCATGCACTGTATCAACTGACAAGAGAATTAACAATGGCATCAGGTATTGATGAAGTTTCGAAAATTGCAGTCAGGTATATTCAAAAATATTTCAATTTAGATTGTGCTATATTTCTTAAAAACGACCTGAACCAATTCGATACCCGGGTTCAAAATGAAACTAAAATAGTTTTTTCAGAAAACGAATTAAGTATCGTAACCTGGGTTTTTCGTCATTCTGCCAAAGCAGGAAAACACACCGATACGCTGCCATCCACCAATTACACATTTTATCCCCTGGCAGGAACCAACGATAACATGGGTGTTATTGCGGTTGATCATACCAGGATATTTACACAGGGTGAAGAACAATTTTGGGATGCTTTTATCTCTCAAATCTCCGGCAGATACGAGCGTGAATTTTTACGGAATGTTGCCAAAAAAACGTTTATTCTGAATGAATCGGATAAACTCTACAAAACACTTTTTAATTCTATTTCGCATGAATTGCGGATTCCTGTAGCAACAATCATGGGAGCGTCGGATACATTGTTAGCCCAGAGTTATACTGAAGAAACGAAACATAAATTGTACGCTGAAATAAATACGGCTTCAGTCAGGCTCAACAGGCTCATCGAAAATCTGCTGAACATGTCCCGCCTTGAATCAGGACGGATAACGCCACGGCCTGACTGGTGCGATGTCCATGATTTGGCTAATAAAATAGCTGTTAACCTTGAGCATGAGCTGTTGCCTTTTAAATTAGCCACGGTGATCCCTAAGGATATGCCATTGGTACTGATTGATTTCGGGCTGATTGAGCAAGTAATCCACAATCTTGTATTGAATTCAACGCAAAACGCTCCTGAAGGAACCCAGATAAGGCTCAAGTTCTATTACGACAACGATTTGCTCACCATACAGGTGATGGACAGGGGAAATGGATTTCCTGCTGGCGAACTGTCATCGGTGTTTAACAAGTTTTACCGGGGCAAAGGGGCAAAAGCAGGTGGCACAGGATTGGGGTTGTCAATAGTAAAAGGATTTGTGGAGGCTCATCACGGAACCGTTGTTGCGGAGAATCGCAGAAACAGTGGAGCAATTTTCACCATTAAAATTCCGGTAAAAATTTCAGAGATGGACCAATTCAGTAAACATAATGTGTAATGGTAAGCCCGGACAATATATTAATCATTGATGACGAACTGCAAATTCGCCGGTTACTTGAAATAACACTTTCAGCAAATGGCTATAAAATTTCCGAGGCAGCCACGGGCAAAGAGGGTCTGTCAATAGCGGCTACGAGCCAACCTGTTTTAATAATCCTCGATCTGGGTTTGCCTGATATCGATGGTCTTGATGTCCTTGAAAAGTTACGAGAATGGTACCTTAAACCCATCATCATTCTTTCAGTGCGGAATTCAGTGGAGGATATTGTAAAAGCCCTAGATCATGGGGCCAACGATTACCTTACAAAACCGTTTCGCACCGGTGAGTTGCTTGCCCGCATCCGGCTTGCCATACGGCATAGCCAGGGAAATGCTGAAAAATCAATTCTCAATTTTGGAACATTGACAATCGATCTCGGAAATCATACCGCGCGTAAAAATAATGAGATAATTAAGCTCACCTCAACTGAATTTTCACTTTTAGCATTATTAGCAAAAAACCAGGGCAGAGTTTTGACCCATCAATATATTTTGAAAGAAGTTTGGGGAATCGGTTATATAGAACAAACCCAATATCTTAGAGTTTTTATTGCTCAACTACGTAAAAAGGTTGAAGACGAACCGGGTAAACCAAAGCTGTTAAATACAGAATCCGGAATAGGCTATCGATTTGGTAGTTAGGAATAGTAAAATAATTAAGAGACATATAAATTTACCAGTTAGTGTCCTTTATATGGCATAGCATTGTGCTTTTCTTTGCTCAATGCAAACCTCCCAAACCAAACTTTCCGAACGTGAGATAGCCGAAGCCTGGGCAAAGATCACTATTATCAAATGGAAGAAGAAACTTGCTTCCAATAAGATCGGTGACACCGGTACTCTCCTTAAGAGTTTCAAATACAATGTTCTTGCTTCGGCACAGGGAAATGTGCTGAAAATCACCCTGCTTTTCGAGTACTACGGTCGCTTTGTCGATATGGGAGTTGGCAAAGGCGTTAAGATCGGCGATGTGAAAGAATCTGCCGCTTCGCGCAAGCTTTCCGGGAAAATGCTCGGAAACCGCAGACGATCAAAGAAGTGGTACTCCAAAACCTTCCATGCTGAAGTGATGAAGCTGAGCGAGATCTTCGCCAAAGAATACGGGCACCGTGGAGTTGTGGCAATTACCGAGAACCTGTCTGATAAATCCATCCAGAATGGCTAAGAACGAAACATCTACTGCCACCGTCATTTTCAATGGCGAAAAGGCCAATGCCACCCTAAAACAGTTGGAGGCAGAAGCCAGGAAACTCAACGCAGAACTCCGGCAACTTAATGTCAATTCAAAGGAATTTGGAGATAAAGAAAAAGAATTTCAGAAGATAAACGGCAGGGTCCGGGAAATCCGGGGTGAGATCAACCAGACCGGGGGAGCTTTTTCAAAGCTGGCAGACCAGGCCAATAAGTATCAGCAAATCCTTCAGATGATCATCGTTGGGTTGATCGGCTTTGGCGCTTCCTTGGTTGGCCTGATCAAAGGCAATGCGAAACTGGAGGATTCGCTGGCCGATATTCGCAAAACCACCAAACTGACGGTTGATGAAGTAAAGAAGCTGAATACAGAACTGGGTAAGATCGACACCCGCACTTCCAGAAGTGACCTTCGGGAGATGGCTGTGGTCGCCGGTCAGCTTGGCATTGCTCAAAAAGATATCCTGCCTTTTGTCGATTCCATTGACAAACTCAATATAGCTCTCGGAGCCGAGATCCAGGGAGGTACCAGTGAGGTTGTGATCTGACAGGCTTTTGTAATGTCCAGGGGATGTCAAACTTAGAGAAGGGAGAGAACAAACACTTTATATATTTGAAGATCAGCTAAAAAAACAATTTATTATGCAATTGAAAAAAACTCTTTATTTTAGCAAACATATTTAATAGTATTAATTATCAATAATAAGTACCCATCTTTAGATTCAATGAAAAGTTCTTTTAGTGTTCCTGAAATCGGTCTGTTTTAATTACTAAACTAAATTCACAAAGAGATGAAAAAAAATCAATTATTATCTGCAATGCTACTTTTGATTTCCCTGTCATCCATTGGTCAGGGAATAACACCCGCACCTGCTGACAAGGCCGTGGTCTATTTTGTAAGAGATAGCGACTATGGTTTTGCCATTAATTTCAGCTATTTTGACAGTGATAAATTATTCGGACTTTTTGCAGGTAAAGGATATATAAGGTATGAATGCAGTCCCGGAACCCATCTCTTTTGGGCCAGGTCGGAAAACAAAGATTTTGTTGAAGCCGAAGTTGAAGCGGGAAAGATATATTTCATTCAGGCCATCGTACAAATGGGTTTTGTAAAAGCCGGGGTAAGATTGCAACCCTTGGACCCAAATAATACTAAGAAAATGAAAGGAATACTTAAGGTCATTAATAAGAAACAACCCGAATCTATGACTGAAGATGATTTGAAAATCGAAACGGCTAACTTTAAGGATGTAATTGATAGAGGTTTAGGCAAATACAGAGAGGAAAAGGAAAAAGGATATTCATTCGAACGTCTTGAAAAAACGATGTTTTACGTTAATTGATGTTCTTTGAAATCCGGATAACCCATACTTTTTCAAAATCTTAATATTCAGAGGTTCTTCAATTTATTTAATAGTATTAGTTAGTGCCAGCGATTTTTAAGAAGAGCCAGGTTCTATCTGCATCATCCCGGCATTACGTTTCTTTAAGATCGCAACAATTTCCAAACATAAAACATATTATTTATGAGGATGTTTTTGATAACAACAAGTGTTATTGCCTTGTTTCTGATCTTTCCATTTTTGTTAATAGCTCAAAATTATGTAGAAGATGTTGTTTATTTGAAGAATGGTTCCATCATTCACGGGTTGATTATTGAACAGATACCCAACCAATCCATTAAAATCCAGACAAAGGACAACAACATCTTCTTTTTTAAAATGGAAGAGATCGAAAAACTGACCAAAGAAGCTCCTTCAGCAGATAATTCATCAACAAAAATGAAAAAACCTACAGGCCGGCTTAGAAATTCATTTATGGGCTTTTATCTGGGGGTTGATTTTGCCACATTGGGACCAGATGCACAAAATTTCTGCAATGAACTGGCAAGCGTACTGAATCAGACAGAGGGCTTCTCTTCTTTCTCATGCTCTCCTCATTCAAGGACAGGGTTTACAATCGGAATGACCACCACCTTTCGAATAACAGGTCCATTATTCCTCCAGACAGAACTGACATTCATTTCGAAGGGTATGGTGATTAAAGGGACTGGTTCGTATACAAACTATTGGTCAAATCATTCCGTGGTGACACTTGAAGAAAGAATAAAATTAAATTATTTTAAGATCCCGATTTTATTGAAATTTTACTTTTTCCCAAAAGGAAGCAGGGTCAAAGGACAGAATAATTTCAATGTATACTTACAGGCCGGACCCAGTGTGGCATTGGCAGTATCAAGAAATATCAAGACTATTGTCTCGGTTGATGGATCAAGCGATGATGAGACTCAGGATTTCAAGAACTATATCAAGGGGTTTGACTTCTCTCTTGATTTTGGAGGAGGTATAGAGATATTTAAGATCTTAACCCTTGATTTCAAGTATGATCTGGGATTGATCAACATCTGGGAAGACAAGGCCAATGAACCTTCGACAATGAAAAACAGAGGCTTTTCCATCAATCTCGGTTGTAATTTCTCTCTTTGATTTCTTTTATGATAATATAACATAAAACCCGCTGAGCGGCATTGCAAATGCTCAGATAGGGGATTTATCACTATGACTTACTCATTCTTTAATTGAGATAGTTTGAAAATGAAATTGATAAAATACTAAATATACATAACATGTCCCCAGCGTGAAAAGTTGATAACTTTAAAGCAAACAACAATAAAATGTCGGTTACTGTATATAGGGAAAAGCTAAGACACGCAAAATTCTTTGGTTCTGACGGGAATTTCTTATATTCGAGGCATTTTAAAATTCCCGAACTATGCGCTACCTTTTACGCAAAGCTTTCACTTCATTGCCAACTACGCTTTTAGCCGCAACCGGCCTTAGCGGGTTTTCTCAAATATCGCAGACACCATCAGGGGTTCACCCGAACATCCTCCTGATCATGGTAGACCAGATGCAAACCCCACCCGAGGGTTACGATTCAACCCAGGGCGCTGCACAGGGACTGAAGGAGATTCTTGGATTCCGTTCGCTCTCCCCTGGTAACCCGTATACTCAGTATTTCCAGGGGATGATGCGGCTCCGGCAGAATTCAGTCGTGCTTAAAAAGAACTATACCGCTTCTTCAGCCTCTGTGCCAAGCAGATGTTGCATCATGACAGGACAGTATCCTGACTGCACCGGCGTAACTCAGACCGACGGCCTCTTCAAGTCGGCCTACGATGTACCTTTCCTTGACCCGGATGGAACACCCACCATTGGCGACTGTTTCCGTTCGGTCGGGTACACCACCCATTATTTTGGGAAATGGCATGTGTCGGAGGTCACCAAGCCCGATTACCTGGAGCCCTGGGGATTTTCAGAGTGGGAAAGCTCCTATCCCGAGCCTCACGGCGGAGCATCGGACAACCTGGGGGTATACCGCGATGTTGTATTTACTGAAAACATCGTGGATTTTCTCAATGACAGAGGTTCCAATGCCGGTGCGGGGCCATGGTTGACAATCGCCTCACTGGTAAACCCGCATGATGTCAGCTCCTGGCCAATAAACTGGCAGTTTCCCGACACCAACGGAGTTGTTCCCTGGATCAATTATCCTCCGGCTCTTTCAATTCCCGCATTGGGCGACAGCAGCCTCTGGGGCACCGTAAGGACGGTTCAAAACGGGGATACGCTGTATAAGACTTTCCGGGTACCGCTTAATCCCGACGGATTCCCGCAAAATAACAGTTCCCTTCCCCTTAGCTTTACGGAATCATTAACCAACAAGCCACGCTGTCAGCAGGACTATGCGATCAAGTGGGGCATGGCGTTTGGTGCATTGGCAGATTACAAGTTCATTCAGAATGGGGCTCCATACCGGTCGCCTCAACCTTTTCAACTTCAGGGGAATGATTATTCTTCCTGGTGCCTCAACTATAACCAGTTCTATTTCTATTGCCAGTATCTCGCTGATCTGCAGATCCGTAAAATACTGCGGGCACTTGATGATAACGGGCTGAAAGATAACACCATTGTGGTATTCATCTCTGATCACGGGGATATGCTGGCGGCGCACAACGGCATGATCCAGAAATGGCACAGCGCCTACGAAGAAGCTGTAAGGGTACCCATGATCATATCTTCACCCCTGGTCAATTCAAAGGAGGATGAAATGCGGGAGATTCTTCAGCCTTCCAGTTCCATCGATCTTGCTCCGACCTTGCTGGGTCTTGCCGGATTTAATGCGGATTCGCTTTTGAGCTCAGGAGTCGGCATTCCGGGACATCCGGCACCTTCCCATTTTGCCGGGGCAGATCTGTCGGGACACATCAGGGGCACAACCGCAGGACCTGTCACAGGTCCCGACGGAAAACCCAGAACAGGGGTACTGTACATGACCAGTGATATGATCACGCAATATATTGATACCAGTAAGTTCAATCAGTACCAGCTGTTTCTTCACCGGGTCGATTCATCGATCAATATTGGATATCCCCTGGTACAGGGTGTTGTCTGCCAGCCAAATAACGTAAGGGCATTTTGCACCGGTGACTGGAAGATCGTTCAATATGTGGATCCCGGAGGCATCGAGAAGGATGAATGGGAACTTTATTGCCTGACGAATGACCCCACTGAACTTGACAACCTGGATGATCATGCGACAGGGCTTGTGCGGGATGATGCCTATGTGCCTGGTATGACACACCAGGAGATCGTGATGAAAAATGAGTGGATGAAAGCACAACTCTCAAAATCCCTTGGTGTGGAGCAACCTTACACGGATATCCTCCAGACACACCTGTTCCAGAATATCCCGAACCCCTTCAACGGGTCAACGGAGATATCCTTTTCCATTCCTGAAGCAGGCAGGACCCGGCTTTCAGTTACTGATCTTTTCGGGAGTGAACTTGTAGTTATGGTGGATGCGGTGCTTGCTCCCGGCCTGCACAGGTACACGCTCGATGGGAATGCGCTCGCCCCCGGTGTCTATTTCTCACGTTTGTCGACCGGGAACCAGCAAATGACGAGAAAAATGATCGTTATACGTTGAAAAAACTTCACCCCCTTACAGGTGACTTTCCTGTCCTGGCAGGCTTCTCTATTTCCTTCTTTTGATTATGGGAGCGGAGGCCCACTTCTTCACATTCACGGCAGACCGTCCATGCTGCAGTTCTGTTGCCATAAAATCGAAATAAGGCTCCACATGCCGGAAGAATTTCTTGAAACCCGCGCATAGGTGGTTTAATCCGGGTTCACCATCAGGGGTCTTTATGATACGGTGTTTCGGGCACTCGCCGTTGCAGAGATCAAGGAATTCGCATTTTTTGCAGTATGCAGGAAGCAAGCTTTTCTTTTCCTCTCCAAACCTTTCTTGCCGCGTATCGTTCATCAGTGTCGATAGCGATTTCTCAGTGATGTTCCCGAGCAGGTAGGCGGGAAAAACATAATGATCGCAGGAATAGACGTCGCCGTTGTACTCCATAACCCCCGAATTCCCGCAAGTTTCAGCATAAACACAGATCCCGGGTTCGACCCGCATCCAGTTCGCGAGAATGCTATCGAAGGTCAGCACAAAAAAATCCCCGACATCAAGACGTACCCACTCATCGAAGATCCTGACCAGGAAAGTCCCGTAATCCAGGGGATCGACGGTCCAGGCGGTCACTTCTGCATTTTTGCCGGAACCGGGAGGCAGAATCTTCAATTCGCCCGGACCTGCTGCCGGATCAATCCATTCAACCACAGGGAGGAACTGCATGTAGCGGCTACCGATACTTTTCAGGAACCGGTAAATCTCCAGCGGATACTTTGCATTATAATCGTTCACCACCGTCAGTGTATTGAAATCGACCTTATGCTTTACAAGAAGTTCCAGTCCTTCCATACATTTTTTATAACTACCAAGCCCGCTCTTGTATGTCCTGTAATGATCATGGCAATGTTGCGGGCCGTCAACTGAAAGTCCCACAAGAAAATGGTGGTCGTTGAAAAACCGGCACCATTCCTCTGTGAGCGTTGTGCCGTTCGTCTGGATGGAATTTTCGATGATCCTTCCTCCTCCGTGCTTTTTCTGGAGCTCGATGATTTTCCGGAAGAAGTCTATCCCCCGCATGACCGGTTCCCCTCCATGCCAGGCGAATTGTACCTCGGGCGTCCGGCAGGTATAGATATACTGGGCAATATAGGTTTCCAGCACCCTTTCGCTCATAGCCCACCGGTTGGGATCGGCAGGATAGATATTCTCCTTCTCAAGGTAGTAGCAATAGGTGCAGTTCAGATTGCAAACGGCACCTATGGTTTTGGCCATAATGTTGAAAGGGTGCATACCGACAAAAATACGCGATTTTGAAACACCTGATTCCGGGAAAAGCAAATATCTGCCATCTTGCATTCGAATTGACGCACGGGCATCTGACGACACCTGCACAGCATTGATATTTCAGTATATCCGGATTTTAAAACTTCTTATACGAGCTGTTTTTAGCGCTTTTTACCATCTTTGAATAAGATTTCTCGTGCTTCCTTTTTTCGAAAACCGATGCAGCATAATGCCACGCCCCTGCTGAGCGTCATTTGCAATGCCGCTCAGCGGGGTTATTTGTTGCTGGTAGAAATGAGTTATCGGCAAGCATAAAACGGTTCCGAAGATAACGACTACTGAAAAATTGATTTGAAAAAAGTGGCTAGTTTTATTACTTATTTATACCTTTGTATCCATTAAAATGATTGGATGTTTATTTTTAATTCGGATATTGTTCTGTAAACAATCTATACTTTTTGTATAGATTGTATCTTCGTTTGTTCTTGGATAATCCTTTTCGAGAGCAGTTTTCTATTAAATTAATTTAAGTTTTAATCTGCGTACACTGATGAAAGTATTGTGATGCTTTTCGTGTATGCAACAAAATATGAGAAAATGAACGACGAAAAACAAACAATTCACGAATTTGACTTGAATATTATTTATGATTTTTTTTCAAAAACAGAACGTCAAGGTCCCGGAAGTCCCGAAGAAACGCTTAAAGCATTGAGGTTTATAGGCGGTCTTACCGAAAAGTCTAAAATTGCCGATATTGGTTGTGGAACAGGTGGTCAAACAATGGTATTAGGAGAAAACACACCGTGTGAAATTATGGGTGTTGATGCTTGGCCCGATTTTATAAATCAATTCAACCAAAATGCCCAAATCAAAAATCTTCAAGATAGAGTGAAAGGCATTGTCGGTAATATGGAAAATCTTTCGTTTCAAGAAGAAGAATTAGACTTGATTTGGTCGGAAGGTGCGATTTATAATATTGGATTTGAGCGTGGACTGAACGAATGGAGGAAATTTCTGAAACAGGGCGGATATATCGCAGTTACAGAAAATACTTGGTTTAGCGAAGATCGACCTGCCGAAATTCAGGATTTTTGGCAAAAAGCCTATCCCGAAATAGATACAATCTCGAACAAGGTTGCTCAAATGCAAAAAGCAGGCTATCTTCCGATTGCCACTTATATCTTGCCCGAAACTATTTGGATAGACTATTATAATTGGCAAACATTGAGACGAAAATCCTTTCTGAAAAAATATGACGGGAACAATTCCATAAAAGAATTTGTCGCATCCATGAGATATGAGGCAGAGTTATATTACAAATATAAAGCATATTATGGCTATATGTTTTATATCGGAAAGAAGATTTAAAGTATGATGAAATCAGCCGTAAATATGCGGTTTGATTGAAATGTAAAATTGAAAATTCCTTTCGTATGTGAGCCTATTTCTTCATTGGAAGATCCCGGGACTTTCCAGGATACAATTTTTACATCTTTATGGGTAGAAGTTTCATTGGTCTCCCGCCAGTTGAAAAGCATAATACAATGGCAGGAATACAAGTTTTTGTTCGCGAAGTTCTCCGTATGGGGCTGTCGATAATACATATCCTGTTTCAATATGCGGGTATTTTTCCAGCAACAGATGCATACTCCTCAATTTTCCGGCAGCTCCGCCTTTAATCTCTACGGGGAAAATTTTATTCTTCTTTGATAGGATAAAATCTACCTCCGCCGAACTGCTTTTTGCCTCTCTTGTCCAATAGTACAAATTGTCTCTTCCAGATGAAAGAAATTCCTGCCCGGCAAACTGTTCGGCAAGAGCCCCGTTATACATAGATAAGAGGTCATTTTTAGTATATTCAATGTCGGGAGGAAGGCTGTTGAGTGACCTCATTAAGCCGATATCAACGATCAAAGCTTTAAATTTCTTTTCCGAAGCCGTGCTTTCGAAGGGCAGGGAGGCGACAGAGGCCGAGGATATCCTGCTGATCACCCGGGCAAGCGAAAGTAATTCCAGCGCCTTCTTATTGGTAGACCCGGTGAACTCTTCGGATAAAGAGGAATATTTAACCTGGTGTCCGATATTTCTTGCGATCGAGCTTAAGACATGATTAAGACTTCTTTTATCCGTATAGGGTGAATATTTTGAGAAATCCTGGCGATAGGTTTCCATAAGATCGTTCTGAACCTTAAAAACCTCTGTCATGCTGTTGGAATTCCGCCACAGATCTACGCATTCCGGCATGCCTCCGATAAACATGTACTGTCTCAGAGCGTCGAGAAGCGAGGAATGGACCGCATCCGATAGTTTTGCAGGTTTTTCAAGAAGGAGATCAGCCTTTTTCTCTTTACCGGTATTCCTCAGAAATTCATAGAAGTTCATAGGTGTCATATTTAATATGCTCACCCTTCCGACCGGAAAAGATATCTTCTGCATGGTGAACTCAAGAAGTGATCCGGCAGCGATCATATGCATCTCAGGCATCTCTTCATAGAAATACCGCAATGACATGATTGCTTTTGGCGCTGCCTGGATTTCATCAAAAAACAGTAAATCCGTAGCCTTGTTTATGGAAGTGTTTAAAAGGAGTTCAAGTTCACTGATGATCCGGACCGGGTCAGGGTTTTTCTCAAAAACACCGATCCATTCCGGATGTTTTTCAAAATCAACCGTGTGGATCTTTCCATTAAAATGTGTTTTACCAAAGTCCTGTACTGTGTATGATTTACCAACCTGCCGTGCTCCCCGGATGATAAGAGGCTTTCTTTTAGGTGTACTTTGCCATTCTTTCAACTTTAGGGTGAATAATCTTTCCATAGTTGTTCATTTTAGAAATACAAGGCAAATTTAATACAATGACTTAAGAAATACAAGGGTGTTTTGCTTAAAGCAACTTAGAAAAGAAAGGCAAAGCGGTTCCTAAGATCAAGTAGCGCTAATTTTTGATCATATTCTTGTTTTTGCATACTATGTAATTTTGCGTTAGTATTACAAATTTGCATAAATATCCTCGTTTGGAAGGCTTTCTATCCGGGCATTGAAAAAGGGTGCAGAAATGGATCGCCAATTTCGACATCGACTTCAAAGGGATCGTCATTATCCAGAACTGCGCTTCGGCCAAGCGTTACCTGATCGGAGAACCCTGCAACCTGGTACACATCGAAACCATCGAGACTACCTGGGGAGAAGAGATCGACAAGGACAAGGGGCACAAATTCGGCTTTCTGTGCAAGCAGGGATTACCGATGGCCTTTTATGAAGGCGCCCTGGCGATGGATTTCAATCCGCCCGTCAATTAGAACGCAGATTCTGTAACTTATTTTAATAGATGTTAGTCGGAGACTGTCGGAGAGATCCGGCAGGCTTTTTATTATTGCGCGAGATAAGTATTGATATTATTGTAATTTTACATATTAGAAAAATAACCACAATTTCTTTCGACTTTCATGCCTTTACCTGGAAATTCAAAAAAAATTAGTTGGATACTATAAAAGCAATTATATGGCAGAATTAACTTGGAAAGAAGCAATTATTAAAGTATTTGAAGAAGAAAAGAAGGCGAAAATTCCTTGATGAGAATTTGCAAAATTTTACTGAAGAGGATGCAGATATACAAACGTTACCTAAGGAATCTGGAAAGAGATCAACCAGGGAAAGTAATAAAATAGTCAACGCTTTTGGTATTTATTGGAATAGAAGTTTTGTTCATTGGAAATCAGCACCTGACTTATTCGGAATTCAGCAGATTGGGGCTTCCGTGGTTAATATAAAGATCAAATTGGCATCTATTTACTTCATGACAACAGAGAAATAATTTACATTGGTCAAGCTATTGAGCAAACACTTGGGCAGCGATTGAGGCAACATATACAAGATAGGCTTAGTGGTCGTTGGGATAGGTTCTCATGGTTTGGCTTTTATGCAGTTCAAAATAATGGAGAACTTGATAAAAGTAAAACTCCAAAGAATATAACAATCCAAAATGTTGGTGACACTTTGGAATCAATTCTTATTGAAAGTATTGAACCTGGACAAAATCGGAAACAGGGTAATTTGTTTGTCGGACTAGAGTATTTGCAACATGAGGCACCTGAAATAAAAAAGAAGAAAGCTGAACAGTTGTTTAAAGAACTCACAGACAAGTTATAAATTTTGTATCAAACGCTACTGGAAATTTAATACTGATAAGGTTTTTCTGATCAAATAATTTTCCTTATGAAAGAACTCCTTTTTGTATTCCTGACTGCAATTTCGTTTCAAATCCCGGCACAGGAATTTGCCCCAATCGGGTCTAAATGGCATTATGATGAGGGAACCATTACTCCTGTTGTAATGACTTTTTTGAACATCGAATCGGTATCCGATACAATCATATCTGGCATTTCCTGCCGGAAATTGATTAAGATTTCACGTTTTTCGATCACCCCCGACACATCCTACATTTTTATGTATTCAAAAAATGATAGTGTTTTCTTTTATGCTGAAAACGCTTTTCATCTTCTTTATGATTTTTCTGCCGTGGCTGGAGACACAATTACTTTAGGATATTACAAAACATACGATGGTTCGCCACTTACAATGGTTGTTGATTCTACAGGTACCATAGACATCAACGGACAAATCAGAACTCTTCAATATGTAACATGCGGAGATGGAATATCTGTTGAATTCGGAGGGATAGTCATCGAAAGAATCGGCAATATCAATTATCTGTTCCCTTTACCGGATAATTCTGTGGAAGGACCATTAAGGTGCTATCAGGACAGTATAATAGGATTATTTATTAATCCCTATCATCCGGAAAATGGGTGGAATTTTCAGGATTGTGACCAAATCATCACAGGTACAAGACAGCCGGAGCCGATAACGAGGCTTAACGTATTTCCAAATCCGACGACTCATTTTCTGACAATCACAAATCTTGACATGCCCGCCCGTTTTAAAGTCACTGACATCCTGGGACGAATCGTCAAATTCGGTGAAGTAATTCCGTCTCAGGCGATTAATGTCGATGACTTTGTAAACGGAATTTACTTTCTTGAAGTCCGAAATAGTAAGATAGTGACAGTAATAAAAATTATAAAAGAATCACTATTATCCGACTAAAACCTGATTTCCATGTTGTTGATTTGAAACTGTCAGAAAATCAGGCATATTGTTGATTTATTTTGCACTTTTAAAAACAGACCCCCTCAACTCAAGGCAAATTTCAG